>ENA-UOJS01000063-UOJS01000063.1-human-gut-metagenome-genome-assembly--contig:-C74-NODE-63-length-112003-cov-34.665318_pt1 | contig 112003 bp, 118 predicted proteins | sample MGYA00242355_ERZ723902 | MGnify/ENA metagenome assembly ERZ723902
ACCGGGACAGTCTGCCGATTGACTCATAATGACGGAATTAAACGACTGTCCCTATTTAAATTAGACAATGAAAATCGAGTATTAAGGGTTTGTTCACAAACAACGCTTTCACAAATATAGGAAAAAAAACTTCGATATATCTCTGCCGTTTCTTTTTTTTTCGACAATTTTATTCACAATTCCGAAGCCGGGCCGTCGGGATAGAGCAGGTACCCAAGACGCATCGTGCGGTAACGGAGCAAATCGTCGTGCCAGCGGGCGCGCATCTGCTCCTCCGTGGCCCCCTCGAGTATCAGCGGACGGAGATACCCCACACCGACCAGCTTCTCGAACATGGGGGTGAAGAAGTGCTCGCCGAGCTCCAGCCCGTGACAGGCCTCGAGCAGCCAGCCGAGCGAGAAGCCTACCCCGGCGGCCTCCTCCTCGGAGAGCTTCCTCAGGTCGCGGCCGTGGCAGAGGCGCCCCTCGAGCGGCGGATGGGCCGCACCGGCCGTCGGGCGGGGCGTGAAGGAGAAGTCGCCCGCAAGGTCGGGGTGGCCGTAGCACTCGAACGGGCAGTCGGTGCCGCGCCCCAGGCTGACGACCGTCCCCTCGAAGAGGCAGAGCGAGGCGTAGAGGTAGACGGCCCGCTGCGTGCGGAGGTTGGGCGAGGGGGCGACGGGCAGCCGGTAGGGGGTAGCGTGCGTATAGCGGCGGCAGGGGACCACCTCCAGCGAGCAGGGCGGCGTCCACCCCTCGCCCACCGCCATCCGGGCAATCTCGCCCATCGTCAGGCCGTGCAGCACGGGCAGCGGCAGGGCTCCGACCCCCGAACGGTACTTCATGTCGAGCACCGGGCCGTCGATGTGGCGGCCGTTGGGGTTGGGTCGGTCGAGCACCACGACCGGAATTCCGTAGTCGGCGCACGCCTCCATCATCCGCAGCATCGTTATATAATAGGTATAGAAGCGCAGCCCGACATCCTGCAGGTCGACCACCAGCACGTCGAACGAGCGCATCGCCTCGTCGGAGGGGCGCTGCGTCCGGCCGTCATAGAGCGACCGAATCGGGACGCCGGTCCGGGCATCGACCGAGCTTTGGACGTGGGCCCCGGCGTCGGCCTCGCCGCGGAAGCCGTGCTCGGGCGAGAAGATGGCCCGGAGGTCGAAGCCGCATTCGTGGAGCAGGTCGACCAGATGGACCCACCCCTCGCCGGCGGGCGTCATCGCAAGCTGCTGCGAAGAGGCCGCAGGGGTTGCGGCGGAGGTTGCGGCGGAAGCATGTGCGGCATCGCCCAGTTCAGAGCGGAGGGCCACCGAGGTGTGGTTGGCCAGCACGGCCACGCGCCGGCCGCGCAGCAGCGGGAAGTAGGCCGCCGTATCGGTCATGCCGACCAACGGTCCGGCGTCGGTCGTCGCACGGGAAGGTGCCGCCGAGACCGTCCCGTCACACGCCGCCTCCGCGGAGGGCAGCTGCACCGCAGCGGCGGCCGGCTGCACCACAACAAGGGCGCAGAGGCCCGTACACAACGCCGCAAGGAGGCTCCGCAGGCCCCGGCGGCAACGCAAGGTTGTCGAATGGTTCATCGCTTCAACACGTTTCAGAGGTTGTCCATGAAAAAAGATGCCGGCTCCTGCGACGAAGGCCCCGTTCCGCCGACGGGAACGGGGCCTTCGCGCATTACACTCCGGCCGCTGCGCTACGCCTCGCCGCCGAACTCCATCAGGTAGGCCTTGATGAAGGCGTCGATGTCGCCGTCCATCACCGCATCGACATCCGAGGTCTGCACCCCCGTGCGGTGGTCCTTCACCCGGCGGTCGTCGAAGACGTAGGAGCGAATCTGCGAGCCCCACTCGATGCGCTTCTTCGAGGCCTCCAGAGCCTGCTGCGTCGCCATGCGCTTGTCCAGCTCGCGCTGGTAGAGCTTCGACTTGAGGATGCGCATCGCATTCTCGCGGTTCATCAGCTGGGAGCGGGTCTCCATGTTCTCGATGAGGTACTCCACCGGTTCGCCCGTATCGGGGTCCTTGCCGTGGTAGCGCAGGCGCACGGCCGTCTCCACCTTGTTGACGTTCTGGCCGCCCGCACCGCTCGAACGGAAGGTATCCCACTCGATGTCGGCCGGATTGACCACAATCTCAATCGAGTCGTCGACCGCCGGCGAGACGAAGACCGAGGCGAAGGTTGTCTGACGCTTGTTGTTGGCGTTGAAGGGCGAGAGGCGCACCATGCGGTGGACGCCGTTTTCGCTCTTCAGATAGCCGTAGGCATAGTCGCCCTCGAACTCCAGCGTACAGGACTTGACGCCCACCTCCTCGCCGGCCTGGTAATCGAGCACCTTGACCTTGTAGCCGTGGGCCTCGCCCCAGCGCGTATACATGCGCATGAGCATCGAGGCCCAGTCGAGCGCCTCGGTGCCGCCCGCACCGGCGTTGATGTCCATGATGGCGCCCAGCTTGTCCTCGTCGCGGCGCAGCATGTTGCGCATCTCGAGTTTTCCGATGCGCTCCATCGTCTCGGCGTAGTGGGCGTCGAGCTCCTCCTCGGAGACGACCCCCTCCTTCACGAAGTCGGGCATCAGCTCGAGGTCCTCGACCAGCTTGTCCACGGCGTCGTACTCCTCAATCCACGCCTTGATGCCCGCCACCTTGCGCAGCTGTTCGCGCGCCTTGGCGGGGTCGTTCCAGAAGTCGGGCTCCTGGGTCTTCTCCTCCTCGTTGCGCAGGTCTATCCGGCGCTGTTCGATGTCGAGACAGCGGTAGAGCGTATCGCGGCGCGCGGCCGCCTCCTTGATTTGTTCGGCAAGTACCATAATGTTTCAGAATCGGGTTTTGAGCTTCCGCGACGCAAATTCGAGGATGAAGTCGGCCGTTCCCTCCTCACCGCCGAGCGTCGACGAGTTGACACACAGGTGATAGGTGGCCGCTTCGCCCCACGTGCGGGAGCTGTAGTAATTGTAATAGTCGGCGCGGCTGGCGTCGGTCCGCCGCATCCGCGTGCGCGCCTCCTCGGGCGTGATGCCGTGCAGGCGGCAGAGCCGCTCGATGCGGTCCTCCTCGTCGGCCGAGATGAAGACGTTGACCGCGCGCGGATGGTCGCGCAGGATGTAGTCGGCGCAGCGACCCACGAAGATGCACGACTCGCGCCCGGCCAGGTCGCGAATCACGTCGCTCTGGATTTTGAACAGCGCGTCGTTCGACAGCACGTTGGCCACCGTGGCGTTGTCGCCGCAGAAGGGGGCCCTCAGGTAGTAGACCAGCGACGAGAGCATGCCGCGCGACTCCTTCTCGTCGGCCTTCTCGAAGTGTTCGGGACGGATGCCGCTCTGGTCGGCCGCCAGGGCGATGAGCTGCTTGTCGTACATCCGGATGCCGAGCCGGCGGGCAAGAAGCTCGCCGACAGCCTTGCCGCCGCTGCCCAGCTGGCGGCCTATGTTGATTACGAACTTGTCCATATCGCGTTATTTTTGAGGTGCGGAGTCCGGCCCCACCAGGCGCCTGAATCCGCGCAGTTGATGCATCAGCATGAGGAAGGCGACGATGCTGGCCAGCAGGTCCGACAGCGGCATGGCGCACCATACGCCCCAGCTGCCGTTCCACTGCGTATACTGGTCGAAGAGCGGAGGCAGCAGCACGAGCCCCGGCAGCAGGAAGAGCAGCTGGCGCGAGAGCGACAGGAAGATGGCCTTGCCGGCCATGCCGATGCTCATGAAGAAGTTGGTGGCCACCATCTGGAAGCCGATAATCGGGAAGCAGACAAAGGTGATGCGCATGCCCTCGGCCGCCAGACGCACCAGTTCGGCATCCTTCGTGAAGAGCGAGACGGCCAGCCGCGGCATCAGCTCGCCCAGCAGGAAGCCGCACGTGGTGACGCACGTGGCGCCGATGGCCGTCAGCTTCAGCACCCGCAGCACGCGGTCGTACTGCTGCGCGCCGAAGTTGTAGCCGGCGATGGGCTGCATGCCCTGGTTGAGCCCCATGACCACCATCACGAAGAAGAAGGCCACGCGGTTGACGATGCCGTAGGCGCCGATGGAGAGGTCGCCGCCGAACTCCTTGAGCCCCTTGTTGATGAGAATCACGATGAAGCAGGCGGCCAGGTTCATCAGGAAGGGCGACATGCCGATGGCCAGGATGTCGCGCACGATTTTGGCATGGAGGCGGTAGATGCCGCGCCGGAAGTGGAGCAGCTCGCGCCGGTCGGAGAGGATGCGGAACTGCCACACGAGCGAGATGACCTGGGCAAGCACCGTGGCGATGGCGGCGCCGCGGATGCCCCAGCCGAAGCCGTAGATGAAGAGCGGGTCGAGCACCGTATTGATAACCACCGTATTGATGGTGGCGTACATCGCCTTGCGCGGGTGGCCCGAGGCGCGCAGCACGGAGTTCAGCCCCAGATACATGTGCGTGATGACGTTGCCCAGCAGAATCACGGTCATGTACTCGCGCGCATAGCCCACCGTCGCCTCGCTCGCACCGAAGAAATAGAGAATCGGGTCGAGGAAGAGCAGCGTGACAATGCTGAAGGCCACGCCGATAATCAGATTGAGCATGAAGACGTTGCCCAGCACCTTGCCCGCCGTGTCGTAGTCGCGCTGTCCGAGGCGCATCGAGACGAGCGTCGCGGCACCCACGCCCACCAGCGAGCCGAAGGCCGCCGCGAGGTTCATCAGCGGGAAGGTGAGCGCCAGACCCGAGATGGCGAGCGGGCCCACGCCGTGGCCGATGAAGATGCTGTCCACCATGTTGTAGAGCGACGAGGCCGTCATGGCAATGATGGCCGGCACGGCATACTGCACGAGCAGTTTACGAATACGCTCGGTTCCGAGCTCCATGGCCGCTCCCCTTATCTCCGTCATAACTTCTTCTCTCCTTTCTTTCCTTGCGTTGTCTCTTCCAGATGCGGATGCCCGCAGGCACCCCGTTGTTTATTTTTCCATTCGGGGGAGGAACCCCGGGCTCTCTTCCCGGCACGGACAGTCCCGTGGCGGAGCACTCCGGACGGATGGAGTCTCCGCCCCGGAGACCCTGCCCTCCGGAGAGCACACCTGCGCCCCGGCGGATGGATGCCGGGGCAGGGGTTCCGCAGCGCTACTCGAGCTCCCAGTCGCTGCCGTCCTTGCGGTCCTTGACGCGGATGCCGGCGGCGGAGAGGCCGTCGCGGATGCGGTCCGACGTGGCCCAGTCCTTGGCGGCACGCGCCTTGAGACGCTCCTCGAGCAGCAGCTCGACCAGCGGCGTCACGTAGTCGCGGCCCGAAGCGGCGCCGGCCGCCTTCTCGTCCTTCAGTCCGAGGATGCCGAAGACGTAGCGGTGCACCGTCGTGTGAAGCGCCTTGAGTTCCTCGGCCGAGATGCGCTGCTGCCCCTCGGCAATCTGGTTGATGATGCGCACCCAGTCGAAGAGGGCCGAGATGACCATCGGCGAATTGAGGTCGTCGTCCATCGCCGCGCGGCAGCGCTCCTCGAGCTCGGCCGGATTGACCGTCGAGGAGTCCGACGCCTTGAGGCGGTCGAGCATCTCGACGGCCTTCATCAGACGGTCGAGCCCCTTCTCGGCGGCCTGCAGCGCCTCGTTCGAGAAGTCGAGCGTCGAGCGGTAGTGGGCCTGCAGCACGAAGAAGCGGATGGTCATCGGCGAGTAGGCCTGCGCCAGAAGGCGGTGGCGCCCCGTGAAGAGCTCCTCGAGCGTGATGAAGTTGCCCAGCGACTTGCCCATCTTCTGGCCATTGATGGTAATCATGTTGTTGTGGACCCAGTAGCGCGCCGAGTCGTGGCCCAGAGCGGCTGTCGACTGCGCGATTTCGCACTCGTGGTGGGGGAACATGAGGTCCATGCCGCCGCCGTGGATGTCGAACCGCTCGCCCAGATAGCGCGTCGACATGGCCGAGCACTCCATGTGCCAGCCCGGGAAGCCGTCGCTCCAGGGCGAGGGCCACCGCATGATGTGTTCGGGCGAGGCCTTCTTCCAGAGGGCGAAGTCGTAAGAGTGGTGCTTGTCGCTCTGGCCGTCGAGCTCGCGCGTGTTGGCGACGATGTCGTCGAGGTTGCGGCCCGACAGGCGGCCGTAGTTGTAGGCGGCGTTGTACTTCTCGACGTCGAAGTATACCGAGCCGTTCGACACGTAGGCGTAGCCCGCATCGAGAATCCGCTTGACGAAGGCAATCTGCTCGATGATGTGGCCCGAAGCGCAGGGCTCGATAGAGGGCGTCTCGACGTTGAGCGCATCCATAGCGTGGTGGTAGCGCTCCGTATAGTAGTGGGCCACCTCCATCGGTTCGAGCTGCTCGAGACGCGCCTTCTTGGCGATTTTGTCCTCACCCTCGTCGGCGTCGTGTTCCAGATGGCCCACGTCGGTGATGTTGCGCACGTAGCGCACCTTGTAGCCCGAGGCCTTCAGGTAGCGGAACAGCAGGTCGAAGGTCACGGCCGGACGGGCATGGCCCAGATGGGGGTCGCCGTAGACCGTGGGGCCGCAGACGTACATCCCCACGCGGCCGGGGGTAATCGGCTCGAACACCTCCTTGCGGCGGGTGAGCGTATTGTAAAGCACGAGTTTGGAATCCATAGTGTCGGAATATTTTGCTACAAAAATAGGAAATATAATTCAGAGTGCGCCCAAAATCCGACAATAAATCCTACCTTTGCCGCGCCCCGACGGCCCCGCAACGCGCCGGCGGGGCCCTTTCGAGGCGACAGCGGCGGCAACGGCCGCAGAGGCTGCCGCCGCAAATCCCGCAGATTACAACACGCATGACATTCCACGACTTGGCACTGACGGCCCCGCTGCAGAGGGCCGTCGAAGCAATCGGGTACGATACCCCCACCCCCATTCAGCAGCAGGCCATTCCGGCCGTGCTGGCCGGGCGCGACCTGCTGGGCTGCGCCCAGACCGGCACGGGCAAGACGGCGGCCTTCGCGCTGCCGCTCATCCAGCTGCTCGACTCCTCGCCCGCCCCGCGCGGACGACGCCCCGTACGGGCTCTGATTCTCACCCCCACGCGCGAGCTGGCCATCCAGATTGACGCCTGCTGCCGCGACTACGCCCGCTTCACGCGCATCCGCCACACGGTCATCTTCGGCGGCGTCAGCCAGCGGCCCCAGGTCGAGGCGCTCCAGCAGGGCGTCGACCTGCTCGTCGCCACGCCGGGCCGCCTGCTTGACCTGCTGGGGCAGGGGTGCCTCACGCTCGACGCCGTGCGCCACTTCGTGCTCGACGAGGCGGACCGCATGCTCGACATGGGCTTCATCCACGACATCAAACGGCTGCTGCCGCTGCTGCCCCGCCAAAAGCAGACGCTGCTCTTCTCGGCCACGATGCCGGCCGACATCGCCGCGCTGGCCGAACAGCTGCTCCACGACCCGGTGCATGTGACCGTCACCCCGCCGGCCTCGGTGGTCGAGACCATCCGCCAGGAGGTCTACTTCGTCGAGAAGCCCGACAAGAGCGCCCTGCTTGCCGAGCTGCTGCGCCGGGCGCCGGAACGCTCGACGCTCGTCTTCGCCCGCACCAAACACGGCGCCGACCGCATCGCCCGCACGCTCACGCGCAGCGGCATCCCCGCGCGGGCCATCCACGGCGACAAGTCGCAGGGCGCCCGGCAGAAGGCCCTCGGCGACTTCAAGTCGGGCGAGCTGCACGTGCTGATTGCCACCGACATCGCCGCGCGAGGCATCGACATCTCGGAGCTGCCGCTGGTGGTCAACTACGACCTGCCGGAGGTTCCCGAGACCTACGTCCACCGCATCGGCCGCACGGGGCGCGCCGGATGCGAGGGGTGCGCCCTCTCGTTCTGCTCCGAGGAGCAGCGCCCGCTGCTGCGCGACATCGAGCGGACCATCGGACGCGCGATTCCCCACGCCGCGCCCCTCGCCGGCTTCGAGCCCACCGTCGAACCTGCCCCCGCACCGGAGCCCTACCAACCTGTCCCCGCAAAGGGCCCGGCCGCAAAGGGCCCGGCCGCAAAGGGCTCTACGGCAAAAGCCGCCGGGGCTGCTCCCGCAAAGGCTGCCGCCAAGAGGCAGACCGTTTCCGCAAAAGCTGCTGCCGGAGGCGACCGGCCTGCCCCCGCAGCCTCCGCCCGACGTGCGGAGCACCCCACCGCTGCGGCACCCCGCCCCTCCGATGCGCAGCAACAATCCGGCACCCGCTCCGATGCCCGCCGAAGCCGTCGCCGTCGCACGGGAACCCACGCCGCACCGGCCGCAACCGGCCCCTCCGCACATGCCGCGCACCCGGTGCACCCCGCAGCGAAGAGCCAATACGCCGCAACCTCTCCACGCCCCGCCCGTCAGGAGCGGCAGGAGCGGCAGGAGCGTCAAGAGCGGCACGTGCATCCGGAGCATCAGGAGCGCCCCTCCGCGGAGCGCCCTGCCCGACACCGCAGCCACCGCCGTCCGGCAAAGCGGTGACGCGTGCCGCCGGAAAAGGACTTCCGATGGCGGAACAGGCGGTGCCCGACGACGAAAAAACCGTCCGCCGGCTGGATGGGCGGCACCGGCTGCGCAATAAACGCTCCCCTGTCGGCCTGTTGCACGACTCCCGACAAAACAGCGGCCCCCGGCGGCAGGGCTGGCCTCCTGCCGGCCGGTTGCGCGGCACCCGGACGACAAAATCGGCCCCGAGCATGGAACTTTCCGCCTTTGAGGGGTAATAACGATTGATTTTCGCCGTTAAATGATTACATTTGCAGGAAAAACTTGAGCTCAAATCCGATATGACATTTTTCAAACGCTGGAACAACATCGTCGGATGGGCGGTATTCGCCATTGCGGCGTTCGTCTATCTGAAAACGATGGAACCCGTCTCAAGTCTCTGGGACTGTTCGGAATTCATCGCAACCTCCTACAAACTCGAGGTGGGGCACCCTCCCGGAGCACCCCTCTTCATGATGCTGGCCCGTCTGGCCACCCTCTTTGCGCTGGGCAACCCCGACTACGTGGGGATAGCCGTCAACGCCATGAACTCGCTGGCGAGTGCCTTCTGCATCCTCTTCCTCTTCTGGACCATCACGCACCTTGCACGACGGCTCGTCACGCGTGACGGCCGCGAGCTGACCGTCGCCTCGACGTGGGCCGTGCTCGGAGCCGGCATCGTCGGCGCCCTGGCCTACACCTTCACCGACACCTTCTGGTTCTCGGCCTTCGAGGGCGAGGTCTACGCCCTCTCGTCGATGTTCACCGCGCTGGTCATCTGGCTCATGCTCAAGTGGGAGGACGAGGCCGACCAGCCCCACAGCCTGCGCTGGATTGTGCTCATCGCCTACATGATGGGACTCTCCATCGGCGTGCACATCCTCAACCTGCTGACCATCCCGGCGCTGGTCTTCATCTACTACTTCCGCACCACCAAGCGGGTGACCTGGCGCGGCATGGGCCTCGCCACGCTCGTCGCGCTGCTCATCCTGGGCTTCATCAACGGCATCATCATCCCCTATACGGTCTACTGCGGGGCGATGGTCGACCTCTTCTTCGTCAACACGCTGGGGCTGCCCGTCAACTCGGGCATGGTGCTCTTCGCCCTGGCGCTCATCATCGCCATGGGGTGGGCCTCGTGGTACACCCACCGCAAGGGCAAGGTGACGTGGAACGTCATCCTGCTCTCGACGACGATGATTCTCATCGGCTACTCCTCCTACGCCTCGATGACCATCCGCGCAGCGGTGAATCCCCCGATGAACAGCAACAACCCCAACAACCCCTTCGCCCTCTACTCGGTGCTCAACCGCGACCAGTACGGCGACCGTCCGCTCTTCTACGGTCCCTACTACTCGGCACCCATCGAGGGCTACAAGGAGAAGCAGGTGCGCTACCTCGACGAGGACGGCCGCTACAAGGCGACCACCACCGTCACGGGCTACACCCACTCGTCGGAATTCATGCACCTCTTCCCCCGCATGTGGGAGCCGCGCCGCGGTGAGCGGGCCTACAAGCCGTGGGCCGCATACCGCACCAAGACCGAGGTGATGCGCGACGACAAGGGTGAAATCGTTCGCGACGAACAGGGACGTCCCGTCCGCGGCGAGGTGCTCGACTTCGGCCGCAAGCGGGTCTACGACGACGGCTACGACCTGCGCACGGTCGTCGAACCCACCTTCGCCGAGAACCTCTACTTCTTCTTCAACTACCAGCTCAACTACATGTACTGGCGCTACTTCCTCTGGAACTTCGTGGGGCGCCAGAGCGACATACAGCCTTCGGGCTCGAGCACCATCACCGACGGCAACTGGCTCTCGGGCATCCGCTGGCTCGACGAGCGGCGGCTGGGCCCGCAGGACAACCTGCCGCACGAAATCGCCGAGAACAAGGGGCGCAACACCTACTACTTCCTCCCCTTCCTGCTGGGTCTGGTCGGACTGCTCTACCAGCTCAACCGCGACCCGAGGAACTTCTCGATTGTCATGTGGCTCTTCATCATGACGGGCGTGGCGCTGGTCTTCTACTTCAACACGGCGCCCGGCGAGCCGCGTGAACGCGACTACGTCTATGCCGGTTCGTTCTACGCCTTCTCCATCTGGATAGGCTTCGGCGTGCTGGCGCTGCGCGACCTGTTTGCCCGGCTTGTGAAGCGCGACACGCGGGTCGTTGCCGGCGCGGCGACGCTCGTCGGACTGGTCGTGCCCGCCATCCTGGCCGCCCAGAACTGGGACGATCACGACCGCTCGCACCGCTACATGGCCCGCGACATCGGCTGGAACTACCTCCAGTCGACGCTGCCCAACTCGATTATCCTCAACTACGGCGACAACGACACCTTCCCGCTCTGGAACAACCAGGAGGTCTACGGTGTGCGCCCCGACGTGCGCATCATGAACACCTCCTACCTGGGCGGCGAGTGGTACATCGACGAGATGAAGACCAAGGCCAACGACGCGCCGGGCGTACCCTTCTCGCTGCCCAAGCGGAAGTACACCTATGCCAACGACGTGCTGCCGGTCGAGGAGCGTCTGGAGGGTCCGGTCGACATCCACGAGGTGATGGACTTCGTGCTGAGCGATGACCCCCGTTCGAAAATCAAGCTCGTTGACGGCTCCTCCATCGACTACATCCCCACACGGCGCATCGCCCTGCCGGTCAACAAGGAGAACGCCATTGCCTCGGGCATCGTGGCCGAGAAGGACCGCGACCTGATGGTCGACACGGTCTACATCAACCTCCGCCAGAGCAGCATCAACAAGAGCCAGCTGATGATTCTCGACATGCTGGCCAACTTCGACTGGAAGCGTCCGATTTTCTTCACGCAAATCTACATCCTGCAGGACTTCGGGCTGCTCGACTACCTCCAGTACGACGGGTACGCCTACCGTCTGGTGCCGATTCTCACGCCGGTGCAGAACGCCTATGAAATCGGCCGCATGGATGTCGACTACACGCTGCCGCTCGTGCGCGACACCTTCCGCTACGGCAATCTGAACGACCCGCGCGTCTATGTGGACTACTTCCTGCAGTACAACCTGGGGGCATCGCGCACCCGCGAGATGTTTGCCCGCGTCGGGAAGGAGCTGCTGCGCGAGGGACGCGTCGACGAGGCTGTCGAGATGCTCGACATGGGGCTCGAGAAGTTCCCCACCTCGCAGATTCGCTTCACCGACATGAACACCTATCCCTACATCGAAGGGTACTACGCCGCCGCGAGCATGGGGGCCGAAGGGGCCGCCGAGAAGGGCGACGCCCTGCTCAGGGAGTATGCCACGACGCTCATCGAGTACATCGAGTACTACTTCCGCTTCGACGGAGCGCTGGGCGACATGGTGTCGGACACCATCGATGCGAAGCTCACCGAGCTGGGCGACATCTACTCGCTGGCAAGCTATGCCGGACGGCGTGACGTAGTGGCTGAAATCAACAAGTACTACCGCTCGCTGGGCGTCTCGGAGGAGTACCTCACCGACGTGGGCGACAAGCCCCAGCAGGCCGACTCCACCGTCTCGGAGCAGCGGTAACGACTCTTCTTTCGGGCCGGGCGCGGCGCAACGATGCCGCGCCCGCTCTGTTCCCGGTCCGAAAACGTAAAAAGGAACTCCGCACCTTTGGGGTGCGGAGTTCCTTTTTCATTTCATCTCACCGGCCGAACCGGAGGACTCCCATCAGCCGAGCCGAATCTTTCTCACCGGTCAATCCGTATTTTCTCTTCTCACCGACCGAACCGGATGTTTTTCAGGCCACCCGAAGGCTTCTCACCGGCCCAACCTGTTGCTTCACATTGGCCGAACCGGGGCTTCGCCCGCAGCGGGCTCACCGGCCAGCCGAAGGCTTTCCCGGCGGTTCTTTTTCCGGCGAGCGAGGCGCTCACCTTCCCCGTGCAAGGTTTTCACGGAGCGCTCCCTCCTGGTGCATTACGCCTGCGGCTTGTCGGCGGGAAGCGCCGCATTGGCATGGGAGACTCCCGACTTGGAGCCCTCCTTTTCGTGCTTGCGGTGCGTCGTATTGTAGAGGAAGCGCTTGATCTTGAGCGTCGGGGTCTTCTCGAACTCCTTCTTCTGCTCGACCACCTCCGAGATGCGCGAGAAGCGGTTCACCTTGGCATTGACATAGGCCACCAGCTCCTTCTTGAGCTGCTCGGTCTTCGCCTCGAGCGCCTCCTTCTTCGTCGCCCACTCCTCACGCCAATCGTCGAGCATCGACTCAAGCTCCTCGCGGTTGAAGTGCACGAGCGCCACAAGACGCCCTTCGCGCTGCGTGACGATGGAATCGGCGATGCAGACGTGCGAATTGAGCACGCTCTCGATATCCTCGGGATAGATGTTCTCGCCGCTCGGGCCGACAATCATGTTCTTCAGGCGCCCCTTGATGTAGAGCCAGCCGTCCTTGTCGAACTCACCCAGGTCGCCCGTGCGGAACCAGCCGTCGGAGGTGAAGGCCTCGCGCGTGGCCTCGGGATTCTTGTAGTAGCCCATCATGACGCTCGGCGTGCGGGCGACGATTTCACCCTGCCGCGTCTCGGGGTTGACATTCACGAGCCGCAGCTCGACGCCCGGAGCCTGGGGCCCGGTCGAGCCCAGCCGCACCTGTGACGGCGCGGCCCCGGCCAGCAGCGGAGCCGTTTCGGTCAGTCCGTAGCCGATGGAGTAGGGAATCCGCGCCTCCATCATGAACTTCTCGGCGTCGCCGTCGAGCTTCGCGCCGCCGATACCCAGGAAGCGCAGGCGGCCGCCGAAGAGCTTCAGCAGCTTCTTGCCCGCTACGCGGTGCAGGTAGCGGCGCATGAAGCCCACGCGGTAGAGCGTCCGCCAGAAGTTGTTCGAATTGAACTTGGCCAGCACCTGGTGGCGGTAGATTTTCTCGATGATGAGCGGCACGATGAGCATCACCGTGGGGCGCACCTGCCGCAGCGCCGGCATCAGGGCCGAAGCCGTGGGCGGACGGTCGAGGTAGACCACGCGGGCCCCCTTCGAGAAGGGGTAAATCATGCCGATGGAGCACTCGTAGGTGTGCGACAGGGGCAGCACCGAGAGGAAGACATCTTCGGAATGGATTGGGAAAATCGAGGCGCTCAAATCCACCTGGGCGCAGAGCGCCGCGTGGGAGAGCATCACCCCCTTGGGTTTCGAGGTCGTACCCGAGGTGTAGATGATGACGGCCAAATCCTCGGGTGCAGGAACCGTCGTCGAGCCCTGGGCGTGGACCTTTTGCGAGATGACGCCCAGATTCTTCGTACGGACAACGACGTTGAGCGACGCCACCGTCGTCTTCGAGAGTTTGGTGAAGAGCCGGTCCGAAACCAGCAGCGCCTTGGCCTCCGAGTGGGCGATAATCATGTCGAGTTCCTCGCCCGTGAAGTCGGGCAGAATCGGCACGACCACCAAGCCGGCCGAGGTGACGGCGTAGTAGCAGACGCCCCAGTTGGGCATGTTGCTGCTCAGCAGCGCCACCTTATCTCCGGGACGAAGGCCGGCGCCCGTCAGAATATCCTGCACCTTTGCGATGCGCCTGCCCACCTCGGCGTAGGTCACATCCTCGCCGTCGAACATCGAAAAGGCAATCCGGGATGCAAACTCCTTTACGCTGTGACGGACAAGGTCGTAAAGTGTGTTAAGAGTCATTTTTCAGATTTTGTTCACGTTTCACAACAACGGTCCCGCAGCGGAGCGGAGACCCTCGTTTATCAAACGGAAAGTTTGTTGCAAAATTACGAAATTCCCCCGAAAAACGCTATTTTTGAAACAAAATCTTGCAATGCTCGAGAGTCTCTACATCAAACGCCTGGCCGTCGAAGCGGGCTTCGACCTCTGCGGAATCGCCCGCTGCAGACCCTTTCCCGAGAACGAGCGACGCTTCCGCTCGTGGCTTGCAGAGGGCTACAACTCCTCGCTCGACTACCTGGCACGCAACCTCGACAAACGGTTCGACCCCGCGCGGCTGGTCGAAGGGGCCCGCACGGCCGTCGTCTGCGCCGTGGGCTACAAGAACGAGGCGAGCGAGGGCTACCCCGCCTCGTGCCGCACGAAAATCGCCTCCTACGCCCTGACGACCGACTACCACACCACCATCCGGCAGATGCTCCGCGGCATGCTCGGCGCGCTGCGGCAGCACTACCACGAACTGCAGGGGCGAGCGTTCGTCGACACGGCGCCGCTGCTCGAGAAGCAGCTGGCCGTCGAGGCGGGGCTGGGATGGATTGGCCGCCAGTCGCTGCTCGTCACCCCGACGCTGGGGAGCTTCGTGCTGCTGGGCGAGCTGTTGCTCACCGACGAGGCCGACAGCTACGACGCCCCCTGCACTCTCGAGGGGTGCGGCCGCTGCAACCGCTGCCTCGAGAGCTGCCCCACCGGAGCGCTCATCGCCCCGCGGACGCTCGACACGGGGCGCTGCATCGCCTGCCACACCATCGAGCGCGAACCGCAGAGGCGCATCGACCTCCACGGCTGGCTCTTCGGCTGCGACGCCTGCCAGAGCTGCTGTCCCTACAACCGCCGCGCACCGCACCATGCCAACAAGGCCTTCGACCCGCTGTTCGACCCCCGTGCGATGACGTCCGAAGAGTGGGAGGCGCTCGACGAGCGGCAGTTCGGGGAGCGCTTCGGGGCGACGCCCCTCCAGCGCAGCGGTCTGGAGCGCATCCGCCGCAATGCACGGCTCAACGCCGGGGACGGTGCAGCCGAAAATAGAACAGAATGAACACTGTGGTGAGCGTCTCGGAGAGCGGCTGCGCAAACCAGATGCCCGCAACGCCGCAGAGCTCCGGCAGCAGCAGGAAGCTCGGCACCAGCAGCACGCATCCGCGCAGCAGCGCAAAGGCGGTTGCCGGCCGGACCCGCTCCAGGCTCTGGTAGCAGCCGATGGCCGTCAGATTGACCACAAAGGGGATGAAGCCGGCCGCGAAGAGCGGGAATCCGGCAACGGCCAGCTGCGCGGCGCGGTTCTCACCGGGCAGGAACAGTCCGACCAGCCCCTCGGGGACGAAGACGAAGAGCGCCGAGACCACCGCGCCGCAGCCGACGGCCGTCATGAGGGCAATGCGTGCGGCGGCGCGTACGCGCACGCCGTTAGCCAGCCCGAAGTTGTAGCTCAGAATCGGCTGCGCCGTCTGTGCAATCGCGTTGCCGACCATGAAGACGAAGGGGATGTAGTAGCACGCCACGCCGAAGGCCCCCACCCCGTCGTCGCCCAGCCTTCGCATGAAGACCCCGTTACCCACGAACATCAACACGGCGAGCGTCATCTCACCCAGCAGTGCCGACGAACCGATGCGGCACTGGTAGCCGATGTTGCGCCACGAGAGTCTGAGGCTCTTGCGGCTCCACTTCACGCGGCAGAGCCGCAGCATCCGGGCGCGGAAGAGCAGGTAGCCGACAGCCACCACACCGCCGGCGGCCACGCTGATGGCCGTAGCGAAGGCGGCTCCGCGGACGCCCCATCCGAGCGGAAAGATGAACCACCAGTCGAGCACGACGTTCAGCACGGCCGAGAGGACCGAGCACCACATCGCCACGCGCGGTGCGCCGTCGAGGCGGATGACGAAGAGCCCCACGGCCGTCCACATCTGGAAGAGCAGTCCGGGCGAGAACCAGAGCAGATAGTCGCGCACGAGCGGCAGCAGCCGCTCCGAGGCGCCGAGCATCCGGGCCGTCGCATCGGGCCAGAGCATCACCGCGCCGACCAGGAGCAGCGTCAGCAGCGTCACGAACCAGAGAGCCTGGGTGACGTTGAGCCGCGCGGCCCGCACCTTGCCGCGCGCCAGGTGAATCGAGGCCACCACCGAGCACCCCACGCCGGCCATGAGCCCCACCCCCTGGGCGAGCATCAGCAGCGGGACGTAAATGTTGATGGCGGCGATGCCGTCGCTGCCCACGCCGTGGCCCACGAACATTCCGTCGGCGACCGTCACCGCCGAAATCGACAGCATGCCCAGCAGCGTCGGCACGAAGAGGCGCCGGAAGAGGGTCGAGACCCGCGCGGTGCCCCAATCGATGGCATCGCGCTCCTGATTGTTCCGTTTCATGACCTGTCACAAAAAAAGGTACCGGACAAGCGATTGGTTTTACCCAGTCATCTTATCCGGTACCGTAGATACCCTCCGATGAGGATTACAAAACTCGCAGAGCCCGTCCGGCTCCGTTTATTTCATATTTTCAATGGTCCTTCACTGGTCCGCTCCCCGCGTGCAGAGGCGCTCAGGCATCTTCCCTTCTCCCCCCCTCGCGGTGCGGAGCAGGACGATTACTTCGACAGCTCGGCAAGAGCGGCCTTGGCACTCTCGACGGCCGGACCGTCGGTCACCTTCTGGAAGGCGGCGATGGCCTGCGGCTTCATCTCCTTGGCGTTGTAGGCGGCGCCCAGCGTCAGGTACATGAGGCTCTTGTCCTCGGGGTCGGTCTGTGCGGCGGCAGCCTCCTCACCCAGCTCGATGACCTTCGCGAAGTCCTGCTTGCTCGAGTAGGCCTGCAGACGCACCTTGTGGGCAACGGCGCTTGCGGGGTTCTTGGCCAGCAGGGCGTCGGCCATGGCGATGATACCGTCGTAGTCGTTGTTGGCCTGCAGCTTGGCAACCTCGTTGTTCGTATAGAGCGTCATCATCTCGTTGGCCTTCGCAACGGCATCCTCATACTTGGGGTTGGTCAGCGCGGCGATGTCCTCGTAGATGGCCATACCCTCGGCATACTTGCCCAACTCGCAGTAGCTCATCGCCAGGTTGAGTGCCATGTCCGTATTGCGGGGATCGGCAGCGTAGCCCTTGGCGAAAATCTCCGATGCGGTGGCGTAGTCCTTGTTGTTGAAGGCCTCACCGCCCTGCAGCTGGTAGATTTTGGCAACCCACTGCTTCGATTTGGTCATCTGCGTCATGTCGCCGTAGAGCTCGGCCAGCTCGGCCGACTTGCTGAAGTTGGTCAGCGCTTCGTCGTACTTCTTGGCCTGTGCGGCATAGCCGCCCATCATGAAGTAGCATTTCGGAAGCGTCGACTTGGCGGTTGCGACCAGCGACTCGGAGCCTTCGGCATCCATGCCCTCGTCAATGACCTGCTGGAACTTGGCCGCAGCACCCGCGAAATCCTTGGCACCGTAAGCAGCGGCAGCCTCGTTGTAGACAGCCGTCAAATCCTGCGCCGAGAGCGATACCGCAGCAAAGAGCGCAGCTACAGATAACAATACTTTTTTCATTTTCACTTAGAGTTTTTAATGTTCGTGCGTAGTCGCCCTTTCGGGCAGATGGTTGCAAAAATAACTTATTTTTCCCTATTTTACAAGAGGCTATCGGCGCAGCGAGGCGAAAAAACGGGTCATCAGCTCCTCACACTCCCCGCGCAGCACGCCGCGCGTGACGGTCGTGCGGGGGTGGAACACCCCGTCGGAGTAGCAGCGATAGCCCTTCTTGGGGTCGTCGGCGCCCCACACCACGCGGGCCACCTGGGCCCAGCCAATCGCGCCGGCGCACATGATGCAGGGTTCGACGGTCACGTAGAGCGTACAGCCCTGCAGGTATTTGCCCCCGAGCGTCGAGGCGGCTGCCGTCAGCGCCTGCATCTCGGCATGGGCCGTCGGGTCGCGGAGCGTCTCCACCAGATTGTGTCCCCGGCCCACGACCGTCTCACCGGAGACGACCACCGCGCCGATGGGGACCTCGCATGCATCTAACGCATGATGCGCCTCGTTTAGTGCGAGGCGCATGAATTTTTCGTCAAGTTGCTGTTGTTCCAAACCTTCCATATTGCTTTTCATTCCGTTGCATCAGGGCACATGAACTCCCCGCACCGGGGCCCGCGGTCCCGGTGCGGATTCACGGCGGCAGGTGCGCATCAGATTTCGGCCGTCACCGTTATCAGCAGCCGCACCTTCACCGGCTTGCCGTCCTGCCGGCCCGCACGCCACTTGGGCGAGCGCTCCATAACCTGCGTCACCGCGTCGGCAAACTCCTGCGACGAGGCGGACTTCACCTCGATGTCGGTCACCTGCCCCTGCGTATCGACCACGAAGAGGACATTGGCGCTGCAGGTGCCCTTCACCCCCTTGGCGCGGGCCTCGGAACGGGCCTTGAAGGAGACCCACTTCTGGTAGGCCGCCACTGTGCCGCCCTTGAACGAGGGCATCTGCTGGGCCATCATCCTGACCTCGGAGCTTTCGTCCGAAGCGGGCGACTGGACATGGGTTGCTGCCGCGACGGTTCCGGCCGCCATCAGCAGGAGGGTGGCAACCGCGCATCGAAGAATCGACAGGGACTTCATAAAGGTTACATTTTATTTTAGGGGTACTTCGTCAACAGGGCATATCCGGGCGGCGGGCTCCGGAGTCCGCTTCGCCCGCCCTATTCTCTAACAAATATAGAAAATTTCCGCCGTATGTCCAAACGCTCCGGCGCGGAAAAGCGGCACCCACGGGTACGCACCACGCCGTTTCTTCCTATCTTTGCTTCGGAAAACACCGCGATAATGGCGCAGCGCAAAATCATACACGTCGACATGGACGCCTTCTTCGCCTCGGTCGAACAGCGCGACAACCCCGCCTACCGGGGGCGCCCGATTGCCGTGGGCTACGACGGCCCGCGGGGCGTGGTGGCCACGGCCAGCTACGAGGCGCGCCCCTACGGCGTACACTCGGCCCTACCCTCTGCCGTGGCGCGGAGACTCTGCCCCTCGCTGATTTTCGTCCCGGCCCGCTTCGAGGTCTACAAGGAGGTCTCGCAGCAGATTCGCGCCATCTTCCACCGCTACACCGAACTGGTCGAGCCCCTCTCGCTCGACGAGGCCTTTCTCGACGTCTCGCACCACCGCTCGGCGACGCTCGTGGCGCGCGAAATCAAGGCAGCCATCCGCGCCGAGACCGGACTGACCGCCTCGGCGGGCATCTCGGTGAACAAGATGCTGGCGAAAATCGCCTCGGACTACCGCAAGCCCGACGGGCTCTTCACGATTGCCCCGGCCCAGGTCGAGGAGTTCGTCGCGGCACTCCCCGTCGAGCGCTTCTTCGGCATCGGCGAGGTCACGGCCGAACGGATGCACCGGCTGGGCATCCGCACGGGGGCCGACCTGCGGCTCTGGAGCGAGGAGGCGCTCGTCCACCACTTCGGCAAGGCGGGCCACGCCTACTACGGCTATGCGCGCGGCATCGACGAGCGCGAAGTGACCCCCAACCGTATCCGCAAGTCGCTCGGGGCCGAGACCACCTTTGCCGAGGATACCGGCGACCGCGGGCGGCTCGCGTTCGAACTTGCGGGGGTGCGCGACGAGCTCTGGGCGCGGCTCCAGCGCCACGAATTCGCCGGCCGGACCGTCGTGCTGAAGCTCAAGTTCGACGACTTCCGCCAGATTACCCGCTCGCGGACCCTCGCGGCGGCCGTGGCCTCGGCCGAGGAGCTGCGCGTGGTCTCCGAGGAGCTGCTTGCGGCCACCGACCTGGGCGGCCACCGCGTCCGCCTCATCGGGCTGACGGTGGGCAATTCATCCGAAGCATGCCCGGAGTGCGTGCAGCTTTGCTTCGACTTCGATTGCGACCAGCGGAAGCCGTAGGCGGCCCGGTGCCGGGGCCGAAGGGCCCGTCCCCTCCGCCGGCCGGGACGCACGAAGGGCCCCGAAGGGCGAAAAATCGGGAAAATGTGAACGTCTGTTGTGAATTTTTCCTAAATTTGCCCGTTACAAAAGGATTCTAACAAAAACAAACTCAATAGCTCCATGTACAGAACCCATACGTGCGGCTCCCTGAGAGTCGAAAACGTCAACGAGCGCGTCACCCTGGCAGGGTGGGTGCAGAAAGTGAGAAACCTCGGGGCGATGACCTTCATCGACCTGCGCGACCGCTACGGCATCACGCAGATTGTCGTCGAGGAGCACTCCCCGGCCCAGGCACGCGAGGCGGCCTCCCGTCTGGGACGCGAGTTCGTCGTCCAGGTCACGGGCCGCGTCGTCGAGCGTTCGTCGAAGAACCCCAAGATGCCGACGGGCGACATCGAGGTGGCGGCCGAGCAGGTCAACATCCTCAACGAGGCGCTGACCCCGCCCTTCACCATCGAGGAGGTCTCGGACGGCGGTGACGACCTGCGGATGAAGTACCGCTACCTCGACCTGCGCCGTCCGCCGCTGCAGCGCAACCTCATCCTGCGCCACAAGATGGCCCAGGAGATTCGCCGCTTCCTCGATGCCGAGGGCTTCCTCGAAATCGAGACCCCCTATCTGGTGGGCTCCACGCCCGAAGGCGCGCGCGACTTCGTCGTGCCGAGCCGCATGAACCCCAACCAGTTCTACGCCCTGCCCCAGTCGCCGCAGACGCTCAAGCAGCTGCTCATGGTGGCCGGCTACGACAAGTACTTCCAGATTGTGCGCTGCTTCCGCGACGAGGACCTGCGCGCCGACCGTCAGCCCGAGTTCACCCAAATCGACTGCGAGATGTCGTTCGTCGAGCAGGAGGACATCCTCGAGGTGTTCGAGCGCTGGGCCAAGCACATGTTCCACGCGGTCATGGGCATCGACTTCACGGAGCCCTTCCGCCGCATGCCCTGGATTGAGGCGATGGAGAAGTACGGTTCGGACAAGCCCGACCTGCGCTTCGGAATGGAGTTCTCGGACCTTACGGAGCTCGCCAAGGGGCACGGCTTCAGCGTCTTCGACAACGCCGAGTATGTGACGGGCTTCGCCGCCACGGGCTGTGCGACCTACACCCGCAAGCAGATTGACGCCCTGACCGAGTATGTCAAGCGTCCGCAGGTGGGCGCCAAGGGGCTCATCTGGCTCCGCGTCGAGGAGTCGGGCATCAAGTCGTCGATTGACAAGTTCTTCACGCCGGAGCAGGTGCGCGCACTGGCCGAGCGCTGCGGTGCCAAGGCCGGCGACATGGTCTTCATCCTCAGCGGCCCGAAGTTCAAGACGCTCACGCAGCTCTGCGCCCTGCGCCTCGAAGTGGCCCAGCAGCTCGGACTGCGCGACCCGAAGAAGTTCGCCCCGCTGTGGGTGGTCGACTTTCCGATGTTCGAGTGGGACGAGGAGACGCAGCGCTTCTATGCGATGCACCACCCCTTCACCTCGCCCAAGCCCGAGGATTACGAGTACCTCGAGAGCGACCCCGGCCGCGTACGCGCCAACGCCTACGACTTCGTCTGCAACGGCACCGAAATCGGCGGCGGCTCGATTCGTATCCACGACGCCAAGCTCCAGGCCCGCATCTTCAAGTGCCTGGGCTTTACGCCCGAGCGTGCGCAGGAGCAGTTCGGCTTCCTGATGAACGCCTTCAAGTACGGTGCACCCCCTCACGGAGGTCTGGCCTTCGGCTTCGACCGGCTCTGCTCACTCTTCGGCGGCTCGGACTCCATCCGCGACTACATCGCCTTCCCGAAGAACAACGCCGGCCGCGACGTGATGCTCGACGCACCGTCGTACCTCGACCAGTCGCAGCTTGACGAACTCTACCTCGAACTGCGCAAGCCGGAAAAATAGGCAACCAGCGTTCCGGAGAGCCGCGCCGCTCTTCCGATGCGACAAGCGGGACCTTTCCTCAACGGAAGGGTCCCGCTCTCTTTTCCATCCCGGCCCAAATGCGCCCGGGCAACAGGCGGACAAACGGTTTCGAACCGGCCGATGTCCTCCTCCCCGGCCGGACGCCCACCAGACTTTCCCGGCCGTAGACTCGGCCGGACGCACAGCCAGCTTCTCCCGGTCGGACGCGCAGCCGGCTCTCTCCCGGTCGAAGCCTCTCCGCACGGCGGAGAGGGGCACAAAAAAGCGGACCTCCGCACTGCCGTCCGTACAGTGAGAAGGTCCGTTTGACTCGTTTCCGGAGGAGGCGCCTCACGCACTCCGGAGGTCAGGGGCCGATGTCAGAAGGCTGCAGCCACGGCTCCAACCAGGACAATCAGCAGAATCAGTCCCAGGAAGGAGATGACCAGACCGGCAATCGACAGGCCGCGCGGCGTACGGAATACGCCCACGAGCGACAGAATCAGACCCAGTACCCAGAGAATCCATCCCAGCACGGGAACCCAGGAGAAAATCAGGCCCAGCAGTGCGAGCACGAAACCGGCCGTACCTACTCCGTTCGATTTCTTTTCAGCGGGCTGGTTGATGATAATCGTCTGGCCCTGGTTCTCCTTGCCCTGCGGCTTTTGTACATTTTCTTCCATAATCGTTCATGTGTTTTTGCCGCCCGCACCTCGGCAGCTGTTCTTGGAAAGGAGACGTGGTGCAGCAGTCCACTTCCCATCCCGGGAATCTCGCACTTCTCATTCGCAGTCACCTCATCCGGGAAGCCCGGATTCAGGAGGCAAACTTACGTCTCCTTCAACGTGTTGTTACAAAAGTACAAAATTCTGCGAAATATGCAACATTTTCGTCCGAAATCGAACATCCGCATGCACCTTTTTGTTCGAAACGGCCGCCAAGCGGTCTCCGCCGGGCGCAGACAGCCACGGGCAGCCATGAACAACGTCCTCCAGACGCTCCGTTTTCCGCCGCAAATGGTTATCTTTGTACATGTACATGTGAAAACACGCCGGACCATGAAAGCCTGTACCTATGTCGAACGCGGACGCTTCGAGCTCCGCGAAAAGCCGGAACCCCGGCTCGAAACACCCCGCGACGCCCTGGTACGCGTCACGCTGGCAAGCATCTGCACCAGCGACCTGCACATCCTCCACGGCAGCGTGCCGCGCGCCGTCGAGGGCATCACCGTGGGCCACGAGATGGTGGGCGTCGTCGAGCAGGTGGGCGCGGAGGTTGCGACGCTCCGCCCGGGCGACCGCGTGGCGGTCAACGTCGAGACCTTCTGCGGCGAGTGCTACTTCTGCCGCCACGGCTATGTCAACAACTGCACCGACCCCGACGGAGGGTGGGCGCTGGGCTGCCGCATCGACGGCGGGCAGGCCCCTCTGGTGCGGGTGCCCCATGCCGACCAGGGGCTGACCCCCATCCCGGCGACGGTGAGCGACGAGGCGGCGCTCTTCGCGGGCGACATCCTCGCCACGGGATTCTGGGCCGCCCGCATCGCCGAGATTACCGAAGAGGATACGCTCCTCATCATCGGAGCCGGCCCCACGGGCATCTGCACGCTGCTCTGCGCGATGCTCCACCGCCCGCGCCGCATCATCGTCTGCGAAAAGGAGCCCGGGCGGCGCCGCTTCGTGCGGGAGCACTACCCCGAGGTGCTCGTCACCACGCCCGGGGAGTGCCGCGACTTCGTGCGGCGCCACAGCGACCACGGCGGCGCGGACCGCGTCTTCGAGGTGGCCGGCAGCGACGAGACGTTCCGTCTGGCGTGGGAGTGCGCCCGCCCCAACGCCGTGGTGGTCATCGTGGCGCTCTACGACCGGCCGCAGGTGCTGCCGCTGCCCGAGATGTACGGCAAGAACCTCACCTTCAAGACGGGCGGCGTCGACGGCTGCGACTGCGCCGAGATTCTGCGTCTGATAGCCGAGGGGCGCATCGACACCACGCCGCTCATCACCCACCGCTTCCCGCTCAGCCGTATCATGGAGGGCTACCGCCTCTTCGAGAGCCGCGCCGACGGGGTCATCAAGGTGGCCGTCGAGTGTCAAAAGTAGCCGCAGCGGAAAAAATCTTTGCCATTCGGCAAAAATTGTCTATTTTTGAAACCGACAAAACGAATTACGAACCTCAAAAAGAGAAAGACCATGATACGACTCAATGTGTTCATCCGTACGACGGAATCCAACCGTGAGGAGCTGCTCCGCACGGCACGCGAGTTGACGGCCGCATCCGTCAAGGATGCCGGCTGCATTGCCTACGACATCTTCGAGAGCGCCACGCGCCCCGACGTGCTGATGATTTGCGAAACGTGGAGCGACGCCAAGGCGCTCACCGCCCACGAGCAGACGCCTCACTTCACGACCCTCGTTCCGAAGCTCCGCCAGCTGGCCGAGATGAAGACCGAGAAGTTCGTCTTCTGAGGCCCGTCTCAGTAATAATTAATGTAAAGACAACGCGCATTCCGTGCGCGCGCAGCCGTGCGGCAGGTCTCAGGACCTGCCGCTGAGCTACGCGGCCCGCTCTTTGGGGCTGCGCATGCAGCAGCAGCGCACACCGCCGAATCGCATTTCCGACCCTTCACTTTCCGCATACCATGTCCGCACCTCTGGCCGAACGACTGCGCCCCCGAACGCTCGACGAATACATCGGGCAGGAGCACCTTGTGGGGCGCAACGGCGTCTTCCGCAAGTTTTTCGAGACGGGCAACGTCCCCTCGTTCATCCTGTGGGGCCCTCCGGGCGTGGGCAAGACCACGCTGGCGAAGATTGTCGCCACGCAGCTCGAACGCCCCTTCTTCACCCTCTCGGCCGTCACGTCGGGGGTCAAGGAAGTGCGCGACGTCATCGAGTCGGCCAAGCGGCAGCGCTTCTTCGACGCCAAGCCCCCCTTCCTGTTCATCGACGAAATCCACCGCTTCAACAAGTCGCAGCAGGATTCGCTGCTCGGCGCCGTCGAGCAGGGGGTCGTAACGCTCATCGGCGCCACGACCGAGAATCCCTCCTTCGAGGTGATTTCGCCGCTGCTGAGCCGGTGCCAGGTCTATACGCTCCACCCCATGGAGGATGCCGACCTGCAGCGGCTGCTCGACCGCGCCCTGACCACCGACGCCGAGCTGCGCGCCCGCGACATCGAGGTGCGCGAGACGGCGGCGCTCTTCAAGTTCTCGGGGGGCGACGCCCGCAAGCTGCTCAACATCCTCGAGATTCTGGTCGGAGCCTCCGAGGGCAAAATCACGCTGACGGACCGCTACGTGACCGAGTGCCTGCAGCAGAACATCGCCCTCTACGACAAGAACGGCGAGCAGCACTACGACGTCATCTCGGCCTTCATCAAGTCGGTGCGGGGCAGCGACCCCAACGCCGCCATCTACTACCTGGCGCGGATGCTTGCCGGAGGCGAGGAGCCGCGCTTCATCGCACGGCGGCTGGTGATTCTCGCCTCGGAGGATATCGGGCTGGCCAACCCCAACGCGCTGCTGCTGGCCAACGCCTGCTTCGATACTGTACATAAAATAGGTATGCCCGAGGCGCGCATCACGCTGGCCGAGACGACCATCTATCTGGCCACCTCGCCCAAGAGCAACTCGGCCTACATGGCCATCAACCGGGCGCTGGCCCAGGTCGGGCACGACACGAACAACCGCCCCGTACCGCTGCACCTGCGCAACGCCCCGACACGGCTGATGGAGCGCGAAGGCTACGGCAAGGGATACAAGTACGCCCACGACTACGAGGGCAACTTCGCCGAGCTGGAGTTCATGCCCCAGGGGCTCGAGGGGACGCGTTTCTACGAACCCAATACGGGCAACGCCCAGGAGGCGAAAATCGCCGAACGCATCCACGCGTTATGGAAAGAGAAGTACCGATAGAGCAGCGGCCGCTGGCGGATCCGATGGCAGCAGGTCCGGCTTACGACATCTCGCCGCCTGACGACACACAAGCCTTCATTAAACGCCTGATTATGAAAAAAACACTACCACTTCTGCTATTCTCAGTTCTGCTCTCCTTGAAGAGCGTTGCCGCCGTTCCGGAGGGAGCGATTCCCTTCATCTTCGACAGGCATCTGTACCTGCAGTCTACCCTGAATGATTCGATTCCCGTTACCGTTGTTTACGATACCGGAGCCGATTTTCTCTATCTTGACAAGGACTTCCTGAAGCTCAACGATCTTCAAGACGCTTTCGGAAGAAGGGGCAAGGCAAAAATGGGAGGGGCGGGAAATGGAGGACCCCAACTCACGGAGATCTTTATCGACCCGGTCAAAATCCATTGCGGAGCGCTGGAATATCAAAACAGGATTACCCCCATAATCGCGTTACGTGATATTCTGGGGAGGCATACGGACGGCTTGTTAGGCAATACGCACCTGTTAAGATCCCCTCTGGAGATCAATTTCAGCGAGGGCTACATGCTTCCGCTCAAAGCGCCCGTTCCGACCGAAAGGCTTGCCGATTACGTGAAACTCGAAGCCCGATTCGAAAACAACCGCATCGATATTAGGGCAAGGCTGCAGATTGACGATAAAAATACGCTGGATGGATGGTTCAGAATGGATTTGGGATGCGGCTCCACCGTTATTCTCACAAATGAAGCAGCCTCGACACTCAATCTGGGAGAGCTACCCAAAGCCTGTTTCCGCACTCAAGCCGGAGGAATCGGAGGAGCTTCGGAGGAGGTTATAATACGGGCGGCACAATTCCGCATGGCCGACACGCTTGAAAACCTCGTGATGAAATATTCGCTCAATGAAAAGGGAGCCCTGTCGTCCGACAAACCCTACCTCGGTTTGATTGGCAACGAGATATGGTCGCTATATGATATTATCCTGGATCCGGCAAACGCTTCGGTGTGGGTGAAGCGGAATGCGGACAAAGGGACCTACATGCAGTCGTCCGTAACACACATGGCAGCTTTTGACCGTACAGACATCTGCGACGGCTGGGTTGTCAATGGACTCTACAGAGACGGCATAGCCGAAAAGGCGGGCATCGAAATCGGGGATATCATCATCGCCATAAACGGCCGCCCGGTGAAAGATATACCTTGGGAAGAGCAGCGGAAAGGGCTGGACCTTCAGGGAGAAACCATATATACCGTAAAAAAAGCCGATGGCAGGACCGTTGTCTATACATTGTTCATCGACCTGCCGATAATCTAATCGAAGCAACATTGAAAAGGATAGGAATCATCTCCGATACGCACGGGACCTTCGACGAACCGTTGCGCGAATTTCTGAAGGATGTCGACGAGATCTGGCATGCCGGCGATATCGGCTCGATCGAGACGGCCGACCGCATCGCCGCGTTCAAACCGCTGCGGGCCGTCACGGGCAACGTCGACGGAGGGCTCATCCGCCGCGCCTACACCGACTTCCTGGCCTTCGACTGCGAAGGGGTCCGCGTGCTGATGACCCACATCGGCGGCTACCCCCGTCACTACGACCCGCGGGCGCTCGCCCGCATCCATCAGGTGGAGCCCCGGCTCTTCGTCTGCGGCCACTCGCACATCCTGCGCGTGATGTACGACCCCATCTACTCGCTGCTGGCCGTCAATCCGGGAGCCGCCGGCAACTACGGCATCCACAAGGTGCGCACGGCCATCCGTCTGGTCATCGACGGCGAAGAGATGCGCGACATGGAGGTCGGCGAGTGGCCGCGCAGCTCGCTGTGACCGGACACCGGCCCAACGAGGCTCCGCCCCGACGCAGCGCCACCGAAGGCGGCAGACGGATTTCGTCTGCCGCCTTTTTCGTCCGGGAGCGGGGCTGCGGCCCCCCCCCATTTGAGGCCGCAGCAGCCCCCGCCGCCACGCTGCCAAAGGGGCGAACGGCCAGCCCTGGTAAACAGAACGGCCCCAAAAAACCGTTCACGCTACGGAAACGTCCAAACGGAACAATCGGAGGAGATAATCCACACATGGATATTTTGCATTGATTTCCAACCGTTTCAGATACATTCGGAAAATTTTTCGCAAAAAAATCGACCTTTTTCGTTCACCTGCATCCGGGCAGGGGACAAAACAATGCAACATACTGTCGCTCAAACAGTACGAATCGGCAGAGAGGCGGAAAGGTCCTCGCTCCACACCGGGAACACACGCTGAATATCAGCGAAATATCCACCGAAGTATACAATTCTGGCCGCATACTATACCGTAATGGTCTGCCGTTATCCATGCGAAATTCAAAAGGACGCAACATTCAAAAGGACGCAACCATGAAGATTAGAATCTCGAAACGGCTCGAAGGCATCATCGCCCGCACGGCCTTCGACACGACCAAGACCGGCGTAACCCGCTCGCTGAAGGATTTCCTCATGCTCGAGATGCTGCGCGAGGAGGGGTCGCTCGCCTGCCAGCTCCTCACGGCCCGTCTCAAGGAGTGGGAACTGCACCAGGTGCGGCTCCGCATCGAACACGACATACTCTCCGTCACGGAGACGGAGCACCACGCGCCCGAAGAGTTCTTCCACACCTTCGTCGACGAGCTGCGCGCCTCGGCCGGACGGACGACCCGGTACATCACGACGGCCCATGCACTGCAAGCCATCGCCGCCGACCGGACCACCGTCACGGCACACGTACTGGAGCTCTATGGCATCACGGCCGAACGGCTCGCCGTCGAGCTGCAGCTGCTGCCCGACGAGAGCGAGCCCGGGGAGATGCGGCTCCGCCTGCCCGACTTCGACACCTCCGCTTCGCCGGCCGACAACGCATCGGCAAAAGGTCCGCACACCACGTCGCTGCTCGAAAAGTTCGGCATCGACCTCACGCAGCTGGCCCGCAACGGCGAAATCGACCCCGTGGTGGGACGCGAGCAGGAGATTGAACGCGTCGTGCAGATTCTCTCGCGCCGCAAGAAGAACAATCCGGTGCTCATCGGCGAGGCGGGCGTGGGCAAGAGCGCCATCGTCGAGGGGCTGGCCCTGCGCATCGTCGCGGGCGAGGTGCCCCACACGCTGGCGGGCAAGCGCCTCTTCGCGCTTGACGTCTCCTCGCTGGTGGCCGGGACGAAGTTCCGGGGCGAGTTCGAGGAGCGGATGCAGCAGCTGCTCGAGGAGCTGCGCCGCTCGAAGCAGACGCTGCTCTTCATCGACGAGGTCCACACCATCGTCGGGGCCGGCTCGACCCAGGGGAGCCTCGACACGGCCAACATCCTCAAACCGGCGCTGGCACGGGGCGAGCTGCAGATTATCGGCGCCACCACCTTCGACGAATACCGCACCGACATCGAGTCGGACGCCGCCCTCGAACGCCGCTTCCAGCGGGTGGTCGTCGAGCCGACCACCCCCGAGCAGACGCTGCGCATCCTGCGCAACATCGCCCCCGGCTACGAGGCGCACCACCACGTACGCTACACGGAGGAGGCGCTGCAGGCCTGCGTCGAGCTGACGGGCCGCTACATCACCGACCGCTACTTCCCCGACAAGGCCATCGACGCACTCGACGAGGCGGGAGCCCGCGCCCACCTGCAGGCCGCCCGCGAGCCCGAATCACTGCGGCGTCTGGAGGCCGAGTTGACGACCGCCCGGCGCGAGCACCTGAAGGCCGTCGGGCAGTTCGCCTACGAAGAGGCCGCCGCGGCCCGCAACCGCGAGCTGACGCTCCGCGCGCGGCTCGGCGAGCGACGCGACGCGTGGCAGCGCACGCTCGAAAGCCGCCCGGTGGAGCTCACCGCACGCCACATCCGCGAGGTCATCACCGCCATGACGGGCATCCCCGCCGAGCGGGTTTCGGACGACGAGCGGCTCCGCCTGCAGCAGCTCGGGGAGTACCTCTCGAAGCGGGTCATCGGCCAGCAGGAGGCCGTCGAGCGCATCGTCCGCACCATCCGCCGCTCGCGCAGCGGTCTGAAGGAGGAGCAGCGCCCCCTGGGCATCTTCCTCTTCGTGGGGCCGACCGGCGTGGGCAAGACCCTGCTGGCCAAGGAGGTGTCCAGATGGCTCTTCGACGAGCGCCGCGGGCTGATTCGCATCGACATGAGCGAATATGCCGAGAAGCACAACGTCGCCCGCCTCATCGGCTCGCCGCCGGGGTATGTCGGCTACGGCGAGGGCGGGCAGCTCACCGAGGCGGTCCGCCGCCAGCCCCATGCGGTGGTGCTATTCGACGAAATCGAGAAGGCGCACCCCGAGGTCTTCCACACGATGCTCCAGCTCTTCGACGAGGGGTGGCTCACCGACGGCGCGGGGCGCCGCGTCGACTTCCGCAATACGATTGTCATCATGACCTCGAACATCGGTTCGCGCGAGGCCGCCCGCAAGGCCGTGCAGGTGGGCTACGCCACCGGTTCGAAGGAGGCGGGCGAGGCGCTCACGCCGCAGCTGGAGTACCGCAAGGCGCTCGAGCAGCGCTTCGCGCCGGAGTTCCTCAACCGCATCGACGACATCGTCGTCTTCCGCCCGCTCGAACGGGAAGATGTCGAGCGCATCGTCGAACTCGAGCTGCAGGCGCTGCGCGAGCGGGCCCGGAAGCTGGGGTACCGCATGCGCGTCACCGAGGGGGCGCGGCAGCGGCTGGCCGCCATGGGCTACGAGCGTCGCTACGGCGCGCGGGCGCTCCGCCGCACGCTGCTCGACCAGGTCGAGGAGCCCTTCTCGTCACTCATCATCGAGGGGCGGCTGCGCGAGGGCGACACGGTGGTGGTCGAGTCGGACCGCGCCCGGGGCGTACGGCTGCGCGTGGCTTGAATACAGTGGTGACCTGCGGCCGGGAACCGACCGTGAGCCGCAAGGAGCCGTCCGAGGGTCCGGTCGACCGTTTTTACGGTCGGCCGGACCTTTTTGTCGATTTTCCGGGCAACTTCGGCCGCATCACGGGCAAGGAAATCCGCGCCGGAACCGCTTCCTTTGCATCGAAACGAAAGATACGAACAACACACCCGACCGATTAACCCGCAAAGTCATGAAACTCCGCATCAATCCGCGCTACCATGCACTTGAACCCTTTGTCCGGCACCTTGCCGAGCCCGGATACTTCGACGCACACGGCCAGACGCTGCACGACGGGCGCAACACGCTCAAGCTCTTCGAGGTGGAGGGCATCCGCGTCGTGGTCAAGTGCTACGGCCATCTGTCGCTGCTCAACCGCCTTGTCTACGGGGTTCTGCGCCGGAGCAAGGCCGAACGGGCCTACCTCCACGCGGCGCAGCTGCGCGAGCGGGGCATCGATTCGCCCGAGGAGGTTGCCTTCCTCGAAATCCGCCGCCGCGGAGTGCTCGCCGAGAGCTACTTCGTCTCGCTCTGCTCCGAGTTCGACTCCCTGCTGCCGGTCATGGAACTCGACCGTCCGATGGCCCGGCGGCGGGAGATTCTCGATGCACTGGCCGCCTTTCTGCTCCGCCTGCACGATGCCGGCGTCGAACACCTCGACCTCAACATCGGCAACATCCTCTACCGCCGGGAGGGAGAGACGGGATACGCCTTCCAGCTCATCGACACCAACCGCATGCGCTTCCGCCGCCACCTCACGACCCGCCTCCGGCTGGACAACCTGAGAAGGCTCACCTGCCCGGCCCCGGTCTACCTCTACCTGCTCGACCGCTACGCCCGGCTGATTCACACCGATGCCGACACCGTACAGTTCAAGGGGGTGCTCATGCGGCTCTTCTTCGAGAACCGGCAGAGGCTCAAGCGGCGGATGAAGAGCCGCATCCGCCGGGAGCGCTCCCGCTCCGGCGCAGTCGGCAGAGGCACGGCACCCGGGCAGACCGACACGCCCGGGAACGCTCCGGCAGAGCAATAGAGCCCTGCGAAGGCCTCTTAGCAACGGTCCGCAACAAAAAGCGCCGGGAATTTGCCCGCCTCACGGGGATTTGCTACCTTTGGCCGCATACCAACCCATCCCGACCCATGAAAAGGACCTTTTACGGCTGGCTGCTGATGATGGTTACCCTCATCGGATGCACCTCCGACAACACGACGAACGAAACCCTTGCCCGCTGCGAACGGCGCGTTGCCGCAGCTCCGGACAGCGTCCTGCAGGTACTGCAGGAGATTCCCGCCGAACGGCTCCACAGCCGTGCACTGCGGGCCCGATATGCGCTGCTCGCGGCAGAAGCACACGACCGCACCGAAACGACGCCCGACAACGACTCGCTGCTCAAGGTGGCGTGGAGCTACTACGGAGAACGGCCTCAGGAGCTCTACGGACAGTGCAAGACGCTCTACTACCGCGGACGCGAACACCTGCGCCGGGGCGACAAGCCCGGAGCGCTGCGGCTCTTTCTCGAGGTCGAGGAGCGGCTGCGCTCCATCGACGAGCCCTACTACACGGGGCTGCTCTACCTGCGCATCGGCGAGGTCTACCGCTCGGAGCTCAACTTCGTGCGGGCCTACCGCTACTTCCGCGACGCACGCGACCTCTTCATGCGTTCGGAACACCCCCGCGAGACAACCGAGGCGCTGCTGGGCATGACCGCCTCGGCGCTGCGCATGCGCGACCTGCAGCGTGCCCGGCGCGACTGCACCATGGCGCTCGAGCTGGCCGACGACCTGGGCGACGACACGCTGCGCCGGCGCAGCCTCGCCTTCTTCGCCACGCTGCACATCTTCTCGGAGGGGGACCCCATCGCCACCGACCTGCTGCGCCGCATCGAGCGCTCGGTCCGCCGCGACACCACCCCCGAAGGCTTCTGCACGCTGGCTCAGACGCAGCTGCTGCGCGGACGGCCCGACAGCGCACTGCTCTACCTGCAACTGGCCAAGGAGAAGGGCCCCGACGGCGAGGAGCTTCCGCTGCTGGCCTACACCGCCTTCCGCGCGCAGGCGGCCGCCCGCCGCTACCCCGAGGCCACACGGGAAATCCACCGCTTCATCTACCTCAACGACTCGCTCACGCGCACTGCGCTGCAGACTTCGGCCGGGATGATTGAAAAGGACTACTTCCGCGAGCAGGCCGCCTTCGCCGACTACCGCATGCAGAGCCGCCGCACGGGCGAACGGGTCGCCGTCGCCGCACTGCTCGTGCTGCTCATACTCATCGGAATGGTCATCCGCCAGCGGATGCGCCTCCAGCGCGAACGGAACGGACGCTCGCTCCAGCTGCTGCGCGAGGCCCGCGAGGAGTACCGCCAGATAGCCGAGAGCATGGTCGAGCGGAACGACACCGAGTCGCGGCTGCGCAGCATGATTGCCTCGCGCTTCGAGATTGTCGACCGGCTGGGCAAGAGCTACTACGAGCGCGAGAACACCGCCTCGGGACAGGCCGCCATGGCCCGCCAGGTCAAGCAGCTCATCGACGGCTTTGCCGAGAACGGCGAGATGCTCGCCGAGCTCGAACAGATGGTCGACGAGGCGCACGACGGCGCCATGCAGAAGCTGCGGGCCGACTTCCCCCGCATGAAGGAGGCCGACGCACGGCTGCTCTGCTACATCTTCGGCGGCTTCTCGCCCCAGGTCATCAGCCTCTTCATGGAGGAGAGCGTGGCCAACATCTACGCCCGCAAGTCGCGGCTCAAGTCACGCATCAAGGCCTCGGATTCGCCCCACAAGGGGCTCTTTACGGCCCTTTTGGAGCAGCCGTCAGGCGGGTGTTAGATTCCCGCGCGGAAAATTCGCGCAAAACGCTGATTTACAGCACCGATTTTTGAAAAGTGTTAGATTGGGGCGTCCGTATCGCAACTGGATTTCGGTACGGACGCCCTACTTTTGCATTCGGAAACGCCCCAGTCCCGGACCGTCCGGGAGCGTTCGCAAAACGAACGTCCGACACATTCCAAAAATTTACACACATGAAACCGAATCAGATTCTTATCGCAATATTGGCAGGCGCGGCACTCATGACCGCCTGCAAGAAGGATGATGTTCCACCCTCGGAGAAGGATGCCGTCGTGCAAATCTCCGTACGCGACCAGAAGGGTACGCCCATCAACGGAACGCCCGTACTGATATACGACGAGGAGGGTTATGCCAAGTTCCAGAAGGAGCACAACACGCCGCCGCTCGATGTGGCCGTAACCCGGGCCGACGGCAACGTGGAGTACCGCTTCGCCTACGACAAATGGCTGACGAGCGGCAAGCGCACCGTCACCTTCGTGGTCTACAAGGAGCAGGACGAGAAGAACTACGACATCTGGGCCGAGACGCGGACCCTCATGCCTTCGAAGAGCGAGCGGGTCGAAATCCGCATCGAGCTCGGGGAGAAGGAGGAGCCCAAACCCGGCACCGACCCCAAGCCCGAGCCCGGCGCGGGTGAGGAGCGGCAGCTCGAGATGTATGACGCCGACAACGGACGCACGCTCCTCGACGGAACCCTCTTCCTCGACACGAAGCACTACTTCGACGGCGGCGACACCCATATGATAGCCGATGCGGGCGAGGTGGCAGACCTCAAGGCGCTGGGCGAGCCCGTCTTCACGGAAATTGAGGACCTTGTTGCAGCTACACCCGGTCACGGATACTTCATCTGCAGGAATATGACTTTCAAGACCTTCCCGTCGGGGGCGCACGCCCTCGCCATCGGAGCCGAATACACGAAGGTCTACGTGGCCGGGTGGCTGCAGCAGGGCGACAAGAAGGTAGGCGTACGCCTCCACTACCAGACCGCGCAGGCCGGCACCGGAACACTGCCCGAACGGGGCCACACCTACGAAATGTCGCTCAAGGGCGAACACACGCTCGACGTCGAGTTGCCCGAGGCACCCGAGCTCTACGAGTTCGTGGCCCACGACAAGACGCAGCTCGAACTCGCGGGGACCCGCAACCGCATCACGGTGCGCGTGACCGACACAGACATTGCCGAAGGACGGGAGTATCTCTTCCACGTACGCTCGGGAGTGCTCTACACCGACCTCAAGGTCAAGATTGTAGCCTGAACAGAAAATCGTTTCAGCCGCCGGGAACCGGCCGTTCGAGGTCCCCTCGCCAAAGGGACAAGGGGGTATTTAATCGAGTATTTTAAAACGGCAGGGACTTCAGGGCCGGAACCGGCGGCATGAACGATTTATTCCAGGAAGCCTCACGGCTTCACCGACACCCGCCCGAGCAATCCGCCCAGGCGGGTGTTTTCTATTCCGAGACCGGCTCCCGCAGCTCACGCCCGGCAGATTGCCCCCGCCGGGTCCGGCAGGGATGCCGTATCCCGACCGAGCCGGTCCGACCACCCTTCCGTCTTAAGAAACAACCGACCCGACCATGCTTTTGCTTCTCTCGCTGCTCCTGCTGCGCGCCGGAGTAATCCTTCGCAACCGATTGCGCGATTCGGAATCGGGCCGACAGTAAGGCCGGCCCACCCGGCGCTCCGACGCCCCGGTACCCCAACGCCCCAACGCTCCAACGCTCCGGCAGAGTGTGAGGGGGCGACCCTCCGGAAACCGCGCAGAAAAATCGTACGGATTTTCGTTTTTCCCCGAATTAGCTTGTATCTTTGGAATCACAAACGCCAGACAAGCATGAAAACCAATCGGGAAGAGATTCTGCAACATGCCCTGCGACTCTTCATGTCGATGAACTACGAGGGTGTCAGCCTGCAGATGATTGCCCACAGCGTCGGACTGACCAAAACCGGAATCTTCAACTACTACCCCACGAAGCTAGACCTCTTCATCGCCGTGGCCGACCGCTACCTCTTCCACCTCCAGGACCCCGGGAACAAATTCGCCCCCTCGGACGGGTCGCTGCGCGACTTCATCGACAAATACATCGAAGGCGTCGAGCGCACCATGGACGAGATTGTACGTCTGGGCAATATCCGCCGCGAGGAGATGCCCGGACAGCTGGCCAACGCCGGATATTTCCACCTCTTCCAGCAGGTGCTCTTCTACTATCCCGACGGCAAGCGCAAACTTCACGAATGGATGGAAAAGGAGTTCCGGCTCTGGTGCGGCGTCATCGCCCGGAGTGTCGAACGGGGCGAACTGCGGGCCGACACAGATATTGAAGAGGCCGCCGCTCTGTTCCGACAGGTCTTTATCGGTCTCTCATACCAGATGTCCTTCGACAAAGGGCTCGATGTCGGGATTCTCCGCCGGCGATTCCTCTATATATACGGGCTGCTGAAGCGCTGAGCAGGCTCCCGGCGGCTTTTTTCACGAATTGAAGCAAAAATATGACCGTGTGGTCATATTTTTGCTTTTTTATGCTATCTTTGTCTCCGTAAAAAATGACCAACCGGTAACTTTTATGGAAAACAAACCCTTCGAACGCATCCAGCGGAGCTTCAACTACACGCCTGCGAGCATCTTTACGAACCAATGGTCGAACCTGGCCTTCGGCGCAGGAATGATTGTCATTCCCGCCATCTTCCCCTTCGGCCTCCGCATCCGCCACCTGCGGATTCTCTCTCCGGCGGTCTTCTCGACCATTCTGATTGCAGGCGGCGTGCTGCTGCTCTTCTTCACCTGGCGGGGCATGCGCAATGCCCGGGCGCTGAAGGCCGCGGGAGGAAAAATCACCGTCGACGGCACGCGCGTAACCTACCCCAAGGTCGAAAAGGGGAAGGTCGAATACCGCTCGTTCCTCACCACCGATATCGAGTATGTGAAGGACGACGAAGAGGAGCACCAGTGCAAGGTCAAGACCCCGGACAACTACATCGTCTTCGAGACACGCTATTTCGACTCCGAGGAGGAGTTCGAAGCCTTCCGCTCGCTGCTGGGATAAAACAAACCAACCAAAAACCATAACCCCATGAAAGCAATCATCACCCAATGGCTCTATGCCGCAGGTGCGGCCATGCTGGCACTGACCTCCTGCGGGTCGGGCGAAACCTATCCGATGGCCTCCGCCGAGGGACTTGCCAAAATCCGTGAACTCGTTGCAGCGAACGTCGACACCTCGCAATACAAGATTTACACGGTGGAGTGGCGCGAGGACAACCGCGACCGCCAGCTGGAGAACATTCTCACATATATCGACGTCTACTACCTCGACGCCGACAACAACGACTACCACCTCTCGTTCCAACTCACCAACGGGAAGTTCACGACCGACGGTCCGGAGCTGAACGACCGCCGGAGCTACTCCTATGCATGCACGACGCCGCTCGACATCGCGGCCATCGACTTTGACTACCTCCAGAAAATCGGCGAACGGGCAGACTCTCTGGTTATGTCCGACGAGGAGGGCAAACACCTGACCCTGAAGTCGGCCGGGATGTTCCGTTTCCGGATGTGGCCGGTGGGGCTGAGCAGCGTCGACCGCTGGAACCGCAGCGATGAGTACCGTGCGGAGTCGAAGCAAATGCAGGTGCAGTTCGAACTGAACTACGTCGACGAAAGCGAATCGCCCGAATACCAGGGACGCTTCACCGTGACGAACTACTACACGGTCGCCTTCACGGCCAATGCCTCGGGAGAGGTCTCCATCGACAATTAACCGCACGGAAATGGGACTGATGGGCAACGCCCAGCCGATGGCGGGAGCGGACTCCGAACGGCTTTTTGCGGCCGGAGTTGCCTGCATCTGCTGCGAAGCGTGGCCTATGGCCTACGACTGCTTCGAGCGCTCCGCACGCGAGGATGCCCCGACACGCTACAACCAGGCTCTGTGCTGTTTCCATGTCGGATGGTATGAGGAGAGCTACCGGCTGCTTGCGGAGGCCGAGCGGCTGCTCGACGACCAGCAGGGCGAAGGCTCCGGCCCGGGGAACCCGCCCTTGCAGCGCCGGCAGCTTCCCGACGCCTTCCGCCGCTGGGAGGTCGAGAGCGAATTGCCACGCTCTCCGCTGCTTCCCGAGACGCCGCGCGACGATGCGCTCACACTGCTCCTCCGCCTGCGGGCCGAGGCGGCCTTCCGACTGGGCCGCTGCGAGGAGGTTCGAACGACTGCCACCCGCCTCGGACACCGATACGAACATCTTGAGAACCTGCTCAAAACGATTGACCGATGACACCGCTCCGGGAACTCTACGACCTTTATTACTATCCGAACCCTGCAAAGGAGGAGCGCCGGCGACAACTCCTTGCCGAGATTCCGACCGACGCACGCGACGAGGAGAACTACGGCCGCACGTCGCTGCATATTGCAGCGGAGTTCGCCGACTGCGAGGCCATTGCTTCGCTGCTCGACCGCGGGGCCGGAGTGAACGACCGCGACACGGAGGGACACACGCCCCTCTTCCGTCTGGCCTCGCGCCGCAGCAGGGTGGCCGCAGAGGAAGAACAGATTGCCGCGGCGGCACGGCTGCTGCTGGATCGCGGCGCGAACCTTCCGCGTTCGGCTCGCGGCACGACGGCGCTGCTCGAGGCCGTGCAAAACCGTCACCACGCGATGGCCGCTGTGCTGATCGACTCCGGACAGCGGCTCGACTCCGCGAACAGCTACGGCGACAATGCCCTGCACAACCTCTGCCGGCGCGCCGCCGATACCGCACGGGAGATCGCCGGCAAGGAGCGTTTTATCGCCAGCTTCGGCGAACGGTGGGTCTCGGAGAAACAGCAGCGGGAAGCCCGCGAGGAGTTGGAGGAGCTCCGGGCGGAACAGATGCGCTGTTATGCAACGGCGACACTGCTGCTCCACAGCGGGCAGATCGACCCCGACGAGAAAAATTCGGCCGGCCGACGTCCGTTTGACCTCGCCATGGAGGGCGGAGCCCAATGGGTGGGCGCCCTGCTCTCGGGCGGGGACCCGTTCGATGAACTCACCATGGAGACCGGCGGGATGAACATCTTCCAGGCGCTGCGCAAAAAGGACCGGAAAGCGCTGGAAGCCCTGCTGCAGGCAGGTGTCGATCTCAATGCGGAGTGCGACGACCGCGGAATGAGCGACTGGACGGGCAAAACGCCGTTGGTCTGCGCGCTGGAGTGGGGCGAGACTGAAATCGCGGCAATGCTGCTCCGGGCCGGTGCCGACCCCGACCGGCGAACGACAAAGGGAATGGCTCCGTTTGCCGTCTGGATTGAGCAGGGATGCCGCGTCTCGGATGGCATGGATCGGTTTGCGCCGCTCATGGAGCTCTTCGAAGAGCGGGGATGGCACCCCGATGCCCCACAGACGGGGAAAGACGAACGGGCCCTTATGCTGGTGTGCCAGCACGATGATTACGAACTGGCCATCTGGACCTTGCGGCGACTGCTGAAACAAAAGGTCGAGGTGAATGCCCGCGATGCGATGGGCCGCACGGCCTTGATGCATCTGCTGGGCCCGCACAGCGCCGGGCCGTATCAGCCGGAGATGCTGGAACGGCTGCTGGAAGCCGGCGCCGACCCCTGTGCCACGGACAACGAAGGACGTACCGTGCTGCACTATGCGGCCGAGGGCTACACGCATGCGGCGGCACGGCAGGCAGCCGAACTGCTCTTCGACTTCGGGCGGCCCGATGTCTCGGCCGCCGACAATGAGGGGCGCACGCCGATAGACATTGCCATGCACAGCAACAACGAGTCGCTTGTGAAATTTTTGCTGAAACACGTCTGAAATCAACGCTATGGATACCTTTCAGACCTTTCTGAACGCCTGCCGCAACGGGCAGAAAAACATCGTAAAAATCCTCCTCGAACGGGGCGGCATCGACCTCAACCGGCGCGATGCCGAGGGCAATACGGCGCTCCATTACGTCTGCCGCGAAGGATACCGGGATTTGGCGGTGCTGCTGCTGGATAAGGGAGCCGATGCCTCGTTGGTAAACAACCGGGGCGAAACGCCGCTCCACGCCGCCGCCCGAAAGGGCAATCGCGAGATTCTGGCCCTTCTCCTCGATGCCGGGGCCGAACCGGATGCCGCCGACCGGGAGGGCTGCACGCCGCTGATGCGGCTCGTGGAGAACCGACGCACGGGTGCCGCGCTGTGGTTGATTGACCGCGGTGCCGATACCGAGGCTACGGACCAGACGGGACACCGCGCTCTGGACTACGCCACGGTACACGGGCTGACGGAGGTGGTGGCACGGCTGAGCCAAAACGGATCCGACGCGACGGACAGCCGTGATGCCGAAGGCAACACGCCGCTGCACCAGGCGGTCTACAACGATCAGGCCGAGGTCGTGCGTACACTGCTCGCGGACTCGAAAGCGCAACTCGATGCGCCGAACGATGCGGGCGAAACACCGTTGCTGGTGGCGTGCGGACGCGGTAATCTGCACATTGCCCGGATGCTCCTCGACGCCGGAGCCGATGCCAACCGTCCGCTGCCCGACGGGACAACGCCGCTGCATTGGGCGGCACAAGCGGGCAATCGCTTCCTCGTGGAGAGACTGCTCGGGGCTGGAGCGTCGATCGATGCCCGCAACGGGGTGGGCGAGACGCCCCTGCTCGTGGCATCACGTGCCGGGAACAACGAAATAGTGCGCCTGCTTGTGAAGCGTCATGCCGAAGTCAATGCGGCGGACAACCTCCAGCACACGGCACTTTACTATGCCGGCGAACACGGCTTCACGGAGATTGTCGAGCTGCTGCTTGCGGCCGGCGCCGAAGGATAAAATGGATCGAAAACCTTAAAACATACCGAACATGGCAAACGAGAAGATGGAACCCCAAAGTCCGGAGGAGATTGCCCGGGCGGCACAGGAGGCAGCCCTGGAGCAGATGCGAGCGATGATGGGCTCGATTCCGGGGATGCCCGACATGGGCGACATGCAGGCACAGATCATGGCGCAGATGCAGGCTGCCATGCCCAATCTGGCGGAGATTCAGGCGCAGCAGGCCGCCATGGGCACGCTCGGCGGTGTGGATGCCGCGGCCGTAGCCGAGGCCGCCCGGCAGAACATGGCGCAGGCCGCCGCAACCATGCAGGCGATGCAGGACGGGAGTCTCGAGAAGGAGTTGCGCGAGGCGAATGCTGCGGCACTCGACTGGCTGGGCGAGGACGACGGCTGGGAGATTAAGCGCGCCGCGACGTGCCGGCTGACTGCGGAGCAGCGCCGACTGATGGCTTTTGCCGCACCGCTGCTGGTCTATAACGATGAGGCGGTGGATGCCGTCGAGAGCGAGGTCCTGCCCGAAACCTACCGCGCGCAACTTCAGAGCTGGTGGAACATTACGGACCGCGAATCGACGCTCGAAATCGTCCGGTGGCTGCTCCACGAAGGACACCATGCGGATGCCGACGCGGCGCTGGCGCTCATGCGCGGCGACCAGCCCGAAGCGGGCAATCCCGAAGAGAAGGCCGAGGATGTGCAGGCCATCGCGGAGTTTATGGTCGAAAACGGGTATTGCACAGCTGAAATGCTTCCGCGGACGGTCATCGCGTGGGATCTGGTGCGCATTGCCAACCTCGGACGCTGGGCCCTTCACGCCGGTTATCTCTCCGAGGAGGAGATGTGGCAGGTGATGCAAGTGGCGGCCGATGCCGCCCGCGAGCACTTCTCGTCATGGGAGGAGTACGGACGCAGTTTTGCCATGGGTCGCGGCGTCTGGCACGGCGACGAGGAGGATTGCCAGACCGCCTGGGAGATTGTCACCGCGCTGTTCGAGGCGGAGCCCTCGCCCTGGCGGCAGATTCCGTGGAACGCATAGCCACCCGACAACGCCGAGACGATGGAACGGGGACTTGAATTCTATGTGATGCTGGCCGCCGTGGCGGTTGGTGCTCTGACATGGCTCTACAAGAAAGGTAGCCGGGTCTGGCGAACGGTGCGCAAGCTGCGCCGGTCGTTTCAGGAAATTTGCCTGAATCCGAAATCGACGCTCGATGACGAACGGTGTCGTCAGCTGGCCGTCGGGGCGATGTACGCCTCGCAGCAGGGGGCCTGGCAGAATTCGCTGGAGACAGGGATTTTCGACGCGCTGCCCGAGATCGTGGGCGGCTGGTGGGGCATCGACTCCGCCGCCGAGGCCCGCAAGCAACTGGACTACCTTTGTGAAAAGGGATTCCGCTACTACTGGCCCACGGTGCTCGAAGCCTTTCGGCTCGACGGCCGCGAACGGCAGGACGAACTCCTCCAGCAGCGGATGACCTCGCAGGAGGATTACGACAAGGCCTCGTCGCAACTCGAAAACCTGCGGGAGACCTTTGACGAACTCCTCTCGTGCGGCGTGGTCGCCTCGAAGGAGGAGCTCGGCCGCTGCAACGTGACGGGCTGGGATGCCGGGCGCATGGTCTTTCTGGCGCGCGCCTGCTGCGAAATGGGCTATCTCACCGAAGAGGAGGCATGGGCGTACATCGGCCGGGCCGATGCGCTGGCGCACAAGGCGTGCGGATCGTGGCGCGAACTGGCCATGAGCTACATCCTCGGGCGTTCGCTGTGGGGTGGCAAACGGGCCTATAACTCGGTGATGAAGACGATGGCCGACGTGCTGCTGAGCAACCCCAAGAGCCCGTGGGTGCGCTGCCCGTGGCAACAGAATGAATCAAAATCAGACCAATCATGAAATTCCGACTCTGGATTGCATCCATCCTTCTGCTCGCCGTCACAGGCTGCGCAAGCACCCGTAAATCCAAGGAAATCAACCCACCTTTCGTGGCCTCCGAATCGACCTGGTTGTATCGGGATGCCGAGGTGGTAAACCGCCAGCTGAAACCCCTCGAACGTCCGCAGGTGCGCTTTGAGGTCGAGCACGCCATCCTGCACGGGGATTCGGTCTGGGTGGTGGTTCGCGCGACCATTCCCCACCGCTCGATCCGCCGCGGGGAGTGTTTCAAGGCCATAAGTGTTCTTCAAGCCTCCGAGGGCATCATGGAGCTGGGTGAGCTGTCGCTCGACTCGGGCCATTTCATGCCCGATGAAGAGGGAGACGTTGATGTGACAACCCGTCCCGGACGGATGCAGAACCTCTATCTCTCGTGGCGCTTTGCCTGGGACGAGCGCATGCGAATGAATACCTTCATCGTGGTCTTCGCCAGTTTGACCGACGGTCGCCACCTGTTCCAGTATCTGCCCCTGATGCTGCCGCTCTTCTGGATTGATGATACGAAGGATGAGTTTTACTGGCCCCGGTCGGCCGGGATTCCCGAGGAGGTCCTGCTCGACCGTTCACCCTTCGAAACTGCCGTCGAGTGATATGGAAAAAGTTATTCGGCGCAGATTCGGACTGCTGCTCGCACTGACACTTCCAATCTGGAGTGTACAAGGCGAACAGGCTCCGACAGACGACCTTCCCGACTTCAATGTTGTACCGGAAAACGCCGCCCGGGCGGTCCTGCTCCACGCCGCCACCCCGGAATGCGACACCGTGCGCAGCTGTCTCTCGATTGGGGCCGTTCAGCCGCGGGCTCGGGGTGACTACGAGATTTTGCTCTCCAGCAACCAATACGCCGACCAAACTCCGACCATCATCACGGAGGAGGGGACACCGTTGACATGGCTTCGCAGTTCCTCTTCCGCATCCTGGAGCAACGGCACCATGACACGTATCTGCCGGCACTTCTATCGCTTCGCTCCCGCCAAAAAGGGCGAGTACCGGTTTCGCTGCCGGGACCTCTCGTTCGACGGGGTGGCCTACGACGGCGTACTGACGATCCAGGTCGGAGCACCGGAGCTAAATGCCGTTCCCACCTTTCTTTTATGGGTGGCGGGAATCGGTTGTCTGCTCCTCGTTGAAGTATTCATTCGGATTGGATGCCGCAACGAAGCCCGGGTCGATACGGCCGGCTTCATTCGGCGACACCGCAGGCTGCCGCTCAACGCCGAGGGGGTCTGGGCCCATTACCTGCTTCCAATCATGCTCCTCTATCTTCCGCTCTTCCTGGCTCTCATCACACTCACAGGGATGGCGTCCATTTCGACAAATGTGCTTCTCTGGACCTCGGGTGTCTGCGTCCCGGTGGCTTTCGTCCTCTTCCGCCTCCAATACCGCAGGCTTTTCTTCCTCTGGAGAAAAACGGTGCTGCTGCCAGAGCGGATCGACGCTTTGCTTCGGGAGCGGGCCGAGCAGTACGACTGGACGATCGACCACATGGACCGGGATTTTTTTGTCGCACACACCCATCCCGCATGGTGGAGCGCCACGTGGGGTGAACAAATCTTCGTCGCGCACGACCGCGGCGGCATCTGGATCAACAGCATCAATGACCTCGGCAAGCGCAGTTCGATCGTCTCGTTCGGATATACCCGCCGGAACATCCGCAGGGTGACAGAGGCAATCACTGCACAGGAAAAAGATATCCATTCACCAATATAAGCCCGATACCATGACACCGTTGAAAATCGCCCCGCTGCCCGGATGCACTCCCGGGACGGTCGAAAAAATCGATGCACTCAACCGCAAACTCGGATCGTTCATCCACGCTCCTCTCAATCTCAAGGAGGTACTGCGCATGGAGCCGTTCGCCGCCGACACGGAGGTGGTGCGGGCCGTTGCGGCGACGCTCGACAACTACGCCATCCTCCCGACCTCGCCCGAGGAGCGCGAACGCCAACGCACGTCGGGCCTGTCGAAGGACTACGACATCGTGGGATTCTGGTATTGCGTGGCGCTTCTCGCCCTTTCGGCAGAGCCGGAGGCCGTGCGGTATCTGCTCGTGCTGGCGCGCATACTGATGGTCGAGGATCCCGCGGAGCTGTTCCTGCTGCGGCGCATCGTCCGTCTGCTGGAGGGATTTCCATTTCCCCACCTGCAGGAACTCAGAAGTCGGATTGAAGGCTTCTACGACACCGTTACGCACCAATTGGAGGCCTTCCGATGGCTGGAGGCCGCCGGGATTCCGTGGCCCGAGTCATACGAATGGGAGGTCATCACGCAATTTTCCTCCGACGGCGAGCCCTATGCCGACCCGGCGGCTCCGAAGAAAGAGCGGCGCAGGCGCGTGGTGCTGACACTCCAGCTGAACAGTCCCCGCAGCCTCTACGGCAGCTGTCGCCAGCACAACAGCTTCGAGATTTCGCTCCGCAACGACGACAACACGACGCGCGGCCTATGGAACGAAGGCCACGGCGATCTCTTCATCGAAGACCGCCCCGTGATGCAGCACCGGATGTTCACGCCGCTGCAGCTTCCGGAACTGTTCGACGTGCTCGAAGGGTTCGGTATCCGGCTGGTGCGCAAACCCGTGATGGTCTACACGAGTCAGGGAATCCGAAAGGCCCACGTGAAGGTGTTTCAGATGCTCGAGAATCAGCTCGGGCACAAGCCTTCGGAGATTGGACAAGCCGAAGAAGAGGCCCAGACGAAAGCAGAGGACGATGCGGGCGGCATGTCGGCAGGAAAAGCAGGGAAAGGCCAATTCCCGGAGGTCGAGCGGGCCGTAGAGGAGGCGCTGGACCTGCTCAAATACGACGGGGATGTGAACGACTCGCTGGCTGAGATGCGTAAAAAATGGGGCGAAGGGATTTCGGTGCTGCATGAAGCCCGATTCGACGAGATTGGGGTGCAATATGCCTGCCGCTCGCACGAAGAGGGACTTGCTGCTCTCGGGCAGGAGCTGACCTGCCACGGATACCGGCTCTACGACCTCGACGGCGACGATATCTACCTCCTCACGTTGCAACCGGAGGCTCACGTTGCGGATTTCGAAAAGGCTTGCGGAAAGGCGGGTCAATATTGTCGGCAGTTGAAGCAGCCAGGGCGTGCACCGGGCACTCCGGCCCGAGCACTCGATCCTAGGCGTACGATGCCCTGCGAAGAGGTGCCATGGCCCGATGATGCCGACTACATGCTCGACGCGCTGGCCGGCGACTTCTGCAGCGGGAGGTGGAAAAGCCGCGATGCGGAGGAGTGGCAGGGAAATTTCGTCGCCGACCTCCGCCAGCGGCCGCTGCAACCGGTCAAGGTGCGCTGGAACCGGTTTTGCTGCCTGACCTACTCCCCGGAGATGGATTTCTATGCGGCGTTTTACTACATTCCGCCCATGCAGTGCTGGATGCTTCTCGGGGGCAAGAATCCCCTGGAAGCGAACAGTTGGAAGCGGCTGTGCGACCTGCCAAAACAGGAATCGCCCTTTCTTTTCTTCGACCAGCGGCCCCGATGGTTCGGCCGCTACCTCTGCTTCGGCGACCGGCAGAGCGCCACGATCCTCACGATGAATCCGCAGGGAGTGGAGCGCGTCCAGCGTTTTCCCCTGCCCAAGGCGCAGCACCCTTGCAGGTTCGCCTGCGACGGACTCGGACGCATCCTCCTTGCACACGGCGAAGAGACCTATCGCTACGACAACGGCACGCTCACTCCGCTGGGCTTCCACATATTGAGCGGCGACGGGTTCAACGGCTCCATCCCTGTACCCGGAACCGGCCGACTGGTAATGTGCGGCTTCTCGAACCGGGAGGTGGTTGCCCGGCTGCTGGAACTCGACATCGACACGCGCCGCTGCCGGGCCACCCGTATGCAGAATGTGGATCCCTGGTCGAACCTACTCCCGTTTGGAGACGACTGGACGCTGATCAAAGGAGCTTGTGATTCGATACGCCTGGATTTCGCCCGACTCTGGAATCGCCCGACGGGCGAAGTGCTACGCATCCGTCCCGGGATGTTCGGCAGCGAAAAACTCGAACATATCGGACGGCTGAGCGATGGCCGTGTAGTGTTGACCACACTTCGCTCCCATGTGGGACAAGTCGTGCACTTTCCCGCGGATTTCTGGAATTTTCTCCGCTCGGCCAGTCGTCCGCAAACTCTGGAGCCGATGCAACCCTACGAAACACTCTATCCAGATATTCCGCTGACACTACCCGAAAGATCATAACAAAACATGCGCATGATTGGGTAAAAGAGGTGGATTAAAACATCTTTCACAGCACGTGTGGGGAAAATCCAGAAAATAAAAATCGCTTAATCCGTATATATCAACAGATTAAGCGATTTTCATGGTACCCGGAGCCGGACAGCCCTATCTATTACGACCGTTCCGGTATGGTAACAAATTTCAAGGTCTCTGCAATTTACTTATCATGGCTTGTTACCAAAAGGATGCCCTATTCATAAACTTTTGGTTCTGCATTTGGTTCTGCATCCGACTTTCCGATAAAGAAAGGATGAGACTTCAACATTTCCGCGTTCTCTTCTGCCGAGACCTTGATATACTTCATAAAGTTAGATTCCTTTTTGTGCCCTGTAACCTTCATAATGGCAATAGTTGGAACCCCGGCCTTATATGCGTTTGTAGCGAATGAACGTCGAGCGGTATGAGTGCTAATAGCGTCGCATTTTTCAATATATAGTTGAGAGACCTTTCCCCCTATATGTTTATTTAGAAGCACTTTTTTTGTTATCCCAGCAAGTCGAGCAATCTCTTTGATGTGTTTATTCAATTTCTGGTCTGAAACGCTTATGTTCGGGTCGAACCGCGAGGTGATTTCCTTCACAATCGGATGCAACGGAATAATGACGCTTGACTTCCCTTTATCAGTAGTGATGCGAATATAGTTTTCATCAATATTCATTTCTCCGATGCGTGAAAAGTCAGATACTCGCAATCCGGTGTAGGCCCCTATCAAGAAACGGTCTCGAACGACAAGCAAACTCTCGTATTTCCTCCGTACCTGCCCTGACGTTAAGTTTGGGTATTCCGTTTTGAGACGTTCTTGGGTTATTTCAAGACGATAGATTGCATTTAACTCGCTCTCATCGAGGTAAACATTATCTGATTCTGCACTAACAGTAACGAAGTCTTTGTGCCCTATATCCTCAAACCCATGCAGTTTATCTACAAACCGAGCTTCTTTATATGCCTGTTTTACGACTTTCACGACGCTTCCAAAGTAGTTATCAGCATATTGCATGGAATAGAACCACGATTGAAAGTCATTGTAAAAATCAATGTTTATATCTTTGAATTTCAGCCTCTTTCTGCATTGTTTTTCATATTCGGCAAGTTTGTTCCTCGCTGTAACATATTTCTGAATGGTCTTGTGGTCTCTGACCTTATCATACCTGTCGATGTAGATTTGAAGATAGTCAAGGAATAACATTTCCTTTTGGGCAGGTTCTCCGACTTCATCTTTGTAAAATTCCCGGTCAAGAACCTCGAAAAATTCCTCTTTACTCGGTGCGTTATAGTATTCTTTGAAATGGGATAGCGTGCGGAGAGCGGCGACCTCCCATTTGGACAAGGTGTCATTGATTATATTACCTTGCTGATGTTTCGCAGAGACCCGAACTCTCTTTTTATCGTTGTTCCAAAGATTTACGGGTATTGATTCATGGATAGACCGACGGTACTTTTTACCGTTGAATGAAACAAGAATTGCTATGGTTGAAACTTCTCGTTCTGGATTCAATAAGAAAAAAGTTACCATACTTACATCATTTTGAGAACATTCGCCCACGCCCTGTTATAATCCAATCGGCCGATATGTTATATTTTGTTACAAGGAAAAGTATATATTCTGGCTTCAAGGTGTATGTTTCCGGGTGATTCTTAATTTTATACATCGACGAGTTTTCAACGCCCAATGCTGTCGAAATAGTCTTTTGCCCACGTATCGCCTTGAGGGCAATCAAAGTCTCGATTGCTTCAAAGAATCGCCGTGTTATTTTCTGACCTTCAAGGGAAACCATATCAGAAGCCGTCGTTTGTCAGAGCCATTATAACCTTGTAAACGGAGACTATCATCGCCTTTGGTAGCTCTTCCGGTTCATACTCTTTGTTGTGTGATACGCAGAGCACGAAATCCTTTGAGTTTTCAGCAAACTTGCGCACCTCTTTCAAAATGCGCCGACCGTCATTTAAGAAAAGTACAAAAGTGTGTCCATAACCGAAATATTCCCTCCACCCTTCGACCTTTCGTATCAATAAGAGTGTTCCGGGGCTATATGTGGGTATCATGCTATTTCCTGTTACATGCACACAAATATCCTCAAGGTGAGCACCAGCAAAAGGGACATATTTTTCGATATAAGCCGGAGCGTCAGTTATATCATTGCAGGCCGACATTCCCCCGACTGCATCAAAGTTATATACGGGTACAAGTCGGTATCCGTCGAGACTATCTTGTATCGCTTGAAGTTTGTTTTTTGTGCTTTCCAGCTCCTTGCCTTGCCCCACAACGAAATCATGCACTATCCGATGACGGCTATCATTCAATACCATAGCTGTATCTTGTTCATCAAATAGATAGTTGATATTCAGTTTGTCAGACAGCGAACATATTTTTTCGGCGAATTTACGTGTTAAAGCCTGTCTCCCTTTGATAATGTGAGAGATATAGGTTCTGTTACTGTCGATTTTAGAGGCTAAATCTTCCTGATTGTCAATTATCCCCTGCTCTTTGAGCCACGAAATAACATTTCGTAATCTTTCATTTTCAGCCATATACAGAAAAATGTGTGTTTTTGCGACAAAATAATGTGAGTTTCGTTTGGTCAAATGTTATTTTATTGTTAGTTTTACACCGAAATAAAAGTAACAATACCACCTCAACAACCACAAAGGTAGTATAAAGTGCTGATTTATCATCAACAAACTGCGAAAATGTGAATAAAATGACACGAAAAGGCCAAAATCTCATCTCCTACTATCAATCATTGGGTAGGAGCTACAAGACGAAATTTGTGAGAAAGGTTGCCTCCCAATGTGACATTTCGAGCAATGCAGTCCTGAAATGGGTATTTGGAGACTGCAAGCCTTCTCGCCCGGAATACATTGATATTCTGGCAAAGGAAAGCGGCATTCCGGCCGAAAATCTCTTTAACCGAAGTCTCGATGAAAAACATTGAGTTTTATACGTTTGAAGACCAAATATGGTATCGCACGGAGGATGGGAATCAACACCATCTGACCGAATCCGACCGTGATGCCATTCGGTTTATCATTGAGAAGTTCCGCGAGTTTTATCCCGAAGCTCTCGAAGCAAGTCTCAATGAATACAAACGATGCCAAGCGAATCTCCCTCATTACCAATATCGAGTTGTGTTGCGGTTATGCAAATGCAACTTCGGTGTTATAGATACTAACATTTCGGACGTAGATGCAAGTGGCTGTTTCCATTTCGAGCATGTTCCATGCCCATTACGAGGCGAATGCAAATACGAAAATGTTATTTGCCATCCTCGCTTCAATAGTAAAGTATCTGATGCCGAAATGCGAGTGTTGGAACTTCTGTCCAGAGGTATTCCAAGACCGCAAATTGCAGAAGAGCTGTGCTTATCCCCGCACACCGTCCATAACCATATTCGGAACGCGAGTGTCCGCATTGGCGTCCACAAGGAATCGGAACTCATTGCATACGCCCACAAACACAATCTATTCAAGGAGGAGTAACAATGGTGAAGAAAAAGTCCGCAGAAAGGTTGAGCACTATGCAGATTATAGGAGTCATTCAGGATATGGATTACTCAAACAAGAAACTCGAAGAGGAGAATGAATATCTCCGAGCACATGGTGTCAATATCGACAAATTTTACGCGAAAACCATGACGGTTGAAATGGTTGCATACCTGCACGATGTTCACCCGAATACGGTTAGAAAGTATATCAACTGCGGCCTCATTCCCAAGCACCCCAATAGCACCAATGGGAAAATTCTAATACGTGCGTCCGACGGACTTACGCTGGATTTCGATGAGTTGCGAAGGAAATCTAAAAAGCTAATATACAATACGCTATGAAACGAAGAGCACAAGCAATTTTTAATGACGACGGTTCAATGGTCATCGTTACGACCAAGAAAGGGAAGCGGCACTCAAAGAAGTTCTACTCGGTGTCGCAGGCAGTCAATTACTGCGCGGATAATCGAATTGAAGCCTATATGCCGAAACGATGAGTTGCGCCGTCTGTTATGGTTATCCCGGATGCCCATGTTGTTCTCCAGAGCCGCAAACTGTAACATGCCCAGCCTGCAAAGGAACAGGTGAAATCTACTACAACAGCGATGGAGAACGCATCACTAAAGAGGAATACGACAAATTACCTGCCGACCAACGGGAATGTGATAGTTGTGCTGAATGTGATGGAAGCGGAGAAATCGAATATGATGATGAACCGGATTGGGACTCGATGCCCGGCGGACATGATTACTATTAAAAACCAAGAGCAATATGACACAAAAGCCTAAAAATCTACCGGCTATTATCCTCGATATGCCTAATGAGGAATATCATCGAGGCGAGTGGAGTCGGGATTTCGTCAGCTCCACACAGCTTAAAAATCTGCTCATTTCGCCGAAAGCGTTTGATTATTTACGTCGAATTGGAGGCGTGGAAATCAGCCTTGAGGCTTCGATGAAAGGAAGCGTTTATCATGCTATTTTGGCCTCGATTGCCAACACCGGATGCCTCGACGAGTTTGAGTCTGAATATTTTGTATTCGAGCCTCCTATTAACCCGACGACAGGCGCGGCCTACGGGATTTCCTCGCAGAAGTATCAAATTGCCTATCAACAGGCTCTCGCCGAACATCCCGGTATGGAAGCTACAAGTCAAGCGGAAGTAGATTTAGCGAATACGATGGTTGAAGCCTTGCTCCATCATTGCGGGAACACTTCGGAGTCAATCAGCCAGCTCCTTGAATGGGGAACCACAGAAATCTCGCACTTCGTCGAATACGAAGGTCTCGGATTCAAGTTTCGTACAGACCTCAAGACCAGCCGCAAAATCGTGGATTGGAAAACAATATCTTCCAAAGATTTGCACGAAGAGACCATCACGTCCCAAATCAACAAGATGAACTACGGTTTTTCGGCGGCTTTCTATCAATTTTTCAATCATCTGGCAACAGGTGAATGGGCCGAGTTTTATTGGGTGTTCCAACAGAAAGAACCGCCTTACGATGCTGTTATCGTATCAGCAGACGCATGGGCGTACTGCAAACTTGACGACGAATCTCCGGTTTACAAAGGAGCCTCGGCCATCGAATTTGAAAACGCTCTTGAGCAATATATCAAGTGCAGTAAGAGCGGATATTATCCCGGCGCAGAAGTGTTCATTCAGCCCAACCTGAAAGGTCGGCGTGTGATGAACTTGAACGTACCGACGTATAAGCGAAACAACATCAGAACCTTTTATAGTAAATAACAATGGCAGAACCAAAGAAACCGCAGACAGCGACGATGTTCGACGCATCTGCACAACCGACCTCCAACGGAACAGCGGAAAGTTCCAACGGACAACAGGCTTCTGGCAAGACGGCCCAGACGCAAGCTCCTGCACCGGTAGCTCCCCCAGCACCGCCTGCTATTCCTCAAATTCTCGTTGATGCCGGCCTTCAGGCTTGCTTCTCGGCTCCACGCAAAGCATTCATTGCGGCTGGAGGCACAGACGAAGAGTTTGCCCGTGAGGTGAATTTCGCGATTTCTCTGATGATGAAAAACGACTATCTCATCACTTGTGCAAAGAGCAATCCCGATTACCTCATTGAGGCTATCAAAGCTGTCGGCCTTACGAAGCTATCGCTCAATCCAGAATTAAAACTCGCGTATCTCGTTCCCCGAAAAGGTAAAATCTACTTCTCCTCGTCCTATATGGGGAAACGGGAAATTCTCATGCGGGCCGGTATCGTTCAATGGGTAGAAGCAAATCTCGTCTACGAAGGCGATGAGTTCGAGGTTCGGAAGGGTTCAACCTCCGAGATTATCCACAAGCCGGATTATTTTGGAAACAACCGCACGAAAGACAAAATCAAAGGAGGATATTGGGTTGCATGTCTTCCGAACGGCAACGTCGTTTTCGATGTCATGCCCCTCTCGCGAATCCAAGAAATCATGTCCCGCTCGGAGGCCGTGAAGAGCGGTAAAGGAAGTCCGTGGGACACGGATTTTGAAATGATGGCTCGCAAAACCATCCTTAATTGGGGGTTCGGCTCACTTCCGAAGACAGGCATTTCCGAACATATCCTCAAGGTTATCGAGACCGAGACAAAGATGGATAATGACGACTTTGAGGAATGGAAAAAGCAACAGGAGCAGGAGGCCGCCGGACGCCCTGACAAGTTCGACCGCGACGGTGCATTCACTCCTTATGAAGAGGTGAAATAGCGACGGTTATGTACGCAATCTCCAACAAGAATTTCGAGGAAATCCTTGAATTGCTCGACTCCCTAAAAGACCTGCCGGGGAAGGACTTGCGAACCATCAATAAAAAACGGCGGGCAGTAGTCATTATCAAGAAATTAACCAAATCTAAACAGATAGAGTATGAAAAAGTCACTTCAAATCGACGAAAACAAGGCGTTCGACCTCTACCAGACAGCGACGCCAGAGTTCAAACAGATGCTTGAGGATTCCTTCGGAAAGGAATTTTTCAAACGCAAAATCACCGACCGGGTAAAGAGTTACGAAGACGCCTGCGCTATCCTCGGTATCGACCCGCATACCTCCATGCCGGACACATCCGACTGTCCGAAAGAAGACCGAAAAGCCTACGTCGCTTTCCACAAGCTCGTAGTTATCACCCGCGCACTCAACGAAGGCTGGCGGCCTGACTGGTCGAACACCAACCAGCCCAAGTGGTTTAATTGGTGGTGGACGAATGGTAATGCGGGCCTCGCCTTTGCGCACTCGTATGACGCCCCCTCGTATACGGATGCGTCCCTCGGGTCTCGCCTTTGCTTTAAGAGCGAAGCGTTGGCCGACTACGCCGCTGAGACCTTCAAGGAACTCTACGAAGACTACCTCATGTTCAAATAATCGTAAAACATTCAAAATATTGCAACAATGACTAAACAGGAAGTTGCCGCAAAGGTGGCAGAGAAAACGAACATCGGCCAACATCAGGCCGTGAAAGTGGTTGAAACCGTCATGGAAGTCATCACAGAGGCCGTGTGTGGTGGCAACGAAGTTACTTTGCGTGGCTTCGGAACCTTCAAAACGGTCGTTCGTCGAGCAAAGAAGGCCCGCGACATCAGCCGTGGAGAAACTATCACGTTGCCGGAAACCAAGAAGCCGGTTTTCAAACCCTGCAAGGACTTCATTGCGAGAGTCCGCAAATAAGTATCACCAGATCGCCCCGGCTCGTCCGGGGCACTCATAACCCAGAAGAAATGGACAAAGCATTATTTCAGGAATATCCTGAAGACGTCAGGCGGCAAATGCTCGAAGACAACTGCGACCGAATTGAAGAGGTTGGCTACATGAAGCCTTTTACCGGAGAACAGCTTCTCGAAATGAAAGACCGGCTGTCCGACCTTTCCATCGAAATCAACGACATTGAGATTGAGAAGAAGGCTTCGGCAGAACTCTTCAAGGCACAGTTGAAGCCGCTCACCGAGGAGCGTGGAAAGCTCCTCGATAACATCAGGAATAAGGCCGAGCACACCAAAGAAAAGTGCTTCAAGTTCGTAGACCAAGAAGCCGGATATGTCGGGTACTACTCGAAGGATGGATTCCTCGTTGAATCACGGCCCATCCGTCAAGACGAACGCCAGAAGACTATTATGAGTCTCGGTAGGAAAACAGGAACAGACAACTAATCTCGTAAACAACATGGAAAACATCGAAGTAAAAGTCGAGAGCGGTGTGAAAACGCTCGAAATCCGCGAGGGAGATGCCCTTCCTCTTCACGAACCCGTCAAGGTCAGAATCGACGGTGTGATAGACACCCCGTTCAAATGGTTGGAAAAGCGGGTGGCTGAAATCAACCAGAAGACGAGTCATATCATCGTGAACCGTGATAAAATGGTTATTGCTCTCATCATCGACGAGACGAACCACTATCGCGCGGAGGTCTCCGGGAAATTGGAATATCACCCCGATTTCCTCGCACTTGGTATCAATCAAGGCAACTATATCACCCCGATTCAGATGGCAGAACTTATCAAAATGAATCGGAGCCTCTTCGAGAATCGCCAGACTGCGATGGAGTTGGTTTCCCTTCTCCGTGCATTCAAGGGGCGCATCGACAAAGAGGTGGAAGCCGAATTCAATCCGAACAAGGGCGATAAACGGCTGCTTATCGCTCAAAAGGTAGACAGTAACCTTCCTCCTTCATTCAATGTGTGCGTTCCGGTTTTCAAGGGCCAGAATAAGCAGACCTTCGCGGTTGAGACCTACTTCAACCCCGACGACCTGACTTGTACACTCGTATCACCCGATGCCAACGACCACGAAAAGGAGGTACGCGACAGTATCATTGACTCGGTGCTCGAATCCATCCGTGAGGTGGCCGGCGACATCGCCATCCTCGAAGTGTAGCAACTATCACCACCTCCCCGACTGCGGGAGGTGGTTTATAAACCGCTCAAATTATGAATATCGACGACCTTTTGCAGGAGGCTCAAGAGATACAAGATTTTCTCGAAAGCGTACCAGATAACAACGAAGACCCTAATGAGTTGGCAATACGGCTGACGTACCTGAACAACTATATGGCCCGTAGCGGGAAAATGCTTGCTGACGCGAAACAGATGCAAGATTCTGCAATTTCCGCGGCCTATGCAGAGCACTCGAAAGCCATTCTCAAGATGCCGGCAACGATAGCAATGAAGTTTATTGCATCACAAACGGTAACAGAAAATTACCTCGTGAACTGGCTTGACAGAATCAACCGTACCTGCACGCATCAGTCGGACAACATCAGAACCCAGATTTCATTTGCAAAGGAGCAAATGAGTTTAACAAGACGGGGATATTAACGCAATGAAAGAAGGTTACATACCGATTAGCCGTAAGCTGTTTGAGAGCCTTTGGTGGCTCGAAGAGCGAGAATTCAGTAAGGCCGAAGCGTGGCTTGACATGATTCAGTCAGCCCGGTTTGAGGCGAGTTCGACCAAGATGTTAGTCGGGTGTAAGGTCATCGAGGTAGGACGCGGGGAGTTCCCTGCGACTATCCGATTCCTCGCTAAACGCTGGGGATGGAACAAGAACCGTGTAGATAGATTTTTGAAACTGCTCGTCGCCGAAAATATGATAACCACGAGGACAGCAAGCGGGACAAGCCAGACGATTATAAAGCTATGTAATTACGACGATTACAATCCGACAAACGAAGAAGTGGGACAAAAACGGGACAAGATTGGGACAGTTTTGGGACAACAGCGGGACAACGCCGGGACAAAGAATAATAAAGGAAATAAAGACAATAAGGGAAAAATAGAGAATAGCGAGTCTGGCGACTCGGCCCCTCTCTCTCCGTCTCCTGATTTTGTGAAATTTCAGAAGTGGATTGAAAAGAACGCTCCGAACGTAGCCCAAATGCGTTACCCATTCACAGAGGACGAATTTGTGCGTCTTAAAGCCGATTTCGGCGTCAAGTACATGCAATTCTTGATTTTGCAGATGCACAATTACAAACCTTTGCTGAAAAAGTATCAAAGCGCCAATCTGACTTTTCGGAATTGGGCAAAGCGCGAACAAGATGGCGATTTTGCTGACGGTCGCAAACTGACACCCAAAAGCGAATCGGAAAAGACGACATTATTGGAACGACTTGAAAACAACGGATGATATGGATATTCAGTCAATTATTGCTCAAATGAAAAACAGCGGCCATGACCCCGTAAGGAGCCGCAGGGTGTATAGCTGGGGCGACCGCAACACATGTCAGCGGTTGTTTATCGAGATATTCCAATCCGTTGATAAAACGGCCACAAACTTCGAGTTCCTTCCGGAATATAATGCCATAATCGACTGGATGACGAATACTCGCGGGATGGGTTTATTGCTTACCGGAGACTGCGGACGCGGAAAGAGTACGATTCTTACGGGTGTTGTTCCGGTCTTGCTATACCAAGCAACAGGGCTTGTCGTCCGGCCTGTTCACTCGGAACAATTCGAGCGACCTTGCGCCGCATCATGGCCGAACGCAGGAAAAGAGCCAAAGAATATCGACTACCTCTGTAACACCTACTTCCCGATAATCGACGAAATCGGTATCGAACCTCTCATTAACGATTTCGGAGAAAAATACGAAGGATTCAACCGCGTGTTGAATATTGCCGAGCAAAGGTTAAAGCCGGTGTTTGTTTCCACGAACCTTACCCCAGAACAGATGCTCGCCCGCTATGATGTGCGTACTATCGACCGTCTCGTGAGGTTGAGCAAGATGGTGAAATTCGAGGGAAAGAGCTATCGAAAATAATTGCAACTTACTGAAAAATAATGTGTTATCCGTTTGGTAAAAAGTCAAACTATTGATAGTTTTACACTATAAATAATTGAAAACCAAGCAAGTATGAAACGATGTGGGAAATGCGGCAGAGAACTTCCAGAATCAGAGTTCTACCGTAAAGAAAAATCGCCAGACGGTTTGCAAGCGTACTGCAAATCGTGTCAAACCCTGAATAACAGAAAGAAACAGAAAATTGGGGGGGGGAATCCCGACCTCGCAGGATTCACTCCTCGCCAACTCATTGAAGAGTTAAGGGCGAGGGGCTATAAAGGAAAGTTAATTTACACAAAGGAAATTACGCTATAACCAAAAACCAAGAGCAATGAGTAATAAAAAGCAATTTCAAAAGTGGTTTACCTACTTCGACTTTATTCCTCCGTGTCCCGGCTCGAAAGGCCAGTGGCAGGTGAAGGAAGATACAGATGCGCAGACTCCTATTTGTGCTGTACCTGACCCTATCGGTGGCGAACGGGATTCAGATGGTCTTAATCCGAGACAGCGAGCAAATGCAAGACTTATCGCGGCGGCTCCCGAACTTCTTGAAATGGTAATCCGACTTGAACCGCGCGGCACACAGAAGGATAAATTCGACATAGGAGCACTTGTCGCAAGGATTGAAGGTCACATTTAAGTCGGCTCAATATGGACTCAATAATCGAAAAGGCAAGAAAAGTCCTTGCGCTCGTAGAGCAAGGGGTGGAGGGAGAAGCACAAGCGGCCAAATTCGCTCTTGAAGCTCTCCTCAAGAAACATGGCTTAACCATCGAAGACCTCAAGAATGAAAAACGCGAACGCCGTGAGTTTTCGATAAAAAGCCGCAACGAAATATTGATATTCAATCACTGCATTATCAATATGTTCGGCCATAGTAGCGCAGTTTGGGGTAGAACCTATACATACAAAAGGGATTATCGGCATGTATACGCCGAAATGACTGACATCGAATATCTCGACTTCAAGCCTTTTTTTGAATTTCACATTAAACAGTTCAGAAAAGAACTCAAAAAGATGATTGCGGCAACGAAGACCGCCTATATAAATCGGCAGAACCTTTTCGACCCCAATTCTTCCGAAAAAGAGGATGACAGGAAAACAAGCAATATAGACATGCAGGAACTTTATCGAATCATTCAAATTATGGATTCTATGGAATCTGCATCATATCACAAGATACTATCCGAGTAACCATGAAAGAGAAGAAGGCATACCGAGTAACCATCGAGTTAGCAAATGATGAGTTCATCGTTTCGGCTTCCACCAAAGCAGAGGCACGCCAGAAGGCTATTGCTCGATTGGACAGAAAAAAGGCTTCATCCTATATACGAAAAAGCTGGCCCGACAATCGCAAACAAATTGACGTAGACGAGATATGAATATTCTGAAACTCACCTTGCGCCGAAAATGGTTCGATATGATACTGCGAGGAGAAAAGAAGGAAGAGTATCGAGAAATCAAAGTTTCATGGACTCGTCGGCTCATGCGTTCCAACGACATAGATTCAGTCTATTGCCCTGAATATTGGAATGATGCGACGGAAGCTATGCTCAACGATACGGTTGAACAAGACCACTTTGATATTTATTTCAGAGAGTTCGATGCGATTGAATTTTATCGCGGTGCACCCTATTTCGGTCAAGAACTGCCGCGAATGCTGATTGAATGTCAGAATATATCTACCGGATTTGGCCGGCCGGAACACGGCGCTCCGTCTGATTGCCGGGTTTACATCCTAAAACTCGGACACATTATTGAAACCCACAACTGCGATGACTTACAAATAAACTGATATATGGAATTAAACGAATATCAAGAGCAGGCAATGACGACCTGTACGGAAAGTAGCCAGAACTTCAGCTACATGATGCTGAATCTTGTAGGGGAGGTTGGCGAACTGGCAAGCAAGGTGGCGAAAGCTATTCGCAAAAATGAAACTGCGTTGAGTTGTGATAACAACCTGCATTGGGCTGGCCCTCATCCAGACCTTTCAGACCTCCGTAAAGAGGCTGGAGACATCCTCTGGCAATTGGCTGGTGTCTGCTCTGTCATGGGCTGGAAGTTGGAGGACATCGCGCAAATGAATCTTTCCAAACTGAAATCCCGCAAAGAACGAGGTGTAATCGTCGGAGACGGCGACAATCGGTAGAATTAAAACAGAACCAATGAAAACAATGTTATACGAATTTATCACCATAAGCGACCCGATTACTTTTCGGGCATCGAATAACTCAATCGCATTCGTCGTAGCAACTGCACTCGGACAAGGAAAGGCAGGATGCGAGAATCGCGATACCGGAGAAAGTATAGATAGCATGACAGCCTTCATGCCTGATAATAAAAGGCAGGAGGTTTATCGAAATTATTGCGGCGAGGATGTGAAAGAGTTTGTCATTGAACATGCCCAAGAAATCGCAGATGCCTACAAGAGTTTCGCATACGGCTCTGTAAGTGAACGTCGTACCTACGATGCGGCAATAGCCGCGATTACCGACCCAAAGAAACTTGAGGAGTTCAAGACGGTACACGAAGACCAGAATCGAACCAGCTTGAGTCGATGGGTTGATTTCGCATGGAAGCAAGGTGAGGCAATTCAGCGGAAAATAGACGCAGACAAACAAGTTTAACCTAAATAACAACCGATTATGAAAACAATTTGCATCATCATTTCCGTACTGGTGGCCGTGGCCGCAATCTATTGTTGGATGAAGCTCCGCAAGTGGACTATCACCTTCGATGCTTCGTGCATTACCGAAGAGCGCCAGAATATCCCATCGACCAAAAAACCGAATAACCTCCCGGCCCGCGACGCAAAGGGGCGCTTCGTAAAACGCAAGTAACAATGAGCTATGTAGAATCCTATACCCAGCAAGCGTGCGTCGCATGGTTCAATGCGAAATATCCATCCCTTTCCGGAATGTTATTCGCAGTCCCGAACGATGGTAAAAGAGCAATGAAAATGATTCGTACCAGCACGGGTTATAAAACCATCTGTGTCGGTGGAAGCCGCAAGAAGGCGGAAGGTTTGGTCGCTGGTGTGTCAGACTTAATTCTCCTTGTTCCTCGCGGAGGGTTCGGCGCACTTTGCATTGAACTCAAAACGCCAAAGGGCCGCCAATCTGCCGCCCAAAAGGAATGGCAACGAAAAGCGGAAATGGCTGGTAATAAGTATATCATCTGCCGAGACGTTGAAACCTTTTCAGAAGAGATAAAAAAATACCTCGATAAGTAGGTATAATATCCCTATTATTTTGTAACTTTACACAATAAATCAATACTTTATGAAAATTTACACGTCATACTTCGCGAAAGCGGCCATACTCCGAAAAGCTGGCATTGTACCTATCGGTGTAGCACTCTGGCCGCCACGCTTTTTCCGAGGTATTTCCATGAAGCAGGTGGCCCCGCGACGCTATATGCTCGACGACCGTCTGACCGACGAAGAATATATCAGGATGTATCGTAACGATGTACTACGATTGGTAGACGCTCGGTCTTTCATCCAAGACCTTGAACGGGCGAGCCGAGGAATGGACGTCGCTCTGTGCTGTTTCGAGAAGCCGGGTGACTTCTGCCACCGACACATCCTCGCCAAGTGGCTCAACGAACAGACCGGCATTGAGGTTTCGGAGTTCGGAGTAGCCGAGTCGAGGCAAGAAACCCTGAAACCTGAACAACAAAGCCTTTTCTAACGATGGAAATGACAGCGCAACTGAAATTCAGAGAGCTTCGGACGGACGACCTTTCGGGAATCCTCTCATCCGAGCAGGAGTACCTGACCGACCCCAATATCTGTCTGCGGTCGGTCAAGGAGGACGTCGCAAAGAGTCTCCATTCGGGTATGAGTTTCGGAGCGTTCTTGAAAGACGTGCCGATTGCTTACAATCTCTGCTACGGCAATGAGTATTGCATCGGGTTCGTCGAAAAGTGTTTCGTCCATCCATCCTACCGAGGTCGCGGCCTTCAGTCTACACTACTGATGATGAATATGGCCGCAATGATGAATCGAGGCATCATCGCCGCCTATGCGCTGACATCGCCGAACAACCCGTGGAGCCTCCGAAACTTCAAAGCACGAGGATTCGAGGTCGTTGGCAAAACTGAAATTGAGGGTTACAAACGATTGATTTTGAGAAATGGTAATTAAGATTGACAGAAAGGCGATAGCCTTCAATATCAATAAGGCAGAAAAGATTGCAGGCGGCATCCCTGTCTCCATCATGCTCAAGAAGTTCTATGAGTATATAGCTGATATTGAGTGCGTGAAGACGCTGAAACTCTACTCGCAAGGTCTCGCAAACACCGTATGCTACACACTTCATTCGGCAGGTTCTCGGCACTCCGGAGCCGTAATAGCCGACTTTGATGATTTCCGAGAGTGTTACCATGTTTGCGACATTCGTGAGTTCTACATACCGCTCAATGCAGATGATGACCGCGAGGGTCTTGGCATTCGTCGTATCGAACGTTTGGCCAGCCGAATCCGCAAATACGCCAGCGACGTGAAACTTTACATGATGATTACGTCGGGATGCTTGAACGACCATCACCCCGGACTGCCTCGAATCGAAAATGAGTGGGTGTTATGGGCTTACTATCTTTTCGACGGAGTAAGCGTCGGCGGTAGCTTCTATCTTGCCGAGTTGGATTCATACATGAGAGAGACGGAGCGGCATCGGAGTTCCCAGCCTCCGCTTTTCATCACGGACGTCCGCATCGGGGAATATGCCTTGTTTGGCACGATACCCTTCTGCGATAAAAAGCACTTGTTTGGCCGCAATGCCATCACCGTAGAATCGGAGGTTATCGGAGTGTACCCCGAACGCCGGCAGATAGTAGTCCGCGGCGGCTACTCCGAAATCGACACCGACCAATGCACGCTGTTGTCCGGCGGCCTCTCTTTCTCGGATATTTCGAGCGAGTACACCATCTACAACGACCCCTTCCTGCGCTACAAACGAGGTGACAAGGTGGAGGTCGTACCTAACTATAAATCATTAGTGAAACTTCAAAATGTGGCACGAGAATATACGAAATAGGACATTCGGATTCGAGCTGGAGTTTGCTGATGCGGACAAGCTGTTGCTTTCGTTGCCGGCTGGTTATAAGTGGACGGACAACAAGCTGACGATGATGAATAATTCGGACGGTTCGGCGGTTACCCACCACGGTCAATACGGCGGAGAAATCAACACCCGCCCGTATCATTACACCGAAGAAGACCTTGCCGAATTGCGCGACTTCATTCAATCGCTCCGAGACGCCGGCGGCTACCTAATGTGGAATGAAGGTTTCGATGCTCACTTCTACGTCAAAAATTTTGACCTTGACGTCATCAAGAGGCTGTTCGCGTTATCCTATTATACCGCGGTTCCCGTGAAAAAGATTTTCGACTTTCCGGAATGGTGGGACACAAAATATCTTGCCCCGACCCCGACTGCGGACGTGGTGAAGCGAGCACTTGCGGCAGATTCTCTTGAAAACTTCCTCAAGGTATTTAGCAATGGTTCCGACCGCGGGCACATCCGCTATTGGCTTAATTGTGTTTCCATTGAGAAAATCGGCACAGTTGAGTTTCGCATCTTCAACTCGTCGTGGAATTTTGAGGAAACGCTTGAAACCATCAAGTTCATGTACTCTTTCGTCGAGTATGCCTACCTCCACGAGGATATGGAAGAGTATAAGACGCTCACCACGGTCGAAAAGTGTATCGCGGCATTTCATATTGACCCGGAGAAGATTCCGCACAGACATAAGCCCCTCCTTTGGGCGGCGGAGCACTCGGACAATATGACAGTCGTAGGTGAAATGTTCAAGAAGTCGAATCGGATGCTGTCTTACATCAAAAAGGCATCTTCAAAATTCGACGTTGTGCGCGTAGTGAACTCCTATTATTTCGACATCGAACAGGTCATTAACCCCCGCGAAATCGTCGTCTATACGAAGGAGTATTTCATTTACCTGCTATTTAAGGCTATCAAGGGTGAAATAAAAGAGCTTACATTCGACGAAGAATATAGCTTCCTCAACATCCAATCTGATAAACCGAGTGAGATTGTTGCAACCCTGCATTTGTTCAATGCCATCAAAAAGCACAAGAAGTCTGACGACATATACCATCAAGGGCTGTACCGGGACTTTGTAGGTAAGTTGGAATACTACACCAAGAAATATAGCGAGAAATACCAGAAACTCGTTGATAATCTATCGGCCAAGAACATTTCGGTCAAGTATTGCGCAGACCTTGAAGACGCGATTCTGGACTGTGGAAGCGACGACCTCGTGATTTATCAATCGGAATTTCTTGCATCCCTTCGGGCGGCCAGTAACGCGATGGAAAAAGCCCTTACCGAGGATTTCGGCATCCAAGAAAGGAAACGAACACATTACGCATCCATCGACGAGGAGCGCGTTAGCTATCTTGCGATTACTCAACATCAATACATGGGCCGCAAGAAGGTTTTTCGCGATGGCCGCACTTGTATCTATTCCAACGCTACTGAAAGTGGTGATAACAGTTTCAGCAAGCGTACCATCGTACCTCTCAAATATCGTCGTCTGCCGGATGATTACCAATTCTCGGACAAAAGCCGGATTCGGTTCATGCGAGCCAGTATGAGTGAAATTGACTACCTCCGAATGATTTACCTGAAGAAAGACATCATCCTCGGTTCAGCTCCGTTCTGCTATCTCTGGTTCATCGACGACTACGTGTTCGGAGCAAGCATGTTCGACTTTATGAAGGTCGATAAGTACGGCACGGACGCCGTGTCCATGAAGAGCGACTTCGTGATAGACCATCCACTCCAGAAATTGAGCAAGTTGCTCATCATGGGGGTTCTCTCAACCGAATACCGCGACGAGTTGTGCATCCGCTTCAAAACGGAGGTAGGCCGCATCTGCACCTCTGTTTTCACTGATAAGCCGGTGTCAATGAAATACCGCGGTGTCTTCGACCTCGACGAACGTGGTATCGGTAAACTCTACTACAATCAGGTGGCCGGCAAACTTGGTACACTTGATTCGATAATGAAGGAATTTCTGAAACGATTTTACAAGAGCAAGTAATATGTTGGAACTGAAAGGAAAATACGGGAAAGACTGCAAGGTTTTTATCGACAATGTAGAGGAGGCCGCGCTTTCAACGATTTACTCCATACTGGACGATGAAGTGTCGGCGAATGTTCCGGTTCGTATCATGCCGGACACCCATGAAGGAGTAGACATCGTTATCGGCTTCACGATGCCGATTTCGGACAGAGTAAATCCGAATCATATAGGCGTCGATATTGGTTGCGGAGTAACCTGTGGGCGCATCCCCAAAATGTCGATGAGCCTTGCGGAAATAGACGAGCGCATCCGAGCTGCTATCCCAATGGGGTTCGCGCATCGTACATCGCTTCATCCATTTGCATCGGAGAACTCGGCGATGGAAGCACTCGCAACCAAAATCGGGCAAGACCCCGAAAATGTCTACCGACAACTCGGAACCCTCGGAGGAGGCAATCATTTCATCGAAATCGGCGAGGCTGATGGGGATTGGTATATCTTCATCCATACCGGTTCACGAAATTTCGGCCTTCAGGTCTGCAAATATCATGCGGCAAAGGCAAAAGCCAATGGGTCGAAATATTTGTTCGGAAACGATATGAAGGAATATTTCGACGATATGATTGTTGCCCAAAGGTTTGCCGGCCAAAACCGATGTGCCATCGTAGCAAGTATCATGGGGGCACTTGGCATCACAGGCGAATATGTCTGCGACACCACACACAACTACATTGATTTCGCGAGGAACATTATCCGTAAGGGTGCGGTCAGGGCAGAAGCAGATGAAACACTTGTTATCCCAATGAATATGCGCGATGGCGTACTGCTCTGCAAAGGCAAGGGAAATCCCGATTGGAATTACTCTGCCCCTCATGGAGCCGGGCGCGTTCTTTCCCGTGCCCAAGCCAAACGACAACTCGATATGGCTGAGTTTGAAAGTCAAATGGAAGGTATCTACTCGACCTCTGTCTGCGATTCAACATTAGACGAAAGCCCGATGGCATACAAGGATATGCAGACCATCATTGACTGCATCGGCGATACGGTCGAGGTAGTTAAAGTCATCAAACCGATTCTCAACATAAAAGCGAAATAGCTATGGGAGAGCAAGAATGGGAAGATTGCCTTCTTTTTATTACTGACCCCGCGACAGGTGAACAACGAGAAATCGGCGCGGTCAAAAATATTGAATGGCCGGAAATTCAAAAAGCATCCGAAGAGAGCATACGTGAGCTATCCAATACCTTTGAAAGATTTGCCGAATCAATCAGACAATGTTCAGAGGTTTTGAGAAATTTTAGTTTTTCAATCAATTTCTCAAGAAATGGCTTCCGACACCATACCTGCATTCGCCCTAAACGAAATCGGTCAAAACGTAAACAACGCCTCACTCGGCTTCAGAGAAGACAACGACGCCAAAAAAGATAATGCCATGAACGCAAAGACAATCAGAAAGAACGCCCGCCAATTCTGCGGATGCCCGAACGCTGGTATTTCTTGCGAAAAAGACTTATGCAAAGGGGCTTGCTGTGTAGCCCGCAAGCGTTATGAAGGTTACATCGCTGGTTATGAATCCTGCCATACACGCCTTCGGAAGTTCGCCAGTCGCGTCTATTCCATTCTTGGCGTAAAAGCACTAAACGGATGCGACGACAAGACGTGGGACAAGTTCTGCAACGGTAACGGAACGGACGTAGGCAATGACATGAACAGTCTTGTAAGAACAGCTCAAAAACTTTCAAAATAGCATGGGACGATTCAAAATTGAAGAGGTTGAGATTTCCAAAATTCGCCTCATTGACAAGAATGCGCGGTACATGGAACAGACCGATTTCCGCGCGTTGGTAGACAACATCAAACGGGATGGCGAACTTTCGTCAGTCCCCTTCTGCGTGAAATACCCTGACGGCCACTTTACCGTGGTTTCTGGTAACCATCGTGTCGAAGCGGCAAAGATGGCTGGTCTTACCATCATTCCGGTCATGTACGTTCTGGAAGAAGACACATCGAATGACGAGATTCGCGCAAAGCAACTTTCCCACAACTCAATTTCCGGCAAGGATGACCCGGAAATCATAAAACAGCTTCTCGACGAAATCCGTGACGTGGCCTTCAAGGAGTACGCCCACATCAGTAATGAAATTCTGGAAGGAGTAAAAGACATCGACTACACCGTGGAAATGCCCAACAACGAAGTCGTGCCCGTAACCCTTATGTTCGTAGACACCAGCAAGGCCGCACTCGACCGCCTTTTGGAAGAACTGGAAGCCTATACTCCAGCGGAGTTGGAGAATACAATCATCATGGACAAGAACTACATGAAGCGGCTGAACGAGGTTACAGCGAAGGTATCGAGCCGATTCAAAATCAAAGCACAGGCGTTGAGTGTGTGCAAAATGGTCGAACTTGTAAACAATATGCTGGATGGCGGACGAGAAAACAACGCGACCGAGTAATGTAGAGAAAGCAGAAGCGAAAAAGTCTCTTACCACCAAACGGAAGAAGAAACTGTTTCTTGAAGCACTCTCTAAAAGGCTGTTGAATGTTTCGGCGGCCTGTAAAGTCGTGGGCATATCTCGCAATACTGTGTATCGTTGGAGGGACGAAGATGACACCTTCAAAAAAGATTGGGACAACGTGGCCGAAGAGTTCTACGACAATATCGAAACGGCCATGTTCTCCAAAGCCACCATCGACAAAGATACCACGATGCTCATTTGGCTGTCGAAGACCAAGATGAAGCACCGCGGGTATGTTGAGAAGACAGAAACCGACCTCACGGTAAATCCTTTCCTCGAATTGATGAAAGCCGCGACCTCCGATGATAAGCCCCAAAAGTAGTTTCGGATAGAGTAAAAAAACTCGCAATTCACTGAAAAATAAATAGTTATCTGTTTGGTCAAATGTTACATTCTTTGTAGATTTACATATCAATAAAAGAACAACAAACAATTAAAAAACAGATAGTTATGACAGCAAGAGAAGTTAAAATCGAAATGCTCAACAAGGCATTGCAGATAATGACTGGCTACCAGTCCGACATTGTTTATGACTTCGAGTCTATTGATGAAATGAAGGATGGCGAATCGGCTTGTTGGTCAATTCGTGAAACCGGAACGCATTTCACGACCGATATGCGTCGGCTTGAAGGCTTGCGCAAAAACACCAAAGTCACCTATGTTATCAACCGTGAGAATGGTGCTTATACCATAACCCTGCCCGATGATTCGCAAAACCGATAAAGCCCTCCGAATGTTCCGTGTAGGTGATTATCACGGCGCATTTTCGATTTTCTCCACCTTTCGGGTGGGATTCACCAGAGAGGAGACAAGAACGCTTCAAATCGCCTCGGAGAGCCTCGGAGGACATGCCGAGTTTTACCAGAGTCTCGGAGTTGATACGAACGCCGAGGTGTCAAAAGCGAAAGAGATAATCAGAACCAAATACCAAGAGCAATGACAAGCAAAGAGAGTTTTGACAAACTTCACGAGATTGAAGTTCGAATGAAGAACTGGGAAACCCTTGAAGAAAGGGACGAGATGGAAAAGGAGCGAGAGCAGGCCATTAAAAACCTTGTCCCGGAGGTTGGATTAAAGTGTACCATCGTTTACTATTCCGACTACCGTGCCGCAACCGTAACACAAGTATTAACTGGCCGCAAGATAGCTGTCAGGTTCAATGCTACAAACTGCGTGGACTACTTTGCCGGCAATTACGACATTTTGCCTGAGTTGGAAGGCGGAGAGAAGATATTTACCAAGCGCAGAAACGGCAAGTGGATAGCAGAAGGTCAGGAATGCCGCGATGGAGTTCGTTTGGCACTTCATTATCAACGGCATTACATCAATCCTGAATACTGATGGGCCGCATGGAAAGCATACTCAAATACCTTGAATCGCGTGCCGCGAGCATCAAGACCAGCATATCGAACGCCGAAGACCGCCTTTTCGACGCCAACCGCGCGGAGACCGAAAGAATCAGCAGGATGGGTTGGGGCTATGGAATGAGGCATAGCAAGCTCAACTTTTCCACCTCGAAGTCGGACAGAATCAAGGAGCGCATCAATAGCTTGAAGGTGAACCTTGATAAGATTCAACGAACGATAGAATTTGTCAAATCAATGAAGTAGCACCATGAGCAAGAAACGATTTTACGCTGTGCCTACAAAGTTTGTATTCAGCGGAACATTCAGAATCAAAGCGGAAAGCCAAGAACAAGCCGAAGAATATGTGCAAAAACATTGTGGTCTTGTGCTTGGCGGAGAAATTCACTCCTCGCTCCCCAACGACGAAGTTGATTGGGAATTTGATGTTCACCCCGAAAAAATCATAGGACATGGCAAGGTTGAACATTGAGCGGATGGAGCGGCTGGAACCGGAGCGCATAGCCCATGCGGTTCGGCGAATTGAGCAACTTGGCTACACAATCACGCTGCGGGATAACAAGAAAATACAGTTCATTCACAAAGGCAAGACCGTTACGTTCTTCCCGTACAGCGGGTGGGCAACCGGCAAAACGATACAGGACGGACGAGGGCTTGACAAACTCATAAAGCAGTTGAAAAATGGACTTGATTGAACAGATTACAACCGTCGCCACTTCTTTGGGATGGCAGGTTACGTCCGATACCTCCGTTCCGAACGTTGTTGAATTCGAGTTTTCCCAATATACGCCGGCAGGACAGGACTTTGATTTCTGTGCAGAAATGAAAGATAACGACCCCGACACCCTCTTGAAAGAAATCGAACAATATTACGAGGGTTATGACCCCGACTATGAAGCCTATCTGTGGATAGGCACGGACGGCCACGGCAAGAACGGTGCTCCGTATCATATCAAGGACATTGTAAGCGATATGGAAGCGGCAGAGGCAATGATAAACACTCTTTACGAAACCTTGAAAACTGCGCTACAATGAAAACTATGGAAGGACGCTTGTTGTACTCGGTTTTTAAGTACAAAGGTTCGACCTATCAAGTCAGCACTACCAAAGTGGCCAACAGGTGTTCAAGGTGTCATGCAACGCCGTGTAAGGAAGAGCGATATAACACGCTTATCAAATACTTCGGCCCATGTCTCGGAGAAGAGCGGTCTGACGGTATAGATGTAATTTTTAGAAAAGTAAAATAATGAAAAATGATTTTGGAATAATCGTATGTATGAGCGCAATAGACGATTGTCAGAACCTCGATGAGTCTTACGGAGAAATATGCGTTCATTGCAATAAGTGTGGACGATTCAATTCTGACAAGCCCCAAAATGAGTTATCCAATGAAGACGAGAACCCTTTACAAAGCTGATGGCGAACGCTTGAATATCGACCGGTTCCCCTGCTTCCATGTAACCGGCAGTATCGCTGGTATGAAAAAGATGTTCTATGGCAAGAATGCCTTGCTGGTACGTTGTGGAAGTTGGATTTACAACGTGTCGAAAGAACCGAGGCTTTACTATAAAGCACATTGAGAATGAAACCAACACCATGTTATTGTGGGGAATGTTCTTTCCTCAAAGCCGAAGATATTTGTGGCTTCGGCTATTGCGAAATCTCCGACAACGAGCGTAGTTGTCGAGACAAATGCGAGTTCGGATTCTACCGAATGACGAGATACCATGCAGAACGCATCCTGCACCATTACCAGAAGTGGAGACGAGGCGCGAAGTGCAAACAACCTCATCCGTTCGTTATCGGCAAAGCAATGGACGTGGCAATAGTTGCACTTCGCAAAGACAGAAAAAAAGCGAGCGGCGTTTCATAAAACAGAATTATATTTTGTAAAATGAAATTCTTTGTGTATATTTGCACTATAATTGATGCACAACCCAAATAGACATGAGGATTTTCACCGAACAGGCTATCAAGGAATACTCCGAGAAGCACCCAGAATCAAAGGTTGCTTTGCAGGATTGGGTACAGAAGGTCAAGAAAAGCGAATGGAGTTGCTTCGCGGATATAAAAAAGACCTTCAATAGCGTTGATAATGTAGGCAATCAGCGTTATGTATTCAATATCAAAGGAAATGATTTCCGTCTGGTGGCCGTGATTAAGTTTACAATTCGGTTTGTATATATCCGATTCATAGGGACGCATAAGGAATACGATAGAATTGATTGTCGGAACATATAAAAGTAGAGCAAGTATGACAAAGATTGAGAACAAAACCCAATACGATTGGGCGGTTAATCGAGTTGAAGAGTTGCTTCCGCTGGTAGACGACAATACGCCGAAAGATGACGCAAATCTCATCGAACTTGAGCTGTTGTCGAACCTCGTGGCAGACTACTCCGAAGAACACTTCGCTATTGGCACTCCGTCGCTTGCCGATGTGATGAAATTGCGAATGTATGAAATGCACTTGACCCAGCGAGGTCTTGCGGCAATGCTTAATATCAGTCCGTCGCGTGTCAGCGCCATTGTGTCGGGAAAGACAGAGCCAACGTACAAAGTAGCACAGGACATCAGCCGAAAACTGAATATCGACGCGAGTATAGTGCTGGGTGTTTGTTGATGGTTATTGAGCAGAAACATATCGACCTCTTCAATTCGTGGCGGGCAGACTGGAACAAGTTTGTCCGCGACGTTTTGCACGCCAGACTTGACCGTGAGCAACAGGCTATCATCACATCCATCCAGACCAATCCGATGACGGCTGTTGCGAGTGGGACAGCTCGTGGTAAGGACTTTGTTGCCGCCTGCGGCTCGCTATGCTTCATGTACCTGACTCCGACATTTGACGAACGCGGCAGGCTCGTCGGCAATACGAAGGTTGCAATGACGGCCCCTACTGCGCGACAGGTCGGCAATATCATGTCACCGGAAGTTCGCCGTTTGTTCAAGGCTGCACAATTCCTGCCGGGTAGATTGGTGGCGTTCGATATTCGTACCGATTACGAGGAGTGGTTTCTTACCGGTTTCAAAGCTGGAGATGACGCGACCGAGGCATGGTCGGGATTCCATGCGGTCAATACCATGTTTGTTGTAACCGAGGCATCAGGTATCTCCGAAGCGACCTTTGCGGCCATCGAAGGTAACTTGCAAGGTAATTCGCGGCTCTTGATAGTATTCAACCCGAATGTTACCACCGGATATGCGGCACGCGCTATGAAGTCCGAACGATTCGCCAAATTCCGGCTCAATTCGCTGAACGCCGAGAACGTAGTTAAAAAACAAGTCATCATACCCGGACAAGTGGACTACGAGTGGGTGAAAGACAAAGTGAAAAGTTGGGCATCTCCCGTAAGTGAGCAGGACTTCAATGAAGGAGAGGGTGATTTCAAATTCGAGGAAGGATTGTATCGTCCAAACGACCTTTTCCGAATTAAGGTGCTCGGAATGTTCCCGAAAGTTGCAGAAGACATCCTTATCCCCTACGAGTGGATTGAACTCGCCAACCAGCGTTGGTGCAAACTGCAAGAAGAAGGATTTGAACCAATCGGCTCCTGCCGTGCCGGAGTCGATGTAGCCGGCATGGGACGCGACGAAAGTGTCGTATGCAAACGATACGGGAGCTACGTTCCCCAATTCGAGCGGCATCAGTCCGCAGGAAAAGCAGACCACATGCACGTCGCAGGCATGGTAGCCAGAATCCTCCAAGATGACAATGCAGAGGCATACATTGACACCATCGGAGAGGGTGCTGGTGTATTCTCCCGTCTTTGCGAGCTGGGATATAAAAATGCCGTTTCGTGCAAATACTCCGAAGGGGCACGCGACCTGCACGACATTACCGGCCAGCACGAATTTGCCAACATGAGAGCTTTCTTATTCTGGTGCGTGCGGGATTGGCTCAACCCCAAGAACAAGATGAACCCGGCACTCCCTCCCAATGACAAGTTTGCAGAAGAGGCAACCGAAATTCATTGGAAGTTCGTAAGTGATGGCAAAATCATCATCGAACCCAAAGACGACATCAAGAAGCGTATCGGCCGGTCTCCTGACGATTTCGATGCTCTTGCCAATACTTTCTATCCGAGCAACGCTATCGAAAGTGTGTCCGATGCGGATATTGAAGATGATTTTTCATAGCAAAGTAGGTATAATATCCCTATTTTTGTTGTATATTTAGCCCGACATTTGGATATGGACAGCAAAGATTATTTCAAAACAGCCAAGAATCTCAACCTATCAACGGAGGTTCCGAATGAAGACCAAATCGAGACCGTAATCACCAAGATAGAGGCTCGTTTGGCTGAAAAGGTTATGAATAGGGCCGCCAATCGGTCAGTCAAAGAAGGTTACACGATGGCGGTCGAAATGCTCCGGCGCCGACAGAAAGACTATGCAGGCATCGAAAAACTCTCAACGACCAGAGCAAGGGCGATTGCCGCTCTTGCCGCAGATTATTTGAACGGTGAATGTTCGGAAGTTATCTTCTGTCATGTACCGATAAAAAGATTTTAGACAATTCGCCGTGTAAAGGCGCACGGCACACATACGGAACGAAATGGACATCAACGAGATTATTAGCGAAGACAGACCTATTGCTCAAATCATCGCAGACCTGAAAGACAAAACCACCCCTGTACCTTTGTGGGAGGAGTTGGAGGAATATTACGACCCTAAAAAGCACGAAATCATTACCAATCCTGCCCTCCGGCCAAGAGATAAACGGAAAAAGAACGGCCAGATAGACCGTGCCGCCCGCATTTTATACCCTGCCGAGAAAATAGTTACTCGCCGGATGAACCAGATGTGCTTCACCATTCCGGTCGAACGCAAGTATGAAACGGAGGACGATGAGACTTTGAAGGAAATCGCCAATGCCATCGAAGCTATCTACGAGAAGGTCAGAATCAACGGCGTGAACAAAAATCGGATGCGTGCATATTTCGGGGCTTGCGAGGTATGTACTGTATGGTATGCAGTTGAAGAGGAGAACGAAGACTATGGTTTCAAGTGCAAGTACAAGTTCAAATGCCGTAGCTATTCGCCCATGCCGACCAAAATGTCGAAAATCAGCGAAGCGAAATTGTGGCCGGTTTTCGATGAGTATGATGATATGGTGGCGATGTGCATCGAGTACACCATCACCAAAAAGAAACAGACAACGTATTATTTCGACTGCTATACGAAGGACACGTTCAAGAGCTATTCCAGCAAAAACGGCCTTTATACGGATGCAGAAATCGAAACCAGACCTATCCCCATCGGTAAAATTCCGGCGGTGTACCTGTGGCGTCCGGCTCCTATTTACGACGGCATTGCGAACAACCGTAGCGACATTGAACTTACGATTTCACGAACCAGCGACGTAATACGCAAAAACTCCGCTCCGATTGTCAAGGTCGTCGGCGACCTCATCGGAGATAAGCCGGACGGCGGAGAAGCCCGCGAGGTTTATAAACTCAAACAGGGTGGAGACGTCGGATTGGTGTCGCCTGCCGTATCGCACGATGCAATCCAATACTACATCAGCCAACTCAAAGAGAACATCGAAGAAGATACCCAGATGCCGAATTTGTCCATGACGAATGTGAAGAGCCTCGGCAATATTGGTGCAGATGCCAGAAGGACCCTTCTTGCCGATGCCCACATGAAAGTTGGCGAAGAGAAAGACGACATCATTTGGGCGTTCGACAGAGAGTGCAACATCATCAAAGCCTTCCTCGCCGAAGCCAAGAATGAATGGCGAGACGACATTAAACGACTCAAAGTATCACACCACATCACCCCGTTCGTTCAGAACGACCGGGCCGCGAGAATTTCAGAACTGACAGAAGCAACCGGGGGAAAGCCGGTTATGTCTCAACAGACTGCGGTAGAACGTCTCGGAGAGGTCAAAGACGTAGACGCAGAAATGAAACGACTCAAAGAGGAACAGCGGGCCGAAACAGAGTCCTCGCGTGTTATAGACGTATTTGAGGGTGCTCGATAGCTATGCCGACAAAACGCATAAATCAACGGGAAGAATATACCGCTCACTACACCCGTATTGAGGAGCGGTATATCGCATTGATAGATGCCATATTCGAGCAGGTAAATAAGGATTCGGTCAAACTTGCAAAGTCCGTCAAATATGATGGTTCCAAACTGTTCGCATTCAGTAATTATCCCAAGCTGAAAACACGTTTTGATGAATTGATGGACACGATGGCGTCGGATGTTCAGGCGGTCATTATCAACGGAGTAACGGCAGAATGGGACGAAAGCAATGTTAAGAATGACAATCTGACGAAAAGTATTCTCGGCAAGAAACTTTCAGACCGACAAATTGCCGGCAAAGAATATCAAAAGTATTTTCAAGGTAACGATGGTGCGCTCAAAGCCTTTATAGAACGGAAAGATAGCGGCATGAATCTATCTGCCCGTATTTGGAATATGACAAAAGAATATCGGTCAAACCTTGAACTTGCATTGTCTGTTGGTTTATCGGAAGGCAGAAGTGCGGCAGAGGTGAGCCGAGATATTCGCGAATATCTAAATGAGCCGCAAAGATTGTTCCGCCGTGTCAGAAATCAATACGGAAGCCTCGTCTTGTCGAAAGCGGCCAAATCATACACGCCCGGTTCTGGGCAATATCGTAGTAGCTATAAGAACGCGCTACGTCTTGCCAGGACCGAGATAAACATGGCTTATAAAACAGCAGACTATGAGCGTTGGCAACAACTTGATTTCGTTGTCGGATATGAAGTAAAACGGTCTGGCCGCAAATACTCATGTTCGGTATGCGAAGCCTTTGCCGGTAAGTATCCAAAATGGTTCAAGTTTACGAGTTGGCATCCAAACTGTCGGTGTTACGTCATTCCGATTTTGATGAAAGACTCGGAGTTCTGGGCCGAATCAAAAACGAGCGTCAATGAGGTTAAAGACGTTCCGCCCGGCTTCAAAAAGTGGTGCTCCGATAATATGACACGGGCAAAGGAATCCTCTTCCGTTCCCTATTGGGTACGCGATAACTTCAAAAAAGGGCGTCTTGAGAACGGTCTTCGTCTTGTGTAAAGTGCTGGGTATTTCCCAGCACTTTTTTATAAGCCCATGCGCGAAAAATAATTGCAATTCACTGAAAAATAACAGGTTATCCGTTTGGTAAAAAGTCATAAACTTTGTAGTTTTACAATACAAATAAAAGATAATCAATAAGTTATGAAGGCAATAATAAAGTTCATCGACGCAGACCTCACGAATGGCAGAACAGACCTTATGGTCGGCATCGAACGTGTCACGATTGATTCAAAGTTTTATCGAGCCTTACGGGAGGCCGTCAGCAAGGCTGGCCGTATCATCAAATCGCACCCGTTCGTTGGTTATGTAAATGTGACACCAGCCATGCAATATGAACGCCGGTTTGCAAGAGAAATTGAAACAATTCTCAAAATTGCAAAATTATAATCATGGAAAACTAATTTATAATAAATAGATTACAGCATGAAAGGGCCTACAATACTACTCAACGAACGTGATTTACTGCGTTTCAAAATAATTTCCGGTGAACATATGAAGAGCATCCCATGTGCTATGGTGCTACGCCTTATGGATACAGAGGAATTCGGTTGCGATTATTGCCGAGCTTTAGGGCTTGTTTTGGAATTATTTCCGGAAATAGGCCGAGTGGAACTTGAAAAAGAGTTGGATAAATATGTATAACTCGCGTGGCTTATTCTACGCTATAATTAAAAGCAATATGGAAAACTCAATCAACGTAAACGGGTGCTCTGCCTGCCGGCCCGGACAAGAAAACTACACCTCTTACAGGACACGAATCGGTCGCAAGGAGGTGACACGGTGGCAATATGATTACCGCACCGAGGATGGAGAACTCTTCTCCTGTGTTGGAGCTTCGCTTGATAGCTGTCGGGCCAAACGTGATTTATGGTTATCCCAAAGAAAGTAGTCATGGCTCGCACGATAGTCAAAGTTTATTTGAGAGGCAAAGACGGAGACCTCGATAGCTTCATTACTCCGATAAACCTTTCGGAAAAAGACGCCCGTAATTACTACATTGGTAAGTGGTGGAATATGGGTATAGAGACTGATAAAATGATGAAGTGTTACAAAGTTGATATTCTGAAAACCAATAAATAAAGAGCAAAATGGAAACAATCGTCTTGAGTAAGAGAAACTGCCATCGTGCAGACAAAGTGCGACAAATCGCCCATCCCGAATACGGAGAATGGACTTTTGAATGGCGCGGTCAGAAACTCCGGGAAGGTTTCATGCACACCGAATACGCTCACCTTGCTTCCCAGCCCGGATGGGGCAATGCTACGGTCGTTTCAGATAACGAAACCGAAATGAGACTCTGGGAGGTAGTATCATGGAAATACGATATTTCCTTTGAAGACCTTTGGGCGAGGGCCGTAAGAGCATACGACGGCACGAGCTTCAGCCCCGAAGTTCGCGCCGCAACAGCAATTCGCGAGTATGAATCTCTCGTTATTGAGGACTTGAAGAAACTTCCGGCTGAAGAACATGATGAGTACGTCGCCAAGTTCAGGGAATGGGTTGGGACGCTTTTCGACAAACATTCCCGCATATTGAGTGTAATGATTGCCGGCCCTGCCAACTTTCCGGTCAGACGAAACGAAAAATCCAACAACTCCTTCGACCGAGCTGCCGAAGAATTTAGTGAATGGCGGGCCAAGTATGCCAAGCGGGTGGCAAAGCGCATTGAAGCCGCTAAATCTCCCGAAGAGAAAGAGGCCGAAGAATGGCACGGTCTCAAACGAGACATCGACTATAACGTGCAAACTTGTGTTGAGATTGACACCGGCAAGAACACCTACTCGTACCGAACCGCATTCACCAACTCGATTTTCGGCAAAATTGAACGCCTCGCCAACAATAGGAAAGCCGCCCTCGTATTGAAAGCTCTCGCGTACATCAAGGAGGTACAGGAGAGCGATACAACAGGGCTGAAAAAACCACTCTTCACGTCGCGGCATAAAATCTGGACACTCCAAGAAGTGTGCGAGCAAGCCATCCAGCGGCAAGCAGAACGTGAAAATCGGGAAAGTGTCGAGATACCTTTCGATGGTGGTAAGGTAGTCAAGAACTACGCCGACGACCGCCTGCAAATCTTCCACGACAAGAAACCCGACTCAAATGTGATATTCTCCTTGAAACGAAACGGATTCAAATGGTCTCGGTTCAATGGGTGCTGGCAACGACAACTCACAAGTAATTCCTATTACGGCGCGGCAAGGGTTATCATCGGTGAAGGCTTCGAGTATAATGATGCCCGCGACGCATTTATAAAGACCCTTTATAATGCAAAATAATGGTTATTTGTAATCTCCGATTAGTCATAACATTACAAAGAAACGAGTAATTTAAGCCAAAATTTTGCATATTTTTTTCTTCAAAAGTAGGGATATTGTCCCTACTTTTGTATATATTTGCATCAAGCGTATGACGATGTACGCCACGGATTACTGCACGAAACAACACACTTGCTCTTGGTTTTTAGTAACGTGGGGAGTCTGCTGGCATACGTGTCAGCAGACTTTTATTTAACTAATTACCAATACGATGAGTAAGGTCGCACAAGTAATCGTAAAGTTGAAACCCAAAGTGGCGTCGTTGGGGTTCAACCGAATGGAAATCGAGGGTGTTGCATCCCGGATTGCAAACAACCTCGGTGATGATGCCACAGAAGAGGACATTGACGCTGAAATCGACGCGGTGATGCCCTATCTCGAATTAGCCCAGACCTCGGCCAGTCGAATCATCAACAAGTCGAAGGACGGGGATGGCAACAAATCCAATACCGCAACCGGCGAGTCGAAAAAGACTGAAAAGCCGTCCGACAAGGAAGGCGAGCAGGCCAACGAGAAAGATGAATCGACGGGTGCAATCAATCTCAAAAACATGGATGACCTCAAGAAGCTCCTCGGCGGTATCGTGAGCGAAACCCTTTCCCCTATCGCCAAACGGTTGGAAGCTATTGAAGGTAGCAAAATCGCAGACACGCGGCTTTCGCAGGTTAAAGAAATCGCGAAAAAGGCTGGCGGGTCATACGAAAAAACGCTCCTCAAAAACTTTGGCCGTATGACCTTCGAGAGCGACGATGACTTCGCTGAATATCTGACTGAAATTACAGCCGATGTCGATTCCTATGTGCAAGAGAACTCCAACGAAGGGCTGAAAAACTCCCCCAAGCCGAAAGGCGGTTCGAGTGAAGGAAGCAAAACCCTCGACCCAGCGCTTCAGGAGCGAATCAGCGAACGTAAGGCCGAAACCGCAGCCCCGGCCATCGCAGGGCTGCCAACCAATCAGTAAAAAACATGGAAAGGAAATTCCATTACACAGCTCCGGCGAAACCCATGCCCGTAGTTTTCGAGCAGGTGTTCGCAGAAAAGCCGGCCGGAGGTGTCATTCCTAATCCGGCCCATGACATCATGCCGGGAACAGCTCTCGACGCAAGTGGCAAGCCTATTAAGGCATACCGTCTGACGAAAGCTGTCGGCAGTAGCGACACCACCATTCAAATCGAAAAAGGAAGCGGTATCGCATCTGGCGACATCATCGGACATGGCAAGAAGGCCGTTGCTTCGACGAAGGTAGACACCAGCAATCCGAACTACGACATCGTAACGGTAACGATGGGTGTCGAAATCGCCATCGGCACGGTTCTCTATCAGGCCAAAGCCGCAAGTGCCGATTCAGCCGAACCCATCTATCAGCCGGCGTATATCCTCGGTTCTCCCGCATACGCAGGAGAGGGAGACCAAGAGGTTCGCCTTATCAACGGCGCAAATCTGCGTAAGGAAACTGCTCCTATCTCCGAGGAGGTAGTAGCGATGATGAAAAACATTTCACTCGTGTAAGCTATGGGACACATGAACAAACCCCTTTTCGACCTCGACCAGCCGGGATTGCAGGCAGAGGTCGATTCCTATAAGCCGGGCAACGGCCTTATCTGGCCGGTACTGTTCCCGCTGAAGTACACTCCCAAATTCGACCTGAAGGGCATTCAGGGTGAGGAAGGTATTCCCGTATCGGCTGACCGTGTTGCCTTCAATACGAAAGCACCTCTGAAAAGCCGCAAGACTGTCGGTTCGTGGAGCGGACAGCTCTCCAAGATTTCGATGTCAAAGGAGAAGAATGAGCTTGAGGTCAATGAGTATGAAGACCTGAAGACCATTGCAGCCTCCAACACCGAGGACAAGCAGACGGCCCGCTATCTCGTGGATATGGTCTATGACGACGTGAAAGCCTGCAATGACGGTGCAGACTACAAAATCGAAATCGACGCATGCCGTATCGGTTCGCGAGGTATCCAGACGTTCCCAAAGGAAATCGAAGGCGACATGGCTACCGAGGACGTTATCAACTTCAACGTCCCGAATGAAAACTTCGTCGCTCCCACTATTCCGTGGGGTCAATCCGGTGCTGACGGTCTCGGTGACCTTGCCAAGTGGCAGAAGTTGATTGCCTCGCAGGGCAAGAAGAAGCCGATGTACGCCTTCATCGAAAAATCCACATTTGAGCTTCTGCTTTCGCAGGAGAAAACGATGAAGCGTGTCGCTTCCGTCCTGCTCAATGTGACGGGACTTGTTTCGTCTGAAGTGCTGTCTCTCGACAACATCAACGCTTACCAGAGTAAGCACGGCTATCCGCGCATTATCGTTCTGGATAGCTACGCAACCATTGAGCACAAGAACGGAGAGCATGACACCATCAAGCCGTGGAACGAGAACGTCGTCACTATGTCGCCTGTTCCCCAGCTCGGATGGACGTACTACAAGCCCGTCCCGATGGTAAAAGGAACCGATGCTATTCAGGCACAGGGCAAGTACGCCAAAACCACCGTGTACTCGCAGGTGAACCCCCTGCTTGAGGTTACGATGATTGAAGCGTATGTTCAGCCCGCTCTCATCAATCGTGGGTCGCTCGTATTTGCAAACATCGCAAATACCGAATGGGCCGACGGCCAGTCCACGGATGAAATGAGCCTCGAAGACAGGCGAAGCATTGCGGTTCCCGCATCAGCTCCCGCCAACAGTTCTGGTGCAGACAACACGGTGAACGTGTTCGATTCGGCTTTCGACAAGGAGACCGTTTTGGCCGCCATGAAGTCGATTGGTGCAACGACCAATCCGAATATCACGGCCGCCAATCTCGAATCCAAAATCGAGGCTCTGGACGAGGAACAGAAGGTAGCACTCAAGAAGGCTCTCGGTATCGAGGCATAGGGATATGAAGACCGTATTAGAGGCCCTGAAATCGTGTGTCGGTTATCCCGTTCCGAAAGACACTATCGAAACCATCGCGGTACGGCGAGGCATTTACGATTCATTACAAGAGGAAATCAATACTCAAGTGATGGGAAGTAAAGCCTTCGCCCTCTGCGAGGCAGATATTATGAAATATCTGGTAACGGTAGCCAATGTGAGCGAGGGAGACGTGAGTATCAGCGTGAACGATAAGGATATTCTTATCAACACGGCTAATTCCGTCTATGCGAAATATGATGAGCCTCTTATCGGTGTTTCCTTGCAACCGACCGTAGAGAATCTATGCGAGTAGTCAGATGGTAGAGTTTAGACCACATAGGTTAAGGATTCGTAGTACAACCGGTCATCGGGACGACGCAACCGGAGATTGGATTGCCGATACCGAGTCATGGAGCGACCCGATACCCTGCCGCTATGTAGCGAACGGAACGGGCCAGCAAATCAAGCTCGACGACGGAACATTCTACACCTTTTCCTACGTGGTTTATCTCGACCCTGATGACCGAATCTATCGGCATGGCGACATGGTTCGCCTATACGACAAAGCCGGGAACCTGCAAAGCGAACAACCCATTACTCGCCCCCACAAAGGACAGCTCGATACGAAACTATGGCTATGAAGATGACTACCCCTATCAGCGTAATTGATAGGGCTCTTGCACAAGCGATGCAGGAAGCCAAGCGAAAAGTTGTTCGGATGCTGGCCTTTTTAGGTGAGAAGTGCATCATCGAAGCACGGGATAGGTCGCAAGAAGAAAGCTGGTACGACCAAACCGGAAATCTTCGCAGTTCAATCGGCTATGTAATCGTGATGGAAGGTCGCATTGTGTCCATGAGTGATTTCAAACAAGTCAAAAATGGCACACAAGGCCCGGTAGAGGGAAAAGCCCTCGCAAAGAAGCTCGCGAGCAACTACAAGACAGGATTCGCACTCATTGTTGTCGCAGGTATGCACTATGCGGCCTACGTCGAAGCTATGGATAATAAGGTCGTACTAACCTCCGCGGAGCTTTTGGCTCGCCGAGAACTCCCCGGAATGATGCGGCAACTCAAAACTCAAATAGCGGCATAATGAAGTCTGACGCGGAAATAACGGACATTCTCTATTCGATTCTGAAAGGGTCGGATTTACACCGAGAAGTTTTGTCGCGCGGCGGTAAGTTATACACCGACGAACGACCGAAGAACTCCGGCAAAGAGGATATAACGATTCTCGTCCTCGACAACCTTGTCGGTGGAGACTCGCAAGAGAATGTTGTCAATATCAATATCTATGTCCCGGACACTCCGCGCGACAATCAGATGATTATTGACAAACCGAGAGTCCGCATTTTATCTCGGCTCGCTATCAACCTCTTGGAGGAATATACAGTCAGTGATTATCGGTTCTCCATCGAAAAACAGAAGGTTTACAAAGTGAATGGAGCCGACGAGCATTGCATAAACAACAGATTATCATTTACTCACTTAAAGTAGACCATTATGGCAACAGCATCCGCAGTAACGGCATGGGGTAAGCCTACAATTAAATCCGGTGCGTCTGGCGAAAGCGGTGCGCTCGGCACTACCCTCGAAGATGTCGGCAAGATTAAGGAGAACACCACCTCCCTTGAACTTGTTAAAGGCAACGTGAACGAACTTTTCGGTGAAGGTCACGAGTTGGTGGACAAGATGGAGCTTGAAGGTACATGGACTCTGAAGTTCACGGTAATCAAAGCCTCTTTGGACAAGATTGCCAAATTCTTTGGCCTTTCGGTGTCCACCGATAAGTTGGCTATGAAAACAACCATCGTTTCGGAACCGAGGTCATACACCGTAGACCCTCTTCTTGTCGGTGCAATCGGTGCAGAACTTCCGTATTGCTACACCTCGATTACGCCCAAATTCGCTACGGCGGAAGGATGGACGATTGAATTTGAGGTTACGACGATGGAGCCGGAAAGCGAATCGGTAGCTCCGGCAACCCTCTACGTGAAAAAGGCGGCGGCCCAAGCCTCTTCACAATCGACTGGCAAATAGAATTGCTGGTCTCTGGGGTGGGCTATCTGCCGGCCCATCCCTCATGCGGATTTAGCTCAACGGTAGAGCGTCAGTCTACCAGACTGAAAACGGAGGTTCGACCCCTTCAATCCGCTCAAGTTTTTTCGGATATGGATAAAGAACGGTTTATAGAATCGGCGGTATCGGATGCGATGATTGGCCGGCCTATCTCCTTCGAGTTGAAAGGAAAGAAATTCGATGTTCATCCGCCGACCCTCGGCAAGATGCAAATTCTATCGAAACTCTACCTGCAACTCGAAATCGACGAGGAGGCTTTGAGCGAAAATCCACATTTGGAAGCCATGAGGATATGCGATAGCAAAACAGATATAGTCTGTGAGATTATGGCAGTCGCAACCTTTGACCAGAAAGAAGATTTGCTCGACAACGACAAGATATGCGAACGAGCTGAATTTTTCAAGTGGAACTGCCTGCCGCCCGACTTCGGGACATGCCTTCTCGCAATCCTCACACAAGTCGATTACGAAAATTTTATGACCTCTATTCGATTAACGAAGATATTAAGGCAAAACGCGCCTATCGCAACAAAGAGGGCAAATCGAGTAGAGTAGTTGGTGGACGCTCTCTTTGGGGTGGAATGTTGGATGTCGCGTGTTCCAAATACGGATGGACGCTCGATTATGTCCTTTGGGGTATCAGCTATCTCAATTTGAACATGATGACTTCCGACGCCATCTCGGTTCTGACCTCTTTTAATGAAGAGGACAAGCCAGAAGTGCTTAATGCGGACGACCCGGCAAATGCCGCGGCAATTTTGAGACAATTCGGACAACTCGGAGAATAATGAACGGAGTACAGGGAGCCATCCATTTTGACGTTACCGGCGATGAGACTGACCTTTTGAGAGCACTTTCGTCCTCTCGCTCGGCCATCATTGCGAGTGGCGACACAGCGGAGAAGGAAGGAGCAAAGATTGAGCAAATGTTCAAGCGTGCGACTTCCAGCGTTTTCGCGTTTTTCTCGGCGGTGCAGGCTACCAGTTTCGTAAAGTCAATGGCGACCGTTCACGGAGAATTTCAGCAAATCGAAATAGCTCTTGAAACGATTCTGGGTAGCGAGCGGGAAGCCGCGACGCTTATGAATCAACTCCGGGAGACTGCCGCCAAAACCCCCTTCGACATGAAGGGTATTGCCAATGGTGCAAAACAGCTCCTTGCCTATGGTGAAGATGCCGCGACAGTCAATGAGACCCTAATAAAGTTGGGAAACATTGCCGCGGGCCTTTCGCAACCGCTCGGCGACCTTGTGTACCTATATGGAACAACAATGACGCAAGGCCGTCTCTACACGCAGGATTTTAATCAATTTGTCGGCCGAGGTATTCCGATGATTAAGGAGTTGGCCGAGTATTTCGGTGTGGCAGAAAGTGAGGTCAGAGGGCTTGTAGAGGCCGGCAAGGTCGGGTTCCCCGAAGTGCAAGCGGTCATCAGTAGCTTGACCGAGGAAGGCGGAATGTTTTTCAACCTGATGGAGAAACGAAGTACGTCCGTCATCGGTAAAATCTCCAATCTCGGCGATGCGTGGGATGCCGCCCTCGATAAGATGGGAGAATCGAGCGAAGGTTTCATCTATACAGGAATCGAAGGCTTAACGTATCTCGTTGAGCACTACGATACCGTATTGAAAATTCTCGGCACACTCGTTACGGCCTACGGGTCATACAAGGCGGCGCTTATCGCCATCAACGCTATTCAGAAAGTGTCAGCTACGGTTGCGGCAACAAGGGCACTCCTCGCGCAAACTCAAATGCTGACTCGTGCGACTCAAGCGCAAATCTTATTCAATCAGGCTGTGAAAGCGAATCCGTATGTACTCGCATTCTCGGCCCTCACTACCGTTATCACCGCTTTGGCAATGTTCTGCGATAAGTCAGACGAAGCGGAAGAATCTGTTTCAAGGCTTGAGAACGCCAACAAGAAGGCTTCAGAGGAATTTGATAAAGAGGCCGCAAAAATCAAGTCGCTTCAAGATGTAGTTGCCAACGCGAATGTCGCTTATGATGAGCGCAAGAAAGCATTGGATAAATTGCGTGAGATTGTACCGGAATACAATGCTTCTCTTTCAAAAGAGGGGGAGTTGGTGAACAATAACACCGACGCAATTAAGGATTATCTCGTTCAGCTTGAAAAGCAAATCAAGTTGAAGGCCGCGCAAGAAGAACTGGAAGAGGCATATAAGGAACAGCGCGAACTTCAGAGAGAGTGGGATTCTGCTCGTGAAGACCTTTCCCTCAAGCGCACCAATTCTGCATATTACGATAAACCGATTATCGACGTTGCCGGCATGTTTGGGCAAAGAGACCTTCAGAAGGCAGAGGCTCGATTCAACGATGTTGATGCACGTCTGACCAAAGTAAACCAGACTATCGCAAGTCTCAATTCCGAGATTGCCACCACATCTACCGAAACTAACGGTAGCACCAAACAGTTCAAGACCTTTTCGGAGCAACTTGAAGCCGCAAAGAATAAGGTTACGACTCTCAAAGCAGAATTGAAAGACCTGCTTGCCGGAAAGGGAAATGAGGAAAGTTTCGTGAAGGCTATTGAGGACAAGCGCAAGGAACTGAAAGCTGCCGAAGACGCATACGACACCTTGCGAGGTATTGACCCCAAAAGTAAGAAGGCCAGCACATCATCGACCACCGACTATAAGACCAAGATAGCCAATGAAGGGCGTGAACTTGAACGGCTCTATAAGGACATGGAGCTGTCCATCCAACGAGCACGAATCGACGCGATGGATGAAGGTCTCGAAAAAGTGCTCGCCGAAAACGAGTTGAATCATAAAGCAGAGTTGGAGGCTATTGAACGCCAGAAGGAAGATACCTTACGGAAAATTCAAGAGCGGGAGAAAACCATTTGGGAGTCCGAAAATCCTGATTGGAAGAAAAAGGGGCTGACCTTCACTCCGACTACTACCGAACTGCCCAAAGATGTCGCCAGCCAATTTGACGCCCTTACCAAAGCGGCCAATGATAGACTTGTTACTGACAACAAAAAGGCGTTGGACGATATGTTGTCCGACTACATGTCCTATGAACAGAAAAGGAGCAAAATCAAAGAGGAATACGACAAAAAACGTCAGTCCCTCTATAATGAAGACGGCTCCTTCCGTTCTGGCGTATCACAAGGTAATGTTGATGAGTTGAACCGTAGCGAAACCGAGGCTCTAAAAGCTGTCGATGAGGAATTTGCCCAGCGAGAAGCGACCTATCAGTCATGGATGGAAGCTATCGCCAACATGACGTTACGGCAGTTGGAGGCCGTACTTGCAAAGGCAGAACAGGAGTTGGCCGAGCTCGAACAATCTGGCGATGCCGATGATAGCCAAATGGCTGTTGCCCGTGCAAAGGTAAACACCGCTCGCAAGAAGGTTGAGAAGTCAAACGCCGATAATGATTTGACACCCGGCAAGCGCACTATCAAGGAATGGGAAGACCTCTACAAGACCTTGATGGAAGCAGAAAAGGAATTTGAAAGTGTTGGCGACGCCGTTGAAGGAACCGCCGGAAAGATTATTTCCTCGGCGGGGCAGATTATGACCTCGACGTTAAGCATGATTAACAGCATTATCACTTTGGCAACGACTTCCTCCACGGGAATCCAAACCGCGGCCACAGCATCAGCCAAAGCGATTCAAACTGTCGAGAAAGCGAGCGTCATCCTAACGATTATCTCTGCGGCCATGCAGGTTGCTATGGCAATCATCAACCTATTCAACAAAGACGATGAATACCAAGAAGAAATTGAGCGGTTGCAGGAACGCATCGACCAGCTACAATGGGAATTGGAGAATACCGAAGCCTCTCGTCTCAATGAGAATATTGATATTCTCAAGTTGGTTAAGAGCACCTATGCCGAGGTTACTACCGAAGTGTTGAAACTGCATTCCGCAGGAATGAGTACATGGGGGAGCTTTTATCAGATTATTGGTAAGGTTATATACAAGGAAGAAATACTCAAGAAAACTTCCCAAGAGATTGCAAAAACCTATGCCAACCTCGAATATACGGTAGATAAGGCCCTCGGAGAGAAGCGGTTTGACGACGCAAAGAATCAGTTGGCAAATATCGCTCAACAACAGTTGCTTATACAAGAACAGATACGGAACGAGGATGCCAAGAAAAAGACTGACCACGGCAAAATCGCAGATTGGGAACGTCAGATTATTGAACTTGGCGAGGAGGCGAATAAAATCATCAACGATATTGTCGAGGAGATTATGGGCGGTAGTGCCGCTGACCTTGCAAGCGAACTCGGTGATGCCTTTATCGAAGCCTTCAGAGCAGGAGAAGATGCCGCGGAAGCATGGGGCGAGAAGGTAGACGACATCGTAGCCAACGTCATCAAAAGAATGTTGGTGAGCAAATACCTTGAAGAACCGCTGGGCGACATCTTCGACAAATACAAATCGAAGTGGTACAAGGACGGTGAATTTGCGGGTATCGACGCCATCATGGAATCCATGAACGGTTTTGCCAATGACCTCAATGCCGTAGGAGACGAGTTCCAAACCATTTGGGACAGCCTTCCGGATTCCATCAAAAATTTGATTACCGTAACCGATGATGCCCGTGAAGCCTCCGAGCGGGGCATTGCAACGGCAAGTCAAGAGAGTGTTGATGAGAATAACGGACGTCTAACAGTTATTCAAGGACACACCTACACGATGAATGAAAACGTGAAATTGATAGTCCTTTTGGGTGATAAAATACTGGAAGCCATAAACATAATTCGCGCAAATACCGAGTATTGCAAGCGGCTCGACAATATTGACAAGCAAATTTCCAGCATGAGGAATAAACTTGACGAAATCGGTGATGATGGATTAAGAGTTAAATAGCAATGGAACAGCCCCTTATTAGAGACATATACGCACAATGGAAAGATGCCAAACAACAGGCGCAGAAGGAGTGCGAAAATCGCTCGCTATTCAATATGGCGGAGAAATATCGTGTATGCAGTATGTTCAAGGGGACGGAAACCCTTGAACAGGTGCTTAAACTGTTTTCGTCTCCGCAGGGCATCGAGTTTTGTACGAAGCGTTCTTTCCCGACGATTGAAATGTGCCGAAAATTCAAAGGCCCTACGGCCGAAAACCTCGGTATTTATGTCGAAGAAGACGTGAAGATTCAGAACCGCCCTTTGGTGATTCTCGTTGGTAATTGTCGCGCCGAGTTGGAGTATAGCATCCCCGGAGAACGGTATCAAGTAGTCTTGATGCACGGAGCTACCGCGCATATTAAAGCCTCAAATTGGGCGGTCGTATTTGTAAACAAAGACGGTGGCGGCGAAGCCACTATCGAAATATCGGAACATGCGAAAGTGCTATGATAGGTAAGTTCAACATAGACGGTATTGACGCATACGAACGGTTCGGGGTCTTCATTTCCGATGCCGGCCTCGTCAGCTTATTGCAATATCCTCCCTTGAAAAAGGTAGATAGCAATGATTGGCCGGAAGAGGACGGAGAAGAGTTCGATTTATCCGAACCGACCCTTGACACAAAGACTGTTCAAGTGAAGTTTGCCTCCCACAAAGCAAACCGATTCGGTGCGTTCTTTGCCGCCATGTCGGACACCGGCTATCACGACTTCGAGGTTCCTGCCATTGCTCGAACATTTCGATTAAGGCTTTCCAGTCAGCAGGCTATGACTCACTATCCGCGGGCAGAAGCCTTCACCCTGCAACTTTCCGACGATTTCCCTCTCCGGGGATATTCTTACGTTGCCCCAGAGACCTTGATAACCAGAACGAGCGGTTATGAGTTGGATGGGCGCGACCTCGGCCAATACGGAGTAACGATTTTGGAAGGGAGCCTCGCCGAAGTGCTCAAATCTCCGGCAGTAAAACAAAACCTATTGCAGAATTTACAGCGTGAGAATGGGGCAATCTATGATGGCGAATATGTGGCATTCCAGACCAAAGAGGTTAAGTTGAAATGTTCATTGAGGGCACACACTTTCGACGAGTTCTGGCGTAACTACAACGCATTGCTCTATGACCTTACGCGGCCCGATGAACGGCTCCTTTTTGTCGAATACACAGGCTATGAATACCCGTGCTATTATAAAAGTTGCTCTTCGAGTCAGTTCCTATTCACACATGGGAAAATATGGTGGGTATTCGACCTTACTCTGGTATTCACATCCTTCCGTGTTGAAGGTGAAGAATACCTCCTTGCGTCTGAAGATGACATGCTGATTATAACCGAGGACGGAGAGTCCGCAATAGACTTGTCAGAATATGATTAAGAAGATAAAAATAAGCAAGTTGCCGCTTGTTTCATCCTTTACGGGATTGTTCACTATCGGAGTGGACAAAGATAACAAGAGCGTCAAGATAGGTCTTGAGTTCATCAAAACCGCGGCCGATAATTGCGACGAAAAGGCAAAGTTGGCCGACGAGAAGGCCGCGGCCGCTGACCGTGCCGCGTCTGCGGCAAATCAAGCCGCCGGAACTGCCTCTAATGAAGCCGCCAATGCCGGGATGCAAGCATCTGCGGCCGAGCAAGCCGCACAGGAGACTACCGAGGTCAAAGAGCAAGCACTTGCTACCATTGCTCGGCTGGAAGAACTTGAAGAGTCTTTGGTCGGTCAGTATAAGATGATTCCTACCGGTATGAATCTTACCTATCCGAAGGTGATAACTCTGCGTAATCCAGCCTCTCTTCGGATTGCATACGAACTGTTGCCGACAAATACCGGTCGAAATGTGTTGTTCCTTTCGGATGACCGGGCCGTGTCCGTCCTGCCGGGCGGCCAAATCATCCCCAAGTCCGCAGGTATCAGCAAGGTGCATGTCATCCCTACTGAAAATACGGAGATATACCAAACGGTCGAAATCAAGGTTGTTGAACCGTACATGAGAAAAGTCGCCTCCTCGTCAATCCGTCTGACCGGAAGCGGAAATATTCGTTTCACTTAAAACATACTGAAAATGAAACAGAAAGGCTACATCAGCGAATTTATCAACGGCGGAAGGATTGTTTCTCACGGCAAGGTGGAAAACCTTGACAACGGTTTCTCCCTTCCCGATAACATGCCCTTCTCGGTCTATATTCGACCAAAGGCAGAAACAGCAAAAATCGACGTAATAATGAACGTGCGGTGTTGGCAAGAGCAAGTCTTCTCCGATGCCCCGTTCGTGCTCAACGATTGGAGTCCGCTCGCAGTTTCAGCCATCGGAGCCGACAGCTCCATTCTGGAGCACTACGACGTGTATTGGGGTTGCGGAAGCGCGGTAGAGGTATGATAATATCACTATTTATCAGCCTATCCAGAAGGCTCCGCAGAGTTGTCGGCTCGCTACGGAAGCCCCAAGCGATGAGACTTGTCAAGACCGATTCGATTCGGTTCTCGACACAGAACGGAAAATCAGTAATTCGATTCAAATAGAGAAAATTATGGCATTTACTCCTGAACAGGAAGCAAAATTGCTTCAAATTGTCGAAGCGTTTGAGAACGGCAAACGTCTCAATGAATTGCCGCACGTCGGCACGACCAATCCGTTCAATTTGCTCGTCGAGGTTCTTGATACAGACGGCGAGAGTAAGCAGGCCCAGCTTGCGACTCTGCTTCCGTACATCGAGGACGAATGTTCCTACGGTATCGAATGGGACACGGCTGTTTCGTCGCCGGTATGTACTCGCATCGGTAGTGTCGCTCTCCACAAGAGTCTCCCGATTCAGAACATGATGAAGGGATGTATTCTCAACGACAGCGGCAAGATTGTCGAGTATCTTACCCCGACGAACTGGCTGGCACATCTGCGCGATGGTTCCATCGGTCAGGTGATGGTTGAGATTCCGGCACACTACCGTAAGTTCGAGACGGATGGAACGAAACGGCGGGCGAAAATCAGCCTCTATCCTATCCCCGGTTATCACTTCGTTCCGAAGGGGTACATAAGCGCATACGAAGCGACAGTACAACGTAGCACGAACAAATTGTGCTCGGTCGTGAACATGGATGCAGACTACCGAGGCGGCGGCAACAATTCCGCATGGGATGGTTCGTACCGCACCTTGCTCGGACGCCCTGCAACGGCCATTTCGAGAACCAATTTCAGAACCTACGCTCGCAATCGAAACACAGCCACGAAGGAATGGAACTGCGCCGATTACAACCTCTACAAAACGATGGTTTGGTTGTACTACATTGAGTATGCCAACTTCAACAGTCAGGCGACGTTCAATGCCCAGAAGGATGCCAGCGGATACGCACAAGGAGGCCTCGGAAACGGCGTAACAACTCTTTCCGGAACGGAATGGAACGAATACAACGGGTACTATCCGTTCGTACCATGCGGACACTCTGATTCTCTCGGCAATGCCTCCGGCGAAGTTGCATACGACATTCCGAAAGAGGATGAAACCATCCTCAAAACGGTTATGGTTCCCCGCTACCGGGGTATCGAAAATCCGTTCGGCCATATCTGGAAATGGACGGATGGTATCAACGTCGAAATTTCGTCGGAAGCCGACGGAGGTACGAGTAAGGTCTATGTCAGCGACGACCCGTCCAAGTACAACGACAGTAACTACGACGGCTACCCCATGCGTGGACTCGAAGCCCGGAAAGAAGGTTATGTAAAGGCTCTCATCTTCGGGGAGTTTGGAGAAATCATGCCGGAAGAGGTTGGTGCAGGTACAACGACGTATTTCTGTGACTACCACTATACCAACATTCCGGCCTCCGGTAAGTCCCTGCGCGGTGTCCTGTTCGGCGGTGACGCGTATCACGGTGCGAATGCGGGCCTCGCCTCTGCGGACTCGAGTAACGCCCCCTCGAATGCGTATGCGTACATCGGGTCTCGCCTTTGCTTTATCCCCCAGACGGCATAAGCCGTCTGGGATTCGATAAAAGGTTGGTTGCTCTTGCGGTGTCCTGTTCAGCGGTAACGCGAATAACGGTGCGAATGCGGGCCTCGCCTATGCGAACTCGAATAACACCCCCTCGAATACGAATGCGAACATCAGGTCTCACCTATGATTTTCAAAGGTTAATTAAAAATATGGGAGCAACGACCTTGCCTCTTGGCAAAAGATTACAAACCTCAAAACGGTGCTGGTAGGCGGAAGCCGAAAGCTCCTATTATGAAAAGCAAAGAATGAAATGAAACGGATTGGCAACTTGTACGATAAAATCATCAGTCTGGACAATCTGCATCTGGCCGACCAAAAGGCCCGACGCGGAAAGGGACGGACTTATGGCGTGCGGGTGCATGACAAGAACCGTGAGGAAAACATACTCAAACTTCACGAATTGCTGAAGAGTAAAAAGTTCAGAACTTCACCGTATGAAACTTTTACAATCTACGAACCCAAAGAACGGTTGATATTCCGGCTCCCGTACTATCCCGACAGAATAGTACACCATGCAATTATGAATATCCTCGAACCGATTTGGGTCTCGGTCTTTACGACGGATTCGTTCTCGTGCATCAAGAAGCGAGGCATTACCGGAGCGATGAGAAAAGTCAAACTTGCGCTCAAAGACGTTGAAAATACGCGGTATTGTCTCAAGATTGATGTAAAGAAATTCTATCCGAGTATCGACCACGAAATACTAAAACAGGTCGTCCGCCGAAAGATAAAATGCAAGGACACCCTTGAACTTCTCGACCAGATTATCGACAGCGCAGATGGTGTGCCCATCGGCAATTACTTGTCGCAGTATTTCGCCAATCTCTACCTCTCTTATTTTGACCATTGGATTAAGGAGGTCGTCGGAGTGAAGTATTACTTCCGATATGCTGATGATATGGTTTTTCTGCATCGAGACAAAGCCTTCCTTCATGGGTTGCTCGTCCAAATCAACGACTACCTTAATTCGCGGCTGAATCTCTCGCTGAAAGGCAATTATCAGGTCTTCCCCGTGGATGCCCGCGGAATTGATTATGTCGGATTCGTATTTCGGCATAGCCATACGCGGCTTCGCAAGAGTATCAAGAAAAACCTATGCCGTGCCGCCGCACGATTGAACAAACGTAGCAAAATCTCCGAGAAAGAGTACAAGCAAGGTTTATGCAGCTGGCTTGGCTGGGTAAAATACAGTAATTCAAAACATTTGTTGAAATCTATCACAAAAGAAGAGTATCATGGCAGTTTACGATGCTAAACCCTCGGTATTCGAGGCCAACAACAACGGTTCCTATACCTACCGGTGGAATATCCGGCAAATTCAGATGCCTTCAGGAGAAGGAACGGAAGAGAGAACGACCACGGTAAAGTGGGAGTGCGACGAAGTTATCGTGTGGGGTACGGTTACTCGCAACAAGATAACGGAAGCCGTTGTAACGACCCTTTGGGACAGAGACCGCGAAAAGAAGCTCATCAACGATTACAATGCCGCAAAAGAAGGCGTTTTCGGTGATGTCTCTGGCGATGTGGCCCAGAAGTATATCGCGGCCTACAAATCCTTCCTGACGGAACGAAAGGCCGTCAAAGAACAGGTCGATTCCGATTGCGACACCCTCAAGATTCAGTAAACAATGAGACGATTCAGCGAATTGGGAATCAAGCAGGTCGATGACAAAAAGATTTTCAACTGTCAGCAGGTTTCAATTTCGGACGTCATCAACTGCGAAATCGAAGTCCTTGACTTCATCCCGAACATGAAGACTACGCACGGTGACAACCGGTATCTCGTGAAGTTCCGCCAAGACGGTCAGGAAGGCAAGTTTTTCACCAACTCGTCGGCCATCAAAAGTGTGCTCGACCAGATTCCGAAAGACGAATTTCCATTCCTGACGACCATTCGGAGTACCAAGCTGGGCAGTAGCGGTAAAATGTATCAGTTCACCTAACCTATGATTATCCATTTCGACGATACGGAACTTGAGGTTCTGGTTGATGACAACAGTTATCGCCGTCGGGCCGTCAAGGAAAAGGATAAACTCGTCCTTTACTACTCACTCACGCACCATGTGGAAATCCCCGTGGGTGCGTGGGTCGAGTATGAAGGGCAAGTATATTCATTGTTCAAAGCGAGCAATTTTACAAAGAACTCAACTCGGAATTTTTCATACACCCTGACCCTCGAATCCGGTTGGGCCGGAGCCGAGAAGTACAAGATTAAGAATCCCGTGGACGGTCGGCTGAAATTCCCGTACACGGCCAAACCGCATGAGTTTATTCAGCTCATTGTGGACAATATGAATATGCGAGAATCCGGCTGGGAAGTCGGTGAATGTATTGATGCTGTGGAGCAGGTCATTTCATTCAATCACGCATATTGTAGCGATGCGTTGAACCAGATTGCCGATGCGTTCGATACGGAGTGGGAGGTTGAAGGCAAAACAATACACCTTCGCAAGGTCGAATATTTCAAGGACAATCCGCTTGCACTTTCCTATGGTAAAGGAAATGGGTTTAAGAAGGAAATATCCCGGTCGAACAAAAGCGACTCGCGCAATTTCGAGATTCTGTACGTTCAGGGAGGAACGGATAACATTGTTCCCAGCAAGTATGGTAATTCCGAGCTCCTTCTACCCAAAAGCCAAACACTCGTGTATGAAGGAGTAAGCTACTTGTCGAGTGCTGACGGCCGATATATCACCCAGAAGGGAAAGGAGTTGGTTAGCAAGGCAGAAGACAGCCTTGATTGTAGCGACATATACCCAAAACGTGTCGGGTCGGTTACATCCGTAATCGAAGTGGATAAAGGCAAGCACTTTTACGACTTCATCGACAATACCATCCCGGAGGAGTTAAACTTCTCGGATTGCCTTATCGAGGGAGAAACAATGACCGTCATTCCTCAATCTGGAATGCTCGTTGGCAAAGAGTTCGACGTGAAATATAAACATGCCGAACGTAGATTCGAGATTGTCCCGCAGGACATTGACGGCGAGACCATGCCGAACGACATTTACAAGTTGGCGGTAGGCGACAAATACGCTGTTTTCCATGTTGCGTTGCCAGATGCCTATGTCTGCAACAATTCGGACAAGTCTGGAGCCTCGTGGGATATGTTTAGAGAAGCGGCACGGTTCTTTTACGAGAATACGGGCGAGTTGTTCACGTTCAAAGGTGAGCTTGACGGCATTTGGGCGAAAAAAGATTGGTTGAATATTGGTGGACGAATCAAGCCGGGCGGTTACGTGCTGTTCAGCGACGAGCAGTTCCACCCCGAAGGTTCGCTTGTGCGTATCATCAGCGTCAAGGATTTTTGCAATAATCCCCACTCTCCGACCATCGAGCTATCGAACGCCCCGGTTTCGTCGTCGTTCCAAAGCTCGATGAATAAAGTCGAGGAGACGGAGGTTGTCATCGACAACAAACACCGAGAGGCGATTCAATATACGAAACGACGGTTTAGGGATTCGCAGGAGACAATCGAAATGCTCAAAGATGCGATGCTCGAAAACTTCACGGATGCTATCAGCCCCATCGCCGTACAAACAATGGAAATGCTCATCGGCGACGAAAGCCTTCAATTTCGATTTGTTTCCGACAAAACAAATCCGCAACCAGTCGTGCATGATGTAACATACAATCAGACAACCAAAGTGTTAACCGTACCAGCGGGTATTATCCAGCACATGACGCTTGGCGTCAAAACAATGTCTTCAAGCCATAAGCCCGGTGAATATAAATTCTGGTCGATACCTGCGTTTGAGACACCACCGCTGGCTGACGGCGATAAGAAATACTACCTCTATGCCAAAGTCAGCAAGACTGACCAGACTGGCGTATTCTACATCAGCGAAAAGGCTATCGCAATGGAGGGTGTGGCCGGATATTATCATTTGCTTATGGGTGTACTGAACAGCGAGTATGACGGCGAACGCAGTTATGTTTCTCTCTATGGGTTCTCGGAGATTCTGCCCGGTCGCATCACGACCGATAAAATCGTATCGTCCGACGGCAAGACATATTTTGACCTCTTACTTGGAGAAATCGGGGGCAATATCAAATTTGCTTCAACCGATGGCTCCATGAAAGACGTTGCAGACCTTGAAAAGTTGATAGGTGACGGCAACGATGTTTTCACAGAGCAACCTATTCCTCCTTACAAAAAGGGAGATTTATGGGTCAATGGCAAGGTAATTCTCAAAAGTACGGTTTCCCGCGAATCAGGGGAATATGTCGCCGCCGATTGGGTTGATGCCGTGGAATACGACAATACAAAAACCACTATTGACGGAGGAATCGTTACATCCGGAACCATTCAGCTTGCCGGCAATGATTCTACAATTAAAGCTGGGGCAACAGGAGAAGGCACGGCAGATACAAGTGTAAGATTTTGGGCCGGCGCAACCAAATCCCAAAAAACATCAGCCCCATTTCGAGTTTTACAAAATGGTAAATTGTATGCCAGCGACGTAGAGATTAAAGGCAAAGTTACTGCCACGAGTGGCGAGTTTCGAGGAAAGGTGTATGCGTCCGACGGAGAATTTACAGGCAAGGTTACTGCAACATCCGGGTCTTTCGATGGAGATATTGTCGCCCAAAATTTCAAAACCATCGGCCCGTTCCAGCATCATATAGAATCGCTCACCGTAAGCAGTACGATGGGAGTAATAAGTAACTTCCCTTATTCCTTTATGAGGGTAACTCCTTCGAGTAATAACCAACAGCTACTAATCAGCCGCAGTTGGGGAAGCAAATATGAGGGGCGGATAGTATATATCCATAATCCTCACAATAGTTATAATATCCAGCTTGTTAATGGAGATTATCTTACCGGCTCATTAGGGACATTTACCCTGCAACCTCATGGTACAATACAGTTGATGTGGTCGCAAGATTCAAACGACTGGATTATTATTTCATACTACAAAACGCCCGACGGATGGACGGCTTGACATGACAACCATTTAATAATAAATAGTATATGAAAAATTTGATTGTAGCTCTGATTGGCAAGATGAAAAGCATCATTGCCTCCATTCGTAAGAATGCGGAGGAAGCCTTGTCGTGGCTGAACGCCATCGAAAAGGACAAGTATCAGCACTATGCACTCGGCGCGGCTATCGCGGCAGCTATCTTCTTTGCATCACCTCCGTTTCTCGTACTCATCACGACTTCGTGGGTATTCTGGCTTGCTCTCGGTCTTTCCATCTTTACCGTAGTGGCCTGCGCCGTCTGGAAAGACTATATCCATGATGAAGAGGCCGACAAAAAAGATGTTTATGTAACCATTGCTGGAGGGGCAACCGTATGGATTGTTGCTCTGCTGGCATATATTCTCTGATAATTATGCAGGAAGGAATGGAAAAAGGTATCGGGTGGCTTCAGAAGTTGCTCGGCCTTCAACAGAAATTCGGATTTTTCTCGATTCTCAAGGGGTTGTTTATTCTTCTCCTGTCTGGATATGTTGTGTTTTTCGCACTAAATCCTCGCTATCTTCTTGACAAGATAGATGCAATTGAGAACGAACGACACCACAACGCCGTAACGCGCAGAATCAACGTAGATTCAGAGATTCGATTGATGCTTCATAAACTACTCCACACGCTTGATGCGGATAGAGCGTGGCTTATCGAACTGCACAACGGTAGTAAAAACCTTTCCTCTGGTCTTCCGTTTATCTACGGTGATATGCTCATCGAAGAGGTAGCTGATGGCATCAGCAATGTCGATGATGAATATAAGGATTTCAACTTATCGAAATACCCATTCATCGCGAAAGTATTTGATGACGGTGTATTTTGGGGGCCGATAGAGTCAATTCGCGAGATTGATGAGCGCATGTATTTCAAATTCAAATCCAACGACCTGAATGAGATTGCGGTAATGGCTCTATACTATGGTGATAAGCCTCTCGGAGTGCTTGGCATATCGTTCTGCGGAGAAAAACAAATGAACGAAGTCGCAGTAGGTCGCGCTATACGCAAATGTGGCGTTCAGGTAGCAACTTTATTGTCAAACGAATAATAATTAGGTATGGCTAACGCAAAACTACTCCAGCCCTTCATCTTACGCTGGGAAGGCGGATTTGTGAACGACCCGCTCGATAGGGGCGGTGCAACCAATAAAGGCATCACTATTGGTACATTCCGACAATTCTATGGCAAGGATGCGACCGTGGAGCAACTGAAGAACATTACGGACGAACAATGGCTTCACATCTTCAAATCAGGTTATTGGAATCCGTGGAAAGCCGACGAAATTGTAAACCAATCCATCGCGAACATTGTGGTCGATTGGGCATGGGCATCTGGGCCGGGAACCTCTATCAAGCAAGTGCAGGGAGTTCTCGGAGTCGCCGCCGATGGTATTGTCGGCCCGAAAACTCTTGCGGCCATCAACTCGGCTGACCAGCGGACATTGTTCGCCGACATTCATGCCGCCCGGCTGAAATTCGTCGAAAACATCGTCCGGCGAGACCCTACGCAGGCTCGATTCCTCAAAGGATGGAAAAACAGAATCAACGACATCAAATTTGAAGCGTGATGAAAAACCTACTACTCATTCTCATTCTGGCGGCGGTTACGGCATGTTGTCCGTGCCGCCACCTTACGACCTCTACTGCTGACAGCGTGCGGGTCGAGACGATTGTGCGAACCGAGTATATCCCCGATACCGTACTTGTGGAAGTACCGGTAGAAAGCGAGCGGCAAACTGTGCGAGACACGACGAGCCATCTGGAGACCTCTTTTGCCGTTTCCGATGCCCGAATCAATGCCGACGGGTCATTGTCTCACTCACTCGCCAATAAGCCCCAGAAACGACCTATTCCAACCGAAAAAGAGGTAATATATCGGGATAGCATCGTTTACCGAGACCGAGTGAATACCGAAATAGTCGAGGTTGAACGCAAATTGACATGGTGGCAACAGACGAAGATGAAAGGATTCTGGGTGCTTCTCGTTGTCATAGTGTTCGTCTTCCGGAAGAATATCGTTACTCTGGCCCGCCGTCTCATATAGGTAGGTAATAGTATTTCCGTGCCATATTTTAGCGATATTTCAGAAAATTATCTACCTTTGAAGCAAATATTTGTATAATAGCGTTTGCTATTGCGAGAGGTCAAGAAAATCGCCAAATTTTTGAACAGCCACTCGGCAATGGTCGAACGCCTGCGAGTTTCGTGGGCGTTCCCTTGTTGTGGCTGTGGGCGTTTGGCGATGCCTCTTGACCGACGAGGGACGCCCACGATTCTTTTTGCTGTGTGCCTCCCGTTGCACTTAAAGGAGAGGCATGAATGGTCTTGTTTTCATACTATGTTGCATAGCAGTTTCCGGACTGTTCGGTATTTTCATAGGTATTCGAGGCCAAAAAAGAAAATCTATCCAATCTGCCAGTTCATTTGAACAAGAGTTTTCCGAATTACGTCGCCGCAATGAAGAATTTTCCGCACGCATTACACCGGTAGTCTCTCGCAATAATCAGGGCATCGAATTTGAAAAATCAGGCAATATTGACGAAGCGATAAAGTGCTATGAGCAAAATATCGTTGAAGGTCAATACATAACCCGACACCCATACGACCGGCTCATGGTATTGTATCGAAGGCTCGGAAACTATGATGATGAAATTCGTGTTATCCGTTCTGCTATGACTATCTATCGGAATGATAGCAAATATATTGACAAACTGAATATCAGACTACAAAAGGCACAAATTCTAAAAGGAAAGGTATAATGAAAAAACTCATCCTCATTTCTGCTATGCTTCTTTTGCTGTGTTCATGCGGGTCATCTGGAAAAGGTATAAAAGCAGGTGAAACCATAGCCACTAACCAGCAATGCCTCGCTGCGAGTTCGCAAGATTCATTTGACAAACTGAACAAGGTCTGCAATCGAAAAGACAGCCAAGAACTATCGAGAATGATTAACAACAAGGAGGCTTTCATCCTTGATAAGGGAACGAAAATAAAAGTTACAGACTTGAAATTTGGAACAGTCATAGGCGAAGTACGTTCTGGCGCATTGATGTTCGAGTCGGTATATGTATCAAGAGAATTTGTAGAATAACGAACCTTTGAAAATCGTTCGCGGAGCGGTCTTCGGTGTCGGGCTGAAGGCCGCTCAAATTTTGGGTATCGGATTCATTTGGTTCTGCAAGCGGTTCTGCAAAAAGAATAGAGGACTGAAATTCAGTCCTCTATGTACCCGGAGCCGGGGTCGAACCGGCACGACATTGCTGTCATTGGTGTTTGAGACCAACGCGTCTACCGATTCCGCCATCCGGGCAGACTCTCTCACGGTCGAGCGAATCGGGACAGCAAAGGTATAAAAAATTCACCAATTCAAAAACTTTGGTCCGAATTTATTCGGTGTCAGCGACAAAAAGCGGTTGATTCCGCTCCTCCATCCGCCCCTACTGACCGACAGGCGTCACTGCTCGGGATGGAAGAAGGAGTAGATTCGCAGCGCCCGGGCGCTGCCCACCAGCGCCGACAGCTCGCCGATGTTGGCCGCGCGGACCTTGGCCACCGAGCGGAAGTGGGCCAGCAGCGTTGAGACGGTCTTGGCCCCCACCCCTTCGATTTGTTCCAGCTCGCTGTGGATGAATGCCTTGCTGCGTTTCTGGCGATGGAACGTGATGGCGAAGCGGTGCACCTCGTCCTGGATGCTCGCCAGGAAGTGGAACAGCGGCGAGGTAGGACGCAGTCCGACCAGCAGCGGCGGATAGCCGCAGTAGAGTTCGGCCGTGCGGTGGCGGTCGTCCTTGGCCAGACCGGCAATCGGAATGTCGAGCCCCAGCGCCTCCAGCACCTCGTGGATGATGCCCATCTGCCCCTTGCCGCCATCGGCGATAATCAGGTCGGGGAGCTCGGCCCCCTCGGCCTGCAGGCGGCTGTAGCGGCGGTAGACCACCTCGCGCATCGAGGCGTAGTCGTCGGGCCCCTCCACCGTCTTGATGTTGAAGTGGCGGTACTCCTTCCGCGAGGGCTTGCCGTCGCGGAAGACGACACACGAGGCCACGGGGTTGGAGCCCTGAAGGTTGGAGTTGTCGAAGCACTCGATGTGGCGCGGCTGGCGGTCGAGGTGCAGCTCCTTCTGCAGGGCGTTCATCAGCCGCTCGGTATGGCGTTCGGGATTCTTGATTTCGAGGTTCTTGAGCTGCTCGGCCCGGTAGATGCGGGCGCTCTTCTGCGAGAATTCGAGCAGTTCGAGCTTCTCGCCGCGCTTGGGGACCGTGAAGGTCACCCCGTCGAAGAGCAGCGTCGTCGAGGGGAGGAAGGGGACAATCACCTCGCGCGCCAGCTCGCCGCCGCCAATCTGCTCGACGATGTGCTGGATGGCCAGCGTCAGCATGTCGCGCTCGTCAGCGCCGACACCCGTTGTCAGACGCACGGTCGAGACGCCGATGATGGAGCCGTGGCGGATGCGCACGAAGTTGCAGTAGGCCACATCGTCGTCGGGCAGCAGCGAGAAGACGTCGACGTCGCGAATCCGCGCGCTGACAATCACCGACCGCCCGGCGTAGTTGTCCAGCGCATCGAGGCGCTGCTTGTAGCGCTGCGCCACCTCGAAGCGGAGCGCCTCGGCCGCCCGCTGCATCTCCCCCTCGAGGTAGGTGCGCACGGGGCGCAGGTCGCCCTTGAGCACCGAGACGACCATGTCGACCAGCCGGTCGTACTCCTCCTCGCTCTGGGCTCCGATGCAGGGTCCCTTGCAGTTGCCCAGATGGTACTGCAGGCAGACCGTATAGCGTCCCCGGGCGATGGCCTCGGGCGAGAGGTTGAGCTTGCAGGTGCGCAGCGGCACCACCTCGCGGATGAAGTCCAGCACGCTGTGCTGCATCATCACCGAGCCGTAGGGGCCGAAGTACTGCGAACCGTCGCGCACGAGCGTACGCGTCGACTGCACGCGGGGGAAGGGCTCGCGCCGCACGACAATCCACGGATAGGTCTTGTCGTCCTTGAGCAGGATGTTGTAGCGGGGCTGGAGCGTCTTGATGAGCGAGTTTTCGAGCAGCAGGGCGTCGGTCTCGCTCCCCACGACGATGTGGCGGATTTCGACAATCTGCTTCACCATCACACGCACCTTGGCGCTGTGCTCACGGCTCTGTACGAAGTAGGAGGAGACCCGCTTGCGCAGGCTCTTGGCCTTACCCACATAGATGATGGTCCCCGTCCGGTCCACGAACTGGTAGACGCCGGGCGAGAGGGGGAGCCGGGAGACCTGCTCCTTCAGCGAATCGCGGACCGTTTCACTCATACGTGGTGCAAATGTAACAAATATATCACGAAATTTAAATTGATAAAAACCTCCTTTTTATTGTTTGTTTTTCCCCTTGTGCTATTTTTGTGCGACATTTTAAGAAAGGTTATGAAGAAACTCTCTATTTTCATGCTTTTCGTCCTTCTTGCGACGGCCTGCGTCGACAACGACTACGACCTGCGAAACGTCGACGCCGACAACATCACCATCGGCGACGAGACATCGACCTTCGAGGCGCCGCTGGCCAGGGTCCGCATCACGATGGACGACATCAACAACAACGACGGAACACGCATCGACCGGATTTTCGAGGAGGCCGACATCTGGCTTCCGACCCGACTGCCCGATGAGGATGCGAACGGCTATTATGCCGACGTGCAGCGGCTGCTCCACGATGCGGCCTACGTCGACGACGAAGTGCTGCCGGAGCTGCTCGCGCAGATGACCACCGACGCCGCGAAGCTCGACGCCGTGGCCACGCTGCTGCAGCAGAAGTACTACGACTCCTTCGTGGAGCTGCTGCCGGGCGTATCGCGCGATGAATTCAAGAGTGCATTCGTCACCGCCTACACCGACGACCCCACGATGCGCGAACGGCTCGGCGTCGAGGTCAAGGCGCTGGCGACGGGGTATCTGACGGGGCTCGACGTCAACATGGAGAATCTGAGCTACCGCGTCGACCGCATCGACATCAGCGACGAGGTGGTCGACATGCTGGCCGACAACCTCGACCCCCGCGAGACGGCCAACCCGACCAATACGCTCCACCTCCGCGGAACGATTGACAACCGGCTCCCCGTCACGCTGAGCATCTCGCCCCTCTTCCGCCCCACTGCGGTGACCTTCACCTCGACCATCGAGGCCAACTGCGCCACGAACGAGCTCCCCGCCACGCGCCTCTTCGCCGACGACATCCGCACGATTGTCCGCGGCATCGACCTCGACATCCCCATGGTTGTGGAGCGCTACTACCCGGGCAAGGGCTTCGGCCCCGACGCCCAGGAGGGCAACCCGACGCAGGTGGACATCAACCTCCATCTGGTCAAGCACGGCGCACTGAAGTTCGACCTCTAAACCGACTCCCGCAATGAAAAAAGCAACCCTTTTGCTGGCGGCGCTGCTCCTCGCAACCGGACTTGCCGCCCAGAATCCCACCCTGTACTTCATGGAGGGGTCGACCTACCGTTCGCAGCTCAACCCCGCCTTCGCCCCGCAGCGCGGCTACGTCAACCTGCCCGGAATCGGCGGCATGGAGGTCGGAATCAACGGCAACGTCGCCCTCGACAACATACTCTACCCGCGCAACGGGCGGCTCGTCACGCTGCTCGACAGCTCCGTGCCGGCCGACGTGGCGCTGAGCGGCCTGAGCGCACAAAACCGAATCGGTGCCGAAACCCGCATCAACCTCTTCGGCATCGGCATGTTCACCGCCAACCACAAGAACTTCTGGTCGTTCGACCTCGCGCTGCGCACCTCCGAGGAGACCACCCTGCCCCGCTCGCTCTTCGAGTTTCTCAAACGCGGCGAGGAGGGGCACATCAGCGACATCGGACTGATGGCCGAGAGCTACCTCGAGGCGGGCTTCAACTACTCGATGCCGCTGCTCGACGACCGTCTCTACATCGGTTTCCGCGGCAAGCTGCTGGTCGGACTTGCCCGCATGCAGATGGACTACGACCGCTTCGACGTCACGCTGCAGAACGACCGCTGGGCCGTCGCCACCCACGGCACCATCGACATCACGGCCGACGGCACGAAGGCCAACCCCGACACCGAGAGCGGACTCTTCGGGCTGGGCGACCTCGAGACGAGCCCCAAGGGGCCCTCGGGCTACGGACTTGCCGTCGACCTGGGCGCCACGTACGACATCCTGCCCCAGCTGCAGGCTTCGCTGGCGGTCACCGACCTGGGCTTCATCAGCTGGAGCGACCGGAAGAGCGTCACGGGCGTCTCCTCGCGCGAGACCGAGTTCACGGGCGTCGACGTTCCCGACAACGGCACCCCCGCCCCGGACTTCGACCTCGAGCTGCTGCGATTCACCCCCGTGGAGAGCTCCGCCCCTACGCGGATGCTGCGCGCCTCGGTCAACGCCGCACTGGAGTACAAGCTCTGGAAGCGCCGCATCGGCATCGGACTGCTCTACACGCTCCGCTTCCTGAACTACTCGACGGTGCACAACATCACCGCCTCGGTCAACATCCAGCCCACGCGATGGCTCACCTTCACGGGCAGCTACTCGGCGCTCGACAACCGCAGCGGCGCCGTGGGGCTGGGTCTGAGCATCCACCCGCGGTGGCTGCACTTCTTCATCGCCACCGACCTGCTCACCTCGCGCCATACGCCGCAGTGGATTCCCATCCGGCAGAGCACGGCCTACGTCACGGCCGGCATCGGCATCCCCATCGGCCGGGACAGCCACCGCAAGACGGCCGAGTTTGCACCGCGCAGCCGCAAGAAATAGGGCCCGGCAGGCAGACAAACAGAGAGCGGAGCTTCGGAAACCACAACGGTCTCCGGAGCTCCGCTCCCTTTGTTTCCCCTCTTCCCGGCCGCGGCAGGACGCACGATGCTCGTCCGCGGCAGGACGCCCGCGTCGCGGCTCCGCAGACGGAGACCGATGGTGCGAAAGGTCCGACCTCTTGGCCTTTTGGACACTCCCGGCCCTTTTCCGGAGAAAGAGGCCCCAAGTATGGGAACTTTCGTTATCTTTGTGAGTCGTACGGAATCCGGCCGCTCACGCCGAATATCCGGATGCCCGGACGACCTTGCGACGGCCCAAGAAAAGTGTAAAGTTGCGTCACCGAATTTACGGAATTCTTCGATTGCGGACCGTCGCTTTTTCTTTTGCATCCAATACGTACCGCCCGCTGTATCCGGTGGTCGCAAATACCGTGCCGAAGCAGCCGGCGGCTCACAATCTTAGCCCCTCGTCACGCTGCACGGAGTCCTCGTCGCCCCGGGCGTCGGCACCCGCCTCCCAGCGGTCCAGCACCCGGCACGCCGCCTCGGCGCCCGCCTCGACAATCTCCTGCGCACGGTAGAACTCGAACAGGCCGAAACGGTCGGCCGGCAGTTCGAAGAGCATGTCGGGCTCATAGAGCCGGCACATCAGCCGCGTGAGGTGCTGCGTCATGATTTCGGTCGCCGCCGTGATGAGCTTGTAGTAGTTCAGCGACGGCAGCTTGCCTACGGCCGCACCGATGCTGCGGGCCCGGCGTCCGGCCCCGTGCCACAGCCCCTCGCGGGTGTCGCCCGCAGCCGCCTCCGACGCCTCCGCATCCGCGGCGGCACTCCCCGCACCCGCAAAGGGGGCGCAGACGTCGACCCCCACCAGCAGGTCGCCCGCACAGCGACGAACGCGGTTGAGCGGCAGCGGGTTGACGATTCCGCCGTCGGTCAGCACCATGCCGTCGCGGTGGACCGGACGGAAGACCGACGGGATGGCAATCGAGGCCCGAATCGCATCGTAGAGCCCGCCCCGCTCGATGACCACCTCACTGCCGCTCAGCAGGTCGGCCGAGACGGCCGTGAAGGGGATGCGCATCTGCTCGATGCGCATGTCGGGAATCAGCTCCTTCATCGCCTCGATGACGCGGCTGCCCTTGACCAGCCCCTCGGTGCTGAAGGTGAAGTCGACCAGACTGAAGACCCGGTAGCGGTCGAGCGCACACATCCACTCCTTGAACTCCTCGAGGTGGCCCGAGGCGTACATGCCGCCCACGAGCGCCCCCATCGACGTTCCGGCGACGGCTCCAATCTCATAGCCGCGCCGCTCCAACTCCTCAATGGCCCCGATGTGGGCCACGCCCCGGGCTCCGCCGCCGGCAAGCACCAGCGCGACCCTCCGCCGCTTCACTCCGTTGTTCTGCTCCATATTCTTTACATTACATAGAATCACTCCGCACCGTTCGCCTCCATCCGTTCGCGCACGCGCAGCCAACCGTCCGTACCGCTCAGAGCCGTCGCCGGCAGCGATGCGCACATCGACGCCAGACGCGACACGGGCACCGCAAAGCCCAGCTCATGCGCCCCGACCCACGGCCGCACCGAGGGGTCGAAGAGCCCCAGGAAGCAGCGCTGCCCGCCCCGCCGGTTCTCCTCGACGACCCGGGCAATCATCACGCCGCACCCCGAGCCGAAGGGGGCCGCAACGGCATCTTCGGCATCGTTGTCGTAGGAGGCCCAGGCAAAGAGCCCCGCCAGCATGTCGGGCCCGGCGAAGAAGAGCAGCCCCTCGGCCCCCTCGAAACTCGCGGCCGCATCGAGCCGCTCGAAGCGGAGCCACGGACGGGGTGCCGGCCGCACGTCGAGCCGCCGCACATGCTCCGCCACCGATTCGGGGCTCTGCTTGTAACGCTCGCGGCAGGCCACGAAATCGGGCACGCGCGCCGGCAGCGGAGCGAATCCCGTATAGAAACGGCCTCCGCCGCAACCGATGTTCGAGGCGTTGAAGGCACACGCGCCGCCCTCGCTGCGCAGCTCGGCAAGCTCGCGGAAGAGGCAGCCGGCCCGCAGCGGTGCCACGCGCCCGGGCTCCTCCGCATAGCCGAAGAGCAGCGGCAGCGGAGCCTCCCAGCCGAAGGCGCCGCGCAAGGCGGCCACAAGCTCCGCTGGAGCCATCGGCCCCGGCGGCGTGACCACGCAGTCGAGCAGCACGTCGTGCGGCTCGAGGGGCAGCTCGGCCACCACCTGGTGGGCGTAGCAGACCCCGACCTTCACGCCCCGGAACCGGGGGTCCGAGAGGTAGCGGTCGTAGTATCCGCGGCCGCGCCCCATGCGCCCGCCCGCCAGGGTGAAGGCCGTACCGGGGACCACCACCAGGTCTATCTCTCCGGGAGGACAGGGCACGGCGTCGGGGCCGGCCTCGAGGATGCCGAAGGCCCCCTCGCGGAGCGTCGCGGGGTCGTACGCCACGAACGACATCCGCTCCCCCTCGACGCGCGGCAGCACCACCCGCTTCGTGCGGCTCCAGCGCTCCAGCGCGGCATCGGTGGCCGGCTCGTCGGGCAGCGCCGCAAAGAGCGCCACCGTCCGCGCCGACGCAAAAAACGGCAGCCGCTCGACCGCCGCAAAGAGCCGCTCCGAAACCTCGGCGCGCACCTCGCCCCGCAACGAACGGTTGAGCCGTTTCATCGCGGCGCGTATCTCCTTCTTGCTTCGTCTCTCCATGTTCAGTTTCAGTACAAAATTCCCGTCAAATTCCCGGCTCCGAGCTTTGTTATTCCGCAAACAATGGCTATATTTGCGCTCGGGAACACAAATCACAAACAAATATAAACAAATTTTTCAATTATTATGAGCTGCTTTTTAACCAATTCATCTCTTGGCAAGAAGTTAGTAATGAGCGTGACAGGCTGTTTCCTCGTGCTCTTTATCCTCTTCCACATGTCCATGAACGTCGTGGCGATTATCTCGCCCGAGGGTTACAACTCGATTTGCGCGTTCCTGGGCGCCAACTGGTATGCACTGGCCGGCACCGTCGTTCTGGCCGCAGGCGTACTGATTCACTTCATCTACGCCCTCGTCCTCACGGTGAACAACTACCGTGCACGAGGCAACGAGCGTTACGCCGTCACGGTCAAGGAGAAGGGCGTACAGTGGGCTTCGAAGAACATGCTGCTGCTGGGATGGATTATCCTGGGCGGACTGCTGCTCCACCTGTTCAACTTCTGGTCGAAGATGCAGCTCGTGGAAATCATGGGCCAGCACCAGAACTCGCTGGGCTTCGGCCCCGCCGACGGTGCTTCGCTCATCGCCTACACCTTCTCGCAGTGGTACTACGTGATTATCTATCTGCTGTGGTTTGCCGCCCTGTGGTTCCACCTCACGCACGGCGTGTGGTCGATGTTCCAGACCGTGGGCTGGGCCAACAACACGTGGTATCCCCGTCTGAAGTGCATCGCCAACATCGTCGCCACGATTGTATTCCTGGGCTTCGCGCTGGTGGTTGTCATCTTCTTCCTCAAGAGCATCTGCTGCTGCGGCGCATGCTAATTCCGGTCCGGCTCCGCATGCCGGCTTCCGCGCGGCTCTCCGGCCCGCGGTGCAATCCCTGAGGGAAGGCATGCGACACGGCGAAGTGATTCAACAAAAAATAAACACACAACAGATATGGCTTTCAAATTAGATGCAAAAATTCCTGCCGGCGAACTCGCACAGAAGTGGAGCAACCACAAGGCAGCTATCAAGGTCGTAAGCCCCGCAAACAAGCGCAAGCTCGACATCATCATCGTCGGAACGGGTCTGGGCGGTGCCTCCGCAGCCGCTTCGCTCGGTGAACTGGGATACAACGTCAAGGTATTCTGCATCCAGGACTCGCCCCGCCGCGCACACTCGATTGCGGCTCAGGGCGGTATCAACGCAGCCAAGAACTACCAGAACGACAACGACTCGGTATATCGTCTCTTCTACGACACCATCAAGGGCGGCGACTACCGCGCCCGCGAGGCCAACGTCTACCGTCTGGCCGAGGTTTCGAACCTCATCATCGACCAGTGCGTGGCTCAGGGCGTCCCCTTCGCACGCGAATACGGCGGCCTGCTGGCCAACCGTTCGTTCGGCGGCGCGCAGGTATCGCGTACGTTCTACGCCCGCGGCCAGACCGGACAGCAGCTGCTGCTGGGCGCCTATGCAGCCCTCAACAAGGAGATTGCCGCCGGCACGGTGAAGAGCTACCCGCGTCACGAGATGCTCGACATCGTCATCGAGGACGGTGAGGCCCGCGGTATCATCGCCCGCAACCTCGTTACGGGTGAAATCGAGCGCTTCGGCGCCCACGCCGTCGTGCTGGCCACGGGCGGCTACGGCAACGTCTTCTTCCTCTCGACCAACGCCATGGCTTCGAACGGCTCGGCCGCATTCCAGTGCTACCGCAAGGGTGCCGGCTTCGCCAACCCCTGCTTCACGCAGATTCACCCCACCTGCATCCCCGTACACGGCGACCAGCAGTCGAAACTGACCCTCATGTCGGAGTCGCTGCGTAACGACGGCCGCATCTGGGTTCCCAAGAAGCTTGAGGACGTGAAGGCCATCCGCTCGGGCGCCAAGAAGCCCTCGGACATTCCCGAAGAGGACCGCGACTACTATCTGGAGCGCCGCTACCCGGCCTTCGGCAACCTCGTGCCGCGTGACGTCGCTTCGCGTGCCGCCAAGGAGCGCTGCGATGCCGGCTACGGTGTCAACGAGACGGGTCTGGCCGTATTCCTCGATTTCAAGACTGCCATCGAGCGTCTGGGCAAGGAGCGCATCAAGCAGCGCTACGGCAACCTCTTCGACATGTACGAGGAGATTACCGACGTGAACCCCTACGAGCAGCCGATGCAGATTTTCCCGGCCGTGCACTACACGATGGGCGGTCTGTGGGTTGACTACAACCTGATGACCACCATCCCGGGCCTCTACGCCATCGGCGAGTGCAACTTCTCGGACCACGGTGCCAACCGTCTGGGTGCCTCGGCCCTGATGCAGGGTCTGGCCGACGGTTACTTCGTGCTGCCCTACACCATCGGCGACTACCTCTCGCACAAGATCCAGGCCCCGAAGGTGAAGACCGACACCAAGGCCTTCGACGAGGCCGAGAAAGCCGTCCGCGAGAAGATCGCCAAGCTGCTCTCGATCCAGGGCAAGCAGTCGGTGGACGACATCCACAAGAAGCTGGGCCACATCATGTGGGAGAACGTCGGCATGGCCCGTACGAAGGAGTCGCTCGAGAAGGCCATCACCGAAATCCAGGCCCTGCGCAAGGAGTTCTGGAAGGATGTCAAGGTCGTAGGCCGCGCCGACGACTTCAACGTCGAGCTGGAGAAGGCACTCCGTGTGGCCGACTTCCTCGAACTGGGCGAGCTGATGGCCCGTGACGCCCTCCACCGCGAGGAGTCGTGCGGCGGTCACTTCCGCGTCGAGCACCAGACCGAAGAGGGCGAGGCAAAGCGCGACGACGAGAACTTCGTATACGCCGCCGTCTGGGAGTACAAGGGTATGGACGAGGCTCCCGAGATGACCAAGGAGCCGCTGAACTTCGAGTTCGTACACCCGGCACAGCGCAACTACAAGGACTAATGCCATTTTGACGTTGAACTTTAATAACAATTTGAAACTATGAATTTTACATTAAAGATATGGCGTCAAAAGGACGCTAAGAGCAAAGGCGCGTTCGAGACCTACAAGGTCGAGAACATCTCGGAGGACACCTCGTTCCTCGAAATGCTCGATATCCTGAACAACGACCTCGTACATGCGGGCAAGGAGCCCGTGGCATTCGACCACGACTGCCGCGAGGGTATCTGCGGCATGTGCTCGCTGCACATCGACGGCCGTGCACACGGTCCGGGCGACGGTGCCACGACCTGCCAGATTTACATGCGCCGCTTCAAGGATGGTGCGACCATCACCATCGAGCCGTGGCGTTCGGCCGCCTTCCCGATTATCAAGGACCTGGTGGTCAACCGCAGCGCCTACGACCAGATTCTCCAGGCCGGCGGCTTCATCTCGGTACGCACCAACTCGGTGCCCGACGGCAACGCCATTCCCATTCCGAAGGAGGATGCCGACGAGTCGATGGATGCAGCAGCCTGCATCGGCTGCGGTGCCTGCGCCGCAACCTGCAAGAACGGCTCGGCGATGCTCTTCGTGGCTGCCCGCGTATCGTCGCTGGCCAAGCTGCCGCAGGGCCGCATCGAGGGTGCCCGCCGTGCCAAGGCGATGGTAGCCAAGATGGACGAGCTGGGCTTCGGCAACTGCACCAACACGGGTGCCTGCCAGGCCGAGTGCCCCAAGCAGATTTCGATTGCCCACATCGCGCGTCTGAACCGCGAGTTCCTCTCGGCAAAGTTCGAGGACTAAGCCCCCGACGCCGAAAGGCATACGACAACGCCCTGCAACCGTCGGGTTGCAGGGCGTTTTTTATAAAGGTGGCACAGAAGCAAGCCGGACAGCGGGCAAAAGCATCCGAATAGAGACAGCGAAATTCCGGCAAGGGCGGCAGAAGACCCCGGCGAAGAGGCAGCGACTCGGCGAGGACTGCGGAGGCCAGCAAGGGAGACAGAGACCGGCAAAAGAGTCAGAAGCCCCGGCGAGAACGGCAGAGGTCCCGGCAAGGGCGGCAGAAGCCACAAGGACAGCGCAGCTCCGGCGAAAGGGACGAAGACCCGGCGGGGGCGGCAGAAACTACAAGGCAGTTCACCCTCCAGCGAAGACGACACTGCCCCGGCAAAGACGGCACAGCGCGACCGGCAAAGACGGCGCAGCACCACCAACAAAAAAGAGGCAGACCCGCCAACCGGCAGGTCTGCCTCAACCGTTCCGCGCGGCGGAGCTATCCATTCACCCGCGCATGGTCGGCCAGGAACTGGGCAAGACCGCTGTCGGTAAGCGGATGCTTGAGCAGCCCCTTGATGGCGGCCAGCGGGCAGGTTGCCACGTCGGCCCCCGCATCGAGGCAGCGGATGATGTGGTTCGTATGGCGAATCGAGGCAGCCAGCACCTGCGTCTGATAGCCGTAGGTGCGATAGACGCGCACGATGTGGGCCACGAGCCCCACGCCGTCCTCCGAGATGTCGTCCAGACGTCCGACAAAGGGCGAGACGTAGGTCGCACCCGCCTTGGCCGCCAGCAGCGCCTGTCCCACCGAGAAGACCAGCGTGCAGTTGGTGCGGATGCCGCGCCCGGCAAAGTACTTCACGGCGCGGATGCCGTCGGCCGTGCAGGGGAGCTTCACCACGATGTGGGGGTGTAGCGCCGCCAGCTGCTCGCCTTCGCGCACCATGCCCTCGAAGTCGGTGGCAATCACCTCGGCGCTCACGTCGCCGTCGACGATGTTGCAGATTTCGACGTAGTGGCGGTGGCACGCCTCCTCGCCGCGGATGTTCTCCTTCGCCATGAGCGAGGGATTGGTGGTCACGCCGTCGAGCACGCCCATCGCGTTGGCCTCGCGAATCTGGTCGAGATTCGCCGTATCGATGAAGAATTTCATGGTTGAAAGGTTAATTTGGGTTTTAGGTTTTCTAAAGGTACGAAAAAAAGCGGCTCCTGCTCCACACCGCTCCGCTTTTCGACGATTTTCCGGCCGCACGCCCCCGCCCCACCCCGCCTCGGACCGTGGGAAAGGGAAAAATCACATTTTTTCGAGAAAAATTAGTACTTTGTATTGCATAATACATTTCCGAGCATTATATTTGCAGTACGAAAATAACCTATATCAAAAAATAACCTTACAAATTTACAACCTGCGACCATGAAAGAGACCATCAACGCCAACATCGGCTCGCTGGCATTCACACTCGACCGCGACGCGTACGAAAAGCTCAAGGCCTACTTCGCCGACATCCGCAGGCGGCTGCCCGAGGGGGATACTGAGACGCTCGACGACATCGAGCGCCGCATGGCCGAAATCTTCCGCGAAAAGGTGAACACACCGATGCGGGTGGTCACCCTCGACATCGTCCAGGCGGCCATCGCACAGATGGGTGCTCCCGACGACTTCGGAGCTCCGCGCAGCGGAGGCGAGGAGGCCGAATGCGAAGAGCAGCCCCGCGAAGTGCTCCGCCGCCAGCTGCGCCGCTCGCGCAAGGACCGCTCGATAGCCGGCATCTGCGGCGGCATCGCCGAGTTCTTCGATACGGACCCGACCCCCATCCGGCTCGCGACGCTGCTGCTGATTCTCTTCGGCGGACTCTCGCTCTGGGTCTACATCCTGCTCTGGATTGTCATTCCGAACGCCCCCGAAACCGACAACTAAAAAGACCTGACCATGAATACGAACACACGACCGAAACTCTACCGTTCGACGGACCGCGTCATAGGCGGCGTCTGTGGCGGAATTGCCGAATACTTCGGACTCGACACCTCGACGATTCGCATCGTCACCCTGATTCTGATTCTCTTCGGCGGGCTCTCGCTCTGGGTCTACATCCTGCTCTGGATTATCATCCCGAACGCTCCCGACC
>ENA-UOJS01000065-UOJS01000065.1-human-gut-metagenome-genome-assembly--contig:-C74-NODE-65-length-109590-cov-27.526197_pt1 | contig 109590 bp, 87 predicted proteins | sample MGYA00242355_ERZ723902 | MGnify/ENA metagenome assembly ERZ723902
ATACCTATGAAGCCACCACGGATCATGGTGCTCTCCACAAAGAGACTTCAACTGTTCAGGCTAATGGGAGCATTGTTCCCGGTCAAAGTACCAGAACCGTCCAATACATCGCTGAAAACGGCACCACCACAAGAAAAGAGCAGTACGTCCACACAGGTGAAGACTGGTCTCTAATTTCTTCTGAAGACTACGAATACGATGCCGAACTCAAATTGATCAAGACCACCAGGGGCAACGGCAGGACCAGCACAACGGAATGGATGTGCTGTGGCCCGTTAAAGGAAACCGACGAAGATGGTATCGTGACCACCTATGGCTACAACTCTGCCAGGCAGCTGGTGGAAACCATACGCTCGGCTACCGAGACAACGCCCGAAACCATTACATCCTACACGAGAGACGCTACCGGTAGAATTATTTCCATACGCTGCGACACAGGGGCCATGACCACTATGGAAAGTACAGAATATGATAATCTGGGAAGGGTCATTTCCTCCACCGACATACTGGGGCGGGTAACACGTACCCAATACAATGATAACCAGCTTACCACCACCGTGACCACTCCCACAGGAGCCACGTTGATTACCAAGAGATACTACGATGGCACCACTCTCTGGCTGGGAGGAACCGGACAGGGAAAAGTAGAGACACAGCTTGAATTGACCGAAGAAGGCATCCTCACCACAACTTTGTCCCAAGGAATTGTTCTTTCCCGCTCCGTGGAAAACGGATTTGGTCAAACCGTTCGGCAGGAAACACCCAACACGAAGGGAGGCTTCGTGGCAACTAACAACACTTATAACGCCAGAGGGCAGCTTGTCCGATCCCAAGTAGAAGACATAGCTCCCACCATTACTGACTACAATGAACTGGGGAGAGCCGTCAGGCAAACCGTTCGTTTAAACGAATTGCATCCTGATGAACCTGCTAAAAACAGAATCACGGAAAACTCTATGCGTTACCAGCTCAGAGAAGACGGAATCTACCAGGTACAAACCGCTACAACTTACAACGCCCAGGGACGTCCCTTGACTCAAGTAACAGAAAACATGGTATCACAGCTGGATTCCGTCATCGAAAGCAAAATTATTTCCACCGATGTCTTGGGACAGCAGAGCATCCAATGGACGGAATACACAGCTGCCACCAAGCGCACGCAATTCAGCAGCATTCCCACTTCAACTATCGTCGCGGAGGCTCTCATGGTTGACAGGTTCACTGTCAGCCAGACCAGCCACGCAGGCATCCATTCCTCACAGAACCGCTCCTATGTCTCCACAGGCATGATTCTAAAGCAGACCGATGCCAGGGGAAATATCACCACCAGCGAAACCGACCTTGCCGGGCGTCACTGCAAAGTCACCGACTCTGCAGGCAACGTCACCACCACCAGCTACATGCCCTGCTGCGATGCCGTCGCCCGCATCACCAATGCCACGGGAGGCACTACCTGCTATTCTTATGACATCCGCGGCAGAAAGACCGCCGAGTACGGCACCGCCATTCAACCCGCATGCTTTGCCTACGATGAAGCCGACCACATGGTAGCCCTCACCACTTTCCGGGCACAAGAAGGCGACATCACTTCCGATCCTTCCGACCGCACAGACGGAGACACCACCACATGGCTCTACGACACAGCCACGGGACTGGAATTGAAAAAAACCTATGCCGATGGTTCCTATGTTTCCAAAACCTACGACAGGCTCAACCGCCTGGAAACACTCACCAAAGCCAGGGGCATTGTGACAACTTATCAGTACGCTCCGGCCACCGGGGAATTAGTCTCCGTCTCTCACAGCGACAACACCCAGCCATGGCTCTACTCCTACAATCACCTTGGTCAGGCGATATCTGTTTCTGATGCTTCGGGCACCAGAGAATTCTCTTACGATGCCTATGGCAGGATGATCCAGGATACTACCTTTGGAACCATAGAAAGCTGCATCCAGGAAGAATACGATTCCTTCGGGCGTCCCTGCGGATATCGCCTGATGATCGGAACCCGCACCGTGCAGCACTCCCATCTTGACTATGGCCATCAAGGTGCCATGATCGGGATGAATATGGAAGGTTTGGCATCTCCCTTTACTTGGGAATATGATGAAACCAGCGGCTTCCTCAACCAATTGTCCTATCCCAACGGCATGGTCCGCAGCAACACCTACCATCCCAAGCTCAACCTCCTGGCCTCCATCGGCTATGAGGATGCCGGGACTGGCGACATGTTGGCCGGACATGTCTACCAGTACGACCACTTGATGCGTCCCGTTCAACGGAAGGATTCATGGGACACGGCTACGCCTGCAATCACCAGAAACTTCACCTACAATAGCCGCAGCGAGTTGATTGAAGACCAGATGAGCCAAGGAAGAAGTTTTGCCTATTGCTATGACAACATCGGCAATCGCAAAACTGCCCGGGAACAGGAAGAAGAAATATCCTATCAATCCAGCCCTCTCAACCAGTACTTGAAGATTGCCCAGGGAGAACAGGACTTCAAGCCTACTTACGACGCTGACGGCAACCAGACTGCTATCAAGACCTCAACGGGGATTTGGAATGTTTGCTACGATGCCAATGACAGGCCTGTCTCCTTCACAAGTGAAGACAGACGTATGGTCATTGATTGCAGCTATGACTACATGGGTCGGCGTTTTAGCAAGAAAGTCACCGTCAACGGGAATACATTCAGCCACGCTTATTATCTATATCGAGGCTATTTGCAAATAGCTGAATTGGACCTGATGCATCCTGAGCCAATGATAGAAAAGAGCTATCTATGGGATCCGACAGAGCCGGCAGCCACGCGCCTCCTGATGATGACACATTGGAAGCAAAATGGACAAGAAATGGAGGAACATCTTTTCTTCATGCACGACGCCCTGAAGAACGTCACTTCTCTTTTTGACGATCAGCAGGCACGAAGGGCCCGCTATGAGTATGCCCCCTTTGGTGCCCTCCTCACGGCACAGGGAGACATGGCTCAGGATAACAGGTTCAGGTTTTCCTGTGAGTATGCAGACGATGAACTGGGACTTGTCTATTACAATTACCGCCACCTCAATCCCGCTGATGGCAGATGGATTAATCGAGACCCCATCCAGGAACAAGGAGGATGGAATATTTATGGTTTTATTAAGAATTCTCCAAAAAATATGTTCGATATTCTTGGACTAGAATGTGCAGATGTATTTTTATTACCTCCAGAGTGGCTTAAAGAATTTAACCAAGCATGGAAAGATAGCTTTAACAAAGACGGAACTGTTACTGAACAGGGTGGCTCTATTATCCGCCCGGCGGGAGGAATAGGATCAAGTATCCGCAGAGGAAAAGGAAATGATAGTGGAAGTTTCGGTGATTTTCCTACACCCGGCAGTGGAGAAGAAATGGGAGGGACTTTCCATACGCATCCTTATTCGGTAGATGAAGGTGGATACGAAAATGTCTCATTTTCATGTGAAGATATCAATTTTTTGACCAATAACCATAGCGGGAAATACATAATAGTCATGGCTGGAGGATGTATCTATATTATGATGATTGGAGATACTAAAAAATCCAAAAAATGTGCAGATTGTTGTGATAAGTGGAAAAAAGGGTTCAATGCGTCTCAATCTGTATCCTTTCAGAAATGTGTTGAATCCGGTGTTAAAAAAGCTATTAAAGATTGCGGCCTATGTTATTACGAATCTTGCAATAAAGATGGAAAGTTCCCCGAAATGGCTATTCTCAAAAATTAATTTGTTTATGAGTAGGTTATCAATCCTTTTTTTATCGGTTGCTCTTTTTTCTAGTTGCAAACAGAGTTCTTTAAATATAATCAGTGAAAATAGTTCCAAGATCTGTATGCATGGGTATTTTCCTACAGGACAGAGCGTGAAAGAGACGTTAGCCGGCCTAGGACTTGATTTACGTGATGCCCAGTTTATTGATGAACCACCAGGAAAATTGAAAAAACTACGTTTTAATATCGAAAAGACAATTCCCGGATATCAAAAAATTGAAATATCGTTAAAATATGAAAAATCTCTTTTTTCCTCTCAGCGTAAATGGAAGAACAGTGATGTCAAGGAGGCTATTGTGACTAAAATTAAATTTATCAATTAGTTATTATTTATATAATCATGTGATTAATAAAAACGACAGCCTGCAGAAGCAGGAGAGACTTATGTCCGCAGTTACTGTTATATGAACTGTCAGTTTGGAAAAACTCTCGTTAAATAAATTATACATCACTCTTTACAAACTAAGGTTGATGGGCATTGGGAAAATACTATCCAACGCATGATAAAAATTTAAGAAAATAGTTTGGTGAGCCAGTATGCAGATCCCCATGTACATTAACCTATTCCGTTTTTTCAGATTCAGGGTAAAAGAAGAAGGACCTCAAGGTTCAGGAGCAACAGAATTAGCAGAATAGGATATAGAGCAATATGTACGGAAAACTGAAAATAATGTTATATGTTTTATGCTGGATCAGCCCTGCCGGGGCATCAGATCCACAGCCGGAAATATGGACACCCAACCCTGTAATTTCACAAGTCCGCGGCACCAATCTCTGGTGCATGTCAAATATAGAAAAAAGTACGCACGGAAGATATTTCCATTCTTGTATTTTTGGATTCAAAAAAAAGGGGGATCAAGAATTCTCTCTTGTGGAAATACTGCGTTTACCAAGGATCGAGAATCTTGTATACGAATGGAAAATTATTGACAATAAATTAGTTGTAAGTAACAAAAAAAATAAAAAAGTCATTCTTGAGTTGAATCTGGAATTGTTTTCCAAATTATCAAAACTGGATATTGAACTGGAAACGGAATAACAGGAATCCAAGTGCAGATAGCAGTAGTTGACACACCTCCCTGCTGGCGGACGTGGCCACGGCCTATTTCAACTGGATCACCGCCTGCGAACAGCTCCGCATCGCCCGGGAACAATTGGAAATCCAGCGCCGCACCCTCACCATTGCGGAAAAGCGCCACACAGCCGGATTTGCTCCCCAACTGGACGTGGAACAGGCTACCTCCAGCGTCGCCGCCACGGAAAGCCACATCCCCGCCCTGATTGCCCAGGTGGCCTCTGCAAAAAACCAGCTTTCCGTCCTGCTCGGCACTTACAACTCACGCATGGAACTCACCATGCCGAAGGCAGCCGTCTTTGAGAAAACGCCCGTGGTTCCGGTAGGACTGCCTTCGGAACTGTTGCGCCGCAGGCCCGACGTCATCGCGGCGGAAGCGGATCTGCACACAGCCGTGGCCAACGTAGGCATCGCCGTGGCAGACTTATACCCACGCTTCAGCCTGACATCAATTCCTACCTCAATCCCAGTGTGGCTCCTCCGGACAAGGAAGGGGAGGAAGTCATCATCTTGGTCAATCTTTATCGGGACGAGGAAGAGGAGACCACCTCCAGCAGCTCTTCGGAAGGGGGTGGGGATGATTTTGGGTTTGATCCCAAGTCAAGCAGTTCCAGTTCCAGTTCCAGTTCCAGCTCCAGTTCTTTGTCTTCTTCCTCCAGCGGACCGCTCACTGAGGAAGAACCATGTCCATGCCCATGCCCATGCGATGCGTGCGACGAAGAAGGCGATGAAAACTGCGTCCAGCAACAGCCCACTCCGGGCGACCCCGACGATGAACAGGACTGCCAGGGCAATGCATGCATCAATCTTTCCTCTCCAACAGGACCAACGCCCCCCGCTCCGGTCAGATTCATGCGCATGGCCCGTGCTTCCACTCCCGCTACCCCCGGCTCCAGCAGCGGATTTTCCATGCGCTACAACCACCCCATGGCATGGAGTGCCTCCTTCTCCAAAGACGAACGGCGCGTCACCGTCAAGCGCCCCTCAGGCAGTCACATTTATTTCAAGGCGGAAACGGGAAGCTCCGACGCTTCCCCCATCGGCAGCTCCAGAAAACTGGACTATCGTGTACGTCTGCTCAACCAAGACCTTACTCCCAATCAACAGGGTATGCCGTCCTACATGGATATGACGCTTCCTTCCGGCATGATCCTGCGCTTCTCTTCCTCTACCGGAGAGGTCGTCTCGGTCACCAGTTCTTCGGGACACGTCATGACCGCCGAGGAGTATGCCCGCAAGGTCCAAGTGGCCTACAACCCGGACGGCTCTCTCAACAGCGTCTATTCCCGGGCTCAGGGGCTGATGCGCAGCATTCCCGGAAACAACAGTCTTGCCCTGGAGTGGTACGCTCCCGGGAATGTCTCTGCATCCCATGATGGGGAATTTGTGGTTACCGGAGAGCCCTACAAGACGGCCGTTTATAGAACTTCCATGGAGGATGGCGTAAAAGTAACTTACATCACCAATCAACGGGCCGGGCAGGAACCGCGGGTTATCGAACGCCGCGAGGAAGGAAACAAAATAAGCATCATCAAGGGAGAAGGAGATGAACGCATCGTGCGCACGATTGAACGCAACTCCCTGCCCGGCTCCAAGTGGGAGCGGATTGAAACGGTCAGGGGCATCAATGATTCCCGGCCTTCCAGCAGTACGCGCACGGTGAAGAAGTATACCGACGGAGGCTGGCTGACCATCAGCAGCACGGAGGGCTATAATACATCCTTGGCCCAGACGACGCTCTACACGTACAACGACCAGTACCGGGTGTCTTTGGAAATCCAGCCCGACGGAGGCTACACGCGCTACGAGTATGACGACCAGGGCCGGGTAGTTTTGCAAGCAACGCCGTGGGCAGGAGGAGGGGAGAAAGGGATGCGTACTGAATACGCCGACCTTTGCTTCAATGATTTCAGGCCGACAATGGAAAAAGAAGTGATTATCACTCCGGACGGCACGGAAACTATTTTGAGAACAAAAACATATGCGTATGTGGATACTCCGCAAGTCAGCCGAACGGAGGTGACGGAAACCGCCCTAGGTTCCGACCAGGTTTGCACAAGCATCTCGGAGACCTACGGGGAAATGGCGGAGTATCCCTATGCCCGAGGCAGGAAGAAGATGAATCAGGGCATTGATGGAGTGCAAACGATTTATTTCTATGAAGCCACCACAGACCATGGGGGTGTTCACAAGGTGACGGAAACTGTTCAGGCAAACGGAAGCATTGTTCCCGGTCAAAGTACCAGAACCGTGCAATACATCGCTGAAAATGGCACGACCACGAGAAAAGAGCAGTACGTCCACACAGGTGAAGACTGGTCTCTAATTTCTTCTGAAGACTACGAATACGATGCCGAACTCAAATTGATCAAGACCACCAGGGGCAACGGCAGGACCAGCACAACGGAATGGATGTGCTGTGGCCCGTTAAAGGAAACCGACGAAGATGGTATCGTGACCACCTATGGCTACAACTCTGCCAGGCAGCTGGTGGAAACCATACGTTCAGGTACGGAAACCACGCCTGAAACGATTACCTCTTACATGCGGGATGCCACGGGGCGCATTCTTTCTACACGGCGTGATGTCAGCGCCATGACGACAGTTGAAAGCACGGAGTACGACGACTTGGGAAGAACCATTTCCACAACGGACGTTCTTGGGCGCATCACCCGGACCGAGTACAGTCAGAATCAGCTTGCCATAACGGAAGTACTGCCTTCCGGCGCCACTCTGGTGACAAAAAGGTACTATGATGGCACTATCCTTTGGGCAGGAGGAACAGGGCAGCGGGAAATGGAAACCCAGCTTGAGTTGACGAAAGAAGGCATCCTCACCACCACCCTGTCCCATGGAATTGTCCTCTCCCGAACTCTTCAAAATGGATTCGGTCAAATTATCCGCCAGGAACAGCCCAATACCCAAGGGAAATTTATCATGACCAGAAACTTCTACAATGGAAAAGGCCAGCTTGTGCATTTCCAGAATGAAAACATGGCTCCCATAGTAACTGTTTACGATGAATTCAGCAATATCCTAAGGCAAACCGTTCTTTTGGATGAACTCCATCCGGATGACGCTACAAAAAATAGAATTGCGGAAAGCTCCTCGTGCTACCAAACTCGGGAAGACGGCATTTACAAGATACAAACCTCCACAACCTATAATGCCGAAGGACTACCCCTCACACAGATTAGAGAATCCCTGATCTCACAACTGAACCCTGTGCCAGAAGGTAAAATACTTTCCATTGACGTCTATGGGCAGCAAAGCGTTCAGTGGACGGAATACACTACTCCTGCTAGGCGCACCCGGTTCAGCCGTGTTCCAACTTCGGATATTGTGGCTGAAGTTCTCGTTATCGACGGGTTTACCGTCAGCCAGACTGACCATGCAGGCATTCATTCCTCACAGGAACGCTCTTATACCTCTACAGGCATGATTCTGAAGCAGACGGACGGCCGTGGCAATGTTACTACAACAGAGTCCGACCTAGCCGGGCGTACTGTTAAGACAATGGATGCCGAAGGCAACATGACCTCCATTGCCTACAGTACCTACTGTGATTCCCCTTCTTGCGTTACTGATGCCATGGGAGGAACCATCTGCTATTCCTACGACATTCGAGGAAGAAAGGCAGCCGAGTACGGTACCGCCATCCAGCCGGCCTGTTTCTCCTACGACGAAGCTGATCGAATAATTGCTCTGACTACTTTCCGAGCGAACGAAGGGGACATCACGGTCGATCCTTCCGGTCGCACCGACGGAGACACCACTACATGGCTCTACGATGCGACTACGGGGCTTGAACTCAAGAAGACCTATGCCGACGGCTCCTGTACCGTTAAAACCTATGACAAGCTCAACCGCCTGGAAACACTCACCAGGGCCAGGGGTATTGTGACAACTTATCAGTATGCTCCGGCCACCGGAGAATTAGTCTCCGTTTCCCATAGTGATGATACCCAGCCCTGGTTCTATGCCTACAACCACCTCGGGCAGATGATCTCTGTTTGCGATGCCTCAGGAACCAGAGAACTTTCCTATGACACTTACGGCAAAATGATTCAGGACACTTCCTTCAGCATGGTGGAAAGCTCGCTTCAAGAGGACTTCGACCTCTTTGGCCGTCCCGCCGGCTACCGTCTGATGATCGGCACTCGAACCGTGCAGCACTCCCATCTTGACTATGGCCGTCAAGGTGCCATGATCGGGATGAATCTGGAAGGTTCGGTATCTCCCTTTACCTGGGAGTATGACGAAACCAGTGGCTTCCTCAACCAATTGTCCTATCCCAACGGCATGGTTCGCAAAAATACCTACCATCCCAAGCTCAACCCCCTGGCCTCCATCGGTTATGAGAAGACCCAGAATGGGCAAACAGTTGCCGCTCACCAGTATGAGTATGACAGCCTGATGCGTCCCGTTCAACGGAGGGATTCCTGGGAAGCCGCCACACCGGTGACCCCCAGGGACTTCACCTACAACAGCCGCAGTGAACTGGTAGAAGACCGGATCGGTCAGGATGGAAGCTTCAGTTATCAGTACGACAATATCGGCAACCGCAAGTCCGCCCGGCAGCTGGAAGAAGAGGTATCCTATGAGGCCAACCAACTCAACCAGTACACGGACGTGACTGGGGAGACAGAACTGTTCACACCCTCCTTCGACCCAGACGGCAACCAGACCACGATTAAGACCTCAATGGGCATTTGGGAAGTTTCCTATGATGCCAACAACCGTCCCGTCTCCTTCACCAGTGAAGATGGCCGGATCACCGTCACCTGCGGCTACGACTATCAAGGACGTCGCTTTGAGAAAAAAGTTGCTGTCAGCGGAGCCATTACGAGCCATGCTCATTATCTGTATTGAGGTTATCTGCAAGTTGCCGAGCTAAACATGATGCATCCCATGCCCGTGCTGGAAAAAAGCTATCTGTGGAATCCGGCAGAAGCGGCAGCCACGCGCATTCTGATGATGACATGCTGGAAGGAAAACGGAATGGCAGATGGAGAGCATCTCTTCTTCACCCATGACGCATTGAAGAATGTCACCTCCATTTTTGATGAACGGCAGACACGAAGGGCCCGCTATGAGTATGCCCCCTTTGGTGCCCTCATCACGGCACAGGGAGACATGGCTCAAGACAACAGGTTCAGATTTTCCTGCGAGTTCATGGACGATGAACTGGGACTTGTCTATTACAATTACCGTCATCTCAATCCCCTGGACGGCAGGTGGATCAGCCGTGATCCCATTGCTGAAAACGGAGGGGAAAATTTATATGGTTTTGTTTCCAACTCTCCTTATGTTTACAATGATTATCAAGGGTTATGGCTTTCTAGGCGGCACAGGAGATTGACAAGACGCCCTCTTTCTACATATAAATTTATCCTTACTGTCAAAGAAAAAGAAATTTCACTCACGATCAAAGAAAAATTATTGGAGGTCATTGTTGAAGCAAATGTCGATACGGATTCTGGAGAAATGGGAAAAACCCAAGCTTATCATTACTGTACAGGATTGGACTCTAAAGAAACACATCAAGAAGCTAGAGATAATTATATCGCAATGCTTCTTGCAGAATCCAAGAAATTCGACAAAAAAATTTCCAAGGAAAAAGTATCTTCTGATGAGTGTAAAGAAGCCTTAGAAATTCTTGGACATTTAAACCATATGTGGCAGGATTATTATGCACATAAAGTAGAATTAGATGAAAATAAAAAATCTGTTGTAGGAAAAATTCAAGGATCTCCAGATGATCCTCAAATGTTTCCTGTCTCCTTCGGTTCTATGGGATTCAAGGGGGGACACGGAGGATTCTGGAGAATCATTAATCCATTTTCAAGAGTAGAACCAGGAGATAGAGCTGATGATGTGGATATTCGAAGACAACAAGCAAAGGAATATACGAAAACGCATTCTGATCTATTTTTAAAATCTTGGTTTAAAAAATGCAAATGTCACTTTTATCGAAAAGAAATCAATAAACATGGTGGAAATTGTCAATGAATACTATAAATATGCCTTTATATAAAATGCTCTTCGGCTCAACCTTTATTATTACCTGCGCCGCATTCGGGAATCAACATATATTCTCTGAGGACCAAATGATATCAAAAGTGGATATCTCTGAATTTCCAGACGACTGTATCAATGATCACGGAGCACATCCTACCATGTCATTTTCAAATGACGGAAAATATTTTGCTGCATGGAATGACGAATATGCGGAAATCCATGATTTAGGCTTCAAGAATGCCAAACTAGTACAACGCGTGATATTAGCAGGAAACTCGCCATGGGGAAAAGCATACCATGAAATATCTGCAAAAGCTGTTTCAGACACTTCAGCTCATATCACACTCAATGGCACAGCCCGAAAGTACATTCCTTTGCTTTATTCTTTATCAATAATACCTGACAGCTTCCAATCGCTTAAATTATGCGTTGCAAGGTATAAAGAATTAATGAAAAGATATGATTTTTTATTACAAAAAAAATCTATCAATATTATTATCCAAGGGGGATACAAGCTTTCACCTCATGGACAGCCATCGCTTGTAAGTTCTGTTGATTCGGGATGTATAGCATTTTTTGGACAGTCTACTCCGTTATTTAAAAATTCTGAGAGAGAAAGTTCTTTTAATAGCATATTGTCGTCTGATATGACCCGGGCTTGCATTTCCTACCCCTCCACTGCCTTTTTTTCCTTTTATCAGGGAGAAAAAAAAGTAATGGATATAACTCCCGATTCCCTTGGATTGGAAAAAAAACGCTGGGCGATATCCACCCCCTCTCTGTCCGATGATGGAACTCTGCTGGCGGTTACATTCATTTATGCAGGAAGGTTTGTCGCACCTTGGAACTTTAAAACGGCAGTCGCCTTCATCAATACAAAAGACAAAAAGGTGACAGGGAGACATATTTTATCAGGATCCCATCGATTAACATTTTGCTTTTCAAATGATAAAAGTAAAATAGCCATATGGGAAAGCGGTAAAAAAAACAATTCATATCTTCAATTTTCAGTAGGAAGCCGGTTTCAGACCGGAAATATCATATAGACAACAAGAGCATTCCAAAATATTTGGATTTGGAACGCCCTTACTGTCATCCTGCGGGCTTCCCGGTTAGGAGTTACATTAACACCAGGAGATGATATTCCTACGTTCAGTGTCGATTTTTCAAAACTGACGATATTGAAAGTACCTTTTTTCACCCTTTTTGCATCGGGTGAATTGGAAACAGCAGGAAGATGATAAATGCAAGGGCTCACTTCATATAAAGTCGGGGGAAATACTGAAGGGACTGACTCTAAATGGGACGTTCAGCGGCAACTGGGAAGATGGCTTCAGCCAGGAGCGGTATGTTCCATCTGTAGGCTTGAATTATACAACCAAGATCGCTCAAAGTTTAAGCTTTGACGCGTCTGTTACATTACAGGATCTTTCACCCAATCCTCTCAAAGCTGCCTGTTTAGCTTCACTTAAATCATCTGGTTCTAGCCAAGACGGTAAAATACGTTACCATGCCTTATTAAGCGTAAATCAGGATATCGTACCAAAAGTACCGCCTGCCTTCATAAAAATTGAAGGAGGCGTAGAGTATAAACCGTATGACAACGTATCTTTTTACTTGAAGGGAGAAGAAAAAATAACAGAAAAAGACTCCGACGGGGTATTTTCTGCAGGAGTACGTATTGATTTTTAATTTCCAGAATATCACTGTATGAAAGCATCTACCATGATCTTATTGGCAATCTCATTTTGTATGAGCCAATTTCCTCTGGCCGCACAGCCTGTACACGTAAAAGTCCAAGAAATCCCGCCCAAGAAGGCTCAATCGGAAAAGCCTGCCTATTCCCCAGAACATATCCGACAATTGGAAATAAAGGCAGCACAAGGAGACCCGTCTGCCCAATCTTCTCTAGCCACCTGCTATGGGAGAGGAAATGGCATCCCCAAGGATTATGATAAAGCGTTCTTCTGGGCTGAAAAATCGGCTCAACAAAATGACCCTCATGCTTATTTCACTCTTTTTACTTGCTATTATCAAGGATTCGGTTGCCAAAAGGACATGCAAAAAGCCATCGAGGCCCTGGAAAAAGGAGCTTTGTTAGGAGATGCAGATTGTCAGTACAACCTGGCCTATTTTACCTATCATGGAAAATTGGGAATCAAAAAAGATATGGAAAAGGCTCTTGAACTGGCCCGCCAATCTTCCCGGTAAGGCCATGCAGACGCCCTGAAATTCTTATCTCTGGCTTATATCAACGGAGAAGGAGTGGAAAGGAATGTCCCTCTTGCTTTGAAATATCTGGAGCAGGCAGCCAAGGAATCAAAGGATCCTGAATACTACACGGAGATGGGTAACTTCTATCTTTTATTGTGCAAAAAAGATAATCCTCTGGCAAGCATGGAGAAAGCCGAACAATGCTTCAGCCACGCAGCCAAAATGGGAAATGTTCAAGCTGCAAAAAAATACGCGCAAATACAGCAATTGCGAACTGATGCCAGCCAATTGAAGCAGCAGATGCAGCCGGGAGACAGGGACGCACTGTTAAGGCTGGGGCAACTCTATATTCACGGCATTGAGGGAGCTCCTCTGGATAAAAAGGAAGGATACCGCTTTATCCTTGAAGCTGCGAATCTGGATTCTCCGGAAGCCCAGTATTTACTCGGCAAAGCATATGAATCCGGCAGTGGCGTCAAAAAAGACGCAGAGCAGGCCGTTCGCTGGCTGCGGAAAAGCGCTGCCCAACACCATGCCGGAGCTCAAAACGAATTGGGGCTTCTCTACATCCAAGGGGAAGGCGTGGAACGCAATGAGCACGCAGCGTTCAAACATTGGAAAGCAAGCGCCATGCAGAACCATCCCCTTGCCCAGTATAATCTCGCGCGCCTTTACATGCAGGGACTGGGCGTAGAAAAAATTACAAGGAAGCGGCCAAATGGTTCCAGTCACGTGCGCAGCAAGGCCAACAGGAAGCTTTGTTCCTTCTGGGACAGCTATACCTAACGGAGGGGCCGGGCATGGAAAAAGATGAAAAGAAGGTTCTTAAATGGTTACTACTCAGTGCTGAACAGAAAAATCAGGATTCCATGTGCATCCTGGGAGAATTGTACATGAATGGAACGCCGGGATTGGAAAAGAACTGGAAGGAAGCGGAAAAATGGTTTCAACTCAGCGCCAGGCATGGAAATAAAAAAGCAATTCCCTTTTTGCGGTATCTGTATATGACGGGAGGACCGGGGCTCGAAAAAATTATGGAGAAGCGGTCAAATGGATACAGCCGCTGGCAGACGAAGGAGACCGGGAATCCCTTGATCTTTTGGGACAATTGTACATGCTTGGCAGCCCCGGACTTGAGAAGGATTACGGGAAAGCAGCCAAATACCTGACTATCCGGGCTGAACAGGGAGATACATCCAACTTGCTCAATTTAGGCAATTTATATGTCCTGGGAGGAAACAACCTCCAACAGGATTTTGAAAAAGCACGGGAATGGTGGATCAAAAGCGCTTTGCTAAATGAGATTGATGCTCAAAAAAATTTAGGAGCACTGTATTTTAATGGAGATTCCGTCCAAAAAGATTATCGGGAGGCGGCCAAATGGTTCCTCCAGGCAGCCCCGGCAGGGAGATGCGGACGCCCAATACTCTTTGGGATTGATCTATGATCAAGGAGGCCATGGAATCGAACCAGACCGGAAGGAAGCGTTGACATGGTACCTCAAAGCTGCCGAACAGGGCCATGAAGAGGCCAGACAGAAACTCAACAAGGCAGATAGCAGGGCAACCGCAAAGTAGAAAGAAGAGCCTTCTTCCTGCCTGAAAAATCAGGTGTCAAAACCGCCCCCATCTTCATGGATTTCCTTCATTGCCGCATTGATGAGGTTCCGGGTTTTCACTCCGGGGAGCACGTTCAAGTCCATACGGTTCATGGCGTAGCCGAAGGACAGATCGTATTCCGGGTCGGCATAGGCATGGGAGCCGCCCGCCCCCGCATGGCCGAAGCCCCCGAAACCGAATAGATGGCGCAGCTTGCGGCCCGTGGAAAGGTCCACGGGGTCGTGCATGAATCCGCAGGAAAAGGCGGTAGGCGTTTTCAGGGTCAGGTCCGGCCCGTCAACCACCATTTCTTTCATCCAGCCACGCACGGTTTCCGGGAATACCTCCAGTTCATCCAGGCCCAGGCAGGCTTGGTAAAATTGAGCCATGCCACGGGCGGAAGCCACCCCGCCGAAGGCAGGCATCCCGGAAGTCCACGCTGCGGGAGTGTTCATCTGGCGCACGCTGTTCAGGCCAATCAGGGTGTTGAACGCACGGTTCACGGGCGTACCTTTTTTCATGTATTCCAGATAGAACGGGGTTCCCATGTTGGACATGTCCATTTTGCCGGGGTAAAGGACAGCCACCCGGCTGAATTCTGATTCCGGCAGTCTGATGAAGAAGTCCAGATTCAAGGGGCGGCGGATGTATTCATCCCAGTATGCCCAAAGACGCTCCCCGGTCAGGCGGATCATGAGTTCGTCCAGCATGACGCCGTAGGTATGCGGATGGTAGCCGTGTTCGGGAGGCTGCCACGCGGGAACGGTTTCCTCCAGGGCGTGCACGCAGTCTTCATGGTCGAATACATCGGCCTGGCGGGAGAAAGCGGCCAAACCGCACTGGTGGGACATCATCTGGGCAATCGTAGCATACGGCAGCGGGAATTCCGGCCACAGTTCCCCCATGCTCATCTCCGGGGATGCTCCTTGCCGATGCAGAGCCAGCAGCAGGGCTGCGGAAGCGGGTGCCTTGGTAGCGGAGTAAACGGGCACCAGAGAACGTTCCGTCCACGGACGCGTTTCATCCGCCACGGCAAATCCGGAGTGCAGGGAAACAATTTCCCGCCCCTCTTTCCAGACGGAAACGGATGCACCCAGTTCCCCGTAATCACGGAAGTTTTTTTCAAATGCTTCAATTATGTGCCGCTCGCCTTTCATTCCTCTCAACCGGACAGGAACAGCTTCCCCGCCTTGGTGGAAAAGTTTACTCCCCACTGCCTGGGAAGGCAAGTCCGGCACGATTCATATCCCATCCACGCCTTCACACCTTCCGCAGGATGATTCAGGAAAAATTCTTCCGCCGGACTGCCCGCCGGAAGGAAAGAGGCCTTATTTCCTCCTCTTCCCGGGAGGGAACAGGGCACAATGCCTTTTTCACCGTCAGCTTTAGGGAACATCGCTTTTGTGCGCAGCCAAGTATTCCCGCGTTCCCGTTTCATCCGATCCTCCTTCAATTCATTCAGGGAGAAGTTGATACGGAACAGATTCATGACGAATACATAAAAACACGAGATCAGCAAAAAGCCCACCTATACCCCCATGCCGATGACGACCACTGTACCGTTGGCGTTTCATGTCAGCACTCCGTAACCGGAGAAGATCATCAGCGAAATGCGGCCCGGAATGGAAACCAGGGAAGCCATCAGAATGGGCCGCAGGCTCAGAAGGGCGATCGCCGGAGGGACTTCCATCAGGCCTTTGTCGCGCTGCATTTCCAGATTGGCAAATTCCACGATCAGGATGGCATTTTGGCCGCCCACCTCGCCAGCATCCCCAAGCCAATCTGTGCACAGGGTGCCATCTCCAGGCTCAACCTGGAGATGGTGTCCGGCGTGAACTCCGGCACAGGAAACCGGCATAAGGTGGAGATGAGAACGACAAGAACGGCAATCGGAGGAATAAGCGTGGCACGCCGGTTCTATAGGAAGATGTACACAAGGAGCGCCACAAGGGCGACAACTATAATGCATATGCGACTAGTCCTCTGCCCGGCAGGCGCCACTTCCCGGCATTCCATGAAAGAACACGGAGTCAGGAATTACGGAAAGCGTCCAATACCATAAGAAGGCGGGACGGAAAACAAAACCCCGTTCCGGAAGGAAAAATCTCCGGAAAGAGCGCCCCCTATATCGGAACGGCCTACCTTTTTTAAAGGGGAAGCGGAAAGTTTTTGCTATCCATCAACTATTAACTTTTAACTACCACTTTCAACTCAGCGCAAGTACGTACAACCGAACGCCTTCCACCCTGAATTTGATTTCCCAGCCGGAGAAGGAAAGGCCGTATACCCGTTCCGGGTCGTCCTGGTACTGCGGGCGCGGGTCAAGGGAGAGCGTATCCTTCAGCACCGCCAGTTCCTCCGTGGGAACGGAAGCGGCAAGCTCCGGCGGAATTTCCACTTCCAGCCGCTGAAAGGGGGAGGACGTGAATCCTCCGGAAGCCTCCGGGATGCAGTCCGCCTGCGGCACATAGGGCTTGATATCCAGAATGGGCGTGCCATCTACCAGGTCCACCCCGGAGAGGTGCAGCACGGGACCATCCCGGGGGTGCATTTCCACCCTGTCCAGCCTGACGGCAGACAGCCCTATGGGATTGGGGCGGTACGGGGCGCGCGTGGCGAAGACCCCCATGCGCACATTACCGCCCAGGCGGGGAGGCCGAACCGTCGGACTCCAGCCTCCCCTCAGGTTTTCACTGAATATCCAAAGCAGCCACAAATGGGAGAATCCGTCCAGTCCCCGCACGGATTCAGGATTCCGGAATTGCGGCTCAAACACCAGCCGTGCACGGGCACCGGGCACCAGCCCGCTCTGACGCGGAACGCCGAATTTTTCCGGATAACAGGTGCTGACGCGGGCAACAGGCTGCAAGGGCAGTTTAGTTAATAGTTGATAGACGACAAAAACTCTCCGCTTCCCTTTAAAAGAGGTAGGTTTGCTCTCCGAAGACTACGGCTTCCACTTTTCCCTGGAGCGTTTTGCCCAGGAAGGGAGTGTTGCGGGCGCGACTGCGCAACGTTTCGTCCGTGACGGGCGTCTCTCCTTCCGGATCAAATACCACCAGATTGGCCGGGACGCCTTCCTCCAGAGAAACGGGGGGGAGCCCCATGAGCCTGCGGGGGGCGTCGCTGCAAGCGCGGACAACCGTTTCCCAGGACATTCTGCCGGTCTTCACCAGATATTGGTAGATGGCCGGCAGGAAGGTATCCAGGGAAATCATGCCCTGCGGGGCTACCACGAAGTCCTGAAGCTTGGAGAACGGCGTGCAGGGGGTGTGGTCGGAGACGATGCAATCGATGGTGCCGTCATTCACGGCTTCAATCAGGGCGTCCACGTCCTTCCGGTCGCGCAGGGGCGGCACGGTTTTGTAGTTGGTATCATAACAGCCCACGTCTTCATGCGTGAAGAGGAGATGATGCAAGGACACCTCCGCGCTCAGTCCGGCCGTTTCCGGCTTGCAGCGGCGCAGAATGTCCGCGCTTCCGGCGGTGGAGACGGTCTGCACGTGCAGGGAGTTGCCCGTGTCCACGGAGAGGCGGATGATCGTTTCCAGACCGATTTCCTCCGCGCAGGACGGGGAGCCCGCCAGCCCCAGGCGGTAGGAAGTGGTGCCGGGATGCATGGCGGCCTTGGCCGTCAGGGCCGGGACGTCCCCGCGCAGGGCAAAGGTGAGGTTCAGGTTGCTGGCGTACTGCATGGCGCGGTACAGCAGCAACATGTTGTCCGGTGCGCGGTCGCCGTCCGTGATAAAACGCACGCCTTTCGCCCGCAGGGAGTCGTAGGAGGCCTGCTCTTCGCCCCCGTCCCCCTTGGTCAGGCAGCCGGAGGGAATGACGTCCACCAAAGCGTCCGTGCGGCAGATTTCCATGAAGGTGGTGATCTGCGCGGCATTGTCCATCACGGGGGCGGTATCCGGCATGGCCATCAGTCCGGTCACGCCGCCGTGGAGGGCCGCCGCCGTTGCCGTGGCAATGCGTTCCTTGTCTTCCCGTCCGGGCTGGCACAGGTGGGCGTGAATGTCAAACAGGCCGGGAAGAACCAGTTTGCCGGCAGCGTCAATGATTGTTTCAGCGGAGTCTGCGGAAAGAGTTCCGGCAGGAGCCTTTCCGGCAATCACCCCGCCGGAAACCAGAATATCCGCCGGACAGGAGCCGGATGCCATTCGGGCATTGCGAATAAGTACGGAAGTTTTCATGAAGGATCAATGCTGGGTTTGGGGAGTGAGATGGTACAGGATGGACATGCGGCAGGCGATTCCGTTTTCCACCTGGCGGTTGATCAGACAGCGCTCGTAGTCCATCGCCAGGTCGCAGATTTCCACGCCGCGGTTGACCGGACCGGGATGCATGATGTACAGCCCTTCATCGGAGATGCGTTTCAGCCGCTCCTCCGTGACACCGTATATTTTGTTGTACTCGCGCGCGCTGGGGAAGAAGGGGGCGTCCTGCCGCTCTTTCTGAACCCGAAGCAGATAGATGACGTCCGGCTTCCAGGCAAAGGCCTCGTTGAAATCGGAAAAGCGGGGAATGCCGGAATATTCCGTGCGCGGCACCAGGGAGCCCGGTCCCAGGTAGGCCACTTCCATCCCCAGCCTTTTCATCAGGATGGAGGTGGAACGCGCCACGCGGGAATGCAGGATATCCCCGACGATCAGCACCCGCCTGCCCCGGACGTCCGGAAACATTTCCCGGATGGTGAAGGAGTCCAGCAAGGCCTGGGAGGGATGAGCATGCGCCCCGTCCCCGGCATTGATCACGCTGGCGTTCGTATGGCGGGCGATCACGTTCGGAAGGCCGCTGTTGTAGTGACGCACGATGACGTAATCCACCTTCATGGCCTGGAGCGTGGCGATCGTGTCCTGGACGGATTCCCCTTTCACCACGGAGGAGGTAGATACGGTGAAGTTGGTCACGTCCGCAGACAGGCGTTCCGCCGCCACCTCAAAGGAGGAGCGGGTGCGGGTGCTGGGTTCATAAAAAAGCGTCAAAACGGACTTCCCTTTCAGGGCAGGCACCTTTTTGACGCTTTTGGTGAAGAGCTCTTTCATCGGTCCGGCCGAATCCAGCAGCGTATGGATTTCCTCGTCGGTCAACGAGGAGATGTTGAGTAGGTCCTTGCGGGGATTCATGAAAGTCAGGGAATGGGTTGAAACTGTCTATTTGCCGGAGATGACCACCCGGTCCACGCCGTCGGCCTCCTTCATGCTGACGACGACCTTGGCTCCAGCGTGGTCCAGCACGTGGCCCGTGTAATCCGGCTGGATGGGGACTTCCCGGCCGCCGCGGTCAATCAGGCAGGCCAGTTCAATGCGTGCCGGGCGGCCGTAGTCGAACAGGGCGTTCAGAGCCGCGCGGATGGTGCGGCCCGTGTACAGCACGTCGTCCACCAGTACCACCCTCATGTCGTCCGTGGAAAAGGGCAGATTGGAGGAGCGGAGGGAGGGGCGCGCCTCCAGCTTGAAGATGTCGTCCCGGTACAGGGAGATGTCAATGGCGCCGTACTGGGCGTCCACGCCCAGTTCCTTGACCTTGTCCACCAGCCGCCGGGCGATGATGTCCCCCTGGCTGAGGAGGCCGACAATGGCGAGCGGTTCCCCGGCGCAGCGGGCCACGATGCCGTGGGCCATCCGCTCCAGCGCGCGGGAAATTTCCTGCTCGTCCAACACGATTTCCTGTGACGGAGGAGAAGTCATCAGCCGGAAGGGGAAAGAGTGGATACTTACAGCCCCGCCAGCTTCAGAATGCGGTGAGCGGCCATGGCGGCGTTCACGGGAGTCTTCTTGTGCAGGCCTACCGTCGTGCAGGGCACGCCGCCCGGGCACTGGGCAATCGCCAGCAGGGCGTCAATGCCGTTCAGGGGGCCTCCGGGAACCGGTACGCCGATGACCGGCAGGGAGCAGCTCATGACGACCACTCCGGGAAGGGCGGCGGACAGGCCGGCCACGGCCAGGATGACGGCCTTTTCCCCGCTGGCTTCCAGGTCCTCCAGGAATTTGATGAGCTGCGGAAGGTCGCGGTGGGCGGACAAAACCGTTTCTTCATAAGGGACTCCTTCCTGTGCGAAATATTCGCGGGCGGGTTCCATAAAGGGCTTATCATTCGGGCTGCCGTAGATGACGATTACTTTCATGGCTGTGCGTGCGGTTGTGAAACTTTCAGATTATGGCCCCAAGCCCCCTGCCCTGGCAAGACTTAACCTGAAAAAAACGGCTCCGCGGATGGAGATTCCATTCCGGCAGGGGATCATGATAGATCACGGGAATCAGGAGAAAGGATCGTCCTGCTCCTCATCTTCATCTCCATATAATCCGAAAACATACCACAGCAGCGTATTATAACCGTTTTCCCCGTCATCCTCCCAGGGGTCCTCTCCGCCGAATCCATGTTTCCTCTCCCAATTCCCGGACCATTCCATCATTTCTTCAACGGAAGGCACGGGAGGATTCCCGGTTTCAAGGCGCCCCCGAAGACCGGCCGCACGCCTGCTCCAGTCCTTTTTGTCAGGATTACCAATGTTCCGCGGATTCAAGGTGAGGAGCACGAAGTTCAACAAGGCAGGAGAAGACGCAAACCGCTGAAGATTGTATTTATCCATGTACACCCTCATCTGAAATTCCAGCTTTTTCAGATCGTCCGCGGGCAGTTTCTTCAGAGGAACCTTTTCCCTGATGCTTGTAAACAGAATATCCCTCCATATCTCCTTGAAATCCTCCGGACACCTGTCCAGGGCTTTGATCGGAAAAGAAGCCATTTCACGCCTCATGGCCTCAACGTCATGCTCAGCATCTTTCCGGCTCCATTTGAGAACCATGTGCTCCAGCATCAGTGCGATCATGAACCGCTGTATGGCTTCCCGATCCTTCATTTGCCGCCGGTCCAAATTGTCCGGAACATCCGGATTCATCTTCTCCGCACCCCCTACATCCCGTCCCCGGACAGGACTGACAACGCAGTACCATGCCCATCCTGCCGCAAGAAACCATTTTACCAGCTTCATGGCTTATTTGACCTGACAAATATAAGGACAGATGTCCGCTTTTTACTCTTCCTCATCTTTCCACTCGTCTTCTTGATTCAACAATTCAGGAGAAACAGCCAATTTCCCGGAATAAATATCCTCTTTCAACTGATTCAGACGTTTTAGGTACTCTTCCGGCGTTTCTCCCTCCTTTTTTACCGCACCATTGGTCTCCAGCCATTTGTCGGCGGCTTGCTCCAAAACCTGGCAACCATATTTTTCCTCAACCCTTTTCATGGAGTCTTGCAGCTGCTGCATCACGTCCCTGCCTTCTTCCGTTTCCTCCCATGCGTTGTCATCCTTCAACCACATTTTAAATACTTTCCTGCTCTGCAACCATGCTTCACGAAAGTCCTGCGGGCAGTCGTCCAACGTTTTCTCAGGCCACAGTTCCATCATCGTCTGCAATAGGAGACGCTCATCCAAGGCCTTCTGCTGCATGTCCAATTCCATTCCCGCAATCTCCAGGCATAATTTCCCTATGATCGCTTGCCTGGCTATGGCCAGGCGATCTTTCTCAAATTCCGGCGTTTTCCGGTACTCATCCACATCAGGCATATCCGACGCCGCGATGTCCTGGCCATATCCTGTATCAAAACTGCAACAGCACGACACCACCGCCACGGGAATCCATTTCCATAAATTCATCACTGTTTTTATTTTAACATCCATCAAGAGAAATGCCAATCCGGGATTGCCCCCATTTTCCGCCGCCAATCCAATTCCCGGTCCGTCACTACGTCCCCGCATTTTCTTTTTCCCCGCATGCTTCACGCCTTTCAGGCATCAGCCGTTTCCCGGGCAATTACTGTCCGGCGACCGATTTCATGCATTCCGGTCCCGGCTTTTCTCCCGGCAAACCTTCGGGAATAACCCATTTCCCGGATTCAAGATCACTCTTTAATTGGTAGAGACGTTTCAGATATTCCTGAGGGCTTTCTCCTTCCCGGCGAGTTTCCTGACCGTCCAGCCAATCAATCAAAGGACGCATTAAAGGTTCCAGGTCATACTGGTCACTAAACCGTTTCCTAGCCTCTTCCAGCCTGGAGAACATTTCCTTGCCTTCCGGAGTTCCCCCCCATGAAATATTATCACTTAGATTTTTTTCTATACCTTCAAGGACCTCCACATAAGATTGCCGAAAATCTGCGGGACATTGTGCCAGAATCGATTGAGGAATCAGGTCACACATTTTCCTGTACTTGATTTTCCCATCAGGCAGCCGCGGATGTTCCTTCAATTCCAGTGAAACGATCCTACAGCACAATTCAAGCAGCACATTATACCTCACGATGGCCATGCGCGATTTCCGGAATCCCTCCATCTCCTCATCCACATTGGCCATATCCGGTTCCATGATATCCCTGTTTCCCGCCGAACCCAACGGACAGGAGGCAGCCGTCCCTGCCAGCAAAACAAGTTTTATAACATTCATGGTCCCTACATGTTTCAAATATACCCTTAAAAATCAATAAAGAATCATTCTCATTCCAAATTTTTCCCTTTCCTGTTCCGTTATTTCCGGGAATGTGAATGTTTCCTGCTCCACCTGTCTTTTCAAAACCTTGAAGCGCTCCAGCAATTTCGCCTTGTCCTTCCTGAAAGGGTCTATCTCCCGGCGAAGGAATATGATGGGGTCAGCCAGGGCTTCCTCCAGCCTGTACTTGGACTTGACAGGCTGCATGATGGCACGGCATTTGCCCTGGTACCGGGAATATTCCCTGTGAAATTGCGGCTCTTCCATTTCCACTCCTTCAAATTGCCGCACAAAGTCACGGCCAGCTTCCATGCAGGCCTGAAATGCCTGCCGGTAATCGTCGGGACACGCTTCCAAAACCTTGCCGGAAACAGAGGCAAGCTTGAACTTCAGCAGACCAAACAATCTAGCTCCCGCTCCAGTTTTTTCGGTTTCCAGGAAAAAAATCTCCTGCATGAGCCGCTCCAGTATTTCCATCCTGGAAATGGCCAGAATCATTTTCCTCCTTTCCTCATCGGACAGGCCGGCCAGGTCAACATTCGGTTCACCGGAGACAACGACATCCTGGGCAACAGAGGCAGGCAGCCCCGGCAAGCCGAGGCTGCACCACAACAATAAACGCAACATGGAAGCTAGGTTTCCAGACATGACATTCACCTGGTTCTATCTATTTTCGTCCCTTTACGTTTCTACCGGTATAACAACCTTGCCGGATTCTATTTTTTCCTTCAAATCCTTATAATACTCCAACAGTTCCTTTTTATCGGGTTGCCCTTCTCCATTAAAGGGGAACAGCAATCGGGGAATGGATGTATTCAGGACCTCATCTACCATGTATTTTCCCATCAACAGCTTCATGCTTTCCGCCATCATATACCGCAATTCGTCAGAAACCGATCCCGATTCCGCGAGTTCCTTCTCACAGGCATCTTTCCATTTTTCCATCGCCAGCCGGAAGTCTTCCGGGCATTCGGCAAGCGCCTTGCCTGGAATGGCGTTCAGCTCATGCTTCAGCCTGGTTTGCAAATCCACGGCATGGTCATCCTCCACCTCGGCCCTCTGAATATTTCTCTCCAGAAACATGAGCATAAAAAACCTGCATATGGCAGCCCGGTCCCTCTCCATATGCCTGCCCGCCTCCGTCTCCACATCCACATTCGGCATCTCCGGAGATGCCACGTCCTGAGCTACGGAAAGAGGAAAAACCGGCAATCCGGTGAAATGCCATAATAACCCCGGCATCACGACCCATTTTTTACGCATGTGCTTCATTAAATTTTTTAATTTTAAATATATTTCCCATCTCCTGCTCCGATTGGTACCCTAACACTCCATCCTTTTTCTATTCCCTTCTAAATAATCCAGCATCTCCTTTTTGTCCACACCTGACGGAATCAACAGCCAAAGAACAGATGAATAGTCCCTGGACTCCTTTTCCGTGATGAGCCATTAAAAGAATGGCTCATCACGGCTTCCTTCAACAGGTACTTGCTCAACAAAAGGCTCATCTCCTGTTCATGATGACGGTATAATTCGTCAGATACTTTCCCTTATTTCCGGAGTTCCCTTTCGCAATCCGCTTTCCACTTCCAGACCGCTCCTCTGAAATCATACGCCAGTCTTCCCTCCACTGATCGCCATTTCCTTTTGGCCAGCAGGCGTTCCTTCAATCTTTTTTCCGTTGCTTCCGTTCCCAGCGATTCCCAAGGATCTCGGGATCAACTTCGATCATTTTGGCGATCACGTCGCTGGATGTCCTCTCCTTTCCCCTGTCGAAAATATCAGCAGCCAGCAGGTTGTGTTTCCTGATGACGGGCGGCAGGCAGTCCGTAGCCCCGGCTTCCTTCTTTTCCCGGCAAATGACGGGGATAACGCGGCGCCCGTGGGTCTCTGGGTTCGGAGAAATGAATTCTTCAACTTCCTGATTGACGTAAGGCTTGTCCCGATCATTAGGGCAACCCGAGTGCTCGGAACAAACGGCGGCCGGAAGGAAGAATGATTCCCTGGACCGATGGCCTAAATAGCAACAAGCCGAGATGCTCCACGTCTTTAAACAGATGGAGCAGATTCGTCCACAAGCCGGAGGATCACTAGCAATTATCTCCAGGCTCAGAAGCATGCCCGCAACCTTGACCGTACGTGGATACGGTGCATCCACTATGAAAGCTATCCGGCCATGGCCCCATTTGTTGGATAAGTCTGCATCGTGATGATAATGAGTTATTTTTTTGATTGATGATTTTTTAAGGAAAGGAATCATGGTTGAAAAAATACCAATTTTTCTCTAAAAAAAATAGTTGCCATGCGAGCCGCGATTTGTTATAGAGAAAATGCTATCGGAGTTTTGTTGGCATCAACCTATCTTCGATGCTCCCTATTTAACCCCAACTATTTCAACCGATGAACTCCAATAACTTCAATGACGACGTCAACCCCCTGACCAACCGCACCAGTTCCAACTCCGGCGGCGCGCCAGAACCCTTCAACAGAGAAGACGGTCCCTTCAGCGACAGCTGGGAGTGGAATATTTATGTGGAACCGCTCCAGCCGGGGGAAACCGCCACGTGCCACGTGATGCTGGGAGTCGACGACAACGGCTCGCTCATGGTTGACGGAAAGGGAGTCGAAATTCCGGGAGTAGGCAAATACCACGGCGGCACGTACCGGGAAAAAAACGAGTCTTTCCCGATTGAACCCGGCTATCACAAGGTGAGCATGACGTATGAAAACGTCGCGTTGCCGCCGGACTGGAAAAACCTGGCCATCCTTGCGTACTCGGTGGAGGTCGAGGTTTCCGGATCGGGGTCCTCCTCCTCCTACGTGCCTGATGAAGACGACCCTGAACCCGTCGACACGGACGACGACGGCGAGGATACCCCGTGCGAATGCAGCAGCAGTACGTCCCCGAGCAGCAGCGACTCGCAAAGCAGCTCCAGTAATCCATGTCCGGATAACCACAACGGCGAGGGGGAGAACGGCGAAGACCCGGAGGAAGAACCCTGCGCGTGTGAAGAAAACGCAGGCGGCTCCAGCAGCAACACTCCGGCGGCACGCAGCGGGCGCGCCTCCATGTCGGCCTACGCCTCTTCAACGGCAGGCAAACGCGTCGTGACGCAAACGCGCAAGGCGGAGATGCTCTGGCGCACGAACTTCGGTTCCTTCCGGGGCATGACGGGCCTTCCTCAGGGGCTCCTTGAAATCGTCGGGCGCACCTTCTCCCCGGAACTCTGGTCGCCGCGCGCGTTAAATTATTGGCACCCGATGGCGAACGAAATCACCGCGGCTCCGTCCGCGGGCATCGGCCCAAACACCGCCTTCCAGCTCCAAAGCGGAGGGACGAAGATCAACTACTTCAGCTACGCGGCGGGCAGCGGCGGCAGTGCGGGAAGCAGCAGCGTGGGTCCCATCGGCGGATCGGCCAAACGGGGCGGCTCCGCCTCGTTCCGGCAAACGATCGGATCGGCACGGAGCATCGTAGACTACAGCCTCAGCGTGCGCTCGAACGCGGGCCACACCGTCAGCTACTCGGCGGGTGCGGCCTCCTCGCTGAAATACGCCACCGGCTACACCGCCAAAAACGGCGCTTCCTACACTAAAGAAGAATTCGACGGCAAACTCGACATCGTGCGCGCCGCCGACGGCTCCATCCGCCAAATCTGGAACCTGTGGGACGGACTCGCGAACATCGAAGACATTACGTCCACCGGCTACCGCATCGCCCTCTACCTCCCCGAACAGGTGGGAGCCAAAAACAGCACGACCGGCCTCTACCCCGTCACGGGTAGCCCATTTAAGACCTTCACGATTTCGGGAGACGCGGCGACGGGCAAACTCGCCGTCACCGAACAGACCGCGGGCCGCATGCCCTACACCACCCGCTACTGGCAGGGAACGGACGGAGCCTGGAACATGGCACAGGGAGAAGGAGACGACGCTGTTTACACCCTGAAAGAAAAGCAGGTCGTTTCTCCCGATACGTGGAAACTCATCACCACCATCCAGCGAGGGGAACACGGCACGCCCATCTCGCGCGTCTGCGAAACCTACGCCGTCACGCGCAACGGCAACCTCTGCATGAGCCGCATCGAGGGCTACGGCACTCCCTACGCTCGCGAAACCACCTACGCCTACAACGGCATGGGCAAAAAGGCGAAAGAAACCGCTCCCGACGGCAGCGTGAAAACCTGGTCCTACGACCAATTCGGGCGCGAAGTCGTCTCCAGCGTCCCGTGGGCGGGAGGCGGCGACAAGGCCACCTACACCACCTACCGCGACAACACCCAGGCCGACCCGGACATCCTCACCCAGCGCGCGACCCTGACGGCCGCGGCCCTCGACCTGTGGGAAACAAACTACGTGTACACGGAGGCCGACCACGTGCGTCGCGTCGAAAAACACACTACCGCCCTCGGAGCGGAAGGCGAACGCCTCGAAGTGAAAGAAACCTGGCTCGGCACGGCCTCGAACGTCCACGCCCGGGGCCGCCTGAAGATGACCCAGGGCATCGACGGCGTGCAAACGCACTACGCCTACGAGCCGACCGATCAGTATGAAGCCCTCTACCGGGTCACCGCTGAAACGCGGGTTGCCGGGGAACCCGTGCCCGGCCACAGCACGCGCAAGGTCACCTACGTCTCCGAACAGGGCAACAACATGCGCTACGAACAGTACGCCCTGCTGACAGACGGCACGTGGGCGATGACCGACGCCGCCACCTACGAATACGACGCTGAAAACCGCTGGACGAAGCGCACCCGGGCCAACGGTCGCGTAACCGAACGCGCGATGATGTGCTGCGGCCCGTTGTGGGAAAAGGACGAAGACGGTGTCTTGACGACTTACTCATACAACACCGCGCGGCAGCTCGTGGAAGAAATACGCTCCGAAGTGATTGACGGCGCGACCGTCGTGACTCCGGAAACCATCACCAGCTACACGCGCGACGCACTCGGCAAAATCACCTCGATCCGTAAAGACGTGGGGCCGATGAGCGCCACGCAAAGCCGTGCCTACGACCTATTGGGCCGCTTGACCCGCGAGACCGATATCCTGGGCCGGGAAACGACGCATGCCTACAGTGAAGACGGATTGACGGAAACCATGACGACTCCCACCGGAGCGACGCTCATCACCCAGAAACACCCCGACGGAACCGTCCTGCGACGGCACGGAATCGGGCAGCGGGATGTACAATACACCACCGAAGCCACGGAGGAAGGAGTAGTTCGAAGTACGACGCTCCCCCAGAAGGCGGGAGAAGCGTTACTCAAAGAGCAATCCGTTACCAACGGTTGGAATCAGGTCATACGAATCTCGCAAGCCAACGCCAACGGCGGTCTCATCCACAAAAGGCACACCTTTGATGAAAAGAACCAACTCCTCCGGCAGGAAGTGGAAGGCATGGCCCCCGTCCTCTATGAGTATGACGATTTTGGAAACCTCGTCAAAACGACGTTGAAACTGGAGGAAGCTCCTACGCCCTCCAACTCGCTCATCACCGAATACGCCTATTCCCGGGAGCAACGTGCGGACGGCGTCTACCGCATCATCGCCACAACCAACTACAACAGCCAGGGAGATTCCTTTGCGCAACGTACGGCGGCGCTCCTCTCCGCCTTATCTGCTTCTCTTGCACAAAAAAGCATTGCCACGGATCCCCGGGGCAACGACACTGTGCAATGGACGGAATACACGGCGCCTTCCAAACGGACGGCCAAAACACAAACGCCGACTTCATCCATCGTCGCCGAAACGGTCGTTGTGGACGGTTATGCCCTGTCCAGGAAAGACCATGCGGGCATCGTCACGACTTCCTCGCGCTCCTACACGGCAACGGGCAGGACAGAAACCCATACGGACGCCCGGGGCAATGCCACCACCGTACATTATGATATCGCCGGAAGGGAAACGTCCGTCACCGATGCTGCCGGGAATACGACCACGACAGCCTATGACCCGGCCACTGCGCAACCCTCCCGTATCACCAACGCGCTGGGCAAAACGACGTGTTCCGCCTACGATCTGCGCGGACGCAAGACCGCCGAATACGGCACGGGAATCCAGCCTTCCGCCTTTGCCTATGACGAGGCCGACAGGCTCGTGACTCTGACTACGTTCCGGGCAGATGAGGAAGACATCACTGCCGACCCCCGCGAACGGACGGACGGAGACGTGACGACATGGAGCTACGACGACGCTACGGGCCTGGTCACCGCAAAAACCTACGCCGACGGCCACGGTGAAAGCTACGCCTACGACAACTGGAACAGGCTGGCGGAAAAACGCCAGGCCCGGACCGTAGACAAAGAAGGCACCCCTCTGACGACGACCTATGCCTACGACCCTCAGACGGGCAGCCTCGTCTCCGTCAGCCATAACGACGCCACGCCCGCCATCGGCTACACATACAACCACCTGAACCTGCTCACGCAGATTGCGGACGACTCCGGCACGCGCACCATCGCTTACACCCCATATAATGAAACGGAATCGGAAACCACATCCGGCCTTGTAGCAAGCGCTCTCCATTTCCAGCGCGACTCTCTGGGGCGGCCATCGGGATACAATCTGAACTATGCGGCAAGCACCGCCCTGCAAACCGCGTGGAGCTTCGACACCTCCGGGCGGCTCTCGACCGTCTCGTTGAACGCCGTCGCGAAACCCTTCACCTACGGCTACAACGCCGAGAACGGCCTTCTGGACACCCTCGACTACCCGAACACCTTGAAACGGTGGTACACGCGCGAAGACAAGCGCGACCTCCCGGTGAAAATCGACTACCTGCGCCCCGGCGGCCAAAATTACCCGGCCAAAACCGACTACGCCTACGACGAACTGGGCCGCCCCACGATGAAAAAAGATTACTTCAACGCGCCCGCGCCCGACCTCACACACACTTACAGCTACAACGACAGAAACGAACTCATTGCCGACGCGATGAGCCGGGGAGGTACCTTCGCCTACGATTACGATAACATCGGCAACCGCAAGACGGCACACGAGGGTACGGATGTTCCCGCCACGGCGTACACAACGAACCAGCTTAACCAGTACACGGCCATCGCCGAAGGTACGGAGCCTCCCTTCGCGCCGACCTACGATGCCGACGGCAATCAGACCAAACTGCAAACCGCCACCGGAGAATGGACCGTTGTTTACAATGCCCTGAACCAGGCCACGAGCTTTACGCAGGGCAGCAAACGCGTTGAATGCCGGTACGACTACTTGAACAGGCGCGTCGAGAAAGCTGTCTATGAGGGAGAAACCCTGATGTCAAAGAAGAGATTCATCTATAACGGCTACCTACAAATTGCGGAACTGGATGCCATGAACGTTTCGGAAACCGTGGCCCCCATTTTGAGGAAAACTTACCTGTGGGATCCCATGGAACCGATCGCAACGCGCGTGCTGGCGATGAGCGTCTTCGATGAAACGGGAACCTACGTGGAAGACCTTTTCTACACGCACGACGCCTTGAAGAACACGACGGCACTCTTCGGCATCCAGGCAGGCCGCCGCGCGTTGTATGAATACGGCCCTTACGGCTCGACCGTGAAGATGGAAGGCAATGCCGCAGAGATGAATCCGTTCCGGTTCGCCAGCGAGTACTTCGATGAAGAAACGGGACTTGTGCAGTACAATTTCAGGTACTATAATCCCACTGACGGCAGGTGGATTAATAAAGATCCTCTGATGGAAAAGGGAGGCGTTAATCTATATGGATACCTATTCAATCATGTTGGGATATACATAGATTGGATTGGTCTTTCTTCACAGAAACCAGGATGCCCTGAAGGTTCAACAGTAAGTCCTACAAAATGCCGATATAAAGGAAAATGTAAAGGTTCATATCATTACAAATGCTATTGCGTAACACCAGGAGCGTGGTTTATGCCAGAACATATGTCATCAGCCACAGAAGATTATATCTCTCCTCAAAATTTAGGAAAAGAATTCGATCGTTTTTGGTGTTGCTGTTCAGGTACGCCAAAGCCTAAAGAAATTATCTTGCAACCAGAAAGGAACTCTGAGCGTGAATTGGAACCAAGTAGCTTATCTATAGAGGAAGTTGCTGTTGGAGCGGCTGTTGTTGTTGGTACCGTTGCTATTGGAGCAGCGATTATTGCAACAGCTCCAGCCCAGGCTGTTGCATGTGTTGCAATAGTTGCTGTGGCAGGAATATTTTCTATATTCGACTAAATAATAATACTATGGACAAACGGCATAAGTATTTTGGATTTGAAATTTCCATTTCTCCGTATAGTAAAGAATTTCAGAATTCTTGTCTCCGCACTCCAGATTTTATTTTCGAAATCTCATCAATTAAATCCAAATCCCTCAAAGGCTGGCTAGTACTTTGGAGAAGCTATGAGAATTGCCTGTCAGAGAGGGGATTTATTCTCAAAGGTGGAAGAGAAGATGATCCCAACAACAATCTTGCGTTTCTTCCTTTGAGCGTCGTTTTATTCGGTTTTGCGGATATGAATATTATTGGACGAGTATGCAAGAGATTTTTTTCTATTGTTCCACGCTCAGCAGATAATAAAAGCAAATGTGATATACCTCCCATCAATTTAAGTATCCTAAGGGCACGTCTTTCTTGTTGCGGGAGTAATATTCATATTGAGGTATGTACTCTTCGGCATTTGATGTCTCTATACCGTCGTACAAAACTTATTGCCACTCCTCTTTGGAAAGTTCCGAATAAAATAATAGAGAGATATGCATTTAGTTTATTTGCTCGGGCCTCATATATTGCAAGTATCATGAACGATCAAAGATCATTTCAATACATGTTGCCTTTTTATAGAGAATTGAGATATTATGGGGGATTGTTATTGGGTTCTTTTGAGGACAAAAACTTTCATACGGCAAGAGAAGAAGAAAAAGGGCGGAAACTATTTCGAAATATTATGTTCACTAAATGGTATGCCGGCTCTCAATCTCAGCAAGAAATGTATCCTTCCGGTCTGATGAAAGATTGGGCAGAAGACATTGAACGGTACGTCTTGTATGATTTTCAACCTGGACGCAGGTTGAAATACAGTGAATCGAAAGGTAACGGTTATATTATCGAATGTAAAAATGATCAAGATGCTATGTATTTTGATACAACAAAACGCCGCCACATTTTACCGGAAAACACATCCCAAATATTAATTCACTCATCTACCAAAGAATGGATTCATGCGCTTCCGTAACTAATATACATCAGATATAGAATAAATCGATTAGACCATATGGTATTAAGCTCCCGGAGCACTTCAGACATAATTCGCCAATAAGTTTATATTGATGAGAAGATTCACGCTTCTGGGATTCTACGCTCAACTATGACGGTTCTCTACATCGTCGGTTTTCCTTCCCTCTATGGCGGGGCGGGAGCGGAGCTGTATCATCAGGTCAGAGCTTGGGAAACGCTGGGGGTGGTGCTCCACTTTATCCCCACCCAAAAAAACGTCCGGAAGGCCGCGCTCTATGGCGAGATGACGGAGCGCGGCCACGTGATCCACGACGCCTACGACTGGGCTGCCATTCCGGAAGACGCGCCCGTCATCAGCTTCTGCAATGAAGACTTCCTCACCGCGCTGCCCGAGATTCGCAGACGGACGCGCCGGACCGTCTTTGTGAACTGCATGACCTGGCTCTTCGGCAAGGAGAAGGAAGCCATGAGCCGGGGAGACATCGCTCTGTTCCTCTACCAGAACGACAAGGTCAGGCAAAGCATGGCGCCCCGCCTCCGAGCCATCAACGACGATCCTGCCATCAGCTTCATCACCTTCCGCCCGTACTTCGACTCCTCCGCCTTTCCCTACGTCGCCGACAGGGCGTCCGACTGGTTCGGAGCCGGGCATATCTCCCGGCAGGACGAAGACAAGTTCAGCAAGGATACGTGGCGCATCTACGAACACTTCGCCTCCCCCGTACCCAAACGCGGAACCTTCCTTGGCTTCGACGCCCGTAGCGCGGCTAAAACCGGCAAGCCCCCCGACTGGGTGGAGAGCTTCCACGACCAGAAATCGCTCTCCCAGCAGGAGTTCTACCGCCGCTGCCACATCGTGCTGCAACCGACGGACACGACGGAGAACTGGCCTCGCATCGGCTTTGAAGCCATGGCGAGCGGCAGCGTGCTGATTGTGGACAAGCGGGGCGGCTGGGAGCAGATGATCGAGCACGGGCGCACCGGGTGGCTGTGCGAAAGCCCCGGCGACTTCATCGCCTGCGCAACAAAGATGGCGTGGGAGCCCCACTACCGGGAGGACATGGCCGCCGCGGCGCGGGAGCGCGGGCTGGCGTTGGGCGGGCTGGAGGCTTCCCAGGAAAGCTGGCGGCAGGTGTTTGACGTGATCGAAGAGCTCTGAAGGCTGTTGTTGGGGGGCGCTTCCTTCTTCACGTAGTAATTATCCGGCTGGATGGGATGAAGAAGGATCAGGTTTTGGAACCCTATTCCATGAACCGACGAGATTCCAGGAAAAGAGAAAACTCCAAGCGTGACAGCACCCCTGAAAAAGGGTATAAAAGGTAGATGAACAACAACCCACAGGGGATTTTGTCTTCTGACCGAGTTGGCACACGTAATAATATTCTTCAGCCGCACGATATAGCTATCGGCCATTTTGGAAAGAAACAATTCCCTAAACGTTCTGATAAATGGGCTCTTCCATTTGGAGCTAAAGTCATTGTTTGGCCTAAAGGAGAGTCCGCTTTTATGGGTACGGTTTCCGATGTAGAAGCGTTTAATAAAAAACATCCCAAAAAAGCAGGCCCTGGTGATTGGATTGATATTTGGGATCCGGAAAAAAGCAGGAGGAATATAACGACAAAAGGCGTAATTATTATTGAGGTTCCTTATTGCGAGCCTTGTCCATCTTCCTTTTCGGAACTAACAATGGATATGATCCCTGACCGTAGTCATTACGCATAAAGATTTATGAAGTTCATTTCTATTATCGTTTTTTTTGTTTTATTATCTCATAATTCCTATGGTTCTACATTTACACATGAATTATTGACGAGTAATAAAAAGATTGGACTATCCGATTCTTTGTTCTATCTTAAAAAAATAGAATCATTGGACAGTTATACAAATGAAAAATCATATGAAGGGTACGTAATATTTTCTAAAACTGATGACTCATTTCAACTTGTCCTTGAAAACAACATTAGAAGCTTTACTATTTATTTGTCGTCTTTAGATAATTCGCATTTTGTTATCTGTAATAATTTCGCTTCTAAAGAAAATATACTTACAATTTATCAACTATTGGATAAGGAGCCTTATCTGAAAAAGATATATCAAACCCCGGAAAGTAATAACGACCGCGTTTCTTGGGAGGTCTATGAATGGAAGAAAGACCACATTATCTTAAAAAGTAATTCTGAAGAAGGTAAATCAGACAAAAAAACCATATATTTTCATAGTACGAAGTAAGCTTTAAAGAAAAAGGGCGTAATAATATATATCTACAAAATGCGGTTGTTTCTTCGGCGGTGTTTTTGGAAAACTGACCAGTTCGCAGCTCAGTTCTCCACTTACCGAGAAATTGACTACCGCCGCAAATAAGGCGGCTACTAATATTTCTTCAGAGGTAGGAACATTTCTAATTGAACTAGGAGATCAAGGAGCTGATGCCATGGAAAGACAAAACAGAAAATATGAATGTTTCAAATAAGAAATTCAATTAAATCCTCAATCTAAGGGCAATGGAATGAAGAAATGGTTGCTTCCGTTTTTTGAAACGTTTATGGTATTTATCTTCTTAGGATGCTGCTTAGCTATACCTATTATTTTGATAAAAATATATGCCGCATCATATTTTTATATTATAGAAAAAACTCACATGTTTGATTTTCTTTTTTCAATATCTAAAGATGATCGATTTTGGGTTATTGTAGTTATGCTTTTAGTTCCTATTTCTCCGATTTGGTATTTTGCATCCAAAGAGTTGTTTTATCAGTATGAAAAAAATTTAATAAAATTTAAAAAAACTTCATTAGGTGTTACGCCACAATGCCCAACTTACAATTTCCTTGGTCGAATTGGTTACTTTAAAAAAATAATCATTTATAAATTGATTGGGAGAACATATCTCTTTTGTAGGCGGATTCTTTCTATATTATTCGTTCTTTTTCAAACGTGTATGTGCTTGATGGCATTTATTTACTTTTCTGAAAGTAAAAATTTCAACGAAGTCTTTCATACATCATCAGAGAGTTTTATAATACATCTCGTTATCAATTATACACTTATAACATATTTAACTCTCAAAGGCATGGTGCGTGCAGAACGAGAAATCTTTACTTAATATGCAAGAAAAGAGAAGAGTATTGAGTAAAAAGCGTAAAATGTTCAACGAACGAAACATTAGTTTTAAACTTGAATTACTCAATTCTTTGTTTAGAAGATTGCGAGAAGTCTTTACAAAATTACAGACAATAAGCACATGAAAATACTTGTTTTTTTATTTTTTCTAATGTTTAGTATAGTTATTCATGCCTCCCCATTAGTATCCGAATCACGGCCTGTTAACAGGATACTCATGATGGAGAAATTTGCGAAAGAAGCTCAACTTCAGCTTAATACTCAAAGTCATGGAAAATCCTTTGAAGAAGAACAAATAAGGAAAACATGGTTAAAAGATCAATTAGAACCTCAGATCGAAGCAATAGTTGACGATGTGAGCAAGCCTTGTGATCTTTATATTATGGCTATTATTCTGCAAGAAGGATATGCTGAATTTTTCACATCATTGCGTGACCAGACGATGTCGCGAGCGCTGGAGTATGTAGTAATGCGTCTCGCGCAACTAGGTACGGAAGAAGCCTACAACTATTTCATTCGGCTTAAGAAGTTTTATGGCAGGGATGGCGGAGAAGCGGTTAAATATCGCATTCTTGAGTTTAAATATTTAAAACAATATTCGAAGGATCCCCGAGTGCTTCAGGCAAAGTCCGCCAACGAATTTATTTAGATGAGAAGATTCACGCTTCTGGGAGATTCTATGCTCAACTATGACGGTTCTCTACATCGTCGGCTTTCCTTCCCTCTATGGCGGGGCGGGGGCGGAGCTGTATCATCAGGTCAGGGTTTGGGAGACATTGGGGGTAACGCTCCACTTCATCCCCACTCAAAAGAACGTCCGGAAGGCTGCGCTCTATGGCGAGATGACGGAGCGCGGCCACATGATCCACGACGCTTACGACTGGTCGGTCATTCCGGAAGGAGCGCCCGTCATCAGCTTCTGCAATGAAGACTTTCTCGCCGCACTGCCCGAGATTCGCAGAAGGACGCGCCGGACCGTCTTTGTGAACTGCATGACCTGGCTCTTCGGCAAGGAGAAGGAAGCCATGAGCCGGGGAGACATCGCCCTGTTCCTCTACCAGAACGACAAGGTCTGGCAAAACGTGATGCCTCGCCTCAGAGCGTTGAATGGCGATCCGTCCGTGCGCTTCATGACCTTCCGCCCGTACTTCGACTCCGCCGCCTTTCCCTACGTCGCCGGCAAGCCGCCCGACTGGGTGGAGACCTTCCACGACCAGAAAGCACTCCCCCAGCAGGAGTTCTACCGCCGCTGCCACATCGTGCTGCAACCGACGGACACGACGGAGAACTGGCCTCGCATCGGCTTTGAAGCCATGGCGAGCGGCAGCGTGCTGATTGTGGACAAGCGGGGCGGCTGGGAGCAGATGATCGAGCACGGGCGCACCGGGTGGCTGTGCGAAAGCCCCGGCGACTTCATCGCCTGCGCAACAAAGATGGCGTGGGAGCCCCACTACCGGGAGGACATGGCCGCCGCGGCGCGGGAGCGCGGGCTGGCGTTGGGCGGGCTGGGGGCTTCCCTGGAAAGCTGGCGGCAGGTGTTTGACGTGATCGAAGAGCTTTAAGCTGCTGAGCGCGTATCTTCTTCACGTGGTGATCATCCCCGGCAGGATGGGGATGGAGAGGGAGCGAGCCTGCCGCCCTATTCCATGAACCAACGGATTTTCCTGAAAAGAAGAAAACTCAAAGCGTGACAGTACACCCGAAAAAGGATAAAAAAGGCGGATAAACATGGACCCGGAAAATCGAGGGGAAAAACCGCCACCGGAACATTTTCATAAGGCTACAATACACGCCTCCCTGCCCGCGGGCAACAGGATTCCTTCCCCCACTTTCCGGTTTGCATTATCGGGCATCCGCCACGGCACCGCTTTTTAACAGGAAAGCACCCCGGTTCTGATGCCGTTTCCCGGTTTGCGGCACATTTTTATTCCTCCACTTTTTCCGGCATCACTATTTTTCCGGATTCCACCCCGTCTTTCAAGTGCCGGAATGCCTGGATGACGGATTCCAGCTTTCCGTCACTTTCGGAGCCTATCTGCCTCCCCATCCAGTTCATGATCTGCTGGTCCAGGTCTTCCATGCCGTATGCAGCCAGAAAAGCTACTATTTCAGGTTCTTCCGGATCAAATGGTTCCGGCTTCATCTGCTTTTTGCCCGCCAGCATGTCCTTCACTCCCTGTATTTTGTCGTTCATCAGCTTCTGGAGTTTTTCAGGGCACGCTTTCAGTTCCTTTTCCGGGAAAACCTTCAGCATGAGAGGATAGATGTCCTCCTCCTTCCCGATGCGCCCCTGATTTTCCATCACGGGAATAATGGCGGACAGATAGAAGAGCACGAAGAATTTGCGTATGGCCGCCCGTTCACCCTCCATTTTTCTTCCTTCCTGCGTTTCCAGATCCACGTTAGGCATCGCCAGAGCCGCCACATCCTGAGACATGCAGGGCAACGACGCCAGCGCACAGCACAATAACAGGGGAGTTGGAAATGTCTTCATGATTCATACTTGGACACCGTAACGATCCAATCGTTCGGAAACCTGCCACCTTACCTTTTTCTTTTTTATTTTACGTTTCTAAAGATCCGTCTCCGGGATTTTTTTAAAAAGAACCATCTTCCGGCAAGCTGCCTTCGAAGAGGTTTTTCCCATGGCCTCCCGTATTTCCGGAAGGACCGAATATTGTCCGCAGGCCGTTGCGGGAAAACAGATACGGAACACGCCACAGAAGATGTTCATTACAGGAGGATTAGAATAGAAAACATGCTTTTTTCACATCACCCGGCCATACTTTCCGCAGGAATAATTCAGTCCTGCATCTGCCGCGCCAGGGCTTCCGCGCAACGGCGACCGTCCAGAGCGGCGGAGACAATGCCTCCAGCATAGCCGGCGCCCTCCCCGCACGGATACAGCCCTTCCAGTCCGGGATGTTCCAGCGTACGTTCATCACGGGGGATGCGCACGGGAGAACTGGTACGGGTTTCACAGCCTATCAACTGGGCCGATTCTCCGGCAAATCCGCGCCATTTATGATCAAACATCCGCAACCCTTCCCTCATGCGCCAGACGATTTCCGCCGGGAGCAGTTCATGAAGGGGATGAGGTATAATGCCCGGGTGGTAGCTGGTTGGAAGAAGGGAGGAGGACACGCGCCCTTTCAGAAAGTCAGGCACTTTTTGGGCGGGAGCCTTCTGCATGCCTCCTCCGGCGCGGCAGGAAGCCGTCTCCAGGGCTTTCTGGTAGGCCACGCCCGCCAGCACGCCGTGCTCCCTGCGGAAGGACTCCGTATCTTCCGGATGCACGCTGACGACAAATCCGGAGTTGGCAAAAGGAGAATCCCGCCGGGCCAGGGACATGCCGTTGACCACCACTTCATCATTTTCCGTGGCAGCCGGCACAATGAATCCTCCGGGGCACATGCAGAAGGAGTGGACTCCCCGGTCCCGAATGGTGGCGGTGACGGAATAGCGCGCCGCCGGGAGCTGGTTCGACCGCTTTTGGCCCGGGTTCAAATGGTACTGCCTGGCATCCACAAGCGTCTGCGGATGCTCAATGCGCACGCCGACGGCAAATGGTTTCTGCTCCAGGACAAGCCCGTCCGCCAAAAGCATGCGGTACACGTCGCGGGCACTGTGCCCGGTAGCCAGCAGAACGGCGTTTGCTTCAAATTCCCGGCCGTCCGCACAAGCAACTCCGCGCACGCGGCGGCCGTCTGCGGAACGGAGCAAATGCTCCACCCTGGCGTTGAAATGGATTTCCCCGCCCGCCTGGAGAATGGATTTCCGGATGGCCTTGACAACATTGGGCAGCAGGTTGGAGCCTATGTGGGGATGGGCGTCCGTCAGGATTTCCCGCGGGGCGCCATGAGCCACAAATGTCTCATAGACATCCCGCACGGGGCCGCGCTTGGTGGCGCGGGTAAACAGCTTGCCGTCAGAAAACGTGCCTGCTCCCCCCTCCCCGAAACAGTAGTTGGAGTCCTCAATCACCCGGCCCTGCCTCATGATGGGCGCCAAATCAAACCGACGGGAGGAGACGTCTTTTCCCCGTTCCAGCACCACGGGCTTGACGCCCAGTTCCAGACAGCGCAGGGCGGCAAACATTCCGGCAGGGCCAAATCCCACGATCAACGCCACTGGAGCGGCGCCCCTGACAGGGGGGTAATCCCGGGAAGGCAAGTGTTCCGGCGGCAACGGCTCATCCACGCCTGCCAGCAGCCGCAACTGGAACAGGATTTTCTTCTGCCGGGAATCAATGGATTCCTTCACCAGGCGAAGTTCCCGGATGCGCGAAGGAGAAATGCCCAGCCTGGCAGCCGCAGCGGCGCGGCGCGCCTTTTCATCCCCCGCCTTTTCCATTGGCAGGATCACATCCACCATGACGACGCCGTCTCCACTCATGGAGCCTCCTTCCGCGGTTTGGGCTGCTGCTGCGTGATGCAGTGGATGGCGCCCCCTTCCAGGACCAGCTTGCGGGCATCCAGGCCCACTACCTGTTTTCCGCTGAAACATTCCCGCAGAATGCCCAACGCACGGTCGTCATTCCGGGGCTGGTTGAATACGGGCACCACTACGGCATCATTGACGATGAGGAAATTGGCATAACTGGCAGGAAGCTGTTCCAGCCGCCAATCCTCCATCCTGAGCGGTTCCGGCATGGGGAGGGGAACGATTTCCACCCGGCTGCCGTCCAAACATCTCAGGTCCTGCAAACGTTCGTTATTTTCCGCCAGAGCGCGGTAATGGGGGGAGGACGAGTCCGGCTCCACGATGGATACCGCCGCATCCCGTGCGACGAAACGCACCATGTCGTCAATATGGCCGTCTGTATCGTCCCCTTCAATGCCGGAGCCCAGCCAGAATACCGTGTGCACACCCAGCATGCGCCGCAGTTCCGCCTCAATCTCCGCGCGGCTCCAGTCCGGATTGCGGTTGGGATTCAACAGGACGGCTTCCGTCGTGATCAGCAGACCGTCTCCATTGCCTTCAATGGCTCCTCCTTCCAATATCATCCGGGAGCTGCGCACGGGAAGCTCCAAGGAAGAGCCGACCATGGAAGGAATGCCGTTGTCCAGATCCCAGGGAGCGAATTTGCCGCCCCATGCATTGAACTGCCAGTCAGCCAGCATCAGGGAACCGTCGCGCACATCCTGTACAAAGATGGGGCCGTGGTCGCGGCACCAAACGTCATTGGCGGGGTGGTTGAAAAGGCGGAAATGTTCCTCTTCCACTCCGGCTTCCTGCAAAATCTGCCTGATGGCCGGATGCAGAGCCTCCGCCGCATTCACGCACACCTGCGCATGCGGAGCGATGGTGGCGGCCACAAGGCCGTACATCCGCTGCAATTCGTCCAGGCCGCCCTGCCACAAATCCCCGCGGTGCGGCCAGGACAGCCAGACGGCATCCTGCGGTTCCCATTCGGCAGGCCAGCGTACATCCGGTTCCATTGTCACGGAGTTCGACATGTCAGTTAGTCTGTTCCTGAAATTCGTAAGGCTCTTCAAACGCCTTGCGGAAACTCATGAATCCCTTGAAGTCGTCCAGGGAATCTTCCGGCTGTTTGGAGAAGACATCCTCTTCAATCAATAAAAAGACCATTTCCCCTACATGACCGCCGTTCCGTATTCCCCATTCCTTAAGCACGGTAGAAGCCATGGGGCCGAACTGGCTCAGGGCATAGTCCCGGAATCCCTCCAGCAGTTCCTGCCCGCTGACGTGGCGCTGCGCGCCGTTTTCCTGCTCTTCTATACGCTGCATGGTGAAGTCCAGGGCTTCCTTCAGAAAGAAATACGCCCTTTCCGCAAAACGCGGGTCTTTCTGCACAATGCGGCTCACGGCCTCTTCAAAGGTGGGGATCGTCATAACGGCTCCGCTCCACCCTATACGGGCCCCTGCGAAAATCAAGATTTTTGGGAGCACGCAAACTTCATGACTTTCCTTCCTTCCTCTCGTATTCCGGTCCTTCATATGTCCCTATGAACAGCACGGCCCTGTCCTCCGGACTGTAAACGAGCCACAGGAAGGGACGGTTGAATTCTATCTCCGGCCCCTTGCCGCGGGGAGGAGGGCCGGCAAAAGGATCCATTGCCCCGGAGGAGGAAACGGATGCCTCCAACCCCTCCTCCCGCACCCTGATCGCGCACTTCTGATACACGTCATGGATTTTCAACGGCTGTCCCGCGCAGCTCCCCATCCGTGAAAAATCGGCGCGCTCGTTAAACGCGTCTTTCATTCCCAAAGCCTCCAGAGCTTCCTTCATGGAGAGCGTATGGGAAGACTGGGAGAAACGGGGCAGCCGCAGATGATATCTGGCATATTGTTCCAGGGGAGGCGCGCCGGGTTCCCGCATTTTTTCCACGGCATGGCGGGCGGACAAGGAGGACAGGATGCCGTTCCATTCCTCTGCCGCCAGCCCGGCTATGAATTGCTTCAGCCTGCGTCCATCCGGAGGGAGGACGGCCATGAAAACGGGTGCACCCTTTCCGCCGGCGAAAAACAGGGAGGCCCCCCGCACGCCGTCCTTTTCATAATACATTCCTCCCTGCCGCGGCCAAGATCCTCCTTCCATGAAAACCTGCTGTTTCATCATGGGCACCTTGCAGGATGTGCCGTCTTCCCGGAAAAAAGTCCGCGGCCTGGTATCCTTTCCTTCAAATTTACTGTCCCAAAACGCCCTCAAATACATGGCGTTCACCAGCACAAGCACTGTCCGGTCACTCATCTGCCGCGGATTCAGAAGATGCCTGATGCGGTTTTCCGTGTTCCTTGCCGCCCAGGCGTTCACCTGCCGCACGGCTGCCGCCGTATTTTCATGGAAGGGAGCCAGAACTGCACCGTCCGCCCCAACGGCCTTTTTATAGGCGTCTTTTAGTTCTACGGTCCGGTCTGCAAAAATGCGGTTGGCGGAATAACAGCGCAGCAACCGCGAAAAATCCTCCGACAGAAAAGTCCAGTCCTTCCTGATTGCCCCGTCTCCGGGCAATACGGCCGCTATCTGCCTTTCCGTCTCTCCCGCCGCCCCAGGAAGCGCATAACGAAGAACTTCATACAGGGAAAAAGGAGAAACCATGACGCTGCCGCCGCCTTTTTCCACACACGCCTGCAGCAGGCGCAGCTCCGGAGGGGCGGAAACGGGGGGAGCCGGAGACACCGGAACCTCTCCCCATGACAAGGGCGCCAAAAGGAACGCATACGCCAATATCCTGAATATCATGTTCCTACCCTATCAAACTGTCGTCCTGTTGCAAGTCTTACGGACCGATGCCGTCAAAAAGCTTCATAAGCAGGAAGGAAACCTTGCCAGCCTCTGATGTTTTTGTTATGAATGGAATGCTTTATGTTCCGTTCCTCCATCATGCTTCTGGCAACCATGCTATGCGTTTCCTGCGTATCGCACCGGCCTATCCAGGACAGCAGTTCGCCGCCCATCGACGCAGCCAACCCGCTGGACGGCACTCCTGTAGCCCTTGCATGGAGCTCCTCAACCCAGTTGATGATGGGGGTGGATACGGGGGCGGTCCAGACTTCACTTCTTTTTTCACCGGCGGTAGAGTCCATCGGCGCGCGTCTGCGCGGCCGGGGAGCCATGCGGACGGCCAATGTCCCCATTTCCCTGAAGCAGAATGGAGAGCCCATTTCCAGAAAGCAGGATGTGGTAATGGTGGACCAGGCACCCTACGACGGATTGCTGGGATGGGAATGCATCAGGAAGTATGTCTGGAACATTAATTACCCCAAACGTTCCCACCGTTTTTTCAATAAACTGCCTTCCAGAATACGGTCCTGGCACAAGCTGGCCCTGATTCCGGGGGCCGATTATCCGCAAATTGCAGACAAACACGGACGCCGCATCATTCTGGACACGGGAGCACCCCACGCTGTTTATATTTCCAAGAAACGCTGGAACGCCATCAAGCAGGCCTATCCGGATGCCTTTGTGAGTGTTTATTCCGGCTACAGTCCGGCGGCGGGCGGATTTTACGCCCACGAGTGCATGCATGTGAGCTCCTTCCAGCTTGGCCAGCTTGAGTTGAAGAATATTCTTCTTTGTGAGAGTTTCGCCAATCCGGAGGTGATGGGCATCCCGGATGACATTGACATCATCCTGGGCTACGGGGCGCTGATTTCCCGCCAGTTCTGGCTGGACGGACCGGGATGCGCCCTTTATTTCAGCTCCACCAGCCACCCGATGCCCGGGCCTTCCTCCTTCAACCTGATGGGGGGAACCTTCATTCAGGACCGGAACGGGAACGGCCCCATGAAGGCCTTTGTGGCCGAGTGGTCCCCGGCCTGGAACGCAGGTCTGAGAACGGGCGATGTCCTGGTTTCCATCAATGGCCGAAAGAATCCCTATCCCGACCTCGTAGAGTATGTTACCACTCAACGCGGAGCGCAGGCCTCCGTCCTGGTGCAGCGCAAAAACAAACTCGTGTATATTCACTGGAAAGTGCCGGCCGCACCGCCCGCCGGGGACTATCATCCCACTCCCCAGGCAATCACGGAACAGGAATTCGAGGCCCATGTGAAACAACAGGAAAAAAAAGAACAGGAACAATCGCAGCAGCCGGAACCGCAGCAGACGTCTCCCAACCCATCGCTAAATCCGTCCGAATCTTCTCCGGCGCCAGGCAGGAAAACCGGGGATGCCCCCACTGCGTAACCCGGCACGTCCTTCAGCCATTTTCTCTCTACACGCGGCATGAACAAGCAGCATCAGAATTCCATCCATCGTCCGGCCGCCCGCAGCATCCCTTCCCCTTTCCAGAGAAGAATCTGCTGGTATGCCCTGACGGGAGTTTCCTTTCTGGTGATGCTTGGCATCGCCGCCTTTGTCATTTTTGAAGTGGTGAAGCTGCTGGGGTTTCTGGAACCCGTTCTTCTTCCCATCCTGATCGCCGCCGTCATTGCCTATCTGCTGGAGCCCATCGTCTCCTGGCTTGTACGCCGCCGGTTTTCCCGGCCCTGGGCCGTCATTACGGTTATGGGTGCAGCTCTAGCCATCCTGGTGGGATTCGGTGCTACCATCCTGCCGCCGCTTATCCGGCAGACGGATGAATTGATCGACAACCGGATGGAACTCTGGAACAAGACCTCCGAGCTGATTGATTCCACGATTGAGATTCCCTTCATTTCCCGCACCATAGACAGCGTTTACAAAACCAGCCTGAGAGAGTTGAACGCCGGCAATTACGCGGAAGAGGAAGAGCAGGAGCTCAGGAACGCCCAGACGGCCCGCGAAAAACTGGGGGCTTACATGACCATCAATTCCTCCTTCTACCAGGAAAAACTGATGACCTGGCTCACGTCCGGCGGACGTGTCCTGTACAGTTCCATTGGGATCATGGTCAGTATCCTGATCACGCCCATTTTTGCCTTTTATTTTCTTTTGGAAGCTGATAAAATTAAAGAAAAATGGCCCAGTATCCTTCCCCTCAAAGCTTCCAAATTCCGGAAGGACGTGGTGGACACAATGGAGGAAATCAACGGCTACCTGATTTCCTTTTTCCGCGGTCAGATGCTTGTGAGCATCATTGAAGGCATCCTGATCGCCATTTGCCTGAAGCTGGTCGGACTGCCGTATGCCGTCACCATCGGCGCGGCGGTCTGCGTGCTGGGTATCATCCCGTATCTGGGCATCATCAGCGCCTTTATTCCTGCGGTACTGCTGGCCTGGTTCACGTGGGGGGATTTCCAGCACGTCCTGATCGTTTCCGGCATTTTCCTGGCCGTCAACCAGTTTGACGGATGGATCATCCAGCCAAAAATCGTGGGGGATTCCGTGGAACTCCACCCGCTCACCGTCATGTTTTCCGTGCTGATCTGGACGCTTATCCTCGGCGGCCTGATCGGCGCCCTGCTGGCGGTGCCCCTCACGGCAGCCATCAAGGTTCTTTACAAGCGGTACATCTGGCAGAATTCCAGCATGCGCCCCATGACGGAACCGCCTCCACCGCCACATTCACCTCCTTCTGAAGAATCTCCTGCATTATCCTAACAACACACAACAACAAACCATGTACAAACCCGCAATACACCTCATGCTGACCCTGGCCGCGGCAACCGCCTGCACGGCCGTGGCCGCATCCAAGATCAATCCTCCCAAAGCCATCGTCATGATTTACGCTGACGACCTTGGTTACGGAGACATAGGCTGTTATGGAGCCAAGGGGATTCCCACCCCTGCCATAGACAAGCTTGCCAAACAGGGCGTCCGCTTTACGGACGCCTATTCCACCACCTCCGTCTGCACACCTTCCCGGTATGCCCTGTTTACGGGGGAATATCCCTGGCGCAAGGAAGGCACGGGCATTCTGCCCGGAGACGCCGCCCTGATTATCGACACCAAGAAGCCCACGCTACCCAAGATGCTCCAATCCCACGGTTATAAGACCTACATGGTAGGCAAGTGGCACCTGGGCCTGGGAGAAAAGGGAAAAAAGATTGACTGGAACAAGCACATCGCCCCCAGCCCAAATGAAATCGGCTTTGATGAAAGCTTCATCTTCGCCGCCACGGGCGACCGCGTTCCCTGCGTGATTCTGGAAAACGGCAACGTCCGCAATCTGGACCCGAACGATCCCATTGAAGTGTCCTACCAGCACAACTTCCCCGGCCTTCCGAACGGGAAAGACAACAAGGACCAGCTCAAGCTCATGTGGAGTCACGGGCACAACCAGGCTGTCATCAACGGCATCGGTCGCATCGGCTTCATGAAAGGCGGCAAAAGCGCCCTGTGGAAGGATGAGGAAAACGCTGATGTGATCACGGACAAGGCCATTGAATACATCCAGAAAAGCGCCAAGGCCAAGGAACCGTTTTTCCTGATGTTCGCCACGCACGACATCCACGTGCCGCGCTGCCCGGAAAAACGCTTTGTGGGCAAGAGCCAGCACGGCGTACGCGGTGACGTGACCGTGGAGCTGGACGAATGCGTGAGCCGCATCACGGAAGCTCTGCAAAAAGCCGGCCTGGAAAAGGACGCCTTGGTGATTTTCTCCAGCGACAACGGCCCTGTGCTGGACGACGGCTACAAGGATTTCGCCATCCGGGACAATGCCACCCACTCCCCGGCAGGTCCTTTCCGCGCCGGAAAATACAGCATTCTGGAAGGCGGTTCCCGCATTCCGTTCATTGTCAAATGGCCCAGTGTAATCAAACCCGGAACCACGAGCAAGGCCCTGCTCAACCAGATGGACCTGGGCGCCTCCCTGGAACAGCTCCTGGAACCCGGCAAGTCCAATTCCTTCCGCGACTCTGAAAACGTGATGCCCGCCCTGCTGGGCAAATCCGCCAAGGGCCGCGATTACCACGTCATCAACAGCACCGGCAAGGCGCTGGCCATCCGCCACGGCAAATGGAAGTTCATTCCCGCCGGCGTAGCCATCCGCGACGGGCTCAACGGACTGGGAGCGAAAATGAGCAAGTCCCCGAAAGGCGGCAGCCTGTTTGACCTGGAAAAGGACCCAAAGGAACTCAACAATCTGGCCGAGCAGCATCCGGACATCTGCGAGCAGATGAAAGCCAAGCTGCAGGAAATCCGCCAAAGACCGGAAACCAAGGCCGACCTGGTGGATCTGCTTCCGCTGGACGACTAACAGCCCTTCAGCCTGAATCATGAAAGAATCCGCTACATGCGCCCTGTGCGGGCACGGATACGCCCACCCGGACGATCTGGACGCGAAAACCGGCATGCACTGTGCCTCATGTGGAGCGTTGATTTACGTAAAAACGGGGCTTCCCTTCGGGGAAGCCCCCACTTCCGCTTCCCTGTCGGGGCCGGAACTCCCGGCAAAAAAGACGGCTCCGCTGCCTCCCGTCAAAAGAAAAAACGTTCCGCCCGCTTCCGACCGAAACCCGGACACGCGAAGGCCTGTTGAAGAAATCCTCAAGCAATTGCCCGCCGGAAAAACGGGCAGAACCGTCCCCGCCGCATCTTGGATGGCGTGGCTGCTGTCCACGGCCTGCCTGGTTCTTGCCTTTATCTTCCCTTCCTACGGCAATGACTCTACGGACCCTCTGTACATGCTGCAGTGGCTGCCTACCATCATCTTTTGTTGTACGGCGGCCGTTCTTTTCATCCAGGGGCTGGCTGGCGCCACACGCCGCTGATTCCTGCGGAATTGCCTGCCGCCGTCCCAGTGTCCGACTCCGTTCCGGATTTTTATGCTTGCCTGTCAACTTAGGAGGCTCTAAGTTACCCCCGTAATTTATGGAAGGGGAGGAAGACGTCCGGGACAACATGTGGAGAGCAAGACTGGACGCCATACTGATGCACAAGGTATGGGGGGCGCTCATTTTCCTGGGCCTCGTTTATCTCATTTTCTTTTTGAGCTTTGCCATCGGCGACCCTCTCGTCAGGCTGATCCAGACGGGAACACAGATGTTCAGCATCTGGGCCTGCCGCTTGCTGGAACCGTGGCCCGGTTTGCAGTCCCTGCTGGGAGAGGGTGTCGTAGGAGGCGTGGGCGGCGTCCTGGCCTTCCTGCCCAATGTGGTTCTTCTGTTCGGCGCCATTACGGTGCTGGAAAACAGCGGCTACATGATGAGGGTCTCGCGCCTCATGAGCCGCATCATGAAAATCATGGGGCTGAACGGCAGCAGCTTCGCCCCCCTTTTGCTTGGGTTCGGATGTTCGGTTCCCGCCATTCTCTCCACCAGAAGAATTGAGGGGCGCAATGACCGCCTTGTCACCATCGCCATACTTCCCATGATGAGCTGCGCGGGACGGCTTCCCATCTACATGATGTTCGTTTCCGCCCTCTTTCCTTCCCATCTGCAGGCCACTGTCCTATTTGGAATTTATGCCGCCGGCATCCTGCTGGCCCTTTTATGCGCCCGGCTACTGAAAAACACCTTTTTCAAGACCGTGCAGAGGGACTCACCCCATCGCTTGAAAAAGCTGCGCATCCCCTCCCTGCGGAAAGTAGGCCTGCTCATGTGGTCGCGCGCCTTCATGTACGTAAGGAAAGCGGGCACCTTCATTCTCGGGGCTTCCATCATCCTGTGGTTCCTGAATACATATCCCAGGCCGGAAGAGGGGACTGTGGAAAATGCGGCCGCAGCCATGGAGCATTCCTATGCCGGACAAATAGGCCACTGGATGGAACCCGTCACCAGGGTGGCGGGATTTGACTGGAAAGTGAATTCCGCACTTTTGGGAGCCTTCGCGGCCAAGGAGATTTTCGTCACGCAAATGGGGATTCTCTACGCCGTGCAGGACGGAGATTCCGGTGCGGAAGCCCAGCAAACCCTGAACGCCCGGCTGAAAGCCAGCTATACCCCGCTGCAGGGCATCAGCATCATGATTTTCTGCCTGATTGCCCTGCCCTGCATAGGAACCGTAACCGTTGCCAAGCGCGAAGCCGGCACCTGGTGGTTCGCCCTGGCTCAATTCACTGGGCTCACGCTGATGGGCTTTGTGGCGGCTACCGTCGTCTATCAGGCGGGATTGCTGATGTAACCCCGGTGCTTTCTGTAAAAACAATTCCCGTCTTCTTCCGCGGAACACCCGGTTTTTCCGGGGTTGCCCATCGCCAGCCGCAACAAACGTCATCACTCTGGACGAACAGGAAAAGCGGCCCCTGTCCAAGCTTTATTTCCGGATTCCAGGCTGCCTCAGACGGAAGAAAAACGGAACGGGCACGCGACGGGCAATTTTCACAAGAGTTTCCTGAAACAAATCACGGGAAAAGAGAAAAAAAGAACCGGAAGGAGGCTTCCTTCCGGTTCCCAAACCAGTCTTAAACTGGATCTACATTGTCTTGATTACGGAAGACTCGTCATCGTCGTCCTTCGCCTTGCCGGCGCGCTTGACGGGAGCGGGCGTCTTCTTGATTTTCTCCAGAGCCTTTTCTACATCTGCAATGACATTGTCCTCACCGGCCTTTTCATTGGCCAAATCATTAGCCGCGTTATTCTTGGCTTCATAATCAGCCTTGGCCGCCGCATCGTTGGGATTATTCTTGTATTTGGCCTCCGCCTTCATCAGGGCTTCTTCCGCAGAGCGCAGCCGGGAATCCAGTTTATTGCTGTTTTCTTCCGCCGTCTGTTTGATGCGGCCGAGCAGCCGAATGACATAAGGCCTGTTGCTCAGCCTCTTGAACGCGGAAACCAGGAAACGGCGGCGATCGCTCGTCTTGGCGTCCGCAATCAGGGGTTCGAACAACTTGATGGTGGCGTTGTCGTCGCGATCACGGTCCACGGACAGCACGCGGAGAATGGAGTCATGCGCCTGGGAGCGCACGCGGGAGTGCAGGGACTCATCCTTCCATGCCCGGAACAGATAGGGAACGGCATCGTCCGTATTCCAGTCCCCCCAGGCCGTGACAATGACCAGAGCCTTCTTGGGGTCCTCCTTGTAGCTTTTTTCCATCATGTCCAGCACCTTGGGGTCTCCGGTACGGGCAAGAAGCCTGTAAAGGATCTTGAGATTTTCCTCCGGCATGCCCTGCTGGTACCGCAGCAGCTTGGAGGAGAGCCCGACGCGCTTGGCTTCCGGAGCCTCGTCAATAAGATAGCGCGCCGTACGGAATGCGGAAGAGACCAAGTCTGAAGAAACGTTTTTCTGCTGCAGAATTTTCATGACGTCATCCAGGTCGTCCAGCTTCATGGAAAAGCGCATGTACTGGAGCACCACGGCCTGCTTGTCCTGCACCTTCTTGTTCTTGCTGTCGCTGATGGAGTCGTACAAATCCTTGAGCAACTCGCGCATGACCGGGCTGGAGGACTTGGCCAGCAGCGTCACCATCATGGCGTATTTCTCCTTGCTGTAGTCGCGGACGTTTTTCTTCATGTCCCCGACCACCTGCCGAGCAATGTTGTCATCCATCTGGGCCATGATGGAAACCAGATGCGCCGCACCGGGCCAGTTGTCCCGGTGCCCCTTCACGCCTCTCACGTTATCCAGAAGCAGTGCGGCGTCCTCTTCATTGGGAACGACTTTCACATCCGGCACGCGTCCGAGGTTCCTGGAGTCAAACAGGCGGCTGCGCCCCAGCTTGGCGCCTTCCATCACCAATTTGTTCAACTGGGCGTTTTCACCTTCTACCTGATCCTTCTTGGCGTTGGTCTGCCAGGCGTAAATCCCCACGCCGCCAGCCATCAGAACCAGGGCGCACACGCCGTAGACGATCCCGCGAAGCAGGGATTTGGACTTGTCCACGGAGGCAGCCATTTCCCTGGCGTTTTCTCCTTCGGCAGGGGGCTGCATGCCTCCTCCCGGCAGGGGCGTCCCGGGAGAAGGCGCCGCGGACGCCGCCGGAACCGGACGAGAGGCCGGAGCGGCCACGGCGGAAGAAGCCGGAGGAGAGGCCACGGATGATTTTAAAACCTTCAGCTTGGGAAGAGCTCCCGCATCCGGAGCGGCGGGTGCGGGCGTCTCCGACGTTTCAACGGAGGCGGAAGGTGTTTTTAAAACTTTCAGTTTGGGAACGCTTCCGGCTGCCGGGACCGGGGCAGACTCCCGGGATTCCGTAACTCCCATATTAGGCTTTGCCGCTCCGGCAGCCTGAGCCAAAGCCACAGCCTGGGCTTCTGCAAGGGCCTTCTGGGCTTCCGCCACCTTTGCAAGGGCATCCTGTATCTGGGCATCCACCGAAAGATCAGCCAGGGGCTTGGAAGCTTCTTCCTGTTTTGCCTGTTCAGCTGCCAGCTTGGCCCGTTCCTCTTCCGCCGCCAAACGGGCAGCCTCCTTTTCCGCTGCCATACGCGCGGCCTCTGCAGCCTCCTGCTCCGCCTTGACTCTGGCGGCTTCCTTTTCCGCTGCCATTCTGGCAGCTTCTTTTTCTGCGGCAATACGTGCGGCCTCCTGTTCAGCAGCGACTTTTTCCGCAGCTATCCTGTCCGCTTCCGCCTGCTCCGCGGCACGGCGCGCAGCTTCTTCCTGCTCCCGGGCCAGTTTGGCCTGCAATTCCGGAGTCAGAAAACGCGGCTTGGCCACTTCCACGCCTTCCGCAGCGGGAGATGCGAATTTCACTTTGGGTTGTGCTGCAGGTGCGGCCGTCACCAAACGGCGGCGCATGGGCGCCTGAGGAGACGGCTGAGATTCGGGCTGATCAGTCATAATTGGAATGGAAATACTGAGAGATTGGGTTGAATTTACATGATCCGCCCTGGCCCTGCAACCTCAAAATCCGTAACCAACGCCCCCCGTTACATTCATTGAAACGCCCTCCGGAAGCATGGATGCACGGGTTCTCCAGGGCCGACAAACCATGAAGCGGACCAAAAATATCCGCCCGGGAAAAACCGTGCAATCAACAAGATTTTTTTCATGGATACATTAAGAACCATTAATTTTTTTAGTTACAAACAAGGCTGGAAATGTGAAAACCATGATTGAATCGTACATCATCCTTTAATTTTTCAAACAGTCTTTTAAATTATGTCAAAAAACATATTATTTTTCCTTGATCGCAAAGGCTGCATTTATTAAATATATGCCACTCGTCATACCATGAACTCCAACAATACAAAAAACCGTAGGCGTTATACGCCTGAGGAAAAGCAGGCCGTTCTTGATTTTATCGCCGAACGGAAAACGCAAAATAAAAGAGGTGCCCAAAAGGAAGCCGCCGCAAAATTCGGCATCAGCACGGTCACTATCTCCAGCTGGATTAAAGCCTCCAAGGTGAAGAGAGGCCGCAAACCCGGCACCAAAAATGCTCCTGTTGCCAAGAGCCAGCCCCTCTCTTCCGCACAGCCTGCAGATTTGCGCCGCTTGGCAGCCGTTCTGGAAGAAATAGCTGAACTTGAAGCTCAAACCGCCAAGCTTGAATCCCTCCGCGCTGAAGCAGACGACCTCAGGAACAAGATTACATCCAAATCAGCCTGAACTTTTACATCAATTTAATCCTACCGATAACCGGCCCTTCTTTCAGGAAGGCCGGTTATTTTTCTTTACGGAGATCGCACTTGCCCCTCCAGGACAAATCCTTTAATATTCCTCGCCGTGACTCAACCCGCCCACATCGCACCAGCGAGCCAGTCCGTGGAAGGCATGTATGCCGACTACTTTCTGGATTACGCCTCCTACGTTATTCTGGAACGGGCCGTGCCAAAAATCAATGACGGATTCAAACCCGTCCAGCGCCGCATCCTGCATGCCATGGACCGGCTGGATGACGGGCGCTACAACAAAGTGGCCAACATCGTCGGCGATACGATGAAATTCCACCCGCACGGGGACAGGTCCATCGCGGACGCCCTGGTAGGCCTGGGCCAGAAGAACCTGCTCATCGACACCCAGGGAAACTGGGGAAACATTCTGACGGGAGACCCTGCGGCGGCTTCCCGGTACATTGAAGCCCGGTTCACGCCCTTTGCCCGCGACGTGGTGTTCAGCCCCAAGGTCACGGAATGGCAGCTTTCCTATGACGGCAGAAACAAGGAACCCGTGAGCCTGCCCGTCAAATTCCCTCTTCTGCTCGCGCAGGGTGCGGAAGGTATTGCCGTGGGCCTTTCCAGCAAAATTCTGCCCCACAATTTCAACGAATTGATTGACGCTTCCATCGCCCACCTGCGGGGACAGGAATTCCAACTTCTGCCGGATTTTCCCACGGGGGGAATCATGGACGCCACCAATTACCGCGACGGGGAGCGCGGCACGGGCCGGGTACGGATACGGGCACGCATTCTTACAGAATCAAAAAAACTTCTCCGCATCACGGAAATCCCGTTCGGCGTCACCACGGAAATCCTGATTGACAGCATCGTTTCCGCCGCGGAAAAGGGGAAAATCAAAATAGCCCGCATTGAAGACAATACGGCCCAGCATGTGGATATTCTGATTCACCTGCCCGCCGGAGTTGATCCGGAACAGACCAAAAAGGCGCTGTTCGCTTTCTCCGCGTGTGAGGTCAGCGTCTCTCCCAATGCGTGCGTCATTGTGGAAGACAAGCCCCGGTTCATGCGCATCAGCGATATCCTGCGCTACAACACGGATGCTACCAAGGAAACGCTGCGGCAGGAACAGGAAATACGCCTTCAGGAACTTAATGCGGCATGGCATCAGGCCAGTCTGGAAAAGATTTTTATTGAAAACCGCATTTACCTGACTATTGAGGACTGTGAGACATGGGAGAAAGTGCTGGATACCATTGACAGGGAACTCCGGCCCTTCGCCAGGAAACTGCGCAGTCCCATTACCAGGGACGACCTGATCCGGCTGACGGAAATCAAAATCAAGCGCATCTCCAAATTCGACGCCTTCAAGGCCGACCAGCACATTCAGCAGCTGGAGGCCGACATCGACCAGACGCAGAAAAACCTTAACCAGCTTACCAGATTCACTATCCGCTGGTTTGAATCCCTCCGCAAAAAATACGGAGCGGCCTATCCCCGGAAGACGGAAATCTCCTCCTTCGGCTCCGTGAACCGGGCCCAGGTAGCCGTGGCCAATGAAACATTGTATATTGACGAAGAAGGTTTTGCCGGTTTCGGCGTCAAGAAGGGAAATCCCGTGTGCAAGTGCTCCACGCTGGACGACGTCCTGATTGTAGACAATGCAGGCGTCCTGAAAATCGTGCGCATTCAGGACAAATTCTTCGCCGGAAAGAACCCCCTCTATATTTCCATCATCAAAAAGGGTGACGACCCTGTCTTCAACCTGATTTACCGGGATGGAAAAGACGGCCCCGTTTATGCCAAGCGCTTCCGGATAGGCGGGTTCACCAGAGACAAGGAATATCCCCTGACACGCGGAACGAAGGGAACGCGCATCTTCCACTTTTCCGTGCATGAAACGGAGCAGGACAGTGAACAAATCAGTGTGAACGTTTATCTGAAAGCCGTCTTGAAACTCCGCAACCTGATCAGACCTTTCCATTTTGCGGACATGCGGATCAAGAACCGCGGCGCCCAGGGCAACATCATCACCAAGCATCCGGTGGAACGCGTTTCCCGCATCATGCCTGCGGCAAAAGCCGGCAACGAAACCGCGGAAGAGGAACCATCCGCACCTGCCGGCGTGCCGGAGCCTGCGGAAAACGTATCTGCTCCGGTAGAAAAGCCCCGGCCTCAGGATCAGGCTCGCCCTGCCCCGGATTCATCCGCGGAACCGCCCCTGGAGCAGGGCTCCCTGTTTGACGCCTGACACGTTTAAAATACGGAAGGCTCCCTCTGCCGCCCATTTTCGGCTTGCCAGGGAGGGACATCTTCTGTAGACATGTGCGCATCTATTCATTGCGCCGCTTTAGCTCAGTGGTAGAGCACCCGCCTTGTAAGCGGACGGTCGTCGGTTCAAATCCGACAAGCGGCTCCATTATAAACCCCTCAAGTTTACAACTTGAGGGGTTTGCTTTTTCTTGCAGAAAGGAATACAGCCCCATATCAATGTGGAAAAATGTTATGTTGAGACCGCAGGAGTAGAAAAAGATGGACATGCATCAGTATTTCTGGTCCACCTGTAGACACCCTCGCCAAGCTTAGTCACAGAAGGCGTTCCCACCATTTCAGACCAATTTTTGTTTTGTTTTTTTCATAGGCATTCTTCATGCCCTGCTTTCCTCTGAGGACTGCTTGTTTTTCACTGATATTCATGTTCTTCCGAATTTTTATTTTTTCATGAATTTTTTGAAATTAAATTGTTAATCAGGTAACTACTGTTGATTCTTAAGGGTAAAATGAGCGGAATCAGGCTACCGGCAAAGGTCTCTTGTTTCAAGGTTGCGTATCCAACAAACCGGGATACGTACGAACAATTCCCTAGGTCGAACACCTTGGGCGGCAATCCTGCGTATTCAGACGAGGTCTCCATGTAGTCTTTGCCGAAGCCGTCTTTATCCATCAGTGATAAAGCGATTTTTATTCTTGGATGATGGGTACATACGAAAAACAGGTGATAAAGCGCTGATGGAAAATAGTACTCCTCTACACTCGTCGTGACGCGAAGTCTCCCATCTTCTGTAACGACAACAAACGCCAACCTTATCGGTATATCTTTAATTGTTAAAGTTTTAACAAAATATTTTCTTAACACGTCCGCTACCACCTCGTCACTGCCTTCTCCCTCGCCCAACAAAAATAAAAACATGCCGGGAGTGTTGATTCCGCGGAGTAGCACAGACAAATTGCTATAAATGGTACCGTTTGCCACGAGAATCTTGAGCTATAGGCGAAAAAAGATACATCACTAGTATCTGCAACAGATTGTGAAGGTATCGAGCTCCACCCATTCATTGTGGTTGTATTGGCCAGCTTACTTCCGGTGCAATTATACTGTATAACTTCCCCCATCGTGCCGACATCCTCCAGCGTTGTATTTCTATTCGCTTGAAAATCCCTTATAATAAAGCCTGTTGGTACAGGAATAAATTAAGAGATTTACCATTGGTTATTATATCATGATTAATGTTAACGATACTATCGAACGTTTCAGTCCCGGAATGTATATTGTCACCGGTGAAAGTATTGGAGGCCTCCGGAATAGCAGCAGCTTCATTCCAAGCGGACGTTCCTCCTCCGCAAGATGGATCATCTTATCTTCTACATGGCCGGCAAAGTCACTCTGTGCCGCCACCAGAACTCCGTTTACTGTATTAAGGCTATTCATGATTATTTCTTGTCATTTATTGTTGTGAAGTGGTTGGGCAACGCCACTGCCGCCCCGTCCATGATCATGAACTCCGCATCATCCCGACTGATGAAAAGTCTCCATCCTCCCTGGACGTTGGCTGCTTCCACGGTCAGAGCAACTGCATCCCTGGATTCCGGAAATGTTTCTCCTTCCTGTCCAGGTGAGCTGATGACCCGGTCCAGATATGCCCAGACTTGAAGCGCCTTCCATGCGTCGGATAAAACGGCAACTCGGGCTACCACTTCATTGAAATTTTCTGCCTGTTCCTGGGAAATATCATCCTGCGTGAAGCGTCGGAGCTGAATAAACCCGTCTTTAACTGCCTTGATGCATCCCCAGAAGGATGCTTCTCCATCACTATTGCAAGTCAGTGATGAATCTTTTCCTGTTGGTAACAACTCCCTTTTTTTCACATGGACACCAAGCCGAACACCACAAAAAATGCCATGCAATACCTGCCAATGATACCATACAGCCTTAACGCAACAGGCAGGATGACATTTTTTCTACATGGCTCCAACCTTTTATCGGAATGGAAACAGACATTCCCGTTTCATCAGGCAAACAACAGGAACTCTTAAACATAAACATGATTGATCCAGACAGAGCCATTGACTCTAAAAAAGATAACAAAAAATTTTCTGAGATAACTGATATCGTCTGACTTTCGTGTAAGAATGAAAAATACCCTGGATGACGCATGTTTTCAAATACTGATCATGCAAATTCTTCCTCAAGACTGGGACGGCGCTGATGTTCTCCAATTTCCACACAACTAAAATCAAACCATGAACAACAGCATTACTATCAGCGGAATTCCCGTGGCAACACAGGAAGGTCTTAATGACCATGCCAAAAATGCCACTGCCCATATTACAATGGAAGAAAGAGAAAAATGGAATGACAAGAGCGATATCTCCACATTGAAAGCCCGTGTCGCCGTTCTGGAAGATAAAATCAAAACAACCCTCACCGCCGACAATATTGCACAGTACGCCGTCAGTTCCATCGGAGGATCCAAAAGGGATGATTTCCCTAGGTTCCAACCTTACCATGGCTGGCAATACGCTTTCTTCGTCGGGAAGTGCCGATCTCTCCCATTATCGAGGACCGGTCAATATCCGCGATGAATCGGGCAATCCGGTGCTTACTGCCTCCACCACGGATAATGGGCCACATGTTCAGGTTGGCGATGTGCTGGATATCTCCGTCGGCAATTCGCTCCTTGTCGTATCCGGATATGTAGAAGTCCCCAATTATGGCGTAGCTTCAAACCGTTTTGTCAGTCAAAACGGATATTGGTTTGGTGAAGACAACATTCATGCAACAGCCGTCCGAATTACGGCAGGTGTGGGCGTACTCTATCTTACCACCCCTGAAAGTACGGTCGAGGTAGGTACGTGTGTGAATATCACAACCCCTGCTCTGGAGTATGGAAGATGGGGTACAACATATGTAAGCATTACAGACAACGAGATGCGCATCAACACATCGCGCTGTGTCATATCATCACCGTCACCCATAGAATTCATGGATACAATCAAGTTTTCCGGATTAAAAGACGGCAATCTCGTGCTCTCCAACAGAATCGTCACCACTCAATAATCCCTATGGCTCACTTACTCCATATTCATATCGTTACTTATGCGGGCAATGCCCACACATTGCCCTATGCCGTAACCGCAGCTCGCCGGGCGTGGACCGCATCGCCAATCACCATTCTCGACGATGCCCGGCGCCCCATACCTCCTTCCATGCAGCAGGACCTGGAGAACCATCCGCAAATTCAATACCGCCCTACCCACTGGGAGCGGGGCGGCAACTTGCGGGGTCGCACCTGTTTGCGGGGATTGCTGTCCGAATACAGGCGCAGCCTCCGGGAAACAGAAGCCCCCTATGTCTTGAAGCTGGATGCCGATACCCTGGTGCTCAATCCCGCAACTCTCAATACCCTGATCCTGCAAGGAGTGGATTATGGCACTCACAGCACTCTTGACGGTCCCTTCGGAGGAGGGTGCATCCTGATGTCCTCTCCTGCTGTACGGGCACTTGACAAAGCGGTGCGCCTCTGTCCTCTTGTTCCCTATGCACGTGAAGACAAGACGTTGAATGGCCTGGCAATGGCCTCGGGACTAAGCATGGCGCTTCTTGACGGCAATACGCCCTGCACGGACAAACCAGTTTTTTTCACGGGCATTGACACTCGCCTGCATGACCAGAAAGACTATGTTGCCCGCATGGCCGCCAATGTAGCCGTTGCCAACGTAGGCACGTCCAAGCTCACCGGAGCAGAACTGCTGACCGAAGCGTACATGGCCCGCGCTCTGCTTGATAAAAGCACTACACCATGAGGACTAAACATGGATAAAGCCGGAGGAAAGAAAAACCGGAGAGGGTGGCTTGAAAACCCGCAATCCTGCCTTGTACCTCCGGCCAGTCCACGAGAGAAACCACCCGAAACATTTCTCTCGATGCGAAAATCCCGGCAAGCTGCAGCTTGCCGGGATTTAATATAGATATCTCTCCCATTTTTACTTTTGCGACGTTCTTCCAGAAAGAAACCTGTTCAATGACAAACCGCATTTCCACATGCTTTAAGAAGCCGGCAGAAGCGGGAGGAAGACAGCTTCACCAGGCGGCCATCCCCGCGTTTTCCGTGCTGGGTCAGAATCCATGGCAGGGAAAGGATTTCCCGTTCATGTTGCAAAAGGAGGCTCGCATCGCCCGACAGGAAGTGGAGATGCCAGGCGTCGCACCGCCGGCGCGGGAACCGGAAATGCAGGTTCAGGATTTGCGCCACGGGAGCGGATGAATCCACCCGGCGTGCCAAGAGCACGAGGCAGCGCGTGCGGATGTAGACGTCCTGGCGGAGACCATCCTCTTCCATGTGCAGGACCGTCCTGCCCGCGGCACGGTAATAGGCCTCCGCCAGTTCAATGGCATTCTTCATGATATACTGCGCCGGACAAGGCCGCCGGTTTTCTTATTTGTTTTTCGCCTGCACAACAGGCGGAACGTCTTTATCGGAAACGGCCTGCGTAAAGGTTAAACCGCCATGGGACATCGTCAGGCAGCTTCCATCCTTGCAGATGACCGCTCCTTCCGGCCCCAGTTTCACGGAATGGCCGCAGCCGGACAGGAGGCAGGAAGCCGCAGCGGCCGCCCCGGCCAGGATGATCCACAGAAGGCGTTCCCACCACGAAAGATGGGACATTTCCCGGCTGCGTTCGTAGGCTTTTTCCATTCCTTCCTTTCCCGCTTCCAAGGCGGCCCGTTTTTGTTCTTCACTCGGTTGGTTCATGATTTTATTCAGGGTTTACGCCATCCGGCATAGAGGAAAAAGGCACACCTTTTCATCCATTCCAAACCGTTTACCGAATCCTGAACTTTCCAAATGTCTGCCACTCAAACGCACACCGGACGGCCGCTTTCCGAATTTCCTGCTACGGAAGACAAATCCCCTGTTGAAAACGGAGGCGGATCATGATAGTCTTTTTCCAGTTATGGCAAAACCGGCTCTGGGGAAAGGCTTTGACGCCCTCATCAATCAAAATCTGTCTCGTGAATCCTTGGCAACTCCCCAGGCGGGAGACGTCGTGCATCAGTTGTCCCATGCCTCCATCATCCCCAGTTCGCTCCAGCCGCGCGCCATTTTCACGCCAGAGCAGTTGGCTGAACTGGTGGATTCCATCAAGGAACACGGCATCATCCAGCCCCTGATCGTCCGCAAAACGGATGACAACAAGTATGAGCTGATCGCCGGGGAACGGCGCTGGCGCGCTTCCGGGATTCTGGGGCTTTCCACCGTACCCGCCATCATCCGGAAGGCTACGGACAAGGACGTGCTGGAACTGGCGCTGATTGAAAACCTTCAGCGCGAAAACCTGAGTCCGCTGGAAGAGGCCGCCGGCTATATGCGCCTCAAGGCGGAATTCAAGATGAAGCAGGGAGACATCGCCAAACGGGTGGGCAAATCCCGCGCGGCCGTAGCCAACAGCATGCGCCTTCTGGACCTGCCGCGGGCCGTCCAGGACATGCTGGGCAATTCCTTCATCAGCGTGGGACATGCCAAAGTGCTCCTTTCCCTGAAGAATCAGGACCAGCAGATTCAGCTTGGCCGCGACATCGTAAACAAAGGCTACACTGTCCGCCAGACGGAAAAGGCCATTCAGAAGATTCTCAACCCGCCTGATCCGGCTCCTCCCAGAAAGCCCTCTTCACCACAGTACAAGAAAATTTCCGGGGTGCTGGCCAAGCAGTTCGGCACACCGGTAAGCATTTCTGAACAGGGAGGCAAAGGCTCCATCGAGATCACTTTTTCCAGCAAGTCCGAATTCACCCGTATCCTGGAACTTCTGGGCCAGGATGAATGGGCTGGTTCCTGATAACCCCGCACCCCTTTTCTTCCATGATGCCCCGCATTGGACTCATTTTCTTGACGGCTCTGCTGGTGCAGTGCGGCAATCCTGAAAAAACTCGGGAAGCCCATCAGGAGACCATACCCGCCCAATTGCAGGAGACAGACAATTTCCTCGGCAGTAATTGCATGTACCATGCCGCACGGATTACGGATATGGGAGACAGAAGGCCGTCTTCCCCCGGCTACCGCAAGCAGCTGGACTATCTGAAAAGGGAGCTTTCCAAGCATGGCTGGGAATGCGTGGAACAGGCTTTTGAAGCGCCTACTCCGCAAGGACAAACCCAATTCGTCAATCTGCGGGCCCGCTATGGGAAAAATCCGGATTTCAAGACTCCGGTCCGCGGGCTGCTGACCTGCCATATTGACACCAAAACGGGCATTCCCGACTTTACCGGAGCCAATGATGGAGCTTCCGCCGCAGCCGCCATTCTGGAAACGGCCCGCATCCTTTCCCGGGATCCGGCACGCGCCGGACAGCTGGAACTGGTGTTTTTCGACGGAGAGGAAAGCTTTTCCCAGCACATTGACAGCGATGACGGCCTGTACGGCTCCAAATTTTATGCGGCCTCTCTGCCGAGACCGCTGCCGGAGTGGATGGTGAACCTGGACATGGTGGGCCGGCAGGGTAAAAAGATCAGGATTCCGGCCATGACGCCCCAGTCCATGTACCGGGTTTATTCCCGCGCCATTCGCGAACTGGGCTATTCTCCGGTGGAATGGGGAGTCTCCGCCTACGGCATCATCGACGACCACGTCCCCTTCATGGAACTGGGCATGGATACGCTGAACCTGATTGACGATTTCCAGGACGGCAACTGGTGGCACACCTCCAGAGACAACATGGAAATTCTGGGGGCGGATTCCTTCAAAAGCACCGGAGAAATGACTTTGCACATCTTGCGCCAGCTGCTGCCCGCTCCTCCTTCTACCTGAACCCGTTCCTCAACCCGTAACTCCCCTATCCTCCTATGTCCTTTACCTCTCCGTGGCTGCTCTGGACTCTCTTCGCAGCCTCCATTCCCATCATCATCCATCTGGTCAACCGCTGGCGCCACCGGTCCGTGTACTGGGCGGCCATGGAATTCCTGCTTCGCGCGGCCAGGGAAACCCGTGGAACCAAGAAGCTGCTGCATTACCTGATTCTGGCCCTGCGCGTGCTGGCCGTGGTGGCTCTTGTGACGGCGTTTGCTCGTCCCCTCCTCGGCAGCTTCTTTGGCTGGGGGAGTTCCGGACTGAATGAAGTGCTCCTCGTGCTGGACCGTTCCGCCTCCATGGATGCACGGCCGGACAAGACCAATTCTCTGCGAGACACGGTTCCGCCCCTGGTGAAATCCACCTTTGACCAACTGTCAAGCTGCCGCCTGTCCCTCCTTGACTCCACCACTGAAACCATTACCCAGATTCCCGCACCGGACGCCCTGGCAGACCTGACCGTCAGCAAAGTGACGGACGGCGGAGCGGACATCCCCTCCCTGCTCCAGAAGGCCATTCCCTATCTGGAGGAATCCGCCTCCGGAAAGACGGAAATCTGGATTGCCTCAGACATGCAATCGTCCTCCTGGCGGCCCAATTCTCCGGTATGGTCCAGCGTACGCCAGAGGCTGGCGGCTCTTCCCATTCCTCCTTCTATCCGTATCATGGCGCTGCGAGACAGGCCGGAAACCAACCGAGGCATCAGAATCACGCAGGCCCAGATCAACAACGGCAGGCTGGTGCTGGACATGGAGATTTTACGGCAGGGTTTCGATCCCAACCAGCCGGAGGAAGTTCCAGTGAACATTTCCGTAAATAACTCTGTAACTACCTCTACCCTCCAGCTGGCCGGGGAAACAACCACCATCCGCAAGGAAATCCCCCTGCCGCAGGACAAGGAATCCGGCTTCGGCTACGTTTCCCTGCCCCATGACGATTTTTCCAGGGACGACATTTCCTTCTTCACCTTCGCTCCCAAGCCCCTGGCAAACATCCTGATCAACGGACCTTCCGGGGAAGCGGGCAAAATCCTCTCCTTGATGGCCGCCCCCCCCGGACTTCCCGGAAGGAAGGCCACCATGCCGAATACCGTGCGTTCCGGACAGCTCAACCTTTCCTCCCAGGCCCTGGTGATCTGGCACGGCCCCCCCCCGCGGGCGGACATGGAAGAGAAGCTCAAGACTTTCATTGAAGAAGGCGGCCTAGTTCTCTTCCTTCCGGACGATACGGCCCACGGCACGCGCCGCCAGTTCCTGGGTGTCTCCTGGGGGGCGATGGAAATGGCCCCGGCCGACGAGTATTTCCGCGTGGAATCCTGGGACCGCCAGCGCGGCTTCCTCCGGGACGGCACGGATCAGACTTCCATCCCCGCCAACCGCCTCCGCGCCATCCGCCGGAAACCCCTGGCAGGCAAATACCGCGTTCTGGCCTCCTGGGACGACGGCACCTGTGCCCTGGGCCAGGTCAGGGCCGGAGCAGGTTCCGCCCTGTTCCTGACCACCCTGCCCAAATATTCCTGGTCCAATCTGGCGGACGGCCACCTGCTGCTCCCCCTTCTCCAGCGCATGGCGGACCGCGGTGCGGAACGCTTTTCCTCCGCCATTTCCCTTCGCGTGAACGATCCCGCCCTGCCTCAGTCGGCCACGGACATTCCCATGCGCATGGACGACGTACAAGGTTCCCGCCCCCCCGGTTCTCCCGTGGACACAGCCGGCGTCTACCGCCTCGGTGCGCAGACCTATGCCGTCAACCGGCCGTGGTCGGAAGACAATCCTGACCAGATCACGGATGAAAAAATCCACATCCTCCTGCCGGACGCCGCCATCAGTGCCACGCAGGGCGGCGTTGAAAATCCCTCCCTGGTGCAGGAAGCCTGGAAGCTGTTCCTGCTGATCGCGCTGGGGTGCCTGCTTCTGGAAGCCCTCCTTTGCCTGCCCAAGCGCACGGCCAAACGCCCCATCCCCGCCAACCGCCTATGAACCTGAGCCTTCAACCCACCGTCCTGAGTGTCGCCGCGGCCGTTCTGGTCATGGCGGCCGGAATATGGATGAGCCGCATTTCCTGCAAGCGCAATCCCCGCCCGCTGACGTTCAAACTGGAAATACTGCGCCTGGTCATCCTGGGAGCCATATGCTTCCTGCTGTTCCAGCCGGAATGGGTCATCATTTCAGAGCCTAAGGAAAAGCCCAAGGTCTCCATCCTGGAAGACCGTTCGGGTTCCATGGAGACCCAGGACGTGGAAATCACCCCCCAGCACGTCATTGCCCGCTCTGCGTATGTCCGGGAACTGCTCAAAGGCCATAGCACGGATTCCCTGAAAGAAACCCATGTAGTGGAAAATGCCCCGTTCAGCGTCCAGCCTGCCCCGGATTCCCAGGATTACGCCCTGGCATCTACGGATCTGGCCAAACCGCTGGAGGAAGCCATGCAGTCTTCCGACAACCTCCGCGCGGTCGTCATGTTCACGGACGGCAGCCATAATGCTTCCTCCTCCGTGCTGACACAGGCGCAGAGGATGCGTTCGCGCGGCATCCCCCTGTTCATCATCCCCGCCGGCAGCTCCGTTCCCCTGCCGGACCTGGCCCTCCAGGATGTGAAAGCCCCCACTTACGGCATCATCGGGGAAACGGTGCAAATCCCCTTCACGATTAAAAGCACTCTGGGCAGGGAAGTCAGGGCAACCCTTACCCTGTCTTCCAAAGACACCGGAAAGGCCGTCACCCGAACGGTCACCATCCCGGCGCAGGGGGAAGTATCCGACGCCGTCCTGTGGAAGATAGAAAAGGAAGGTTCCGAAACGCTGGAACTCAAGCTTCCCATCCAGCCGCAGGAACGGGTGCGTATCAACAACGCCTCCTCCTTCAGCATCGCCGGGCGCAGGGAGTCCATCAAGGTGCTGGTGATCGACACGCTGCCGCGCTGGGAATACCGTTTCATCCGCAACGCCCTGTACCGCGATCCGGGCGTGGACGTCCACACCCTTCTATTCCACCCCGGACTGAAGGAGATGGGAGAAGGCCCCGGGTACCTGGTCAAATTCCCGGAGAAAATGGAGGAACTGGCCCAATACGACGTCATCTTCATCGGCGACGTGGGCATGGGGACCAAAGGGCTGACTCCGGAACAGGCCAAACTGCTCAAGGGGATGGTGGAACAGCAGGCCAGCGGCATTGTTTTCCTGCCCGGATACCAGGGCAAGCAAATGGAACTTCTTCAATCGGAGCTGGCAGACCTGATTCCCGTCACCTTCCTCACAAACAAGCCGGAAGGCACCACCCAGGCAGGCCCGTCCCCGCTCATTCTCACGCCGGAAGGCCGCGGCTCCCTGCTGACCATGCTGGCGGACACGGAGAGTGAAAACGAGGAGGTCTGGCGCAACCTGCCGGGCTTCAACTGGTACGCACCCGTGGAACGCCCCAAGGCGGGCACCACCGTGCTGGCCGTACACGCGGCAGACAAGAATGCCTACGGGCGCATACCCCTGATCGTCACCCAGTCCTACGGAAACGGGAAGGTGCTGTTCATGGGCACGGATTCTGCCTGGCGCTGGCGGCGCGGGGTGGAGGACAAATACCATTACCGGTTCTGGAGCCAGGTGGCGCGCTGGATGAGCTACCAGCGCAACATGGCCGCCGGAGAACGGATCCGATTGATTCCCAACCCGGAACGACCGCGCTTGGGAGATACCCTGACCGTCACGGCAATGGTATCTGACAAGCAGGGCGCACCCCTTCAGAACGGAGAAGTGTTCCTGGACATCACCGCACCGGAAGGCACAACGAGCCGGGTCCAGATGGAAAACATGGACCACACCTGGGGTTCCTTCACCGCCTCCGTCAAAATCAACCGTCCCGGCAAATGGATACTGGCGGCTTCGTCGTCCGACCAGCCTGACAAAGCTGTCATGCTGCCTGTCATCACCATGAATGAAACGCTGGAAAAAATCGGACAGCCCATCAATACCGCTCTGATGGAGGAAATGACTTCCATTACGCGTGGCCGCATGGTGAAAGCGGAAGAAATCCAGCAGCTTATCCGGGAAATCAAGGATCTGCCCGTGCCGCCTCCCATGGAAAAACGCATCCTGATCTGGTGCCATCCCTACACACTGGCCGCCCTGCTCGTTCTGCTCTCCCTGTTCTGGATAGGCAGAAAACTCAACGGAACCATTTAAACGGAACAACGCCCCGCCCATTCTCCGCAGGGATTTTCTTCCCGCACCGCCTCAACGGGCCGGAGAATCCTGCGCCTTCCTCTAGGGAGAGGAAGGCTGCGCAAATTTCAGCTTTACGCCAAACTTTTTCCAGGCTTCCGCCATGTCCTTCTGCACCTCCACCGGACTTTTGCCGTCCAGCAGAACGGCACGGGCCTTTTCCTGTTCTTCCGCATCCCAGGCCATGAGGTAGCGCCTGAGCCTGTCGGCCCTGCCCTCCCCTTCCAGATGGCACCAATAAACGGTCCACAGCAGATCGGCCCAATATTCCGTGCCTTTTCCCTTTGGAGTCTGGTCATGTCCGGAGGCGGAATGGGAGGAGTCCCGCGCCAGCAGGTCCTCCAGCGCCGGGAGGGAATCCCGTCCTGCGCGCAGGCTGCGTGGCAGCATGGCCGCCAGCCTTCCGGGAACCTTCCGGAAGACGGTTTCATCTTTTTCCCTGGGAAGAAACGCCATATAGGCGGAAAAACCGTCCACCAGCCAGTGCTCCACATCCAGAGACTGCATCACCCAGTGGGTAACGGCAAAACGAGGATCCACCGCATCCGGGTTGACCGGATTGCCCTTTTTGTCCCGCAGAAGCAGAGCCGTAAAACTGGTGGGGGAAAATTTGAGCCTGCCGTTCCGGAGGCCGGGAACCTTTTCCATCTCTTCCTCGCTGAAACACACCCGGACCAGATATTTGCGGGAGGGCTTGCGCGCCACCGTCAGATTCAGGGGGACCGCCGCCAGAGTTCGCAGAATGGATTCAAATCTCCGGGCAAGGGCCTCCTGTTCCGGCTTGGCCAGCCGCCCGGGGGATTCAATAATGAAATGGTCCGTCTCATAAATGCTCAGGTCGTCCGTCTCCTGAACGGTTTTCACGAGCAGAAAGCCGGCCAGACCCGCTCTCTGGGGCCAGTCCGCATTCCAATTCGGCTCCAGACGCGTATAGGACACGTCCCCTTTTCCCGTTTCGAGAGCGTTTCCGACATCCGTATCCGGCAAGGTTCCTCCGGACTTCACCCACTCCTGGATATATTCCTGATCGGCCCCGGAAAAGATGTTCCTGGGCACGGCGACCACCCGGCCGTCCTTCAGCTTCAAGTCCACCTCCGCATCACGGACGGCCACCAGCGCGGCTGTGACCGTCGCACCACGGTCATTCGTCCAGACGCGCGCATGAACGCCCCCGGCGAGGCTCAATCCGGCCAATGCGGACAATATCTTTACGGGGAGGATCATAGGGCTCCGTCTATACGCAAACGCTACCACAATGCCCCTCGGACGCAACCCTTTTTCAGGGCACGCCCCCGGCAACGGTGCCCCGCGGAAGAAGAAACCGCGCCTCCCTTCCGCGTCATGGCAACCGCCCGGAGGAGTTGACATGCCCCTTTAAAATCCATAACCTTGCCAAAGAAAGGAGAAGAATACATGCATATCAGACCGTTCAGAAAAAATCTTCCGGTGACCGTCGTCACTCTGATTGCGCTGGGCATCATGTTCTTCCTGTTCTTCATGCACCCCCATTCCCCGGAGGAATCCCTGGAATTCTACACTCCGGACGGCAATGGAGTGGGATCCTTCCGGGTGGACATTACGGAAGTGCTGGCCGACCCCGCGTATACGGAAATCAAGATCGTCCCGGAAGACATGGAATCCTTCCACCGCTTCATGGACAAATTCCGCAACAGGTCCGTAACGGCAAAAATCCCGGAACGGGGAAGCCATGCCATCGTTCCGGGCAGGGACATCCAGAATGACGGAATCCTGCGCCTTACCGGGAATTGACGCACACTCCTTTTCCAGACGGAAACGCCGGGAACAGGGAATTCACGGTTCCGGCAGGATTTCCGGCCAGGGAGGGAGGAAAAGAGATGTCCTCGTTCCTGTTCCAGGAGCCATTAATCATGCCGGGTGGATTTTCCATGCGCATGGTTTCCGGCAAACAGCCTTCTCCTGCGTGAAAAGAAGCCTTCCGCGTTCCATGATCGGCATCCCGGCTCTCCCTGCCTACAGGGAACCGTCCTTCTTGTCCTCCAGGTCCCTGCCCCACCTCCGGGCCAGGATGGAACAAACCATCAACTGGAGCTGGTGGAAAATCATGATGGGGATGACCAGCAGACCGATGGGGGAACCGGCAAAAATCACGTTCATCATCGGGATGCCGGTAGCTAGGCTTTTTTTGGAACCGCAGAAGATGATCGCAATCCGGTCTTCCCGTGAAAAACGGAGCCTGCGGGAAAGAAAAGCCGTCAGCCAGAGAACGACCGCCAGTAGAACGGAGCAGAACCCCAGCACCTCCACCAGGGAAAGCCAGGGCAGGTTCTTCCAGACGCCGTTGATCATGGCATGGCTGAACGCCGTGTAAATAACCAGCCAGATCGTGCTGTGGTCCGTCCAGGAAGTGACGTTCCTGTGCGCCACCACCCATTTGCCTATCCAGCGCTGGGCGGCCTGCCCGGCCACAAACGGCACCAGGATAATGTAGCAAATGTTCAGGAAGGTAGAAAAGTCCACACCGTCCGACCCGCCGCGCGACCATACCAGCCCCACGAGAAGAGGAGTCAAAAACACCCCCAGCAGGCTGGAAACAGAAGCGGAACAAATGGCCGCCGCCACATTGCCTCCCGCCATGGAGGTGAACGCAATGCTGGACTGGACGGTAGAAGGCAGCATGCACACGTAGAGCATCCCCATGCACAGGTCGGGCCCCAGCACGGCATTCCACATGGGAATGCTCAGGATGCCCAGCAGGGGAAAGATCACGAAAGTGCTAGCGGCCACCAGGCTCTGAAGCCGCCAGTGCATCAGCCCCTCCCACACGGAGCGGCGGGAAAGCTTGGCTCCGTACAGGAAAAAGAGCAGGATGATGGCGGCATCGCTCAAGCGGCTGAAGACGGTATCCCACACGCCGGAACAAGGAACCAGAATCCCCGCGCTCACGCTTACCACCAGGCCGACGGTGAAACGGTCCAATTTGGAAAGGAATCCCGGCATGGAAAAAAGAATGATGAAAGAGGAGGGAATTCCCCCCCCTTACTTGAAACGCACGGCGTGCTTCCTGCTCAGACGCAGAATGCTGCCGGGCGCCAGTTCAAGCGCGGAAGAGGGGTCCGTCACCTTGACGTCGTTCAACTGGATGGCGCCGGGAGTGAAATGCTCCTTGCGCAGCACGCCGTTGGATTTTTTCAACTGGAATACCGTTTCAAAGATGAAGCCCACCAGGGCCAGAGCATTCATTCCGCCGGGCAGGGAGGAGAGCTCCACTTCCGGCAAGTCCGCGGCGGCGAGATCTCTTTTGGAAAAACGGGTTTCCCAGTCCGCGCGCGCGGCGTCCGCAGCGGCGGCGTCATGGTAGCGGGCCGTGATCTTCCAGGCCAGCAGCTTTTTGGCTTCCATGGGGTGCAGTTCCATATCACGCTTTTCCCCCAGAAGAACGAGGTAGTAGCGGTCCATCAGCTCATCGCTGGCGCTCATCATCTTGCCGAACATCATTTCCGGCGCTTCATCCACGCCCACGTAGTTTCCGTAGGATTTGGACATCTTGCGCACGCCGTCCAGCCCCTCCAGCAGAGGCATCGTCATGGCTATCTGGGGCATCATGCCCTGCTCTTTCTGTAAATCGCGCCCCACCAGAATGTTGAATAACTGGTCCGTGCCTCCCAGCTCCACGTCCGCACGGATTTCCACGGAATCCCAGCCCTGCATGATCGGATACTGGATTTCGTGCAGGCGCACCTCCTTGCCGCTTTCCATGCGGGCCTTGAAGTCCTCGCGTGCCAGCATCTGCTGCATGGTGACGCGAGCATTGAGTTTCAGCACCTCTTCATAAGACATCTTGCGGAACCAGTCCCCGTTGTACACAATTTCCGTCTTGTCCCGGTCCAGAATCTTGAAAGCCTGCTTGGTATACGTCTCCGCATTGGCCAGCACCTGTTCGCGGGACAGGGGGGGACGCGTCACGGAACGGCCGCTGGGGTCTCCGATGGTGGCGGTAAAGTCCCCGATGAGCAAGACGGCCTGATGGCCCAGTTCCTGGAACTGGCGCAGCTTTTCAATGGCCACCGTATGACCGAGGTGAATGTCTGGCGCAGTAGGGTCCACACCCAGTTTCACACGCAGGGGGCGCCCCAGCTTGAGGCGTTCCTTCAACTCTTCACGGCTGATCACGACGGCGGTGCCGCCCATCAACATGTCTAATTGCTCATCTATAGTCATTGATCTGGCGCATAGAGTGCCGGGGGCCCCGCACCTTTTCAAGCTTATATCCTGTGCGCGAAGCATTAGACCCGGCAAACGCCCGGCCGGAACCGCAGCCATGCGCCGGAACAAATCCGCTCCCTCCCGTCCGTGCGCCTGGATGGCCATACGGATGTAGCCGAAAGAATATTGCCGTGTACTTATCCGCCGCGGAGAGACCGGCAGGCCCCTGTTCACGGGATGCGGTGCTCCGGAATCTCCGGGCAAAAGGCGGATGCCTCAGATGGTACGGTAAAGGTGGGGATAAGTGGTACGCTGAACGGCGGCGTAATGCGGACGCGGCCTGAGACCGGGCCTGTTCTGGTTGTTGTGCCAGCCGTTGTCGTGGTTGTTGTGATTGTAATGGTGGGAGGGACCGGGCCGGTAATAGTCGCGGTCATGATGGTGGCAGCCCGCGGCCAGGACGACGGCGGCCATTGCCGCAAGAATAGTTATTATTTTAATTTTCATATACAAAGAGTAAGACCACTTTGGACATGAAATACGAAGGGAAAAAGTCTGTCACCCCATCAAACGCTCCCTATTGACAAAGAAAACAGCTCCCAGCACGCACAGGAAAGCCCAGAGGTAATCCCACTTCCATTTCTCCCCGATGTAGAATAGGGCGAAGGGCACAAAGACGCACAGCGTGATCACCTCCTGCATAATTTTGAGCTGCGCCACGTTCAGGCCGCCCGCATTGCCGATACGGTTGGCGGGAATCATAAAGCAATATTCAAAGAACGCCAGCCCCCAGCTCATCAGGATAATGAGCAGCAGGGGTTTGTCGTCCACCGGGGAACCCTTCTTCAAATGGCCGTACCATGCCCACGTCATGAAGACGTTGGAAACGACCAGCATCACAATCGTCAAAGCAACTTTCATTCTTTTAAAAAATCAATCCTTGGAGGACTTCGGGTCCAGCGCGTCCCGCAGTCCGTCCCCCAGAAAATTCAGCGCCAGCAGGGTCACGGAGAACAGCAGGGCCGGGAACAGGAGCAGTTCCGGGCTCACTTCCATCCGGTCCGCTCCCTCCTTGATGAGCGTGCCCCAGGAAGAATTGGGGGCCTTTACGCCCAATCCCAGAAAGGAAAGGACGGCTTCCAGCAGCATGATTCCCGGTACGGCCAGCGTCGTGTACACGATCACGGAGCCGAACAAATTCGGAGCTATGTGGCGGAAGAGGATTTTTACATGCCCTAAGCCCAGGGAACGGGCCGCCTCCACAAATTCCCGCCCTTTCAATTCCAGAGTCTGCGTGCGGACGATGCGCGCCAGCGTAAGCCACCCCAGCGCACCGATGGCAATGAAGAGCGGAATAAGCCCGGTAATGGGGCTCACCATTTCCACGGACCATCCGGTAATGTCGGATATCCACTGCGTGAGCTGCCGGGAAGGTTCCTCCACGGAGAGGGAGAAAATGATCACCAGCACAATGAACGGCAGAGCGAAAAGCACGTCCACCAGGCGCATCATCAGGGCATCCAGCCTGCCCCCGGCATAGCCGGAAACCAAGCCATACGCCACGCCGATGACCAGGGACACGCCCGTGGCGACCACGCCGACCAGCAGGGAGATGCGGCCGCCGTACAGCACGCGCGCCAGAAGATCCCGCCCCAGCTGGTCCGTGCCGAACCAGTGGTCCCAGGAAGGGGCTTCCGCGATGCGCGACAGGTCCTGCACGTTGGGATGCGGAAGCCACGGCAGCAGGGGCACCAGAAAACAGGAGGCCACGATCAGGACCAGGGCCAGCAGGGAGCACATGGCCGCACTGTTCCTGGAAAGCCGCAGAAAAGCGTCCTTCCACAGAGAGGAACCCTGTTCCTCCGGCACGTTCAGGCTTTCTTTTTTCATGACTCCACTCTCAGTCTCGGGTTAACGGCCATCTGAACCAGGTCTACGGCCAGATTGGCCGTGACGATCAGAATGCCGTAAAACAACACCAGCCCCTGGATGAGGAAATAATCCCGGTCCGTGGTGGCGTTCACGAAGTGCTGGCCCATTCCGGGCACCTGAAAGCAGGTTTCCACCACGAAAGAGCCGGTAATCATGGCGGCAAAAGCCGGCCCCAGATAGGAAATGGCCGGAATCAGGCCGCCGCGCAGGGCATGCTTCCAGACTACCCGGAAAGGCCCTGCTCCCTTGGCTCGGGCTGTCCTGATGAAATCCTGGCTCAGAACCTCAAGCATGCCGCCGCGCGTCAGCCGGGCGAGGTAGGCGGCGTTTACGAGACCCAGCGTCAGAGCCGGCAACAGCACGCAGCCGGGGGTGTCCCACCCCGCCACGCTCAGGCCGGGCACATGCATACCCAGCCCCACGCCCAGCAGCGGAGCCACGACGAAGGCGGGAACGCAGATGCCCGCCATGGACACCAGCATCACCCACCAGTCAATCCAGCGGTTTTTATACAGGGCGCCCAGAATGCCGGCGGGAATCCCCACCATGATGGAAATCACCATGCCGAGGACGCCCAGATGGAGGGAAACCGGAAAGGACTGCCCGATCATGTCCGCCACGCTGATGCCCTCCTTCACCAGGGAAGGCCCCAAGTCGCCGTTGGCCAGCATGTTCCACCAATAGTGCCCGTACTGGACAAGGGCGCTCTGGTCCAGTCCGTAACTGGCCTGCAACTGGTGCAGGACATGTTCAGGCAACTTCTTTTCACCCATGAAGGGGTGGCCGGGGAGCAGGCGGATCAGGAAAAACGTCACCGTTTCCAGCACAAAGAGGACGAGGGTCCCCTGCGCTATGCGTTTCAGGATCATTCTGGTCACTGCCGTCCCCCCTTTCCTCTGGCCCGCGGGGCGCACAGGCTGATGTCCTCAAACAAATGGTTGTCCAGCAGGAGGGGGTGCCAGCCCCGCACCTCCGGCCTTTTCAGGTAGGAGCGCCTGGCCCAGTACAGCGGAATCACGGGGGATTCCGACAGCATCAGGGCTTCCGCGCGGGCCAGCAGGGCCATGCGCTTTTCCTGGTCACCCGTAGCACGGCTTTCCGCCAGCAGGCGTTCATATTCCGGATGAAACCAACCCGTATTGTTGTTGCCGGAAGCGGCGCTCCACAAATCCAGAAAGCTGGACGGGTCCAGGTAATCCCCGGACCAGGAGGAGGAGCTCAAATCATACTGCATGGAATTCTGGGCGAATTTGTAGGCGGTCCACTCACAGGAACGTATTTCCACATGAATCCCCAGATGCTTCTTCCACATGCCCTGAATGGCCTCCGCCATCGTCTTCTGCACCTCGCGCGAAGTAGTCATCAATTCCAGCCGGGGGAACCCCTCCCCACCGGGGAACCCGGCCTCCGCCAGCAGGGCGCGCGCCTTTTCCGGATTGAATTCCACGCCGTGCGGAGTCCTGTACCCCGCGCCGTCCGGCGTGAAACCGAAGCATGGCTGCCCTCCTCCGCACACCACATCGCGCACCAGCGCCTCCCTGTCCACGGCCATGGAAAGGGCCTTCCGCACGCGGACGTCCTTCAACGGCCCGCGCCCGGTATTCAGCCGGTAAAAAATAGTCACGTAATAATCGTCCTGGCAGAAGTCCGCGCCGCCGCGCTCCCGTGCGTACGCCGTCATCTCCGGAGGCACGTTGTTGGTCACGTGCATCTTGCCGTTGAAAAACATGCGGGTTTCCGTAAATCCGTTCACGGTGGGAAGAAAGCGCACTCCGTTCAGGCGGACCGCCGCGGCATTCCGGTACCGGGGATTCCGCCTCACCTCCACATAGTCATTGAAACGGTGCTCCGCCATCACAAAAGGACCGTTGCCCACGGCCGCTCCGGGCCTGGTCCATGCCCCCGCCCGGCTCAGCATGCCTCCATGGGCCTCCACTGCATGGCGGGGGACCGGAAACCAGGTGCAGTGCAAAAGCAGCAGGGGAAGCTGGGGCATCGGGGAGCGCATCGCCAGCTCCAGAGTATGGTCGTCCACGGCGCGCGCGCCCACATGCGCGGCATCCCACAAATCAGGGCGTCCGGCGCGGACGTCTTCCAGCATGATGGCCGCCATCCGTTTTGCGGCACCCGCCGGCATTCCGGCGGGCCATTCCATCAGGGACGGCTCCCGGGCCAGTTCTTCCAGTTCCGGGGCATCCATGCCGTCCAGCTTCTTCCAGTCCACGCAGTCCATCAGGGCCGCATCCAGCCTGTATTCCGCGGCAAATGCGGAGCCGGGACCGCATAAAATCAGACTGCGGAAATTCCTGTTGTACGCCTCCGCATTCTTCAGGGGATAAAGCATATCCGCATACCTGCCGCCGAATTCCGGATGCAACAAGCGATGATAGGCATACACGAAGTCATGGGCCGTCAGCGGAGTCCCGTCGCTCCACACGGCATCCTTCCGCAGGAAAAACCGCCATACGTCCGCTTCCGGATTGTGCGCCCACGATTCCGCCACGGCGGGATGAAAAACGGAATCCTTCCGGGAATCCCCGCGCAGCAGCCCCTCCATCACGGCGTTAATGATCTTGAAGTCGGAAACGGAGGTGGCTACGTGCGGATCAAAACTCTGGGGCTCCGTGTTATTACCCACAATCAGAATCCCGTCTTCCTGCGCCCGTTCCACGCTGGTATGCGTGTCGCATCCTGCAAGCAGGAACATCACGCAGAAAATCATGAACAGGCGCATGGCCGGATTCTGTCAGGTTTCCGCTGTCCACGCAAGATTTCACCTGAAAGAAATTCACTTTGCGGGCTGACGTGATTCTGGTCTTTTCCTGGTCGTCTGCACTCCAAACTGGCTTTTCCCGAATATCCCCCTATCATTTTTCCATGTTTAAATTCAAACATCATCTGTTTTGCCTCCTGGCCTTGTTTGCAGGCGCCTCCCTGGCGGCAGCGGCGGCAGACACGGCCCCCTGGCTCAGGGCCTGGATCAATGGGGAAGAAATAACGGGAACCACGTTGGAAAGCCGCTACAGCACCCCGGACGACGAACCTGCCAGTCCCGTCATCCGCTGGGAAAGGAGTGATTCGAGAAACGGCAAACCCATTCTTGTCCAGCAGGGAAAGGACAAGGAATCCTACACGCTGACGGACAAGGACGCAGGCCAGTACTTCCGCATCATCGTGGGCAGCGGCACGAAAGACGCCATTGCCAGTCCGTGGATAGGTCCGGTGATCACGGAAAAACAGGCGGAAAGCATCAATAACCGCTTTGATTCCGCCAACACCTACCAGGAAAATGTGGATGCCCTTCAGAAAGAGCTGTCGGAAAAACTCAAAGACGCCGTCTATTTCACCGTGGAAACCGGCCAGCTCCACGGTTCACCCTACGCCATGGTCAATAACGAACGGGTGCCCCTTCCTGAAGATATCCGGCCCTTCCGGGAAAACGGGAAAATCTATGTAAACCAGCCTTTTGTTCAAGCCGTTTTCAAAAAGGAACTGCCCGACGAGATCATGGAGGAAGCGGGGGGCCAGAAAGCCTACGAAATAGGCAACGCAGCCAGGGCGCTGAAACTCAATCTCTGGCTGGGGGACAAGGAGAAGGCGCCCGTACCCAATTTCCGGCTTCAGCCCATGGCCGAGGGCTTGGTGGTCTTCACTCCGGAGAAAAACATCTTCTCCCCGGTCAAGGACCGCGACCTGGTCAATGAAGCCATTAACCGGCTCTTCGACTTCAAGGCCAATGAAGAACAGCTCCAATGGTTCCGAGACGCCAAATTTGGCATGTTCATCCACTGGAACCCTTCCTCATTGCTGGAACGGGAAATCAGTTGGGAACGCAATGCCGCCCGTCCCTTTGACAGCAACAGCGGCAAGAAAAACGTCATGGATTTCGAATACGATTCCACTTACCGCCGTTTCAATCCCAAACAATATGACCCCAAAAAGTGGATATCCGTCGCCAGGAAGAGCGGCATGAAATATGCTGTGCTGACGAGCAAGCACCACGACAGTTTCTGCAACTTCCCCTCTGCCTACGATACGTTTACCATCACCAATACCCCTTACGGCAAGGACATTGTGGGCCAATTTGCAGCGGCGGTGCATGCGGCCGGGCTTAAACTGGGCTTCTACTACTCCGGACGGGACTGGTACAACCCCTATTACCTGACCAACCAGCATTACCGCTATCTGGAATATTACTTCGGACAAATCAGCGAACTGCTTACCCGCTACGGGCAGGTGGACATCATCTGGTTCGACAACCTGGGCAACAGCTCCCTCAACCAGTGGGATCCTCGCACCATGATCCGCCGCATCAAGCAATACCAGCCCGACATTCTGATCAACAACCGCATGAACGGCACCAGAGGAGGCAACAAGGGTCCCCTGGCGGAAGACCTGAAAGGCGATTTTCTGACTCCGGAATGCAAGCTGGGACCGTTCAATGACAAAACTCCCTGGGAAAGCTGCATGACAGTGGCCGACATTCCCGGCACCCGCTGGACAGGCAACTGGTCCTACACCTCCAAAGCCAAAGTCAAGCCACTGGAAGAATCCATCAAATTCCTGATCAACAACACAGTCAAGGACGGAAACCTGCTTTACAACATCGGGCCGACTCCGCTGGGCACCTTCGTCCCCGAACAGGCCGATACCTTCCTGGCCATGGGCAAGTGGATCGCCCCCTACCGTGAGGCTATCTACGGCACGCGCGGCGGCCCCTACAAGGATATGCCCTGGGGCGGAAGCTGCTACAAAATGAACCGCAACGGCAAAAAAACCGTTTACCTCCACGTCAGCCCCCTGATTGCGCAGAAAGGAAAAGAACTGAAAGGTTCCGAACACCTGTTCATCAAGGATACGGGTGAGAAATTCACTAAGGCGACAATAATCGTGGACGGCAAGTTCAACGGAAAGAAAGCCAAGCTGGAGAAGGAAGACGGCCAGTACAAAATCACGCTTCCCGAAGGCATGTCCTGGGACAAATGGGATACCGTCATCAAGCTTCAATAACCTCTCTTTTACATCAGGAAACAGACAAGGCAACAAGTCGGTCCCGGTATCATCCGGGGCCGGCTTTTATTCTATAGGAAGACTCATGGGCCGTCCTTCGAGCTGCTTCCCGTTCCTGCAAAAACCATCAAAGGAACGTACGGAACAACATTTCCGCAGGCAGCGCAGGTTTCTTCCGCACTTGTTCACGCAAATGGCTTCCGCAAGCATGAAAAACCCCGCAATGGCCATGCGGGCCGTTGCGGGGCACTCCCCCGTATCAGGAGGGAGAAAAACAGTGTCAGCTACTTGTTCTGAGCTTTTTTAGCAGCTTCAATCTGAGCCTTGATCCGGTCCTTGTTGGCAAGGATTCCAGCCTTGATGCGGGGGGCCTGCTGGCCCGCTTCCGTACCAGGCTTCAATTCCGCGACCTTGTCCAGAATCAGTACGGCGCCGTCCACATCACCTGTAGAATTTAGGAAAGTGCCGAATTCCATCATCAGCAATTCCTGCTGGGTTTCCGGAAGAAGTTTGTCGCGGTCGGGATAGGACTTCACTACCTGAAGAGCTTCGGCGGGCGTGGTATTGGCCGTCATTTTGCCGGCCAGGTAATCCTGCACTTCCTTCCGTTCCTTCTTGAGCTGGTCGGCGTGGGCATCCGCAGCTTTCAGACCGGACTTGTCGTCCTTGTCCAGCTTCTTGATTTCCGCTTTCACGTCACCGTAGAAATTGTCCACATACTCTTTGGGGGCCAGCTTAAGAACTTCCATTAGCGCAGCAACCTTGGCTTCATCCGTGGAAGCCTTCGCAACGCTGGCTTCCGCCGCCTGGAGGGCTTCCTTATTCTTCAGGGCGTCCTGCATGGCTTTCACGACGTCTTCCCTGGGCCTTCCGCCAACAAAGCCTCCAAAGGGCTTGCCGGAAGCATCCGCAAATACTACGGTCGGAAATCCCGTCACGCCGTACTGTTCGGCAAGCTTCTGATTGGCCGCCTTCATTTCAGCGGACTGTTCCTTGCCGCGCGGATAATCCAGTTCCAGCAGCACAAAGTTCTTTTGAGCTTCCTTCTGGAAATCAGGCTTGCTGAACACATTGGCGCGGAGCTGCATGCAGGGCGGACACCAGTCGGAACCGGTGAACTCGATCATCAAGTCCTTCTTCTGTTCGGCAGCTTCCTTTTTGGCGGCGTCCATATCGGTCAGCCATCCCTCCGCGGCAAAGCAGGGTGCGATGCAGGCGGCAACAACTATTGGCAGAATTTGTCTAATCATAGCTACAATCAATATTGAAGGGTCGGACACACGCCGTCAATCTCCCGTTCAATCATTTTTAGAAAACAACCAAAATGGCGCATCATATCCGGTGAAAATGACAGATGGACCAAATACGGCCATCAAACGCCATCCTTATTTCCCATAGGAAGGAATCGGGAAACATTCCACGCCGCGACCTGGCTCATCCGTGGAAGCCTTCGCAACGCAGATTTCCGCCGCCTGGAGGGCTTCCTTGTTCTGCATGGCTTTTATGACGTCTTCCCTGGGCATTTCCCCACAAAACGCCGAAAGACTTGCCGGAAGCATCCGCAAACACTACGGACCGGAAATCCCGCCATGCCATACTGTTCGGCAACTTTCTTTCTGGCAGCGTCCATACCGGTCAGCCATCCTTCCACGGCAAAACAGGGTGCAATCGGCAACAACTATCGGCAGAAGGCATCTGGCCATGGCTAGGATTTCACATTAAGACGGTGCCTGCCGCATGCCACCCTTTATCCCAATCATTTTTAAAAATATCCAAAATTCAACATTCTCCCTTTTGTAAAACGAAAGACGGCTTGCGGGAGAATCCGATCTTCCGGCAACACGGGGGGAGTGACACTATTGCACCAATTCCGGGATTGCCTTTCAGCCTCTTTTCCCTTATGTACTGGACCTGTCATGAATACAGTTTTAATCATCGGAGCAGGCGGCGTAGGCCATGTAGTAGCCAATAAATGCGCTCAACTGCCGGAAATTTTTCAGAACATTCACCTGGCTTCCCGCACAAAAAGCAAATGTGACGCCATTGCGGACGACGTGCGCGCCAGAACGGGCATCAGCATCACCACCCATGCCGTAGATGCGGACGACGTACCCTCCACTGTAGCCCTCATCCGGGAGGTAAAGCCGCAATTGCTGATCAATGTGGCCCTTCCCTACCAGGACCTCACCCTGATGGACGCCTGCCTGGAAACCGGCGTCAACTATCTGGACACCGCCAACTATGAACCCCGGGACGTAGCCAAATTCGAATACTCCTGGCAGTGGGCGTACCAGGACAAATTCCGCAAAGCCGGGCTCTTCGCCCTGCTCGGCTCCGGATTTGATCCGGGCGTGACCAACGTCTTCACGGCCTGGGCGCTCAAGCACCATTTTGATGAAATCCACACGCTGGACATCATCGACGTCAACGGCGGCGACCACGGCAAGGCCTTCGCCACCAATTTCAACCCGGAAATCAACATCCGCGAGGTAACGGCCCCCTGCCGCCACTGGGAAAACGGAGCCTTCCGGGAAACGCCCGCCATGAGCATGCACCAGAGCTTCAACTGCCCGCAGGAAGTGGGCACCTATGAAATCTACCGCATGTACCATGAAGAAATGGAAAGCCTGGTCAAGCACATCCCTTCCATCCGCCGGGCTCAATTCTGGATGTCCTTTTCCCCGAACTACCTCAAGCACCTGGAAGTGCTGCAGAACGTGGGCCTGACCCGCATTGACCCGGTCACGTACAACGGCGTGGAAATCATTCCGCTGCAATTCTTGAAAGCCGTGCTGCCGAACCCCGGAGACCTTGGCAAAACGACCAAGGGAAAAACCTGCATCGGCAATGTCATCACCGGCGTCAAGGACGGCAAATTCAAGGCCGTGTACATTTACAACATTTGCGACCACGAAAAATGCTTTGAGGAAGTAGGCTCCCAGGCCATCTCCTACACCACGGGAGTTCCCGCCATGATCGGCGCGGAAATGATCCTCACGGGCAAATGGTCCGGAGCCGGAGTCTTCAACATGGAGCAGAACGACCCGGATCCGTTCATGGAGGAGCTCAACAAGCGCGGCCTGCCCTGGCACTGCATCGAACTCACGGAAGAACAGGCGAAAAACCTGCAAGTCCAGTAACTCCCTCCGTCTCCCGGTTTCTTCCCCTTTTCAGGACCGTTCCGCCTCACGGCAGGGACGGTCCTTTTTATTCCCTTTCCCATGACGTACTGTTTTCGTGACCGAGTCTTTGCAGTGCCGCCGGGGGCTTCATTCCGAGCCGGGAAAAAGACCGGGCTTCCTGTCCTCTCCCGGAACCCGCCGCGCCTGCCCCGGCTCTTGGGGACCGTGGCCCCGGTATGCCGACTGGCGCAGGGGAGAAACCGCGACGTCCATTGTTTTTTTCAGCCCGTCCATAGCCGGGGCGTTCCACAGGATGATATCCGGATGCGGCTCCCTTCCCTCTTCCCCTGCCGGATGGGGAAGAAAACGGGATTTGCCGCCTCCTTTTCCAAAAGGAACGGGAATGAAACCCGCAGGGCGCATCCGGGATTTTTTTCTGGCATGAAGGAAGATCCCTGACAATAATGGGGAAGCCATGAGATTCATTGCCCTGTTCTTCATCTTTCTGCTTCAAATTGCGTGGGCGGAAGAACCTTGGAAAATCGCCATCATCGGAGATACGCACGACGCGCCCCCTCGCATGGAAGGAAGCGAAGGCGTGGCCGTCAATTTCATCAAGACCCTCTACGGAGAGATCCTGAAGCACCAGGTGGACATGGTCATCCAGGTGGGCGACATGGCGGACATTCAGGGAAGCGCACCCGTCAAGGGACTTGCCAAACGCAAGGAACTCAACAAAATGTTGGAGGAAAAAGGCATTCCCTTCTACGCCCTGCGCGGCAACCACGAAGCCATTCCCGGGCGCGCCGTTCAATTCCGCGAACTCTTCCTGCCCACCCGCAAACAGGAGGCCAAGGGACTGGCGACCAGAAAGCTCAACTACGGCATCCGCCACAAGAATGCCTCCCTGTACTTCATGGACATCGACCTGACTCCGGCCCAGCTTGTGGACTTCAGCGCGTGGATCAAGAGAAACAGGAACAAGGCGAACTCCGTCCCCCGCCATTGCCTGGTGTTCACTCACCGGACCCTGCAAACGCCCATGCAATTCCGGGAATGCCTGTGGGGCCGCTACAACGACAGCGCCGCCGAACAACAGAACATCTTTTACCGCAACCTCCGGGAAGCCGGCGTGCGCTTTGTCGTCACGGGACACCTGCACGCCCACGACCTCTACACGATTACCTCCCCGGACAGGAAGCACAGGCTGACCTCCCTCATCTGCGCCCCCGCCGGGAACAAGGTGCTGCCTCTGCCGCTGTTGCTGCCCACAAAATCCCGGGTCAAGACCCTCCAGTACCGTTCCGGCATCACGGCCTACTACATCCTGACCATCCATCCGGACTCCATGACGCTGGACACCTACGCCGCCCCCAACAACGGCACCACGGACAAGGGCCCGCAAAGCGACGAATTCAAGAAACTCCCTTCCTACCGGATCCCGATGGATTAAAGGAAAGAACATTCCTTCCCTGTTCACCGGAAAGGAAACTGGACGCGCTTGAGCTTTCCGGATAAACTCCCTTCCACCTTGGAATGCCAGGGCAGAAAGAAGGAACATGCCCACCTCCCTTCTGCCGGACAGCGTCAACCTCAAGCTCACAGAAAATTCCCGGGACACCGGCGATTGCTACAAGTTATTGAGGACTGCATATTGACATCATGGAAACAATAAACGGCGGGTTGGAAATATCCCTCTGATAAACAGGTTGGCGCAAAACATCCTCTGCCCACCTGAACATCAGCCGGATACCTCCCCTGCCGTCGCACCTCACACGAGGTGCGTGGATTGAAACCATGTCATGAAGCTTGAACACTGCAACTCTATAGGTCGCACCTCACACGAGGTGCGTGGATTGAAACACGATTGGTGATGTGGTGGGAACGGCCATTCCGGTCGCACCTCACACGAGGTGCGTGGATTGAAACAGAAGGAACTATCTGAGCCATCCCTGTGTGCAAGTCGCACCTCACACGAGGTGCGTGGATTGAAACTGTCCGGAGAAAAAACGTGGATACTGTGTAAAGAGTCGCACCTCACACGAGGTGCGTGGATTGAAACAATGACTCCTTGAATCGGTTTGAGGACATTCATGTCGCACCTCACACGAGGTGCGTGGATTGAAACCACCTGCTTGGTGTACGGGTTCATGGCAAAGAGCAGTCGCACCTCACACGAGGTGCGTGGATTGAAACAGCTAGCCTGAGAAGTCCTTTCTGAGCTGATTTGGTCGCACCTCACACGAGGTGCGTGGATTGAAACTTGTGGACAATCCAAAGCTTGTCGTTCTGCGAGAGTCGCACCTCACACGAGGTGCGTGGATTGAAACTCTTCCATTTTCCAAGGCGTGCTTGGCGCCGGCGGTCGCACCTCACACGAGGTGCGTGGATTGAAACCACACCTGTTCCGGGGAGATAATGCCCTTGCCCCGTCGCACCTCACACGAGGTGCGTGGATTGAAACCGTCACGTGCCCGCGGGTTTCCTCCTTCGTATAGAGTCGCACCTCACACGAGGTGCGTGGATTGAAACCTTCATTAACTCAAATAATTACAGATTAAATGGTGTCGCACCTCACACGAGGTGCGTGGATTGAAACTACGGAATTATTAAAAGAGCTTGAAAACATTAAGGTCGCACCTCACACGAGGTGCGTGGATTGAAACTACACGGGCAATAGCGGAACCCATGTCCGCTTGAGTCGCACCTCACACGAGGTGCGTGGATTGAAACGTTTTGGTTTGGTTTGGGTTTAAGCAGGTAGTTGGTCGCACCTCACACGAGGTGCGTGGATTGAAACCATACATTTGTTTAGTTGTTTGATAGATACCGTTGTCGCACCTCACACGAGGTGCGTGGATTGAAACCCGCCAGGTACCGGCCATTCGCAGCACAGGGAGGGTCGCACCTCACACGAGGTGCGTGGATTGAAACCTATTCATCGGCTTTTTTCTCAAGTTCCAAGTTGGTCGCACCTCACACGAGGTGCGTGGATTGAAACCGTGTCTCCCCACTCCTACAATTCCGCTCCCGTGGTCGCACCTCACACGAGGTGCGTGGATTGAAACCTTACGGCGGTTACGGCGGCAATAGTGCAGCAATTGTCGCACCTCACATGAGGTGCGACTAAACCGTTTGGGCAAGCGTTGGAATATCCATCAGAGCGGACAGCAGAAAGAAGAAAACCGCATTTCCCTGACGTGATTATGTTCGCGATGATTTCTGCACAAAGATTCCGTCCAAGTATTCCGCCTTGCTATCCAGTCCATTCAACCGTTTGTTTCCTCATGGCCGAATTCCGGCTGAAGGTTTTGTTCTTCCACGGCCTACCTGTTTCCCGCCAAAAAGCAATCACCGTTTCCATAAAGTCTTTTTTCCTGCCGGATGTAAATCCGCTTTTCCTTGCCTCTCCACCAGCCTCTCAATTTGATTTTTTCCGCATCCGCGCTTCCCCCAACGGGATATTTTCCATTCAGCTTCCGTATTTCATTTTTTCTTTTCCTCCCAGTTTCAGGCCGTTTCCATCCGGGCGGCCCGCACATTTCCACGCTCCACAACCCGTACCTTGTCGCAGGGAAAAAACAACCGGAAGAAAGGAAGACAGGCAGGAAGTTATTCCCCTTTTATTTTGTCCTGATACTCCGGATTCCATAGTAGGAGGCCGCGCCACGGTTAACATAGTCCTCCGGCGATTCGGACAAATCCACCCAGAAGATGAAGGAACACCAGGGCGACGGACGGGAGAAAGGCGGAACGGAAAGGTCCCGGATTCCGGCTTTTTTTTGTTTCAGAATCATGTTGACGCGTTCCCGGTGCTGGCGGTACATCAGCAGGTGGTCGTACAGCGTGGAGGCAACGCATGCGCTGGAGAAGACCAGAAAGAAGACAATGAATATCCGCGGACGGGGAACAGCGCCGGGAAGGCCGTACCAGACATGGATCAGTGCCATGACGCCCGTACCGAACAACACGGTTGCAGAGAACATGGCATGGTCCGCCGGAATCACGGCGGCACAGAAGGAGAGCGCCATGGCATATGCCGTCACTATACAGGCCGCTGCCGTTCCCATTTCCGTTCTCCACGGAAGAAACGCCTTCCGGTCCCTGCCGGAATGTTTCCACAGTATCCAGGCCGCAGCCAGGCCCAGCAAGAGGGGAAGCGCCAGGTATTCATGCATTCTGGCAAGCAGGACGGGAACGGATTCCAGCCTGTCCGGAATGCCGGAGAGAGGCACGGCGCAACCGGGCGCGGCGGAGTTCATCCGGGCCGAGACTCCGGGGGCGAACAGCATGCAGCACGAACCCGCCACGTGCGCCGCAAGGCCTCCATAAAACCACAGCGGCAGTTTTTTCCTCCGGACCACGCGGACGAAGAGGAACAAGATTCCCAGCAGGAGCCACGTCCCGGGGATGTTGTTTTCATTAGTCATGCCCGCCAGGAATCCCAGAACCAGCACGGCCGCCCACCTGCGCCAGCCGGACGGCGCTTGGTTTTCCGTTTCCGCCAGACCGCGGTACAGGCACAGGAATCCCAGCCACAGGGCGGCGGCCCAGGAATAGTTGGTTGCCCCGGAGAGCCAGTAAATGGTGACGCCGGGACGGGCCGTACAGGTGAACAGCAGGAGCAGGCCCAGTCCGAACAGCCGCACGCCCGGCCAGGAGCGGGGGTTCACCCTCCGCCCGGCAGCCAGGTAGAACATCATCAGCGCCAGACCGACCTGCACCAGGGGATTGAGCAGGATAAAGAGCCATTTGCCGGCCGTCGCCACCGCAAATGCCAGATATTCCCCTATCCTGGGATTCCAGGTCATGTAGGAATCCACACAGCGTTCCCAGACCAGAGTGAAGGAAAAACGGTGTTCCATGCCCGTGAGGGCATGGTGGTACGTATCGGACGTGAACGGACTCCACCAACTGAGCAGAGCCACATACAGGAGGGAGGCGAGAATTATCGCCCAAAACCACAACCTGGACGCGCGGGGAGAAGGCATCAGTTCTGGTCCGGTTTCCTTTTTCTCAGCGCCGGGGGAAGGTCCAGGTCTTCCCCGTCCAGAATGAGGGGGCGCACGCGGGCGAACAAGCCGTGCCCGGCGCGTTCTTCCTCGCCCTCCGCGGGGGAAGCGCCTTCCTCCAGCCCCTTGATGTCGGGAGCGGGTTCCGGTTCTTCCTCCGGTTTTTCATCCGTCCCGCCTTTTTCCTCCACCAGGGGGCTTTCCGGCGGCGGGACGGCACCCGGCGCCGGGAGGACCGGCCTTACCGGCACCAGTTCCTCTTCCAGTTCGTGCTCATTGCTCTTGACGGAGGGAACGGGCCGCTCCGGTTCGGGTTCCGGCATCGCCGCGGGGAAAGAAGGCTGAATGGTTTTCCCGGCCCCGGCAAAAAGACTTTCCTCCGGAACCAATTCCGGTTCCACAGGTGCCGCCGTTTCCGGCTTCAGGGGCGGAACGGGGCGGGACGCCGTTTTTTCCGCCGGCACGACACCCAGTACGGTCAATGCCAGACGGTCATCCATGCCGTCCGCCACGCTCGCGCCGATATGGAGGCGCACGGAACCGCCCAGCATTTCCGCCATGCCGTTCACCAGCATTTCCAGACGCTGGAGGGTCAGGGAAGCTCCGCCGCGGACCAGCACCAGAACATCGTCCACCGCACTCAGGCGCTTTTCCAGAAAGAGGGGGGAATTTTTCACCTGCGCCAGTATTTCCTCCACAGGGGCGTTCACGGAAGATTCCGCCACGCCGAAGGAACAGATGCCCTTCCCCGCTCCGGCCACGCACAGCAGGTCGTCCAGACCAACCTGGAGCAGGCTCCCGGAGGAGTCGAGAAGGGAGGGTACGATCAGCACGGCGCGCGCCATGAGGGCGTTGACGACGGAGAAGGCTTCCAGCACTCCCTTGTCGGAATCAATCAGGCTTTCCATGGCGTCGTTGTCAAAGCGCAGCACCATGTCCGAGTACAGGGCCAGCCGGGCCAGCGCTTCATCCGCAAGGGAGGAACGGCGTTCCCCCTCAAAACCGAAAGGACGGATAACGACGCTGACGACATAGGCGCCCTGTTCCTTGGCAAGCCGTGCGACTTCCGGAGCCACGCCGGACCCCGTACCGCCGCCAAGCCCGGCGGCGATGACGGCCAGGTCGCAGCCTTCCAGGGCCCGCAGGATGGCGGATTCACTTTCCCGCGCCGCCTGGGCGCCCACGGAGGCGTCCCCGCCCGATCCCAGCCCCCGGGTGATTCTGGCGCCCAGATGAATCTTGCAGGGGACGGAGGAGGCGTTCAGCAGGCGTGCGTCCAGATTCATGGCGCATACGGAGGAGGTCTGCGGCGCCAGGGCCAGCACTTCCTCCATGACCTTGGTGCCTGCGGAACCTGCACCGAAGAGGCAGGTTTTTCCGGACCGCGCGGCCGGTTCCCGTGTAGAAAAGTCCAGCATGGTGATAGGGATGTGGGGGTGTCAGGAGCGTTCCTTGGAGAAGAGGCCGAAGAGGCGGCCCAGCCAGCTCCGCTGCGGCGGCAGCTCCGCGTCCAGAATCTGGGCGTAGCGGATCAGGCCGATGGCCGTGCAATACCGCGGGTCGTCCAGGTAGGAGGGGGCTCCGTTTTTGGACAGCGTGGGGCGGCTGATCGCCACGCCGAATACGTGGGAGGCGAGTTCGCCCACGCCGCGCATCAGGCTGGCGCCTCCGCACAGATAGACTCCGTGGCAGCGGTTGCCCTTGAAGGTGTCCTTGGGCAGGGAGGATTTGACCAGATTGAAGATTTCCAGCAGGCGGGAACGTATGATTTCATTGAGCACGTTGCGTTCAACCGCGGCGTCCTTCATGCCGCCTTCCCCGCGCACGCGCACCATTTCATTGGTTTTTCCGGAGAAGCTGTTGGCGTCACCCTCCGTCTTTTTCAGCAGTTCCGCCTGCGGAAGGGGAATGCCGGTCATCAGGGTGATGTCGTTGGAGATATGGTCCCCGCCCAGCGGCACGCAGCCGGAGGCCACGAGCTGGCCGTCCAGATACAGCACATAGTCCGTGGTGCCCGCCCCCATGTCTATCAGGAGCGCACCCGCCTGCTTCACCTGCCTGTTGAGCACGAACTGGGCCGTAGCGATGGGCGCAAAGACCACGTCCGCAATGTCCAGAGGCACTTCTCTGACGCAGCGGAAGGAGTTGGTGATGCGGGATTTGATGCCGTGAATGATGTGGCAGTCAATGTCCAGCGTCCTGCCGGTCAGTCCGGCGGGATTGGTCAGGTTTTCCTGCCCGTCCACGGAGAAGAGGCCCGGCACGCGGTGCAGGACGAATTGTTCCGGTCCCAGGGCTACGTCGCGGGCGATTTCCGTCACCTCGTCCATGTGCTCCTGGGAAATGATGCTTTCATCCGGAGGCAGGCGGAAGGTGCCGCGGTTGTTCTGTCCCACGATGTGGGCCCCCGTCACGGAGAGGTAAACGGTCATGATGTCCACATCCGCATGGTCCTGGGCCATGTTCCAGGCGTCGTAAACGCACTGGATGACCTTGGAGGTGTCTTCTATTTCTCCGCGCACCACCCCCTCGCTAGGAACTTCACCCACGCCGATGATCGTCACGGTCGCGTCCGGCTTCACTTCGCCCACGACCATGCAGGTTTTGCTCGTGCCTATTTCAAGCCCTACGTGAATTTTTGTCTTAGCCATGAAAGTCAAGGAACTATCAACGTCCTCACACCTGATAGCACATCAGGCTTCATTGATCAAGAAAGCCCGTGCGAACATACACAAAAAACACGGTCTGAAACCGCAGAGGACGGGTTAAAGTCCCGTGGGATGGCGCACCAGGAAGTTCTTGGTGTTCCGGCCGTCCACCCTCCAGCGCGGGCCTTCGCCGCGCCTGCCGCTGCCGGAAGTGTCAAACCGGAGGCCGCAGATGACCAGAAAAACGTGCCCGTTCTTGGCATAAACAGAGATCCAGTCCCCGGACCCTTTCTGCCCGTAATTAAGGAACAGCTTGGAATGGCGGGTGGAAGTCAGGAGGCCGGCTTCTTTCAAGACAAAAGAGGTGCTGCCGGAACAGTCGTAATGAGTATCATAGTGCTTCCTGTGGCCGCCCCCCATCCGGTAGGGTTTATTGACTAGAGAGTTGGCTGCTGCGATGGCCCGTTTCACCTGGACGGGGGCATTCCTGGGGGGAATAGCTTTTCCGTTGTGGAGAACGGCCGTCTTCCCGGGAACGAAGCTGTAGGCGGGAAGGCGCGCAGGAGCTTCAACTTGTTGTTGGGAAGAGGAGCAGGAGGAGAGTATAAGCCCGGCAAACAGAGCAGAAACCAGGCAGAGGGTTTTTTGAACCGCAAATGTCATAAGGACTATAAACTGCTCAAATCCGCCTCCTTTGGCAAGAAAATAAATTCGCCCCGTCCACATTGCGTAGTAGCCGGGGCGAATTTGTTAACAATATTTAGCTGTCAGAACGGGTGCGGGCATCCTTTTCCACGGCCGCCCACAGGGAGTCCAGAGAGGCCTGGACCTTGGGCAGCGCCTCCTTCACGAGCTCACCCGGCTTGCCGTGGCCGAAGAGGTAGTATTTGATCTTGGGTTCCGTGCCGGAAGGGCGCACCGCAAAGCTGCGGCCGTCCGCCAGGTCCACAAAGATCATCTTTTCCGCAGGGATGGGATCGCCTTCCACGTCCACCATGTCCCCCTTGGAAAAGTCACGGATGCCGCTGACGGCAACGCCGTCCAGTTCCGCGGGAGGATTGGCGGAGTAGGATGCGGAGAGGGCCGCAATTTTGGCGGCACCGTCCGCACCTTCCATGACCAGGGATTTGCCCATTTCCAGATAGACGCCGAATTTTTCAAAGAGCTCATGCAGGAGTTCCAGCAGGCTCTTTCCGGCGCTTTCCGCATAAGCGGCCAGTTCCGCAAAGATGATGGCGGCGGAGTTGGCATCCTTGTCGCGCACAAAGTCCTGGGCCAGGTAACCGTAGCTTTCCTCCCCGCCGAAAACGAAGTAGCGGCTGTATTGCAGGCGCAGGGCCCGCGTCTGCTCCTCGCTCATCCTGCGGTAGTCCCTGCGTTTTTCCGCCGGGATGGCTTCCTCGTATTTCCCAAGCTTCTGGGCAATGTATTTGAACCCCGTGAGTACGTTGACCACTTCATACCCGAAGTGGTGGCCGATGGCGTCCTGCAGCCCGGTGGTGACGAATGTTTTCACCATGACGGCGCGGGAACGATTGGAGTCATTGATGATGCCGAGTTCCGACATGCTCATGCAGCGGTACCAGGCCAGCAGGGAGCCGATCTGGTTGCCCGTCAGCAGGTGCATTTTTCCGTCTTCCCCGCGCACGGCCACGCCCATGCGGTCCGCATCCGGGTCCGTAGCGATGACGATGTCCGCTCCGGAAGCGTCCGCCTGTTCAATGGCCATGGCCAGTGCCGGCGGATTTTCCGGGTTCGGGGAAGCCACGGTCGGGAAACGTCCGTCCTGTACGTCCTGCGCCGCCACGGTCTGCACATTGCAGCCCAATTCCTTCAGCAGCGGAACGATGATGTGGCCGCCCGTGCCGTGCAGGTTGGAGTAAACGATTTTGGCGCCTCCTTTGGCGAAGAGTTCCGGGCGCAGAAGCACGGATTTCAGCCTGTCCATGTAAATGCGGTCAAAGGAGGAGTCCAGCACGTGGAGTTCTCCCCTCCGGTTTTCCGGCAGGGGTTCGTATTCTTCCGAAGTCAGGGCGTTCACTTCCGTAATCACCGCCTTGTCATGCGGGGGGACAAGCTGGGCGCCGTCGCTGAAATAGGCCTTGAAGCCGTTGTCGTGGGAGGGGTTGTGACTGGCGGTCAGCACGACGCCGGAGTCCGCATTCAGTTCACGGATGGCAAAGGAGATTTCCGGCGTGGCGCGGGGGCTGTCGAACAGATAAACGTCACAGCCCAGGTCCGTGCCGATTCCGGCGCAGAATTCGGCAAAGTCACGGGAGAAATGGCGCGTATCGTGCCCGATGACCAGCCGGGGCTTTCTTCCCGGCTCCGTAGCCTCCACGTGTTTTTTCACATAGATGATCAGGCCGCGCATCGCACGCCCCACGTTGAAGTAGTTCATGCAGGCCGTTCCCACACAGGGATATTCCGGACGGCCGTTCACGCCGCCCTTCCCCTCTTCCGCAGTCGTGACCACATTACCGATGGTGCGGCCGCGGAGCCCCCCCGTGCCGAAAGCCAGGGTTTTGTAAAAACGGTCATTCAGTTCCTGCCATTGTCCGGCGGCGGCCAACTCCTCCACGGCCTGGCGCGCCACGGGAGACCTCGTTCCCGCCAGAAGAAGGCGGATGTTGGTCAGGGAAGATTCCAAAAGCCTACCCTCTTTCACGGCGTTCGTCAGAGATTCGTCCAATGTATTCATGCTGGCGGAATACTACATCATGCATCCTGTTTGACAATAGCTCTTTCCTCCATGCCTTGAGAAAAAACAGCCATATTTCCTCCGGCCAGCCGCCGGGAGGGAAGCCCGGCCCTTTCTTCCCGCAAAACCGGCCCTTCTGCCGCAGTCCCTTTACAGGGACTGGCGGTCGTACAGTTCCCGGTACAGGGGGCAGGAGGCATATAATTGCTCATGGGTGCCGTCCCCGACGATGCGGCCATCCTCAAACACCAGAATGCGCGTCGCCACCCGGATGGAGCTGAAGCGGTGGGCTACGATCAGCGCCGTTCTGCCTTCCACCAGCCGGTCCAGTTCATGCTGGATCTGGGCCTCGCTTTCCGCGTCAAGGGAGGCGGTGGCTTCGTCAAGAATCAGGATCGGGGCGTCTTTCAAAAACGCGCGGGCAATCGCCACGCGCTGGCGCTGGCCTCCGGACAGGCCGCTTCCGCCGTCGCCAAGCACGGTCTGGTAGCCCTCCGGCATGCCCATGATGAACTCGTCCGCGGAAGCGGAACGGGCGGCGGCGATGACTTCCTCATCCGTGGCGTCCTGGCGCCCCAGCCGGATATTCTCCATGATGGTGCCGTGGAACAGCACGGGATGCTGGGAGACGAAGGCGATGTTTTTGCGCACGTCGTGCAGGGTAGCGGCCCTCACGTCCACGCCGTCCACAAGCACGGCGCCGGAACTGACGTCGTAAAACCTGGGCAGAAGGCTGGCGAAGGTGGTTTTCCCCGCTCCGCTGGGCCCCACGAGCCCCACCACCTCACCGGGGCGGATGTGGATATCAATGCCGTTCAGCACATGGCGGGCTCCGTCGTAGGAGAAGGAAACATGATCGTAGTCCAGCCTGCCCGCCGCACGCCCCAGCGGAACGGGGTCGGACGGCTCCGGCATGGTGTCGGGCTCTTTCAGAATGTAGTTGATGCGCTCCAGGGAGGCATACGCGCTTTTCAGGTTGGTGAGGGTGACGCCCAGGCGCTTGAGTGGGTCATAGCACATGAACAGAGCCGCGGCCAGGGCCGTAAATTCGGCTTTGGTCATGCCCATTTCATTTCCCTTCACCAGCAGGATGCCCAGGCCCAGAGCCGTTACGATTTCCAGGACCGGCACCAGGAAATGCCTGTATTTTACCGTCCTGAGGTTAATTTGAAAGAACCGCTGGATCAGCCCCAGGAATAATCCCACCTGCTGTTCCTGCATGCCGTAGGAGCGGATTTCACGCTGCGCCGCCAGGTTTTCCTGCGCGGCGGCGGTGATGTTCCCCAGTTCCTCCTGCGCCAGCTTGGCTTTCTTCATGATGCGGCGGCCGAAAAAGCGGATGGGCCACACCGCCAGGGCAATCAGCCCGAGATTCAGCAGCACGATGGCCGTATGCGGATTGACGAAGACCTGGTAAACGAGAAATCCCAGCGCGGCCAGCAGCGTAAGGGGCTGCTTGATGATGTCATTGGCCGCCACAACCAGGCCGCTCTGCACGCCGGCGGCGTCATTCAGCAGACGGCTGATAAGGTCTCCGCGCTTCTGGCGGTCGATGAACGACAGGGGAAGGGTTTGCAGCCTGGAAAAGGCGTCCAGCCGGATTTCCTCCAGCACCTTCATGCTGACGATGCTGATCCAGTACACGTTGAAAAAGGTGCCTATTCCCCTGATGGCAAATATCAGCGGAAGCAGGGAACACACCGCGACAAGCACGGCGACGTGCATGTGTTCCGGAGCTACCGTCCGGGCAATGATGTCATGTATTTCCGGCGGAATTTGCGTATTGTCGAATACCACGGGGAATACCTTGGCAATCATCACGGGGAAGCCGAAGCCGCTGGCGGCGGCGGCAAGGGCTCCGGCGGCCAGTGCGGCGATGAACAGCTTCACCACCGGCTTCAAATACCGCGCGTACTCGAAAAACTGCCTTAACATGACGAGCCTCCTTCCTCTTCCGCAATCATTTGCTGCTTGGTGTAAAGATCCCGGTACAGGGGGGATTTTTCCATGAGTTCCTCATGCGTGCCGTCCGCGGCAATGCGCCCCCCTTCCAGAACCAGAATGCGGTCCGCCATGCGGATGGTGCTGAACCGGTGGGCAATGATGAAGGTGGTCCTTCCTGAAGCCAGCTTCTCGATTTCCTTCTGGATCAGTTCCTCGCTCTTCATGTCCAGGGATGCCGTGGCTTCATCCAGCACCAGAATGGGAGCGTCTTTCAGAAACGCCCTGGCCAGGGACACGCGCTGACGCTGTCCGCCGGAGAGCCCTTCCCCCATCTCGCCGATCAGCCGGCCGTAGCCTTCCCCAGTCTCATTCACAAAACTGTCCACGGCGGACATCCTCCCTGCCTGTTCCACTTCTTTGTCCGAAGCCTCCGGGCGGCCTATGCGGATGTTGTCCGCCACGGACCCGCGGAACAGAACGGGATACTGGGACACCAGCGCAATGTGGGACAGCAAGTCCCTTTTGCTCATTTCCCGCACGTCCACTCCGTCCACCTTCACGCTGCCGGAGAGCACGTCGTAAAAACGGCACAGCAAGTTGATGAAAGTCGTTTTCCCCGCCCCGCTGGGACCGACAAGGGCAACCACCTGCCCCGCCGGAATGCGGACGTCAATATTCCGCATGACAGGGGCATCTTCCTGATAACTGAAACAGACATTGTTGAATTCGACTTCCCCCTTCCATTCTTCCGGACTTTTCGGGGTTTTCGGTTCGGGAACGTCATCCGCGGCATGCAGCACTTCATTAATGCGCTCCAGCCCGGCTTTGAGGGTCTCCGCCTTGTTGTGGACCGCTCCCAGCCTTTTGACCGGCTCATAGCAAAGGTACATGGCCGTAGCCAGGGAGGCGAAGTCCCCCATGCTCATCCCGTTCATGTTGGCGACAAAGAGGGTGGCGGCCATGGCAACGGCGCTGACGAATTCAATCAGGGGCGTCAACAGGCTCTGCCATCGGACCACGCTGATGGAAGCCTGGATGTAACGGCGTATCCTGTTTTTAAAGAGGTTGGTCTGCTGCTGCTCCAGTTCAAAGGCGCGGATGTCCCGCTGGGAAGAAAAATTTTCCTGGAGCGTGGAGGAAAGATCCCCCTGGCTGGCCTGCACCGTGCGTGCGCGGACAAGCATCTTTTTGCCGATATAGCGGATGGGGATCACACAGGCCCCCACCAGGAGCATGTTGGCCAGCAGAATCAGGAACTGCTGGCTGACGGACGCCTTGTAAACCAGAAATCCCAGAGCACCCAACAGGGTGAGGGGCTGGATGATCAGATCATTGGCAATCTGAACCAGGCCGCCCTGGAGAAACTGGGTATCCTGCATCAGACGGCTCAGCAGGTCCCCCCGCTGGCAGCGGTCGTGGAAGGAAAGGGAAAGGTCCTGAAATTTCCTGTACACCTTGAGCCGGATGGTTTCCAGCACGCCCAGCCCTATTTTGGACAGCAAATAGACATTGACGAAAGAAGACAGGCCTCGGACCACCACGACAAGGGGCAGCAGGGCCGCCGCCACCCAGACGGTCAGCCAGGGCAGTTCCTCAGGCCGCACGAACAGCAGCATGAGGCGTTCCGCATAGACGGGAAGCGGTTCCCCGTCAAAGATCACGGAGAATACCGACTGCAGGATCGCCGGAATGCCGAAGCCGCTGGAAATGGCGGCGATAACGCCCCCGAGCACAGCTCCCGCCAGGGTTAACTTGTAAGGGCGGAGGTATTCGCGCCATAAATGCAAGATGTTCTGCGCAGCGGGTTCCTGCCCCTGTGTTGACTGTTCCCTCATAAATAGTTGCGGACTGATGCCCCCGCCAACGGACGGCGGGCAATCGGGACGGATCATACCATGAAGCGCGGACATGACAAGCTCCTTGCTGTAAAAACTCCACAGGAATATTCTCCTTTACGGAGAATTCACGGCATCCCGGCTTGTCCGAAACCGCGGAATGGGCTAGCCTGCCGAACCATGTTGCGAACAGGACTGATCCAGACGGAAACCATTCCCGGCCAATTCCCCAGAAATCTCCGGGCCATCGTGGAACTGTACCGGACCTGCCTGGACCGGGGAGCGGAAATCGTCATTTGCCCGCCTCTGGCCCTGGGGGGAAGGCACACGGGGGAATTGGCCCTGCGCAGCGGCTTCCGGGCACAACACCAGGCTGCCCTTGAATATCTGGCCCGTGAAGTAACGGAAGTTCCCCTTCTGCTTGGCGCTCCGGATGCCGGGGGCATCCGCCTTTATTTGCTCCTCTCAAGCCGTCTCATTCCCCAAGATGCCGTCATTCCGGCGGAACATCACGAGAAAAATGCAGCCCCGGCCACAGGCCTGTTCCGGGAAAAGGAATCCGGGGAATTTATCGTCCGTTCCTTGAACGGACAGAGTGAACATTCATTTTTCGCGCCGTGCCTGCTTCTGCGCATGCCTCCGGCTCCTTGGCATGAGGGACAACTGGAGCGGGACGAAGAGGAAAGCCGCCGTCTGGCACTGGAAACATCCCTTCCCGTGGCGACCGTCCGCCTGGCAGGAGGGGAAGGCCCGTTCCTGCTCCCTGGAGCTTCATCCTTGTGGACCGGCACGGGAGAGCTGACCGCCAGGCTGCGGCTCTTTGAACAGGACGCGGCAGTTATCCCGGCAGAAACACCAGCGGACGGAACCGCCCCACTCCCTGCCCCGGACCGACAAACCCGGCATGCGCTCCGCAAGGGGACGGCGGATTTCATCCTGAAGGCAGGCTGCGGCTCCGCATGCCTGAACCTGCTGGAGAACGCTTCTTCAAGCCTGCTGGCCCATGTGTTGAAAAAATCACTCCCCGATCTCCCCGTCACAGGATTCATTCCCCGTTTGTCCGGCACGCCGGAAAAGGACATTGCCCGTGCGGAACATCTGGCCGCCGGACTGGGAATCCGTACCATCAGCCTGCCGCCCATGAGTGAAGTGAAGCCCGGTTCCGCAGAAGAAGGCTGTCTTTCCGCATGCCGCATGCGCGCTCTGGCGGACGAAGAGGGGGCGCTCCTGCTTTCATCCCTGAACGGAACGGACATCACAACGGACCTCCGCGCCATCCGGACAGCCTGCGTGGCAGATTTTATGCCGCTGAAAGATTTATACGCATCTGAACTGGCTGTCCTGTTCCCTGAATTCGCCACCGCATCACCGGAGGCGGCCATCCGCGACGGCCTGCTCATGCACCTGCACAGGGAGCATGTGTCCGCCACGCACCTGGCGGATCTGATGCCGGAGCTGGAACTGGAAATACGCAGGCTGCAGAGGCTGGGCCACACCACGGAACGTGACCGGAAAAAGCTGCCGCCCGGCCTCTTCTTGCGTTCCATTCCCGGCACGCCGGAAGTGCCTGCAATCCATCAAATGGCGGATTAGTACATCCTCATTTTCTTTTAACCCTGTGGCATACATTGCGCTTGCTCTTCGCACGGAATAAGTGATTAGTAGAGGCCATGCAGTTTTATGTAGCCACCATGGTTGGCCGCACCGCCATTGGCCTGATTGATCGTCTGGGATCAATCGGACTGCTGATGTACCAGGTGTGCGCCTGCATGTGGACCGGAAAGTTCCGGATGCGCGTCCTTGTGGAACAAATTGCAAAAATAGGCGTGCAGTCCCAACCCGTCGTCATCATTACCGGAGCCTTTACGGGAGCCGTGCTGGAGGCACAGACCCTGTTCCAGCTTCAGACGGTGAGGATGGAAACCATGGGGGGGGCCGTCGTCGCGGTGGGCATGTTCCGGGAACTGGGGCCTGTCATCACCGGTCTGATGCTTGCGGGGCGCGTGGGGTCCGCCATGGCAGCGGAAATCGGCACCATGAAAGTGACGGAACAGGTGGACGCCCTTAAGTCCATGAACGTGGACCCCGTGGATTACCTGGTGAAACCACGCATCCAGGCCATGCTTATTTCCATGCCCATCCTGATGATGGAAGCCGTGCTGGTGGGCATCCTCTCCGCCTTCATCGTCAGCATTACGGCCTTCAACGTGGACCAGGCATACTGGATGCACTTTATGAGCAAATTCGTAGCCATGGGGGACATCATTGTAGCGCTGGTCAAGGCGCTGGTCTTCGGACTCATCATTTCTCTCATTTCCTGTCGGGAAGGCCTGAATACTAGAAACGGGGCCGTGGGAGTGGGCAAGTCCACCATGCAAGCCATGGTGTATGCCTCCGTGGCGCTGCTTATTGCCAACTTCATCCTGACCATGATTCTCAACTCCATCTTCCCCATGGGGTTCATGAGGTAAACTCTATTCCAAGCCATGCAGCCATACATTCGCGTAAGCCAGCTCAAGCAAAGCTTTGGTTCCCAGGAGGTGCTGAAAGGCGTGAGTTTTGATGCGGACAAAGGGGAGCTTTTGGCTCTAATCGGCGGCTCCGGAGCCGGGAAAAGCGTCATTTTAAAGCATTTGGACGGCCTGATGGACCCTCTGGACGGCTATGTGGAGATAGACGGCAGGCGCATCAGCAATGTCCCGGAAAAAGTGAAAAGGGAAATACGGAACAAAATCGGATTCATGTTCCAGCAGGGAGCCTTGTTCGACTCCCTCAGCGTGGGGGAGAACGTAGCCTTTCCCTTGCGGGAAGCCGGGCTGAAAAATGAAGAAGAACTGGATTCCCGGATTTCCGCAGCTCTCGAATCCGTCGGTCTTTCAGGACAGGAAGAAAAAATGCCCGCAAATCTTTCCGGAGGCATGATCAAGCGCGTAGCCGTAGCCAGGGCCATCGTCATGACGCCGGAATGCCTGCTGTACGACGAACCTACGGCTGGCCTGGACCCCATCGTCACGGACAGCATCAGCTTCCTGATCCGCCAGATCTGCAAGGACAAGGGCATTACCACCGTCATCGTCTCCCATGACATGCCCAGCGTGATCCGCATTGCGGACAAAATCGTCTATCTACGGGAGGGAACGGTTTACTGGACCGGCACGCCGGAGGAACTGCTGCATTCCGAAGATCCGGTCCTGAAAAAGTTCCTGTACGGGGATTCCGGGGAAGACTGGGCCTCCCTGGCGGGAATGCATGAAAATTTTCAACGGGTTCTGCTGGAACACGCGGAACGGGAAAGAAACCAATAGAAAAACCGCCATCATAACATGAAGCAAAAACTTAAACCGGAAACATGGGTAGGCATTTTCCTGATTGCCGGAATACTCATGATCCTGGGGGTCATTCTGGGCTTTGGAGGGTTGAAAACCACCAAGGAACAAACTTACCCCATCAACATCATTTTCAAGGATTCGGCGGGTCTCATCAAGGATTCCCAGATACGGCTGGGCGGCGTTTCCGTGGGAAAGGTCACCAAGGCCCCGGAACTTCTGCCTTCCGGCAATGAAGTGATGCTGGAAGCCAGCATCCAGCGCGGCGTAAAAATCCAGGTGGGTTCCGTCTTCCGCATAGACATGCAGAATATTCTGGGAGACAAGTATATTGAAATCGTCCCCCCTTCCCCGCCCACGGACCAGTACATCCAGCCTCATGAAACCATCATAGGGCAGGCGGAAAGCGACATCAGCAAGCTCAAGAACAATGCCGTGGTCGCCAGCGAGGAAATACTGGCCATCCTGAAACGGATAGAAAAAAATTCCGGCAATATTGACGAAGCCCTTCTCAACATCAGCGAGGCGGCCAAAGGCGTGTCAAAGACCACCAAACTCATCAATGAAGGCCTTCTGGACAAGGAAAACCTTCAATACGTCAAGGGGGTACTGATGAACATGGACAAGACGGGGAAAGAACTCCCCGGCCTGATGGAAGAGACCAGGACGTCCATAGTCTCCATGAAGGAAACCATCCAGGATGCCCGCAAGATCATTGACGGAGTGGAAGACAAGCTGGAGAGACTGGATCCGGCCATCAAGGAAATTCCCTCCACGCTCACCGCCCTGCGCAAGGCTTCCGACCACATTGCCTCCGTTACGGCGGATGCACGCAAGAACCAGGGCTTCCTGGGCCTGCTGCTTTATGACGCCCGCTTCCGCGCCAACGCCCAGGAATTCATTCGCAACCTGAGGGATTACGGCATTCTCCGCTACCGGAACCCGAACGAGCCTCAGATCAAACCCGACCCGCGCGGCGGTTTTTCCGGCAGCCGACGCTGACAGCGGCCCACAATTCCGCATGAAGCCGTTTTACACACTTGCCATTAGTGGGAAGAATGCTAAAAATCCCTAATGTGAGAGGCGAACACATGTAAGCCGACATGTTTTCAACAGGAATTCAACCTTAACACTCTAATCAATCATGCAAGACAATCAAACCGAACTTGAACCGACCGTAACAGCAACGGATGCCAGCTGCTCCTGCCCCTCCGCCCGCGACATGGCCGTTACCAGATTTCACCAGGCCCGGGCTTTCGCTGCGGCCAAAGTAAACCAAATACGCAAGGCAGCTACGGAACAGGCGGGCACCATCCGCGATTACGCCCAGGAAAAGGGAGTGGTCATCCGCGACAAGGCCAAGCATCTTCATGAAGCCAGTGAAGAATACGTGAAGGAAAAGCCCACCCAGTCCATGCTCATCGCCATGGGCGTGGGTCTCCTGATCGGACTCCTCATCCGCCGCCGTTAATCTGTCCCGCGCCATGCGTCCCGCGCGCATGGCGCCTCCCCTTCCGTCCAATTCGTGCCATGGGTCTGATCGACAAATTCAAACGCACCTTCGTCACCCCGGTCATGGAGGAAAAAGAGGAAGGGATGGCTATGGCGCGTTCTCTCCGGGAAGCCGGTGCGGCCGCACTCTCCCATTTGGAAGCCTTGTACGGCCTGCTCAAGCTGGAGCTGGAAGAAGCGTCCAAACGGCTGGGCCAAAAAATGGCCCTGCTCCTGCTGGCCGCCTTCATGGCCCTCTTCGGCTACCTCTTCGTATGGTGCCTGCTGACCATGATCATGGCCTATTATTGGAACATCATCGCAGGGCTTGCCGTGACGGCCGGGTTCCACATTCTGGTTGCCGCCATTGCTCTGGCCATGTTCAGCCGCATTCGCGTCACTCCCATCGCCCCCGCTACGGCGGAAGAACTTAAAACGGATTTATCATGTCTGCAAATGGCTCTCAAAAAAAGCTCGAACTCCTGATGCAGGTAGCCACTTCCCGGCTGGACATCGTCAATGAGACCGACGCTTTCACCCAGAAGGTGCAGCATCAGGTGGACCATCTCCGGCAGCTGAAAAAAAGAGCCATGTCCATTCCTGTGATCGGTTCCATCGTCGGCACAGTGGGAGGCATTCTGCTCATCAAAATGCTCACGGGAAAAAAGAGCCATCCGGCCCCGGCGCGTCCGCGCCTGTCCGGCCTGCCCGGAGGACTGGTCAATTCCTCCATGTTCAGGTTCATTATTGAAATCCTGATTACCCTGGCCTTCCCCTCCCTGAAAAAGCTGGGATTTGACCTGGCCAACAAAAAAATCCTCAGTCTGTTCAAATTCCGGAGCCATTGACGGTTCCCTGCCCGACAAAGGAAAAACGCTATTTTTACGGCGGTTCCGAAAGTGGAGGACTTTTTATTTTTTGCTGGTCAAAAAAGGCCCCTTTCCGCTAGTATGTAGCTTTATCAGTTTGCTGCATTCAAAACATGAGCGAATACATTTTGCCCCACGTCGACGGATATCTTAAGCTTGGACAGGACTTTGACTGTTCCGATATCCACCTTGCCGTCAACAGCCGCCCCACATGGCGCCGGTTCGGCCAGCTTCTGCCCATCTGGGAAGAAGCCCCCAACCTCACCCCCAAGGACACGGAAATCCTGGCCAGGGGATTCCTGGAGGAGCCTGAATGGAACCGCCTTCAGCAGCGCGGCGACGTGGACTTTGCCTATGCCAACGACTTCGGCCGCTACCGCGCCTCCGTCGTCAAGCAGCGCCTGGGCTACGACATCTGCTTCCGTATCATCAACACGAAAGTCCGCACCATGGAGGAAATCGGGCTGCCGACGGACTATGTGGTGCCTCTGACCCGCTACACCAACGGCCTCATTCTGGTGACGGGCTCCGTGGGTTCCGGTAAATCAACCACGCTGGCTTCCATCGTGGACTTCATCAACCAGGACCGCCACGACCACATCATTACGCTTGAAGACCCCATCGAATACATCATTCCCTCCAAAAACTGCCACGTCAACCAGCGTGAAGTGCACAAGCACACGGAATCCTTCGCACGGGCTCTGCGCGGCGCGCTCCGTGAAGACCCGGACGTCATCATGGTGGGGGAAATGCGCGACCTGGAAACCATTTCCCTGGCCCTCACCGCCGCAGAAACGGGCCACCTGGTGCTCGGCACGCTGCACACGGGATCCGCAGCCCGCACGGTGGACCGCGTGCTGGACGTCTTCCCGGTGGAACAGCGCGACCAGATCCGCATCATGGTCAGTGAATCCCTGCGCGGCATCATTTCCCAGCAGCTTGTTCCCAGGGCGGACGGCAACGGCCGCGCCCTCGCCATTGAAATGCTCGTCAACACGCCCGCCATTGCCAACTGCATCCGCGAAGGCAAGACCTTCATGATTCCCGGCTGCATCCAGACAGGAAAGGCCCAGGGCATGATTCTGATGGACGACTCACTCAGGGCCCTTTACCAGGCGGGGCTCATCACCGCAGACGACTGTCTCTTCCGCTCGGAAGACAAAACCATCATGAAAGCCTTCCTGGGCATCAAGTAACCTCTTTAACTTTGACACATTCCTGTTATGGCTGTTATCGACCAATACTTCAAATATCTCGTAGAATCCGGAGGCTCCGACCTTCACCTCAGCGAAGGCCAGCCCCCAAAAATCCGTGTCAACGGCACCATTTCCGCCATCTCTGATGAAAATCTGGAAGGCCAGGCATTCAAGACCCTGCTCTCGGAAATCTGCGACCCGCAGGCATTCCAGAAATATCTGGAAGAAGGCGATCTGGACTTTGCCTATGAAATGGACGAAACTTCCCGCTTCCGCTGCAACTACTTTAAGCAGCAGCATGGACTGGGCGCCGTCTTCCGTCTCATTCCCACAAAAATCGCTACGCTGGAAGAGCTGGGCGTTCCAACGGTGGTCAAGGAATTCGCCCACATGAGGTCCGGCCTGGTGCTGGTTACCGGCCCCACCGGTTCCGGTAAATCCACCACGCTGGCCGCCATCATCGACTACATCAACAGCAACCAGGCACGGCATATCATCACGGTGGAAGAACCTATCGAATTCGTCCACCCCAATAAAAAATCCATCGTCACCCAGAGGGAGGTTCCCCTGCAGACGCCTTCCTTCGCGGACGGCTTGCGGGCTTCCCTCCGCGAAGACTCCGACATCGTGCTTGTGGGGGAAATGCGCGACCTGGAAACCATCTCCCTGGCTCTCACCGCCGCGGAAACCGGCCTTCTGGTCTTCGGTACCCTGCACACGAACAACGCCAGTAAAACCATTGACCGTATTATTGACGTCTTCCCCTCCGATCAGCAGTCACAGGTGCGCACCATGCTTGCGGGTTCCCTCCGCGGCGTCGTGGCCCAGCTCCTGATGAAGCGCAGCGACAAGCCGGGACGCGTGGCCGTCAATGAAATCCTCTTTGCCACTCCCGCCGTGGGCGCCATCATCCGCGAAGGCGCTACGCAAAAGATTCCGGATGTCATCGTGGGCGGCAAATCCATGGGGATGCAATTCATGGACGACGCCATCTGGCAAAAGCTCCAGCAGGGCATCGTTTCCCCGGAAGAAGCTTACATGAAGAGCATTGAAAAGAAGAGGTTCCGCAACTTCCTGCCCCCCGAGTCGGCCCGTCTGGCGGATTCCGGTGGTGGAAACTAAGCCTCCGTCGTACCTTGCCCCTTATGTCCCCCACCGGAAAATTCACGTTCAAGCTCGTGATCTATGGAGCGTTCCTGCTCTATCTGGTGGGGGACTTGTTCATTTGGCACGGCTTCCTGGCGGGCAGGATGGATGCCTACCTGAAACCCATGCCGGGGCCGCCCGGAGACAATTCCGAACGCATCGCGGAAGTTTACGGAGAACCGCTTACCGCCAACCAGCTGAACAGGAGAATTGCGGAGCTGGGCATTCTGCGCCAGCCCGCCGTGCTGGACATGGGAGACGGCATGACGCTCACCCATGAACTGGATGTGCAGAAGGAGCTGGTCCCCCGTGCTAGATATGACCTCATCAGCTCCTCTCTCCTGCGCCTGAAAACCCGGGTCAACGATTTGCAGCTCCCCAACCGCAATGCGGAAGCCGCCCAGGCGGAAAAGCAAATCCAGTCCCGTTTTGACGGCGACAGGGAGAAATATTTGGAAATGCTCCACGGCCAGAAACTCAACGAAGAGCAGCTCCGGCAGAAAATTGCCGCCCGCCTCAAGCAGACGGAACAGCTTTACCGCGCAACCATCAAGGTTGCGGATCCTACCGACGAAGAACTGAAAATCTACTACAATCTGGTCAAGGACAGGCTTAAAACGCCGGATTTGCGGCAGGCCAGACACATTTTCCTCTCCACCCTGCACAAGGACGACAATCAGGTCAAGCAGGCGGCTGAAGCCCTGTTGGCGCGCCTGCGGGCCGGAGAATCCTTCGAACGGCTTGCCAAAAGTACCAGCGAAGATGAACAGACGGCTTCCGCCGGAGGCTCCCTGGGCTGGATCAACCCGGCCCGTACTGCGGAAACCTTGGATCTGGACATTGCCTCCCTGCCTGACAACACGCCTGTGCTCGTCAAAAGCAAATGGGGATGGCACATCATGGAAGCCTCCCCCTTGAAGAAAGGACGCGTCCCATCCTATGAGGAGGTGCTGCCTGCTTTGAGAAATGCAGCCCAAAGCTTCAGAAGGGCGCAAGCCACAGGATTATACATGGACGGTCTTATTGAAGAAGCCCATCTTAAAAACCGCATCAAAAACAAACAAAAACATTAAACCACACCGGAGTTCCGGAAGAACCGGGCGATCCCCCACGGCATCTTTCTTATTTTTCATTTGGAAGGAGGCGTTATTCTTCTGCCGCATTCATTGCCGGAATGATCTGTCATCACGAGGAATCTCTCCTTGGCAAAATCCGGAGAAAGATGATCTTGCTAAAAAGCATTCTCCTTCCCGCGATACAAATTTGCTGCTACACGGAACAGGAAAGAAAATCAGGACCGCCTGAAATAAAATAAATTCTAACCTATTGAGCACGGAACTTCATCCGCATATTATCAATAGGGGCGAAGAAACAACAATTCATCAGGGATTCCTCTGATTTCCGCGGGTTTTCAACACACCGCAGTAAAGGGGCCGCTATATGCTTAAGGGCATTATAAAAAAATTGCCTTCCTGTATTCAATTGTGCTTGATCTCCACAAGGATGTCGAGTAGCTTGCCTCCGGTAATTCCTAGAGGGGTATTAGCTCAGTTGGTAGAGCGTCTCGTTCGCAATGAGAAGGTCAGGGGTTCGAATCCCCTATACTCCACCATCCATCTTTTTCTGCTGCCGGTTTGTTCCGTACAGAATTTCAGACCGCGTTATGAATGGCGATTTATTCAAGATTACACTGATTTCAGTCATTGCCATTCTTCTCGCCATTGTCGGGGGTCTTGTATCCGCAGACGGCGATCCAGTTTCCATTGCCCTTGCCATAGCCCCGTTCGCCCTGGCAGCGCTCTACATGATGAAGGAAAAGGTATGGTATCTCTGGATACTCATTCCTCCTCTCTTTATTCCTTTTTCAATTAATTCCTATGCTCCCCTATTCGCCTATTCTGTCGTGCTGCCCTTTTATTTATGGAATGTCATGCTCAGACGCTCCAGCTTGACCTGGAATTCTATTCCTCTGCTGGATACCTTAATTTTCCTTCTTTTCATCCATGTTGCCTATGTTTTTCTGACTCATCCCTTTGGACTGGGAATAAACATTCTGGAAGATTACTATGGAGGTAAGGGCTATATCATGTTTCTGCAGGCGCTGCTGGCCTATGTATGTCTGTCTTCATTGAAAACAAACAGCCAGGATCTAGGAAAAGTACTCCAATGGTCTATTGCCCTGATCCTTTTCTTTACATTGGTCCAAACGGCAAGGGCATTACTCTCTCCCGAGTCAGGAGAAGGGATGGAGGGGAGTGCGGGAGGAGGAACGAACGGAGACACACGAAATTCCTCTTTCCTAGCCTTTTCCGTACTGGTACTTCAAGTGCTTATCTTAAAATATTCTGCATGGCAGATGATTAAACGCCCCTGGTGGGGATTATTGGCAGTCTCGGCATGCGCAGGCATTTTAATTAGTGGATTCCGTTCTTCCCTTGCCGTTATTCTGTTGCTCTTTTTTATCGTCTCCTTACTTTATAAGCGATGGTTTGTCAGCATTGTAGCCCCTATTCTAGGGCTAGGTATACTTATGCTTTTTTCTTCCTCAAAAACCTTGCTTGAACTTCCTTTTGGGGTACAACGTGTCTTATCTGTCCTCCCCTTTCTCGAAGTCAGTTCCCAAGCTAGAGAGGATGCGATGGCTTCCATTCAATGGAGAGTGGAAATGTGGGCATGGGCTTTTGACGACAGGGAAAAATTCATTCAGGATAAGGTGTTCGGCGATGGATTCGCGCGCGACATCAATATCCTCAAAGCAAATATTTACGAAGAAGCGTACCATCTCACCAATTCCAACCAGATCTCCTTTGCCTGGAACGGATTATGGCACAGCGGCCCGGTATCTACTATCCAGACCATTGGATATGTAGGTCTCACATTATATTCCATCATATCCGTCATCGGCATGGTCTATGCATGGCAGGTCGGCCGCATTTACCGCTACAACAAATACAGCCTGGGTATTCTATTCGTTGCAGCCATTTACTTTACCCGTCCTCTGAGTTTCTTTTTCATTTTTGGGGATAGTACTTACATTACTGCGGACATCATTTCACTGGGAATCATCAAGATCTTGTTCTGCTGTGCCAAAAGGGAGGGATTGTACATTTCCATCCATATGCGCAGGGAATATGTTCCTCTCATGATACAGCAGAAGGAAGAAAAACCTGGACTTCCCAGCTCTTCCGGGATTCCCTGCTGAATATTCCGATGCACTTTTCGGAAAAACCGTCTTCTTCCAGTGCTTGAGGCTGGACTATTCGGAGGGGAATTGATAAGGTCCCGAAACGTTTAACCTCTCCATGGCATCCGCCCCTTTCCACCATATCATTGGCCTTATCCCTGCGCGCTGGGGTTCCTCCAGATTCCCGGGCAAACCCCTTCATCCCATTGCCGGAAAACCACTTGTCCAACACGTATGGGAGCGGGTCTCCCAGTGCAGCCGGCTGGACGATATGGCTATCGCCACGGATGACGAACGCATTTTTGAGGCCGCGCTGGCGTTCGGGGCAAAAGCCATCATGACTTCTCCGGACCATCCCAGCGGTAGCGACCGCTTGGCGGAAGCTGTCCAGGCATTTCCCTCCGCCACCCATATCGTCAACATCCAGGGGGATGAGCCTCTCATCGATCCGGCCCTGATTGACCGTCTGGCCGGTGTGCTGGCTGCAGATCCCGCCCTTCCCATGGCCACTGTCGCCTGCCCCATTGACAGAGAAGAAGACCTGGACAATCCCAACATTGTAAAAGTGGTTCTTGCCGGCAGCGGAGATGCGCTTTATTTTTCCCGGTCCGCCATCCCATTCGCCCGCAATTCACGTATTTCCCCGCCCCTCAGGCATCTTGGCATTTATGCCTACCGCCGGGACTTCCTTGCAAACTATGTCCGCTGGAAACCTACCCCCCTGGAACTCACGGAATCCCTGGAACAATTGCGCGCACTGGAAAATGGGGCCAAAATCAGAGTCATCCTGACGGACCATGTCAGCGTGGGAGTGGATACGCCGGAACAGGCGGCCCAGGTCGAACAGATTTTATTAAACACACACTAGGAACAGACATTATCATGAAATACATCTTCGTCACAGGCGGCGTCGTATCATCTCTGGGCAAGGGCTTGGCAGCCGCATCCATCGGCACTCTGCTGGAACGCTGCGGACTGAAAGTGACCCTGCAGAAATTCGATCCCTACCTCAACGTGGATCCGGGCACCATGAGCCCGTTCCAGCATGGAGAAGTGTACGTTCTGAATGACGGTGCGGAAACGGACCTGGACCTGGGGCACTATGAACGCTTCGTCCATTGCAGCCTTTCCCGCCTCAACAACCTCACCTCCGGGCAAGTCTTTGAAAACGTATTGAGAAAGGAACGCCGCGGCGACTACCTGGGCAAGACGGTCCAATACATCCCCCACGTTACGGATGAAATCAAGAACAGGCTCTATGAAGTGACGGAAAAATCCGACGTGGACATCATCATCACGGAAATCGGAGGCACGGTAGGAGACATGGAAGGCCACATCTTCCTGGAAGCCCTCCGCCAATTTGCCCTAGAAGTGGGCCGGGACAACGTCTGTTTCATCCACGTCACCCTGCTCCCCTACATCAAGGCGGCCGGGGAGATGAAAACTAAGCCTACGCAGCAATCCGTTGCAAAACTCCGGGAAATCGGCATTCAACCCGACGTCATCATCTGCCGGACGGAATACGACATGAGCGAGGACGAACGCCGCAAAATCGCCATGTTCTGCAACGTAGAGGCTAAAAATGTCATTGCGTTCCGTGACGTGAAAAACACCATTTACGAATGCCCCCTGGACCTCAGCCAGGACAAAATCGACCGCATCGTGACAAAACGCCTGGGACTGGACGTCCCTCCCCCGAATCTGGCGGACTGGCAGCGCTACGTAGGCAGGGTCGTCAGCCCCAGCCATTCCGTAAGAATCGCCGTTGTCGGCAAATACATCGCCCTTCAGGATGCCTATAAGTCCATTTATGAATCCTTTACCCATGCCGGCGCGGAAAATGACGCCCGCGTGGAAATCCTGCGGGTGGATGCGGAAGAACTGGAAGAAAAGGGAGCGGAAGCCCTGATCGGTTCCGTGGATGGCCTTTTGGTGCCCGGCGGCTTCGGCGACCGGGGTATTGAAGGAAAAATACAAGCCGTACAATATGCGCGCACCAAGGGCATTCCCTTCATGGGCATCTGCCTGGGCATGCAGGTAGCCGTTATTGAATATGCACGCCACATTTGCGGCATGGACGACGCCAACTCCACGGAATTCAACAAGGCTACCCCCTACCCCGTCATCTGCCTTCAGGAAGAACAGAAAGGCATTGAAAACATGGGGGCCACCATGCGCCTGGGCGCCTACAAGGCACTGATCACACCGGGAACCCTGGCACACAAGCTTTACGGCAAAGATAACGTCAACGAACGCCACCGCCACCGTTACGAGTTCAACCCAGCCTACCGTGAAGATCTGGAAAAAGCGGGTCTGGTCATCAGCGCCATCAACGATGAGCACGGACTGGTGGAGGTAGTGGAACTCCCAACCCACCCCTTCTTCATCGCCTGCCAGTACCATCCGGAATTCCAGTCAGCACCCAACAGGGCTCATCCGCTCTTCTCCGGCTTGGTCTCTGCAGCGCTGGAATATAAAAGCCGCTCCTGATCCCATCCCTGACCTGCAAGAATTTTTCCGGAGCTGAAATTCCGGAAAAACTCTTCCTCTCCCGGCATGTTTACGGACTCCCTCGTCATAGCCACCTACTTTCTGGCCATCTTCGGCATTGGCATCTACGCGGGCCGCAAACAAAAAACCCTGACGGATTATGCTCTGGGAAACCGTTCCCTGCCCTGGTGGGCCATCCTGGCCTCCATCCTGGCTGCGGAAATCAGCGCGGCCACCTTCCTGGGAGCGCCGGGGGAAGGCTACCATACCCGCAACTTCACCTATGCCCAGCTCTGCATAGGCACGATTCTGGGCCGTATTATCGTCGGCAAGCTCTTTCTCAAACCTTATTACGAATACAAAGTAGTCTCCATTTATGAATACCTGGAAAAACGGTTCGGCCTCTTGACCAGACGCACCGCTTCCATGGTCTTCCTGATCAGCCGGGTTCTGGCCAGCGGAACCAGGCTTTACTTTGCAGGCATTCTGCTCGTCATTGCCTACCAGTTCGCTACCAATACTCCGGCGGATTCCGAACAGATAGTCCTGCTCTACATTGTTGCTCTGGTCATCATCAGCATTGCCACCACCATTTATACGGCCATAGGCGGACTGAAAGCTGTCGTCTGGACAGACGTACTTCAGGCGGCGGTACTCGGCGTCTCCATGCTCTCCGCCCTCTGGATTCTGTTCGCCCACATTCCCGGAGGCTGGGATTCCATCTCTGCCGCCATGAACGGAGGGGATGACTGGAAATTCTTTTCCTGGGGAACGGAAAAAGGACTCGGTTTCCTGGAACAGTGCTCCCATATTCTAGGACAAGAATATACGATATGGGCAGCATTTCTGGGTGCTACGTTCATCACGATGGCTACCCATGGGACAGACCAAGACATGGTTCAGCGCATGCTGGCCGCAAAAAACAGCAAGGCCGGAACCCGCGCAGTCATTGTATCCGGCCTGATGGACTTCCCCATCGTCCTCCTGTTCCTCTTCACGGGCATTCTCCTGTACGTCTTTTACCAGTACAATCCGGCAGCCCTGCCCGCAGACACGCCCAAATTGCACGTATTCCCCTACTTCATCATTCATGAACTGCCCGGCGGAGTCCGCGGGCTACTCATCGCCGGACTGCTCGCAACCGCCATGGGGTCTCTGTCCACAGCACTCAATTCCCTAGCGACCACCGCCACGAAGGACTGGTACCAGGGCATCTTCAAGCCGGACGCCACGGAACGCCAGCTGCTCCGGTGCGTGCGGTGGGGCACGGTGGGATTTTCCCTGCTGCTCATTATGGTGGGCTCCGTCACGGCCTGGTACGTAGTACATCATCCGGAAGTACGCATTATCCAAATTGCTCTCGGCATCTTCGGCTACACGTATGGATCCCTGCTCGGCATCTTCCTGCTGGGAATGCTGACCCGCACCAGGGGCAACGACACCGGCAACATCCTTGCCATGGCGGCAGGCTTCATCGTCATAGCTGTTCTGACCGGACTCATTCCTCTCCCGGCTTCCTGGGAACAGCATATTCCGGAAATAGCCTTTCCCTGGCGCGTCACCATCGGCACCCTGGCAACATTCTTCGTCGGACTGTGCTTCCGCAGCCGTCACGAACTTCCCCGTTAAAGGGCATTATTCCTTCCCGGAATCACAATTTACGGACAAGAAAAACCTGGGGACATGCAAGGAACCCGACGCGTGCCACGGACTCCCTCCGGACAAACGCTGTTACCTTTACCCCTCTCCTTTTCTCCACGCATCACACCTCTTCAGGTGAGAGCCATCGGAAGGAAACAATGTTGAAGCGGCGGCC
>ENA-UOJS01000068-UOJS01000068.1-human-gut-metagenome-genome-assembly--contig:-C74-NODE-68-length-107724-cov-45.563923_pt1 | contig 107724 bp, 83 predicted proteins | sample MGYA00242355_ERZ723902 | MGnify/ENA metagenome assembly ERZ723902
AAAAAATGTCAACGAATTTTTAAAAAAAAATAAAAATATTAATTATATTTTAATAAATATTCCGTTACATATTTGCCGCAAATCTGACCCGTATGCGCTTAAGATTTCCTCATACGCGCCGCCGATTTTGCGCCGATTCAAATATGAGAGAGGCTGTTTTTATATTTATTAAACGATAGGACATTGTTGAGATATCTTGACAGAACGTAGGGTTCTGTGCAATAATTTATACAAGAATGCAGTTAGGGGGCACTATGTCTGCACAAAAAGAAGATTTGAGAATCGTGCGCACGCGCAAACTCTTGAGCAATACGCTGCTCGATATGATGGAAGAAGAATCCATCGAAAAAATCAGCGTCATCGACCTTTGCAACAAAGCGATGGTCAACCGAGCCACGTTCTACGCTCACTTCGAGGACAAATACCACCTCTTGTCCTTTGCTTTGGAAGAACTCAAAGACGACCTCTATCAAAAGTTTACCAAAGACACCAAGTTCACCACCCCAACCGAAACGCTCAACTCGATGATGGTTATGGGCGTGGACTTTTTCTTTGACAAACACAACCACATCGCAAACATCATACGCTTCAACCGCAACGGCAAAGTGATAAGCACCATACAAGATTCCATTGCGCATTCGATAAAATATCAACTTTCCAAATACAAGGACACCTACGACATCAAACTTCCCCTTCAGATTTTGTCCACGTTCGTGGCCGGCGGAATGCTAAACACGGTGCTTTGGTGCGTAGACAACCCGGGCAAGTATTCGTACGAGGAATTTATCTCCTACGCCACCTGCCCGCTCGCCGAGCGTTGCTTCGTGAAAAAATGACAGTAAAAAGCGAATCGCAAACGCGGTTCGCTTTTTAAATTAATAATTAATAATTAATAATTTAGAATTAAAGCTTCCCCCTTCCTCACGTGTTTCACCCACCGCCGTTCCCCCTCTGCATAAATTTGAGGGAACCCACGGCGTCCGCTCTGCGTGGGGCAACACTCGGTGCTCGCATAGATAGGGACATTTCTCTACTTATGCCACTGCGCTTTGTGCGCCAGCTTCGCACCCAAACGGCGCAGTCGCTTGTACTATCCGTCAAGCTCGACGCTCGCTTTCTCGCCGCCGTTGCGGCTCGCGTTCCGGCTGTGAATTAGCACATTCCGTTAATAAGTGATATTCCTTTGAAAAAATTATGAAAAATTTGTGCAGAATATATTGACAATGCAAAATTTGGTGCTATAATTAGCAATCGAAGATAAAGAGTGCTAACAGTCAAACGGAAAGATTGCCAAAGGTCGCAAGCGAAACGGCGAGTGCGGCAACAAAAGCGTTTGACGGCGGCACGACACGGAACATATTTCAAAGGAGGTATGAACTATGGACACCAACAAATTTACGAAAAAAGCGCTTGACGCTATAAATGCCGCTCAGAACCTTGCTCTTGAGAGACATCAACAACAAATTTGCAAGGAACACGTTGCTTACGCACTGCTCAACGACGATGAAGGTTTGATACCCAAACTCGTCACCAAATGCGGCGCGGACGCACCTCAACTTTTGAGAGAAATCGACAGACTCATATCGCAAATGCCGTCGGTAACGGGAGACGGCGCAGGCGAAGCATACTTGTCGCAAGACTGCTCGCTTATGCTCTCACAAGCCGAGAAAGACGCAAAGAAACAAGGCGACGACTTCGTGAGCGTCGAACATATATTCGCGGCGATTCTCGACAATCCCACCCCTGCCCTCAAAGCAGTGTTCGCAAAGTGCAAACTCAACAAAAAGGACTTTATGAACGCACTTTCGCAAGTTAAAACCTCGAAAGTGACGAGCGACAGCCCCGAAGACACTTATGACGTACTCAACAAATACGGTCACGATATGGTCGAAAGAGCCGCTCGCGGACAACTCGACCCCGTCATCGGTCGTGACGATGAGATAAGAAACGTAATCCGTATTCTTTCGAGAAAAACCAAGAACAACCCCGTTCTCATCGGTGAAGCGGGCGTTGGTAAGACGGCAATCGCGGAAGGACTTGCGCAACGTATCGTCAGAGGCGACGTTCCCGAAGGGCTCAAAGACAAACACATCTTTGCGCTCGATATGGGCGCGCTTATCGCCGGCGCGAAATACAGAGGCGAATTTGAGGAAAGACTCAAAGCCGTCCTCACCGAAATCAAGAAGCAAAACGGCAGAATGCTTCTGTTCATCGACGAACTTCACACCATCGTCGGCGCGGGTAAAACCGAAGGCAGTATGGACGCAGGCAACCTTTTGAAGCCTATGCTTGCAAGAGGCGAATTGCATTGTATCGGCGCAACCACGCTTGACGAATACCGCAAATACATCGAAAAAGACCCTGCGCTCGAAAGACGTTTTCAACCCGTTATGGTCAGCGAACCGACGGTTGAGGACACGATTGCGATACTGCGTGGGTTGAAAGAAAGATACGAAATCTTCCACGGCGTGCGTATACACGACCAAGCGCTCGTTGCGGCGGCAACGCTTTCGGACAGATACATCACCGACAGATTCCTGCCCGACAAGGCAATCGACCTCGTGGACGAGGCGTGCGCGATGATAAGAACGGAAATCGACAGTATGCCCACCGAAATGGACGTCATCAGCCGTAAGATTATGCAACTGGAAATCGAGGAAATGGCTCTTGAAAAGGAAACCGACAAACTGTCCGTTGACCGTCGCGAATCCATAAAGAAAGAACTTGCCGAACTTCACGATCAATTCAACGCAATGAAAGCGCAATGGGACAACGAGAAGAAGGAAATCAACAGCGTGCAAGACACCAAAGCCGAAATCGACCGCATAAATCTTCAAATCGAGGAAGCAAAGCGCAACAGCGACTACGGTAAGGCGGCGCAACTTCAATACGGCGAACTGCCCGCACTCACCAAGAAACTGGAAGAAGCGGAAAAGAAATCCGCAAAAGGCACTTCCCTGCTTCGTGACGAAGTGACCGCGGACGAAATCGCAAAGATAGTGGCAAAGTGGACGGGCATCCCCGTAACCAAACTTATGGAAAGCGAAAAGGAAAAACTGCTTCACCTTTCCGACGAACTTCACAAGAGAGTCATCGGACAAAACGAAGCGGTTGACGCGGTGAGCGAAGCGGTGCTTCGTTCTCGTGCGGGCATATCCGACGAAAACAGACCTATCGGTTCATTCTTGTTCCTCGGCCCGACGGGCGTTGGCAAGACCGAACTTGCAAAGACTCTTGCGTCCTATCTGTTTGACGACGAGCGCAACATCGTGCGTATCGATATGACGGAATATATGGAAAAATTCAGCGTATCTCGTCTTATAGGCGCACCTCCGGGATACGTCGGATACGACGAAGGCGGACAACTCACCGAAGCCGTGAGAAGAAAACCCTACTCTGTCGTTTTGTTCGACGAAATCGAAAAAGCACACCCCGATGTGTTCAACATCCTGCTTCAAGTGCTTGACGACGGCAGAATCACCGACAGCCAAGGCAGAACGGTCAACTTCAAGAATACGATAATCATTCTCACCTCGAACCTCGGCAGCGGCATAATCCTCGACAACATCGACAAGGACGGCAACATCACGGACGAGGCGAAAGAGCAAATCGACAAACTGCTCAAACAAACCTTCCGCCCCGAGTTTCTCAACAGACTTGACGACACCGTGTTGTTCACGCCTCTTTCGAGAGAAAGCGTGTACAAGATTATCGATATAATGCTCAAAAAACTCGAATCGAGGCTTGACAAGCAAAACCTCAAACTCGAAGTTACGCAAGCGGCAAAAGACCTCATCGTTGACGGCGGCTACGACGTGACATTCGGCGCAAGACCCTTGAAGCGTTACATCGAAAGCAACGTCGAAACCAAAGTTGCAAGAGCAATCTTGCAAGGCAATATGGACGAAGGCGACACGATTGTCGTGGACGCAAAAGACGGCGAAATCACCGTTTCGTCCAAGCACTAATCCCCTTGCCGCTTTCGGCGGCACAAACTAAAACCCCTCATAATTTTCCCTATAAAAGAGAAGCGGCGGACTTTGAGTCCGCCGCCTCTTTTTTATTATTCGAGCATACTACTTATTCCAGTTCTAATTTGATTAATATAATTGTCATTTAATCCTTTCAAATGCATAAGGAAACACACCGTATCGCAAATATGCATTTTAATTTCTTCTTCTGTATCAAGTATTGCCTTTTTCTCAACAAGCTCTAAAAGTTCTTTTAATGTCTTTTTTCCTTCTGGAAACATCAGTACTTTTAGATTATTCTTTTTACCAACAGGATCACTAAGGGAATTCGACAATTCAACACAATCATAAAACACATCTCTAATTCCTTTTTCTTCAATTTCTTCATCCGAGAAATTATACCAAAATTGCTCTAAATACTTTTTGTACTTTTCATCCATATATAATTCTTCTTATTTAAATTTTTGTAATACTGTGAACTTTATATATACAAGCATGTATGTGTTTTTTACCATCCTAAGGCTTTATTTAATTCATTAGGGGAAAGTGTTTTATCAAAGTCTTTTATCCAGTATATATCAACTGCCTTTAAAAAACGTGCTGATGGATTTTTTTGAGAGGGATATAAACTTTTTGCACCAATGTATTTCCCATTACAAAAAAATGCTATATCTGAATAAACTGCACCGTATTCTAATGATGTCATTTTAAATGGGATAAATACATATGTTCCACCAACATACGTTCCATTCTCACTATTTCCATCAAACTCTTTATAGCCGCAATCTCCTGTTATTTGGAAATTCGAACAGTTATAAAATTCGGCTTCCAATGTTTTAGCACAAGAAACTATTTCCTTGAATTCTTTATCATTTGTATCGCAAGCGGTAAGTTGAACAACAGACATCATACACATCAAAACGATTGCAACAACAAAAACGAGCGTTTTCTTTTGCCTCATCTTCTTTCCTCCAATGTATAAACAAAGTTTAAGTACATTTGTACTTGCAATAATTATATTAAGTCTTTTTAGACTTGTCAAGTACAAAAATACTTAATTAAGGTATTCTTTGTTTATGTTCAAAGACATCATAAAAGATTTGAGAGAATCGCAAGATATGAGCCAGTACGAACTTGCAAGAGCGTTGCAAGTGAGTCAGTCTGCCATTGCAAAATGGGAACTCGGCAAAACAGAGCCTACTTCTTCTGCCCTTGTTTCCATTGCGCGATTCTTCAACGTCAGCGCGGATTATCTGCTCGAACTGGAAGACGAGTTCGGCAACAAAAAATGACGGTAAATATACACTTTTCAAAATCTACTTTTCGGCAATAAAAAACGGTGCGACAATCGCACCGTTTTTTATTTGATCTTTGTTGCTAATTACGCTTCCTTGATTGCGCCGACGGGGCAGCCGTCTTCACACGCGCCGCAATCGATGCATTGCTCGGGATCGACAACGTATTTGCTGTCGCCTTCTGCGATTGCTCCGACGGGGCAAGTATCTGCGCAAGCACCGCATTGGATGCACTCATCGCTGATAACTCTGGGCATAGTTTTATCTCCTTACAAATATATTCGCTTTCGCTTGCAATTATATTAGCACAACGCTTTGATTTTGACAAGTCATAATTTCATTATTCCGGATATAATTTGCTCGTATTCGCTCACAGCGGATACAATTCAAATCGGCAAGAAGAAAGTCGCACTCTGCGCACTATGTATTTTCTCTTTTCCCTTTCAAGCACGAGGTCCGGCTTGTAGGCGCAATCCTTGCACTCGCACTCGAAAATCGTTTTGTACGGACAATGTGCAAACGTCATAAGCGGTATGTCCTCGTCCGCGGCAATGCGCTCGACGTCGTCGAATGCGGGAAAGTCCTTATACTCGCACGACGGTATATATGCGCTTGCGCCGAGTGCTTTTGCCTCGCGCACCGCAAAGACGTTGGCAATGTTATGTCCCTCGCCCGCAATCACTTCGTAGCCTTGCTTTGCAAAGTACAGACCGTATATATTTTCGCTCGCAAGGCGTTTTATTCCGCTTTCCGCAACGGTTTTTTCAAGCACTTTCAAGTCCTTGCCGTTTGCAAGTATCGGCAAATCGAGAACGACGTTGTCAACGCTCAAATCCAACAAATCGAGCGTTCGTTGTATGCTTTGCGCCGAATAAACGTCGGGTTTGAGCAAAAACGTTTCGTTTGCCCTCAAAAGCACGCTTTTGATTTTTTCGCTTTTCACAACCCTTACTTGTTTTGCCTCGACCTCTTTTACGTCGTCGAGAACGGAAAGCAATTCGTCCGCTTTATCCTTGTCGAACGCAACTTTTTCGGGTGCATTTGTTAATATGATTTTCTCTTTCAACTCGGCAAGCACTTCGCGGCGCAGAGCGTTCACAACCGACTTTGCAACGAACACGCCGTCGGTGTTCACTCGGCAGGTTGTCACGCAAAAACCGCTGTCACCCACTTTCGAGCAAGCCGCCGCCACGTCGTTTGCGCTCATAGGCGCGTTCTTCGCCTTTTCGAGCACTTGCTCGGTGCGCTTTTGCGCTTCGCATTTGCAATCGTCCTTTTCGTATATCGCCTTAATATCAAGCGGTTGACCTTCCATTGCCGCGACTTCGAGTTTTATCGGAACGTAACGCTTTGCCCGCAACAGTTCTTCGTCCGCTTTTGCGTCGAGAATGAGATTTACTTGCCAACCGACCTTAACTTTCGTTTTGGTTACGAACGAGTACGCGCCGCTTCCGCACGGCTTCGCTTCGCCTATGCCCAAACTCGCCTTTTCTTTGTCGCCGTCGAAAAATTTGAGACCGTCGCCCTTTTCAAGCGGATATTTCGTCGCAACGGTAATCTCGAAAAGTCCGTCCTTTCCGAAGTCTTTTACGCTTCGCACCGCGCCGATTTTTATGCCCGTATGGTTGTTGAATCTCTTTTCGATGACTTTCAGCGTGCCGTCGTCGAGATACGCTCTTTCAAGATATTCGCCTCTTGAAAAAGCGATTTTCAGCATAGTTTTCGTCTTGTCGTCGAGAACGGGATTCTTGCCGTTTTCCGCTTCGTCAATCGCCTTTCTGTACGCTTGCACGGCGCACGCGACGTAGCCTTTTCTTCTCAATCTGCCTTCGATTTTGAAAGAGCATACGCCCGCCTCGGCAAGTTGTTTTATCGACGAGTAAAGGCACAAATCCCTTGCGCTCAAAAGGTAGCCGTCGTAGGTTTTTCCACCAACTTCCGCACGGTATGGCAAACGACAAAGTTGCTTGCAAAGTCCTCTGTTTCCGCTTGCGCCCTGTTCCTTTGACGAAAGATAGCAGTTGCCCGAAAACGCCACGCACAGCGCGCCTTGCACGAAATATTCTATTTCGAGATTTGTGTTTTGCTTTATCTCTTTTATGTCTTCGAGTTTGGTTTCTCTCGACAACACAACTCTCGAAAATCCCGCTTCTTCGCACATCTTCGCGCCGAGAAGGTTGTGCACTCCGAGTTGCGTGCTTGCGTGAAGCACAATTCCCTCGAAGCACTCTTTAAGCACCTTGCATACGCCGAGGTCCTGCACCAAAAACGCGTCGACTTTTGCATCAACCGCCGCTTTAACAAGCGATATCAGGTCACTAAACTCGTCGTTTTGCAAAATCGTGTTGACGGTGACGTAAACTTTCACGCCGTAAAAATGGGCGTGCGAAACTACATCGGCAATACTGTCGCAATCGAAATTTTGCGCTTTCATACGCGCATTGAAGTTGTCAAGTCCGAGGTATACCGCGTCCGCGCCGCTCTCTATCGCAACGTCAAACGCTTCCGTATCCCCTGCGGGTGCGAGAAGTTCCAACATACTTCGAGTATAGCACAAAAGCGTATTGCTTTGCAATCGACTTTTGAAATCGTTTGCGCAATTCGGATTTGGTGCTATAATCTTTTTATGACAAACTTCTTATGCCCCGTATGCAAAAAGCCTCTTGCTATGGAAGGACGCGACGCCGTTTGCCCAAACGGGCATCTTTTCGATTGCGCGAAAGAGGGATATTTTTATCTTCTTCCGCCAAAATCCAATGCCCCCGGCGACAACGCCGAAATGGTGAGAGCGCGCAGAGATTTTCTCGATTGCGACTTTTATGCGCCTTTGGCAAACGCTATCGCAAACGAGATTAATTCACGATTTGCAAATCGCCCTATCAGCCTCTTGGACGCAGGCGCAGGCACGGGCTACTATTTGTCGCGCATAATCGAAGCACGGCGCAACGAAAGCGACGTTTACGCCGCGGTCGATATATCGAAAAACGCCGTGAAAATTTGCGCAAAGCGCGCAAAACAAGCGGACGTTGCGGTTGCAAGCGTATACGATATTCCCGTAAAGGACGAGTTTGCAGACGTCGTGGTTTGCGTGTTTTCGCCCTTCGCTATGGACGAATACGCGCGGGTGCTCAAAAGCGACGGCATTCTCGTTTTGGTGTACCCTTGCGAAAATCACCTCATAGAACTTCGCCGCGCTCTTTACGACGACGTGAGAAAGGTGGAAACGGATTTGCCGAGCAGCACTCTTTCCCTTTTGAGCAAAAAGGAAGTCACGTATTCTTTCAATCTCGAATCCTCGAAACAGATTTCCGACTTGCTCACGATGACCCCGTACGTCTACCGCGCGCCCAAAGACAAAGTCGAGTGCGTAAAGCAAAAAAACGACCTCGCTCTAACCGCCGATTTTTGCCTCTGTACACTTGAAAAAACAAGTCGTTGACAAACATTGTTTATTTATATATAATACAGTTTGTTAAGGATATAAAAATCCTAACAAAAGGACGGAAATTATGGACGAAATCAAAACCGATGCAACAAACGAAAGCGTCGAAAATCAAGAAGTCGTGACCGAGCAAACGGCGGAAACGACCGAAACAACCGACGGCAAAGCAAAGAAAAAAGTCAAACTTCCCGCGTGGCTCCAAAAACTCGTTGACAAAATCAAGTCCAACGAAGACGTGCGCCAAATGGTCGTCTTCACTCTTTTCAGTTTCATCTGCGGCGGCTCGCAACTTATCATAACGTTGGTTCTTCCCGCTTTGCTCAAACTCGGCGGCGGCGTACTTACCCAAAGATTCTACGGCTTCGACCTCGGCGCGTTGAAAGACATTTTCGGCTACCCCACCACGTCGGACTTCATCGGCTTTTTGATAGGTTCTATCGTCGGTCAGGTGCTCACGTTCGTGCTTAACCGCAAAAAGACATTCAACTGCACCAACAACATCGTGATTTCGGGCATTATGTACGTCATTTTGGCTGTCACGATTATATTCGTTCAAACCTTGCTCGGCAGCGCGATTATGACCGCTTGCATGGGCGCAAAACCCGTTGCTCAAACCGAGTTCTTGTATCAAATTTACAACCTCACCGGTCAGGCAGTCGGCGGAATCACCGCATTGGTTATGAGTTTCCTCGGCAACAAATTCCTCGTTATGCGCAACTGGGGCGAAAAGAAGAAAAAAGCAGCCCAAGAAACCGCTTGCAACGAAGAACAATGCGCTTGCTGCGAATGCACGGATTGCCAAAACGCAACCGAATCCGCAATGGAAGAAGTCGCTTCCGACAAAGAATAATCGGCATTATATAAAACCGATATTACAAGAATTTATATCGTTACAACGAAAATACGCTCGTCAACCGAGCGTATTTTTTTTATCGTTTTTTTTATGGTTTTTCGTTATTTTTTATCGGTTTTTTTGCGGGGTTTTTTATGCTTTTTATCTCAAAAACTATGCCCTATCCCGCCTATTTTTTCAACTTATTCGTTGCAAATGCGGCAAGGCGTAAGCGAAAAACTTTTTGTACGCTTCGCATTTGTCGATGTCGATACGCTCGCGTTTGCAACCGTTTTTGCACATCGCAAAGTACTTACACGCCTTGCACTTTTCCTCTACGACCATACTTTCTTTGATAAATTCGACGGCTACGGGGTGCTTGGACAAAGCAAAGAAGTCCGTGTCGTTTATGTTGCCCATATCGTAGCAATCGAGGCAATAGAAGTCGCAAGGATACACTTCTCCGTCGCCCTCGATGACGAACTGATGACAACAATGCCCTTCCATTCCGCATTGCTCGCAGTTTTGAAAATGCGCAAGTCGCACGAAATTGTCGAATTGTCTTACGGAAGTATACTTCCCGTCCATACAGTCTTTGAGATAGAGCGAGAAGCATTTTTGCAAAAACTCGTAATAATCATCGCCCGACATAACATAGTTTTCGTCCTCGCTCGGGAACGGCTCGCCGTAAGTTTTTACGCACGATGGCTTGCCCGACTCGTCGAGGCGCAACGGTTTCAACATCGGGATAAACTGCAAGTGCTTAAATTTTTGCTTTTTGAAAAAGTTGTATATCGGCACGATTCTGTTTGCGACTTGTTTTGTAAGCACGGTGAGAATGTTGAAATCCACGCCATACTTTTGCATAAGTTTCGCGCTTTCGAGAACGCGATGAAACGTCTGATTACCGTTTGCGTCAATGCGCAAAGAGTCGGCAAGTTCGTCGCCGTCAAGGCTCAATCCGACGAGATAGCCGCCGCGTTTGAAAATTGAGCACCACTCGTCGTCGATAAGCGTTCCGTTTGTTTGAATGCCTATGCTGACGGGTGCGCGATTGACGTTAAGCTGACGTATAATCTCGTGCAATTTTCTGAAAAAGTCCTTGCCTGCAAGCAACGGCTCGCCGCCTTGAAAAGACAGCATAACCCTATCGTTCCTTGCAAAATCGAACGCCTTTTTGAGCGTGGCGCGCAAGGTTTTTTCGCTCATAAGACCGTGCGAAGGCATCTCGCGTTGGCTTGAGAGCGAGTTGTAGAAACAGTATTTGCATCTCAAATTGCAATTTGACGACGCCGGTTTGAGCATTATGCTGATGTTCATAAATTAGTTGGTCTTACGGTGATTATTATTTCGGGTGCGTTATATTTGAAGCTTCCCCCTTCCTCACGTGTTTCCCCCACCGCCGTTCCCCCTCTGCACACTTTGAGGGAATCCACGGCGTCCGCTCTGCGTGGGGCAACACTCGGTGCTCGCATAAAAAGGTATCGTTCTCTTGTTATATCACTGCGCTTTGTGCGCCAGCTTCGCACCCAAACGGCGCAGTCGCTTGTACTAATCGTCAAGCTCGACGCTCGCTTCCTCGCCGCCTTGCGGCTCGCGTTCCGTCTTCGATTCCGCTTCATACACTATATCATAGTTTGCGCTCTCTCGCACGGCGTTGACAATGGCTTGTCTTGTCGCTTCGACTGCGGCGGATTGAATTATGGCAAGATTCACGACGGGGCGTTTGCCACTTGCCATACAGAACATCGTGTCACCGTCGTACATCGTATGCACGGGGCGGATTGCTCTTGCAAGTCCGTTGTGGGATATGCTCGCAATCGAGTTTGCCTCGACTTTTGAAAGTTTCGCGTCGGTGATTACGCAACCGATAGTGGTGTTTGTGCCAAGCAAAAGTTTCATTGCGTCGCCGCTTGCAAGGCACTTTTCGGTGTCGATAAACTCGCCCTTGCGCCCTTTTGCGCCTGCAATGATTTTGCCCGTCTCGTCAACTACGTCGCCCATTGCGTTGACCGCAACTATTGCCGTCACGGTTACGCCGAGCACCTTGACGGTTGCCGCGCCGATTCCGCTTTTGCAAGCGTTTTTCAAGCCTCTGATTTTGCCGACGGTTGCGCCCTTTCCTGCGCCGATATTGCCGAAATCAAGGGTTTTTGCGGCGTTTTGGCACGCTTTAAGTCCGTATTCTGCCGTCGGATAGTGATATTCCTTTTGATTGAGGTCGTACAAAACCGCGCCGCAGACTATGGGGATAATCTTGCCCATAGTGCGATAGCCTTTGCCTTGCTCTTTGAGATATTCCATAACGCCGACGGTTGAAGCAAGCCCGTATGCCGAGCCGCCCGATAGCACCACCGCGTTTATCTTTTGCATCATTTTTTCGTTGTGCAAAAGGTCGGTTTCTCTCGTGCCGGGTGCGCCGCCTCTGCAATCCACGCCGCCTACCGCGCCGTCCGGCGCAAGTATGACGCTCACGCCCGTGAAGTCGTCGTCGTAGTGTCCTATCTTAAATCCCGAAGGTATAGAAACTTTCATTTTATCCCTCAAAAAAACAAAAGTCCGCCTCAAAAAGCAGGACTTTTGCGATATATTTTTATTTGCACAAATCGTCTATGCTTGTTTGCTCGTAGATGATGAATTTGTCAAAGAAGTCCGCAACGTCTTTTTGCATTTGTTCGCCGCACCAGTCGTAAAACACTTCGTGTCTTGCGCCGGGGTAGAGGTGCAATTCGGTGTTAATTCCGTTTTGTCTGTACATCTTGTCGAGTTTTTTGACGCCCTTGCCCATTTGTCCGACCGAGTCCGCGTCACCCGAAAAGATGCCTATCGCGGTTGCGGGATTGAGTTTTGCCTGCGCCTTTTTGCTGTAAAGTTTGGAAGTTTCCTTCATCATATAGAAGTCGAAGCCGACGGACATATTTTGGTGTGCGAGCGGGTCGGCAAGCACGTCCTCGCGTCTTGCGCGAACGCTGTTTGCCCACTGCAATTTGCCCTCGTCGCCTTTGAATTTCTGGAAGTTGTCGCTCACCCAGTTGACGATGCGCGGACGCCAGTTTCTCGCAACGAGGAATATGGGCGCAACAACGATTTTGCCGAGGTTGAACAAATCTCTCATATGTCCCGAACCGATGAGCGCGATTGCCTTTACGTCTGTATCCTCTTGCGCAAACGCTTGCGAGAGGAAACTGCCATAACTGTGCCCCATAAGGAACACGGGCAAGTCATATTGCGATTTGAGCCACTCGCGGAAGAACAACTCGTCATTGAGCGTCTTTTTGAATATATTGCCGGGGTGCTTGCCGCGGTTTTGGTCGGTTTCGGTGAGTCCGTGTGCGCGGTGGTCGTCGCCGAACACTATGTAGCCTCTCTTGTTGAGGTAGCGCGCAAACTCGTCGTAGCGACCCGCGTACTCGCTCATACCGTGCACGAGTTGAATGACTCCTTTGGGATTTTGCACGTCGTCCCAAAGCCTGCAATAAATCTCGGTGTTGTCAAAACTTTTGAGTTTGAACTCTCTCATATGCGTTTCCCTCAAAAACAAGGTTTTATTAAGCACATTATATACAATAAAACGCACTTTTTCAATAGTAGTTTTGAAAAATACAGCGACAAAAATTGCAAAAACCGTTGCGTAGTGCTATACTGTTTTTATGCAAGTATCAATCGTTCTAAATTGCGGAAGCGAAATAAAGCGCAAAATCAAAGGCGACAAAGTCGTATGTTGCGACGGAGGTTTCAACGTATGCACGGTGACGCCCGACGTCATACTCGGCGATTTCGATTCGCTCGAAAAACCCGAAGGCATCGACATTCCGCTCGTCGAGCATAATCCCCACAAGGACGCAAGCGACGGCGAACTTGCCGTATACTACGCAAAAGAGGTATACAACGCCGACTCGCTCGTGTTTTACGGCATAACGGGAGGCAGAGTCGACCACGTGCTTTGCAACCTTGCGATTATGCGCCTTGCTCACTCGCTCGGTATGAGCGCAAAAGCCGAAGAAGACGGTTTGGACATTTACTATGTCGAGGGCGAGTTCGATATGCCAACGCAAAAGGGCGAAACCATATCCATACTTCCCTACGGCGAAAACGCGCTTGTGAGCGACTCGAAGAATCTCGAATATCCTCTTGACGAACTTATCCTCACCTCTTGCGACTCGCGCGGACTGAGCAACGTATCGCTCGGCGGAAAAATTCACATCAACGTAAAACGCGGCGGCGTATTCGTGTTCAGATACATAAAACGATAATTTTTCAAAAAAATTAAAAATCTTTTGATTTTGTCCAATAAAACGGACGTTTCGATTGTATATATACCGAAAACAAAAAATTCATCGTTTTTCAAAACCTTTCTAATGAAAAAGCACGGCGTCGCCGTGCTTTTTGATTTTGAATCGATTAATATTTTTTATTCTGGTGCGGGCGAACCGTCCATTTATTTTTATTATTGATTGTTATTGTTGTTTTCTTGATTTTGAATTATTTGCTTGTCTATCTCGTCCAAATCTTCGTCATCGTCGGTCGGTTGTTCGGTTTTGACTTCCGCCGCCTTGTTCACGTCGCTCGACTTTTGCATAAGAGCGGCGAATGACTTCGAGGCAAACAACGTGCTTCCCGCGACGAGCGCGATGAGCATATCGACGAACGCAAACGAGTTGTACGCCATACTGTACGCGATTGCCGTGTCGTACTTGTCAAGGTCTGCATAATCCGCAAACGCAAATACGCCCGAGCAGACGTGGCAAGCGTATCTCAACACCACGGCAAGCACGCCGCCGAGCAAGAACGCAACCACCTTTTTGTCCTTGAACACGCCCTTTTCCATAAATATACCGCTGACGCCGATAAGACCGAAAGCGAGAGGATAGTCGAGCAAGAATTGCATCGGGTGAATGATGAACGGGTCTTGCAACGCTTGCAATACGCCGTAAATCGTGCACACGATAAGTCCCCTTCTCGTGCCGAACATACAGCAGTAAATCATAAGCGGAAGAAGGCTTGCGAACGTAACCGATCCGCCTTGCGGCAGTTTGAAAAGTTTTGCATACGACAACGCAAACGAAAGCGCGATCGAGATTGCGCCGTAAACAATAGAGCGAGTGTCGCTCATCTTGCGCTTGTCGCCGACGAACCACATCACCACCATCATCACCATAAACACGACTGCGGACACGATCATTCCGACGAGGTTTGCGTTCGGGTAATAGTCTGCAATATCGCCGTAGTATTGCGACATCAGCACCATCGTTGCGATAAAGCAACCGAGCGTCAAAACGGCTGTGACGATAAAGGAAATCTTGACCGCCTTATTGCTGAAAAGCGAACTTACAAGCATTGCGATTGCCCCTGCGACCACGGTTATGAGCGTTGCGAGTATGGGGTAAAAGAGCTTTGCCTGCATATCGGCGATGTTGCATTGAAATTTGACGTATGCAAACACGACAACCATAGTTACGGCAAATCCCGTCGTTATGCCTACGGCATACTTTTTGAAATCGTTGAATTTTTCCTTTTTGAAAAACCACACGAGCAAACCGACGATTATAAACGCCGCCACCAACGCAACCGCAAGGTAAAGCGCAACGAATTGCAACTTGTCGCTCAACGTTTCGATATCCATAAAAAAAAGTCCTCCTGCTATTTGGGGGAACTTGAAAAGAAAAGGCAATATCTTAAAACTTACGTTTCGTTGCTTCCTTACGCGAGGATTATCTCACAAGTTTGAGGGTATCATCTCAGCTTTACAGCACCCCTAGCGAGTTTTATTGTATGCGAGAGGCAGATTTAAGTCAATTATTTTGCGAAAATAGCCGAAAAATCCCTCAAATTTTATCAAATTGCCCATTTTCTTGACTTAAAATACGAAAAGTATTATATTGTTTTCTACATCAACGAAGGAGATAACTTTTATGAAAAAACTTAAAAAACCCGAGTTCAAACTCTGGAAAGAATTTAAGGCATTTATCAACAAAGGCAGTGTTCTCGATCTCGCCGTTGGTATGATTATCGGCAGTGCTTTTACCGCTATCGTAACGGCACTTGTCAAAGGTATTCTCCAACCGCTCATCAATATGATTCCTCTTGGCGACGGCAAAAGTTTGCAAGTCGTTTTAAGAAATCCCGTTGTAGACGAAGCGGGCACGGTAATAAAAGAAGCAGTCATAATGGATTTTGGCGCGGTAATCAGTGCAATCATCACATTTTTACTTACTGCCATTGTTTTGTTTGCGATAATCAAACTTATCAATTCCGTTAAAGGCGGATTCGTCGGACTTAAACGCGATACGAAATTCATCGAATCCCTCACACCGGAAGAAAAAGCGACAATCAAAGGCAAAATCGCAACCAAGAAGGAACTCAAAGCAATCAAAGCGGCTCGCGACGAAGCGCAAGCAAAAGCAGACGCAGAAGCGGCAGCGGCGGCACAAGCGGCAAAACCCGAAACAAGCGAAGATTTGCTTCGTGAAATCCGCGACCTTCTCAAAGCGCAACAAGTTGAAAAAGCAACCGCGCTTCTCGACGAAAAGGCGGACAAGGAATAATCCTTAACTTCATCAAAAACATTCACACGAAACCGCTCATAAAGAGCGGTTTTCTTGTAAAAAACAAAACGAACTCAAGATTGTCTCTCGGGTTCGTTTTATTTTGTTTGGTGCGCAGAAAGCAACCGCAGTTGAACGCATCAATCAAAACGGTTTTTTGCTAATTATTTTCGCAAGAACAGTTATCGCTTCTTCATATGATATAAACTAAGTTACAAACGACGAATACACCCAAAACCTTAATAACGCTTGCTTTTTCATAACCAGACCTTAAAACTATTTTTCGCGATGCGACCGAACATTAAATCTTTTAATCGTCGATATTAACTTTTTCGACGAATAGTCGGACGGAGCACGCCAAACCCAATTCCCTTGTGCAACGGACGGCGTATTCATTCTGCCTTCTTCGTTTCCAAGCAAAAGCCAGTCCTGCAACGGTATCACCGCAAGTTCCGCAATTGAATCAAACGCCAGTTTAATCATCTTATATGTCGGGTTTAACCCTTTGATGTGCGAACATTCTCTTTTGAATCGTTTTAGCGTATCTCCGTCAAGGTTTTCCGTCCACGTACGAGTACAGTCGGCGTCGTGAGAACCCGTATAAACCACATAATCTTTATTTGCATATAGCCTCGGCAAATATTCGCTGTCTTCATCAAAAAACGCAAACTGCAATATTTTCATCCCGGGATATCCGCAATAAGCAATCAACTCGCGCACGTCATCGGTCAAAAAGCCAAGATCTTCCGCGATTATTTTTGCATTAGGGACACTTTGATTTATCGCGTCGAAAAGTTTTTCCCGGGGACCTTTTTCCCAGTGTCCGTTGCGAGCGGTCTGCTCGCCGTACGGTATTGCATAATATCCCGCAAACCCGCGGAAATGGTCTATCCTTACAATGTCAAATAACGACGCGCAGATTTTGATGCGCAAGCACCACCACTTGAAGCCGTTCTTCTCCATTTTCGCATAATCGTAAATCGGATTGCCCCACAATTGTCCATCCGGGGAAAATCCGTCGGGAGGACAGCCTGCAACGAATGTCGGATTCAAATTCTCGTCAAGCAAATACTCGTCCGTATTACTCCAAACGTCAACCGAATCATATGCAACGTAAATCGGCATATCGCCTATAATTTTTATTCCTTTTGAACGAGCATAATCGCGAACCTTTTTCCATTGCGAAAAAAACTTGAATTGAACGAATCGCCAAAACTCCGTTTGACCTTCAAAATCGCTTTTTCTCTCGATTGCGTTTTTGTATATTCGATATTCATCCACCCAAGATGACCAAGGCGCATAACCGTAACTTTCTTTTATCGAGAAGAATAAAGCATAGTCGTCAAGCCACTGCTTGTTTTTATGACAAAAACGCACATATTCGGCAGTTTTTACAAATCTCGAAAAGGCTTTTTTGAGCACGGCAATTCTTGTTAAAAACAATCTTCCGTAATCTATGCGCTCGCTTTTGCACTTTTCTCCATCAAGTTCGTCGCTCGTCAACAATCCTTCTTTATACAATTCTTCCAAATCCACAAAATACGGATTTCCCGCAAAAGATGACGGCGACTGATACGGGCTGTCGCCGTAGGCAGTCGGATTGAGCGGCAAAACCTGCCAACACTTCGTTGAGGTTTTGTCCATAAAGTCAATCCAATCATAACACGGCTTGCCAAAAGAGCCTATACCGTACTCGGATGGCAAACTGCTAACTGCCATAAGCAATCCGCTTTTGTGCGAAAAACCGAATTTTTTATTTACCGCCATATAACAAACTCCCTATGCCGACTTGCGTTATTTCAATCTGATTTGATCCTCGACGTCGAATATAGACATCTTGTCAACGGGCAATACAACGTCAATGCTTTCTTCATTAAAATCATCCCCGACCTTGGCGTATAATACCACTCCGTCTCTCTCGCATTTTGCATATCGTTCGGTACCGTAATCTAAAATCTTTTCGACCGAAAACGGTATGCCGTCCGTCGCAATTTCAACGTCTTGTGGCGAAAATTCAAAACTTAATGCTTTGCCAATGATTTTAGTGCCGCCGATTCCAACCAACTTCGACGCAAGTTCTCTTGTGCACTCAAACTTATGTCCCATCGTCTCGAACGAAAATTTCGGAATTGCGGCAGACTTAACGATTTCCTTAAACGTTCGCTTGTCTTTATTCCTTTGACGAAGCATTTTCCCGCTTAGCGTATTGAACGCAGGTATTGCCTCGTGAACAATCTTGTCGTCTGTCGAACAAGCAACTTTTTTCAGGTCGATACCAAGCGTAATCTCTCCGCTCATTTCTTCGTCAAATAAAGCAAAAACTATCTGACCGCCTGTTTCGACGTAATGCAAATACTTTCCGTTGACTTCTTCGACCTTTTTCACCGTTCCGACAACATCGTTTCCTTTTTCGACAGCATCGACAGGAATGGTCAACTTATAATTTCCGTCTTCCATTGAAAATGCCGACGGCAATTCTATCCTTGACGAACCGATTTCAACCGTATGATTTTTCACGACAACGCTTATGACAGAGCAATCGGGAATTCTCGGAATCAAATTCACTTCCGTTTCCGCATCGAAAACCTGCATGTTTTCGATATCAAACGAGATTTCCGTGACGCTTCCGACTTCGAAGCGCGTCATTGTCGGCGCTTTTATAACAATTTTGGTCGAGCTTTGCAAGCCGAGTTCTTTGTCAAAGTTCAAATCTCCGAATACTTGGCTTTCGGTTCCCAATTCCTCGATGTGCGAAACCTTGATTTTTGCCTTTGCCGTATATTTTTCGGCGTCGATGGAGATATGTTCCGCGCGCAGTCCAAGCACGACTTTTTTTCCGTGGAACACGTCCGCTTGTTTTGCTTTTGCAAAGAAGTCTTTGGGCAACGCGATTTTTAACGGCGCGTCGGTAGCGACAAACGATATATCGTCGCCTTCGACATTGATTTCCGCGTTGATGAAATTCATTTGAGGCGTTCCTATAAAACCTGCGACAAACACGTTTTGAGGATACTTATATAAATTGGTAGGCGTGTCGATTTGCTGAACGAATCCGTCTTTCATAACGACTATTCGCGTGCCCATCGTCATTGCTTCGACCTGATCGTGCGTGACGTAAATAAACGTGGTTTGCAGCCTGTGATGCAGCGCGCTTATTTCGCTTCGCATTGCCGTGCGCAATTTTGCATCGAGATTTGACAACGGTTCGTCAAGCAAGAAAACCTTTGGTTCTCTTACGATGGCTCTTCCCAAAGCGACTCTTTGACGCTGTCCGCCACTCATTTCCTTTGGTTTTTTGTCCAGATATTCGGTTATATCCAACGTTTGCGCCGCTTCTCTGACCTTTTGATCGATAACCGCTTTAGGCAATTTTCGCAATTTCAGACCGAAAGCCATATTTTCGTACACCGTCATATGCGGATACAGCGCATAATTTTGGAATACCATCGCAATATCTCTGTCCTTCGGTTCTACGTCGTTTACAAGCGTATCGCCTATATAGAGTTCGCCGGCAGTGATTTCTTCAAGACCGGCTATCATACGAAGCGTGGTGGATTTTCCGCAACCCGACGGTCCGACGAATACAATAAATTCCTTATCTTTTATATCCATCGTGAAGTCGTTTACGGCTTTTGTTCCGTTGGGATAAACTTTGTATATGTGATTGAGTTTTACGTCTGCCATAATTACCCTCTTATTGTTTGACGGCACCTGCCGACAAACCGTTTATCATATATTTAATCAAGAAGAAATACAAGATTACAATCGGGACGGCAATAAACACCGCGCCTGCCGAAAATCTTGCGAATTCGGTTTCCGGAAGAGACATAAGCCCGACCGCCGCCGTCCACATGTTTTTGTCTTTGAGAAGAAGCTTCGGAAGGATAAAATCGCTCCACGGCCACGCAAATTGCGTCAAAAGCGTATATACCAAAATCGGTTTTGACAGCGGAAGCGTTACGTTAAAAAATATCCTCGCATTGCTTGCTCCGTCGATTCTTGCCGCTTCGTAAATCGAATTCGGAATAGTGTCGAAAAAGCCTTTTTGCACCAAATAGCCCATCGGAGCACCGCCTGCATATATAAGAGCAAGCCCTATATGACTATTGATGAAATTGAATTGCGTCATAAGCAAATACACGGCAACCATTCCCATAAACGACGGGAACATCCCGAGAATCAGCGCGCCCTTCATCAATGCTTTTCTTCCCCTAAACTGGAAAGACGAGATGACATAAGCCGTTAAAATAACCAAAACAGTACCCAAAAGGCTACTTATCGTCGCCACAAGCAAAGTGTTTGCAAACCACTTCGGATAGTCGTACATAACGGTGTCCGCAAACAGCGCCTTAAAAGAATCAAAGGAATATTCCGACGGGAAAAAACCGTTGAAACTATATATGCTTCCGCTTGCAGAAAAGCAACTCAGCACCACCCATATAATAGGAAATACGAAGATGATTGACACCAGCAACACAACGGAGTACGTGAGCAAAACGTTTGTAGTTTTTTTGAGTTTAACACTTGATTTTTTTCTCATTTGAACGTATCCTCCCTCTTATATGCCGACGAGCGCACGTAAACCAACAGGCTTATTGCCGAGGTGATGATAAACATAATCAGACTTATCGCCGCGCCTATCGAGTAGTAGTTGTTGTCAATCGACATTCTGTACAACCAGTTGATAAGCAAATCCGTGTCGCTCGCAAGGAAATATCCGTCGCTAAGGACATCGCTCCTTAAGAAATAGAACACGCCGAAGTTGTTGAAGTTACCCATAAATTGACTGATGAGAACGGGCGTCGTAGAAAAAAGAACGAACGGAAGCGTAATTTTTCTAAACTGCATCCACGCACTTGCCCCGTCTATTCTTGCCGCCTCGTACAAATCGTTATTGATATTGGACAATATACCCGATGCAAGCAACATTATCGACGGAACGGACAACCATGCGTTTACGAACAAACCTATGCCTCTTGCCATCCACTTGGAATTGATACCCAAAAAGTCGATGATTTTGCCGCCGTTTTGGACGATAAGTTGATTTATCGGACCGCCGTTACTGAACATATAATGGAATACAAGTAAGGATATAAATCCCGGCACGGCATAGGCAAGCACGGGGAATGCTCTCCACAACGCCTTTGGCTTTACGCATTTTTTATTGTACAAAATCGCAAGCCCGAGTCCTAAAAAATAGTTGATAAACGTCGAAAGAAAAGCCCAGAGCAAGTTCCAACCGAGTATCTTTCCGAAAGACTGCGACAATTCACCCAAAGCCACGAGTTTTCTGAAGCTGTCAAGGCTCCAATCCACCAATTCGGGCGGCACGATTTTTCCGCCGTAGTTGGTGAATGCAATCAAAATCATAAAAATTATCGGCAAGACGTTGAATATCATTACGCCCAAAATGGGAATAACGAGTGCCGCCTTGTAAAAATTGCGGTTCATCAGCGACGACAAATCGTCTTTGAACGACGAAACTTTTCCTTTGAAAAGCAAGTCTTCTGCTCCGCGATGAGCGTCTTTTATGTTTGCCGCATAGACGATTATGAGCGCAATAAGAGCAATCCAGGCAAATATGCCCATAAGCAACATAATTACCGAATCGTCACCCTTTATGCCGAGCCACGGATCTGCTTTTACCGTTCCCAAGGTGAAAAATCCGAACAAGTCCTTTATCCCGCGGAGAGCAAAATAGGTAATGAACCCCACTTCCAACAGAATATATATAAATCCCTTTATATATTGTCCGTTGACAATTTGCCCGGCTCCCATAAAGAACATCGACGCATACGTCGCCCTGCCCGACGTGGCAAAGAACTCTTTTAAGTTCTTTCGGGATTGTTTCGCTTTTTCGGAAACGTCCCGACGCTGCTTAGCGGCGTTCTCTTTTAGGTTTTTATATCTTTCTTTCAAACTTGTCATAGTTATGCAAATGTATGAATAGCCTTGTAAATATTCGACGATATTTCTTCGATAACGCTTTGAAGTTTTGCCGTATCGAAGGAACGCTTACCGCATCCGTCGGTTGCGATTTGTTTGAATCCCGATGAAATCGGCGTCCAGATTTGCTTGACCGCGCTGATGGACGGCTAACTTCCAAAACGCCCGAATCGAGGTTTCTATAGGTGATTTGAGACGCTAAAGACTCTGTTTGTGCAATTACGTCGCTTCTTGCGGCAACGACGCCGAGCATATTTGCACGAGCTTTAACCATTTCGTAACCCGTTGCGAATTCGACAAACTTGACAGCCCAATCACGGTTTTTGGTATAACTGCTCACCGCATATCCGTTCACGCCGCCCATGGTTTGTTGCTCGATCCACAGATCACCGTTTTTGATATCTTGTTGAGTGGTTATATCTCCGTTCTTTGGAAGTTTCGGCAGTCCTGTAATAACGAGATTCTCTTTTGCCTTTGCGTCCGCGCTCACCTGATCGAGTCCTTCTTTTTGATATTGAAGCGACATCTCTTTCAAGAACTGTGAAGTGATATCCGGAGTGGTTATCGTTGCAAAAATCGTTCCGTTTGCAAGCATGGGCGCGCGACCGTTTGTAAACGAATCGTCAATACACTTTTCATCCATGACGCCGGCAAGCTCCCACATAATCTTTGCACCCTTCACCGCATTGCCTTTTGCAATACCTATATCCTTGTCATTGGTGTTGTTGTTGCCAAACACGTATGCGCCGTACGAAAGCAAGAAACCGATATTGAAATATTCGTTTCTCAACTCGATGGCATAACCGAATTTATTGATGTCCGCTTGGCGAATACCTTTGCTGTATCTGTACATTTCCGTCCAATATTCAACCATATCCGGCACGTCGTTGCCATTCTTATCCCATTCGGTTTTCCAGTTGTCGGGAAGCGCGTCCTTGCGATAAAACAGTAACGGTTGTTGAACGTTTACCGGCACTCCGCAATAAACCGTTTTGCCATCATAATTGTATTTGAAGGCATCCCATGCGTTTTGCGGGATTTTATCATAACAATCCATTTGCTCTATATCGAGCGGGATTATATGATGTTTTTCGACGTACGACATGAGAATATCGTTTGCCTGATACAATACATCCGGTCCGTGACCGTACGGTCCGTCTTTTTCAAGGTCGCTGAACTCGTCCATATTCGCATCGACGGCTTTTACTCCTTCGCTTGCATACTTTGCATTGAATGCGTCCAGCAATTCCTTGAGATATCCTTCCTTTTTTGCCGTATCGTTTTCAAGAATACGCAACACGACCTCTTTTTTATCTTCGTCATTGTTGCACGCGGCAAAGCAAAATGCTACCGTCGTAAACACCATAACAACGACCAAAAAAATCGTCACGAGTTTTCCCTTTCTCATAATTTTTCTCCTTCTATAACAAAGGAATCGGCATTGCCGTCCTTACTGTTATTATATTCTATCAACGGCTTTGCGCCAACCCCCTTTTTTTTGCCTCGGCGCACAATCAACCGCAAAACCTGCTGCTCGCTTGCTCGTTCAATAACCAATGCTTCGTTTTGAGAAAAAATCTTTAATTTTCCGCTCTTTATCGCAGGCTGACGTTTCAAAGCGAGCAATTCTTTGAGCGAGGTTTGAAACCTCTTTATTTCCTCATCTTCCAGTCTTGAAAAATCGAACGTTCTTCTGCAATCGGGATCATATTCCCCTTCGAGCAAAATATCCGTGCCATAGTACAAATTGAAACTTCCCGGCAAAAATATCAGCGTCGCTATTGCACAAAGCAATCTGTTGCTGTCCTTTTTTATTTGTGTATAAAATCTCGCCGTGTCGTGACTATCGAGCAAATTGAACATCATATTGTTTGTGACGTCGCTATATCTCATATAAAGCGAATTGAGTTGTTCGGCAAGTTGCTTTTCGTCTATGCTCTCATCAACCCAAAAATCTATCATGCGCTTTGTGAGCGCATAGTTCATAATGGAATCGAACTGATCTCCTCTCAAAAAACTCTCGCTGTTATGCCAGTTTTCTCCAATTAACGCCGCGTTCGATTTTTGAGCTTTTACCGCTTCTCTCGCCTTTCTCCAAAAGCCGTGCGAAACCTCGTCGGACACGTCAAGACGCCACCCGTCAACGTCGCATTCTTTCATCCAATATACCATTACGCCAATAAGATAATTTTGCACTTCCTTATTGCAAGTATTGAGTTTTGGCATATATTCACAATCTCCGAAGCACGCATAATTAGGCGGATTCTGTTCGACTTTTTCACCGTCTATGACAAACCAATCGAAGTATTTTGATTTTTTGCCGTATTTAATTACGTCTTTGAACTGCTCAAAATCCCTGCTGACGTGGTTAAACACGGCGTCAAGCACGACTTTCAATCCTTTGTCGTGAGCATTTGTTATCATTTTTTTCAAAGACTCTTTGTTGCCGAAAGATTCGTCTATGCAATAAAAATCTATTGTGTCATACTTGTGGTTCGAGTTGCTTTTGAAAATCGGCGTAAGGTAAAGCGCCGTTGCGCCAAGTCCTTTGATATAGTCCAAATTTTCCGTTATTCCGTCAAGATTGCCCCCGTAAAACGAAGTCGGAGTGGGCAATTCGTCCCATTTGGCATTAATTTTTGATTTAGCGGTACCCGTTTTGCAAAATCTATCCACAAAGATTTGATAAAACACCGCATTGTTCAGCCATTCGACGTTTCGTATCACGTCGTCGTCATTGATGTATGCAAACTGAAAACTATTGAAGTATGCTAAGTTAAAATTGTATGTGGAAACCAAGCCGTCTTCGCAAAAGTAGTACGACTTGTCATTGTTTTCAAAGTAAAATACATACGCAAGCCTTGGATCGTCAAGACAAAGCGTCGTGCCGTAATAATCGAAATTCGCGTCGCTTGCAATCAGTTCCAATTCTTGTCTAAACTGTTGTTGCGCAATATGATATTTTGTATTATACAAAACGGACAATTTGCAAATTTGTTCGCCCTTTGCAAAGCGAATCCTCAATTCGACCGTTTTATGGTCCGTTGCGAAGCAATAATTGCTTTCGGGACGATGGTAAATTGCCTGAATGTTCATTTTCATATTGATTTTTTTCTGCTAAGATTGTATAATCCGATTATTATGAGCAAGAAAGTCACAATGAGAGATATTGCAAGAGAGGCAGGCGTTTCTGTCGCTACCGTGAGTTACGTCCTTAACGACAAGGACGATTCGCGCATAAGCGAGGACACAAAACGCAAAATCTGGCAACTCGTCAATCTCTATAATTACCGCATCAACTTCTCGGCAAAATGCCTGAGCAGTGGCAACACCGACGTCGTAACGATATATATCGGCGACAACGACGTCTCTGCCTACAAAGCCGAAACGATGCTCCTCATCCAAAGACTTTCCGATAAACTTGCATCCGTCGGATATTCCTTGCAAGTTACTTTTGACAAAACCGTCAAGCGTGTCACAAATTGCGACGCAATCATTTGCTACAACACCGACAACTCGTTTTTCCGTGCGCTTGGCGAGGTAAACTTTTGCCCCCTTCTCGCGCTCGATACGGTCATTCCGAACGGCGATTTGTTTTATCAAATCACAACCGATTACAACGCCGTGGCACAAAAAGCGAATTCCCTTTTCGGCACGGACAACTGGACTGTCGTTGCGTTGAAACCAAACAGCGAAGAGCTGAAAGAACGCTTGCTGCAACAATTGAATCGCGTTCGGTTTATAGAAGACGATTCCCCCGTTCCGACAGAGTCGCAAAATGTTGTCGTCATTGGCAGTATGGTGTCGAAGTTTTGTCAAAAAAACGCTCCTAACGTTTTGACTATTGATTCTCATTCCGATGAAAAGATCGACAAAATCGTAGAGTGTCTTGACATCGCAATCAACCGAAAAGAAGCCGTGTCAAGCGATATACGAATCTGATTTTACACCGAAATTAGGTATGCCCCTGCAACAAAACGTCGCAGGGGCATTTATTATTGTTATGCTGTTGCTTGTACTTTATAAATATCGATTTTGTCGGTTTTATAGTTGTAAACAACTCGATACTCGCCTGCTTCGGAGCAGCAAATGTTGCTCTTTCCTTCAACCGTGAATATTGCGTTTGCGTCGCCGTCCGTGCCGAGCTTATCCTTTCCAACCCAAAGGCCGCCTTCCTTCGCGCCGATATTATACGCGTCCAGACCAAATTCGACATCTTTTTCAAACGTCAACGTAATTTCATAAATGTTTTTGTTTTCGCTGTTCGCCGTCATCTTGAATTCGTCTTTGAACTCGTGTTTCCAGCCGTTCATCGTGCGTTTGACAAAAACGTCTTTGCCTACTTTTGCGATGGTCAAAACCTTGCTGTAAGAGTTGAACGTTATGTTATAAGTTCCGCTCTCGCCGACTTTGACGTTTTTGTTATCCTTGCTTACTGCCGAAAAACCTACCGAGCCGACAAGATATTCCGAGTTGTAGTCAGCAATTTTATTGTCCCAAGTAAGCGTTTCGTCGTTTGTTTTGTGTGCGCGGACAACCAACTCATCGCCCTTGTTGAGCACAACGTTTTCCATGGTGTAAACGTCACCTTTTTGTATCATTTTGTATTTTGCTTGGTTTTCCGACTTTTGATAGTCACCCCATGTTCCACCGAGAATGCTACCGTCGATGAAGTAATTGTATACCGTTTCGTCAGACGCGCTCTTGGTTGCGGAGATAGTTTTGTTTTCGGGATCGAGAACAAAGTCATATATACCTGCTTCTTTGGTTTTTAGATTACCTACAAGTTTGCCGGTTTCATCGGTTTTCCCGGTAAACAATGCGATACTTGCTTCATCAACGTGGGTAATGTTGAAATATTGACCGTTTTCTTTGATCTCGTCGCCTTTTGTTACGGCGCCCATGAACATGAATTCTTCACCCGCTTTGAGTTGAACTTTCAACGTGTGTTTACCGTCCGCTCCCGCTACGAAACGAGTTGCCGGCGAGAAAACGTTTGCCCAGTTGGTGATTCCTGCGCCTTTGATGTAATAATTGACGACTTCTTGCACTTCAACGGGCTTTGCGTCGCCGTTACGCGTGACGGTCAGGCGGTTGTTGCTTGTATCGGAATCGGTTGTGAGCGTGAGCGTGTAATTGCCGTCTTGCTTGACGCTGATATTTTTATTTTCGTCAAGACCGTCGGCAGCTTCCATGTATTCCTTCGCATCTACAAGGTTTCTGAAAGAAGCACGTGCGCCGTCTTTATTGTTGTAATCGAGAATTCCGCTTTCAAGCAACACCGTGAGTTGGAAAGCGTCGCCGACGTGCAAATCGATTTTCAGTTCAAACACGTTGTTTTTGCCCGCTACTTTGGTCATATGATAGTTGGTTGTAAGCTTGTCCTTGTTGCCATAACCGTTCATAGTGCCGGAAATAACCCAGTCTCTCGTATCGACAAAACTGTTGTCTTGCCATTGCGCATACGCTTTTGCGTCCTCTTTCATCGGAGCGTCAAAATCGAACGCCTTTGCACTGGTCGGAGTAACAAACCAACCCTTGAAAGTAAAGCCTTCTTTTGTCGGTGCTTCCGGCATAGTAGGCGCTTTGCCCTTTTCAACCTTTTGCGTTGACAAAACGGTTGTTCCGTCGTTGTCGCACAAAGTGAGCGTAACAGTTTCCGTTTCGTTGCAAGCAACCATAGAAAGCGTCATCGCAACAATGAGCAACGCAATCGATACAATAGATAAAACTTTTCTCATAATTCCTCCTTGAAAAGCATTGCTTTCTCTGCTTAACCGTTTGCTTAATCGTTAAGCAATTTTATAATACCCCTTAAATCTTGGCTTGTCAATACCCCGTTTTTAGTTTTTTATTAGGATATTCTTCAATATTTCAATTTGTGAAAAGTAAAAAATATAACGAACTCAAGATTTTCTCTCGGGCTCGTTTTATTCTTGTTTGTGTAGGATAACCGATATGGATACAAATTGTATACACCCCTTAAAAAGTGCGTATAGTTCGTTCAAAATACGTACAGCCGAACAAAAGAAAAGCCTCCCCACAAGTAGGAGGTCTGTAACCATTTCAGTTACCGAATATGTGCTAACCTTTAACGCAATCTTAGGATACTAAGCTGTCCACGATCCAATCTCACAAATGAATAACAATCAATGACCCAAAGCATTTTAGGCTGCTTGTATATAATGGAATACATAAGATAATAAAAAAATAGCGACTCAACTCAATTACGAGTTGGGCCGTTTTTGTTATTTGAAAAAGAGCGTTATTTGAGGCCTCTTTTTTAATACATAAAATCTTTTAAAAGTCAAGCCTTTTCTTGTAATTCAGACAAAATTAATAGCTTTTCTCGAAATTTGTGATATAATGTAACAAATTTACACAAAAACAGCCTTAAGGAGTCTTTATATGACATATTCATGCAATAAACTTTGGAAATTGTTAATTGACAAATGATTAACCAAACAAGAATTAATAAAGCTATCAGGAATTAGCACTTCTTCTGTAGCCAAGTTAACAAAAGGCCAAAATATAACAACTGCTGTTCTTTGTAAAATTTGCAAAGCATTAGATTGTGACTTTGGTGATATCATGGAATTTGAAAAAACAAAGGAGATCAAAAATGAATAAGCAGCAACTTTTACGAACATATCAAAGGCGCGAAACAACACGAGAAAGTGGATTTCATACTTGCAATGAAACTACAGGAGGTGAGTGTTTAATAAAATACGCAGAAAAAATTACACTATCTTCCAATAAATTAACTCTTGAACTTTGCCAAAATAATTTAGATTTAGTCGAACTATTCAAAAAAAATATTTCTATTTTGGGTTTTGGTGGATACATTTTCTCAAACAAAAAGATTAGAATTCAATGTTGTATAAAATATATTTATGAAGGCCAAAATTATTCGAACGAAAAACCTTTTGATTTTACTATTGAAACAAACGAGTGGAGAAATATAGGATGTCACACTGAAATAGAACTTAACAAAGAAAATAACATCACATCGCCAGTTGCAACTTTAGAAATTACAGGAGAAATTGGGACAGAAATCCATTTCATTTGCTTCGATTTTAATATCGTAAATAAAGAGGAATTTATTGATACTTCTTGTGCAAAAAGCTTTTATCAAAAAACATCTATGCATATTCCATATCTATATTATTTAAGATATGATTTATCAATTAATGAATTCTTAAAAACACCATTAAGTGTTCAAAAGGGAAAACGTGTCATTTTAAAGAGTTGTAATCGATGCGGGCGTTTTCTTCCAATTAATATTGAAAACGAACTAAAAACATTAAGTTTTTCTTTACATTGTAAGAAAAGAGCGCCTTGCGTACATTCAACATTTAGAGCTTATGAAATAATTAATAAAGATGAATTAACTGATGAAGATTTGATTGGCTTGCATTTAGAAGGCAACAAAGTTGTTTCGTATTATGGACATCAACTTGAATGCAAAGCGTGTAAGAAATTCTTTGTTAACGCCCCATTAAACCCTCAAAGAAATGCACAACAGTTCAAGGAAGACGGATTAAGACGTAGAGCAATCGAAGTTTTGATTAATCACTTATTAAACAGAAATTTAGTTCATTTTGAGTTTGAAAAAAGAACCAAGAAGCAATTTTCAAAATACATATGGGAAAAATTCGATAGGCGCTGCTTTAAGTGTGGACCAAATTCTGAACCAATAAAACTTGAAGAAATGGCACTTGATCACACAATGCCCCTAGCATATTTATATAGATTGGATGAAACTGCAACATGCTTATGCAGCAATCACAATTCTCAAAAAAGTGATCATTTTCCTGTTGATTACTACACTGATCAAGAACTTATTGAATTGAGCAAAATTACAGGTATTCCTTATGATAAAATACGCTCTAAGGGTATTAACGAAGAAGTACTTTCTCTACTTGTTGAAAATGTTGTTTGGTTTTATGATGAATTTCTTATGAATCCAGATTATCAAAAAATAAGAGATGGTATCCTGACAGCAGACAAAATTAATGATTCACTAAAGCGAGTAATTTCTAACAAAGTAGATTTGGCAGAAGAATACAAAAAGATTACTGGACATTATCCTACTTCAATAACAATTAAATAAGGAATAAGCGGTCAAAATGACCGCTTATTTTCTTTCTATAAATAAAAATTCATGTTCTATTGTAGCGCCTTTATCTTTAATTCCGTGTTTTTCAATGTCTGATACTTCTTCGGTACCCAAATACGCAACTTTAAAGTATGGTTCTATATATTTCATTATTTCCTGTGCCATATCAATTTTCTGCGTTTTTCCAAGATGCAATATTATTTTTCCATTAGGTTTCAAAACTCTATTACACATTTCAAAAAACGGAAGATATACAGAAAAGTCCTTTTTTTGTTTTTGATCTATAAATACAGTATCAGCATTTTTGAAATTTTGAATTTCCCAACCACAAAGCCATAATCTCATCCAGTTTTGCATATAAAATCTAATTGAATCTGCAAAAGGTGGAGATGTGATAACAAAATCTACATTTGAAACATTTAAATTGCTAAAATCACCTAGAATTGCTTCCCCGGAAATATAATTTTCAAAGTTAGATTCATCATACGATGCTTGTATTTTATCAAAAATATGTTTTATTACATTCTTATATACTAATTCACCTTTTGGTGCATAAGGTGTTAATGGATGAGAATTCCTTGATAAAGCATAAGGTCTGTTTCCATGTAACACATGAAGAAAAGCTGAATATATTATGCAATCCACATCAGATAAATCATTGATTTTGCCGATAAAAAATCTTCTAAGCGTGAGAATTTCCTTATATGTTTCTTCATGAAAATAAGTGCTAACCTTGCCATTAAATCCAAAATCAGAGTATTTTTCTATATCATTAAATGTATCAACGCTGTTTTTGTTTTCGTTAATATACTTTTCCAAATAACTAAGTCTTTCTATAACATCATCCTTTTGAGGTTTATTTACTTTTGCCTTTGTTACTATATAAGCTAATTCACTCAAATCATTTCCTATGCCTGTTCTTCCTTGTAGACATGCTTCAAACGGAATTGTTCCGACTCCGCACATTGGATCTAAAACTATATCGCCTTCTTTTGTAAACTCCTTGATTAAATTGTATGCTATCGCTGGCTTTAATTTTCCATGATACGAGCACAATGAATGCCATGAATGTCCCCAGTTTCTACCATTATATGGAGGAATTTTATAAGGCATATTGTTAACAAATTCTTTTGCTTTTTTGACAAAATTATTGTCAATAGGCTTAGAGATGGTAAACTTTAATAATCTTTGAGAAAGAACCATTCCATTTTTTGATTTTCTCTCTCTTAATATTTCTTCCGCATATTTTGTAAACCCTGCTTCTTCGCAAATTGATGACAAAATATCGTGCGTTGGTATATGAACACCAGCAAATTGAGAATCGCCAATATCCATAATAAAATGTCCACCGTCTCTTAAAGCTTGAGCCAATTTTATGATAACTTTTTTCATATCAGAAAAATAGCCAGCAACCATTAATGGAATTCTCCTATCATATGAAACTTTTTCTAATTCGTCAAAAAAAGGTTTTACTATAGGTAATATTTCAAAATCATTATTTTTCTTAGATACATTGTTAATACCTGCAATAATCCCTTTTGAATGGAATGAAGCCAGTTCGTCTTCGTTAGAAAGAAATTCATTCAAAAAGAGTTCAAGTTTTGTATTTCTAATATAGTTAGTGCCATTCAGATAAGGTGGAGATGTTATTATGCAATCAATAGCATTATTAATATTTATGTCTCTTGCATCATCAGCTATTTTTATAGTGTGTTCTTTTACACTGGATGAATAATTATCAATATCTTCTATAATAGCTTCTACCTTCTTCGTAAATAAAGATAACACGTCAAAATCTTCAGGCTTTTTTTCATTTTCTTTAGCCACTCTTAAATCACCACGCCTTATCATTTTAGATACTTGAACAACTATAGATGACAGCGCAACCATTAGTATCTCTTTAGAATCTTTGTCATCAACTAAGTTTATCTTTTCTTTAATTTTAATAAGTAAAAATAACACTTCTGGTTTGAAAAATTTTGAGTAACATATCTGATCGAATTCATCATACTTATCATCTATTTTTAAATTATTAATGAACTTCGATATATATTTCGAACCTATTCCTGAATCATATAAATTTTTAACACAATTTATTTTTGCATTTATAACCATTTGCATAAAAGGATTAGTTTCACTGTAGTAAGACAAATAACCTCTTTGTGATGCCACTAATGAAGTCGTGCCAGTGCCACAAAAAGGGTCGTAAACAGCCTGTATATTCTCATTATTTAATTTGTCTAATTCTTCTTCAATCAAACAAGATGAATAACCTTCTAAATATTTATACCATCTATGAAATGCTTCTTCGTTATTCAACACAAAGGTTCCTGCTTTTTTTATTTTTTTACTATCCATTAATTTCACCAGTCCTGTTTTCATTTACTTCAACTATATCTTCTATCTGGCAACCTAAGGCTTGACATATTCTTTCTAATACATCGGTATTAACATTTTCACCTTTGGTCAATTTAGCTATTGTTGATTGACTTAACCCAGTAATTTTATGTAATTCGTTTTTATTCAAGCCCTTATCTATTAATAATTTCCATAAACGTTTGTATGATAGCGCCATAGTTTCAACCTCCATTATTACTAAAATTATTATAACAAAAAAACTACGAAATGCCAATGCATTTCTTCGACTTCTCATAGTTTTTTTTCGAGTTTGCATTATAACATCTTTAACCACTTATATTTTAGTTTTAAGTAGTTCATATAATTTATTTTACTAATGGCAATAATACAATTAATCCAATTAATGAAATTGCGAAAGGAATTAATGCCTTTATTCCTGCATTTAAATTATCATGCTTTCTTCTACATTTGACAGAATCAATTGTTTCTGACACAAGTTTTTTTGTAGTAATATATCATGAAATCTATCGTTCCGTTGCAACACCTATCGTCCCGTTGATAAGGTTTTTGTTCCGTAGCAATATTCAAAAATAAAATGAGTCTCGCAAAAATGCCGTTTGACACTTCTACAAGACTCTGACCGTTGCTGGCGGAAAGGATAAATGTTCCCATCCACAAAGAAAAAAGGCCTGACACAATTTGTATCAAGCCTATGCTTTTCTTATGGTGCGGGCAAGAGGATTTGAACCTCCACTTTCTTTCGAAAATTAGAACCTGAATCTAACGCGTCTGCCAATTCCGCCATGTCCGCACATATTACTGCTGTTTTTTCACGGCGCAGTTGTCCGAGGCGGGCGCAAAAATCAAACGTACGCGAAAACGCTCGAATGACTTAATGCCAACGCTTATCCGCAATGCATTATGAAGTTATTTTAGCCTATCGGCAAAGCATTGTCAAATCATTAAAACGTCTTGTTCGTTTATTGTCATATAAAACTGCCCTACTCATTTGTTTGAGCAAAAAACGGGAAAAGCGAACGTAGGTTCGCTTTTCCCTAATTGAGAGAGAATATAGATTGCCGTATTGCTACAGCACATCTTTTTGTTTGTGCATTGAGGTGTTATCATTATTCAATGCAAAGTTGAAACTTATTGCTTGTCGGCGTGCGTATCGTCTTGCGCGCTGTTTGCTTCTTTTTCGCGCAGGGCTTCGAGTTCGGCTTTGCGTTGTTTCACAAGTTCCGTCCAATCGACATCTTTGTCTTGCGAGCAACAATGTCCGTCGCACTGCCCTGCGTGCGCGCAGCCCGCGCAATCGCTTCCGAGCGAAGGCTTACCCTTTGCCTTTCTGACGATTGACGCGATTATGACGCCTGCCACAATCGCAACCGCAACGACTATCGTCACGATTCCGATCGGGTGCATTGCCGACATAACGTTTTGAAATACTGTGTTTGTCATATATCGCTCTTGTTACGCAAAGTCTGTATTGCGCATTGTGCGCGACTTATGCGTTCTTTTTGTTTTTGAGTTTCGAGCCGAGGTCGCCAAAGAACTTCTTTACGTCAATCTTGCCCTTGTTGTCAAGCACGATGAGCGTGATGACTGCCGCCCAGATTGCCGCGAAGATGAACACTGTCCACCACCACGCACCGATGAGGTAGATCATCATAGACACAATATAACTCGTGCCGACCCAGAAGAGCAATGTCATTCTGTAAGACTTCTTTGTGGGAAGTTCTGCTTTTGCGGTAGCGACTGCCGCGAAGCACGGGATCGTAAGCATATTGAATGCGATGAATGCGATGAGTCCCGGAACGGTTATACCCGTTGCTTGGATCATAGTTACCGCTGCGCCGACACCGCCGTCCGCTTCGACGTCGATCATACCGCCGACGATGCAAGCCGCAAGAGTGCCGAACGTTGCGATGACGTTTTCTTTTGCGATAAGACCCGTGATTGCCGCGACTGCGAACACCCAACCGAATGCTTTAAGTTGCGAGCCGAATCCGAGCGGCGTGAACAGAGGTTGAATGAGTCCGCCGATACCTGCAAGGATTGATTGATCCATTTGCTCGTCTGCGAGGAATTGCCAAGTCCAACTGAAGTGGCTGACGAACCAGATCAGGATTGTGGAAGCAAGGATGATTGTGAACGCTTTCTTCACAAAGTGCTTGGTCTTGTCCCAAAGGTGAGCGGCAAGGTTCTTGGGTTGCGGTACGTGGTATGCAGGAAGTTCCATAATGAACGGCGGGACTTCGCCCTTCATAGTGGTTGCACGCATCAAGATGACTGCCGCGATTGCCACGACTACGCCGAGAACGTACATCATATAAGTGATAACGTCGGGGTGAGAGAATCCGAATTGAGTTGCGATGCCGCCTGCGATAGCAGTCAGGATAGGCAATTTTGCGCCGCAACTGAAGAACGGAATGACTCTGATTGTTGCGATTCTTTCGTTTTCGTCGGCAAGAGTACGGGTGTTGATGAATGCGGGAACGGAACAACCGAAGCCCATAATCATCGGCATAAACGCTCTGCCCGACAAACCGAATCTTCTGAAGATTCTGTCGAGAATGAACGCTACACGCGCCATATAACCGCTGTCTTCCAAAATCGAGAAGAACAAGAACAGCAAGAGAATTTGCGGCAAGAAGCCGAGCACTGCGAACAAACCGCCGAGAACACCGTCTACGATAAGTCCCGTGCACCATTCGGGTGAACCTGCAAGCGTAAGACCTTCGTTTACGCAAACGCTGAGGAATTCGGTGAACGTGTTGAGGATGTTTGCGAGGATAACGCCGGGGCCGAACACGCTTTCTTCATATCCGAAGAAGGTTGCCGCACTGATGCCGGAGCACCACTCGTCGATTCCGCTTACAAAAGCGGCTTCGAGTTCGCCGTCGTCGTTTGCTTCAACCGTGACTTCCCATTTTCCTTTTTCGTCCGCATAGAATTTTTGATTGAGTTCTGCTTCGGTTAATTCGTCAACATAGCGAAGTTCGTGATCTGCGGTGTAAACGTACGCTTTGGGTTCTACCGATTCGAGTTCACCGTCTTCCGTGAAGGAAAGTTCTGCCTTGTAGCCGTCTTCGGTGTAGTATGTCGTATTTTCGTCGTACGGTGTTTTCTCGAAGTCAACAACTTGCGTATGATTTGAGTCGAGATAAGCAACGGGATTGCTGTCGAACACGCCGCCCGCGCCGAGGAACAAGAAGTCCTCTGCAAACGTGAGGTGGAACACGAGGAACAAAATCACGAGGAAGATAGGAATACCCCAAACCTTGTGAGTCAACACCTTGTCGACCTTATCGGAAGTGCTGAGTTTCTCTTTTTCGGTCTTCTCTTTCTTCGTGAGAACGGTCGAATAGTTCTTGGATATGTATTTATATCTGCTGTCCGCTACGATTGCTTCGAAGTCCGTTCCGAAAACGTCGTCTTTGAACGTCTTTTTGAATTCTTCGACCATTTGAGCCGCTTGCGGATGTTGACCGACTTCGATTTCGTCGAGTTCAACGAGTTTCACAGCGTGGAAAAGCGAATTTTCGACGCCGCTTCCGTCGAGAGCGATTCTGCAATCGTTGATGAGGTGCGTAAGTTGAGTGCCTTCGAGAACGGTTCTGCCTTTTCTGGGTTGCCCGCAAACTTCGTACGCTCTTTGCATAAGTTCGTCAAGACCTTTTTCACGCAAAGCGGAAATCTCAACAACGGGAAGTCCGATTTTTTCTTCGAGGCTCTTTGCGTCGATTTTGTCGCCGTTTTTCTCAACCGCGTCCATCATGTTGAGCGCGATGATCATCGGGACGTCGATTTCCATAATTTGAGTCGTAAGATAAAGGTTACGTTCAAGGTTGGTGGCGTCTACGATATTGATGACGCAATCGGGCTTTTCTTCGAGGATGTAGTTTCTCGAAATCACTTCTTCCGGCGTGTACGGGGAAAGCGAGTAGATACCGGGAAGGTCGACGATAGCGATGGGTTCTGCGCACTTTTTGTACGTTCCCTCTTTCTTATCCACCGTGACGCCCGGCCAGTTGCCGACGTGTGCGGTCGAACCTGTCAAACTGTTAAACAAAGTCGTTTTGCCACAGTTCGGGTTGCCTGCAAGAGCAAATCTTTTCATTATTCTTGTACCTCCATCGTCACGACAGATGCTTCGGTTTTACGAAGCGTGAGTTCGTATCCTCTGATAGTCACCTCGATCGGGTCGCCGAGAGGTGCTTTTTTGCGAAGATACACTTCTGCGCCGGGCGTAACGCCCATATCGAACAAACGACGTCTGATTCTTCCGTCGCCGCCGACTGTTTTGATTACGCCTTGCTCGCCGATAATGAAATCGCTAAGCAGTTTTTCCATTTTGTCCTCCTAAAAACTATGCTACTAAAATTTTTGTTGCCATTTCTTTGTCCAAAGCGAGACGTCCGTCTTTGATAAGGCAAATGACGCTGCCGCCGCTTTGGGATATGATACTGATTGTCGAATCGATGGTTATACCCAAACTTTCAAGATGTTTTTTTGTTTTTTCGTCGGTCATAATCCTGACGATTCTCAATTCCTTGCCTATGGGTGCAAATACAAGCGGCATATCTCTCTCTCCTTTTGCCGATTTTTCAGATGATTATTTTGTGAATATGAAGTTTTATTCATATTTACGATAGAATAGTACAACTTCCAAAAAAATATGTCAACAGATTTAATAAAATAATATGAAAATTTTTTCATATTCTTTTCCTTGATTTATTTCCAAACAAGTTATATAATAAAAATAACAATATAAAGTCGGTCGGATTAAGGCATAATTTGCAAAATAATCGACTTGTAAAACAAGCGAGCAACGGCGCGATGACTGCGTAAGTATTCCGCAAAAAAACATTTTTGACAGAATGTTTCGAGCGGGATATTCGAGCGTCAGACAAGGAAGCGTTCCTTGAACGACAACCCTAATTTACTAACCGTAAATGAGTTGACGGGCAAGGTGCGATAACGAAGTATCACGCCAAATAGCACGCTCGAAAGGAAGCCAATGGGACAAGAAGTTAGAGAACCCAAACAAGAAAGATCCATCGAAAAGAAAAATCGAATCGTCCAAGCGGGATTCGAACTCTTTTCGCAAGTGGGCTACTACAACACCAACACTGCCGAAATCGCAAAACGCGCAGGCGTTTCAACGGGCATAGTTTACGGATATTTCAAGGACAAAAGAGATATTCTTTTGGACGTTTTGGAAATTTACGTCAAAGAGGCGTTCGCACCCGTTTTGGATATGATAAACAACCTCACCGCCCCCGTGAATTTCGAGGGTACGATAGGGCACGTGCTTGACAGCGCGATAAACATTCACAAAAAGTACGCCAACATCCACGAGGCACTTCACTCTTTGTCGCATAGCGACGAGGCGGTCAACAACAAGTTTATATCCCTCGAGGACGAAATCACGCTTGCCATCGCCAACAAGTTGGCAGACCTCGGCGTGAAAAAAGAGAATTTGACCGAGCGTATCCACTTTGCAATGGATATCGTCCAATCCTTCTCTCACGAGTACGTCTACGACCACCACACCTACATAGACTACGACGAAATGCGCAAAATCGTGCAAAACACGCTCGTCGCGCTTTTTGAGGACTAATGACACCGTTTTCGCAAAGGTCGCTCGACTTTTTGTATTTCAATCACAAATACAATTCCAAACTTTGGTATCAGGAACACAAAGAGGACTTCAAACAGTACCTCTCCGTTCCTTTCCGCGATCTTGTGACCGCAATGTCGCCGCGTATGCTCGAAATCGACGAGCAAATGATAACCGAGCCCAAAAGTATCGTGTCGAGGCTCTACAAGGATTTGCGATTCGCAAAGGATAAAACCAGCCTTTATCGCGACCATATGTGGCTCACGTTTATGCGCGGCACGAACGCTATGTGCGGACTGCCCGGCTACTTCTTTGAAATATCCCCCTACAACTTCCGCTACGGTTGCGGCTACTATATGGCGGACGCAAAAAGTATGGCGAGTTTGCGCAATTTGATTCTGTCTAACGCCCCCGTTTTCCAAAAAGCGAAAGAATGCTTTGAAAATCAATCGATATTTTCCCTCGTGGGCGAAACTTACAAAAAGCCGCACTATGCGGATTATACCGAAGATTTGAGCAGATGGCTTGAAAAGAAAGACATTTGTTTCATCGCCAACTCGACTGACATCGACCTTCTTTTCTCGCCAAACCTCGCAGACGTACTGTGCGACAGATTCGAGACGATAAAACCGCTTTACGACTTGATGATGACGGCGGAATCTTTGGCGGAACGATAAAAAATTGACATAATTCTTTGAAATATCAACTGCGCAACCATTATCATTCACAATAAGAAGAAAAATGAAAAAATATACCCTTGTAAGTTTATCAAAACCGGTCGATTCAAAAGGTCTTTCAGTCGGTGATATAGGAATAATCATTGAGTGCAAGCCTCACGACGTTTTTGATGTGATGTTTTTCAATAAAAATGCATTGGGCGATTATCTCGTTGCAAATCTTTTCAGAAAAGATTTTCGAGAGATTCCGTATTCGTTATCGCAAGATTGGATTGCACGATTTGAAAACGGAATCGATGATATAGAAAGAAAAGACTCGTTCAAAAAAACCATATTCAAAGAATACGACAAAATTATGGTCGTAAACGAAAAAAGCGCATACTCAAAGTGTGGTGTGCATAAAGGCGCAATCGGTGTAATTATGACAGATTATTCCATAGACGGAAAATGGTATGTCATTTTTTCGGATAAACGAGGCGAAGATTATGCCGATATAGAAGTATCTGAAAAAGATATGGTGATCATCAATCCGTAAGAAATCCGCAAAACGAACGCTTTACGCATTGAAAAACGCACGATAAACGTGCGTTTTTTGTTTTTTAATTCGGATTATAATTGCCGTGTTATTATCGATTCTCTTTCGCTCGCAAACGAATTTGCGCGCGTATTTTCAAGCAATCGTAAAACCGCTCGCGCAATGAAGTCCAAATATTCCTTGCTCGAAGCCATAATATCAACTTAATTATTCGTATTTTTTCGTCAAAAACTCTTGCGCGCTTTTCAGTATGCGCTTTGTGTTGTCAAACGTCAAAAGTTCGAGTGCTTCCTCGTACGGCACGATTTTGTACGTCATATTCTCGAATCCGTCATTGTGGCAAGGCTGTTGCGTGCCGAAATCGCCGAGGAAAAACACGACGGTTTTCTCGTTGCCGTTTTTGAGCGTATATTCTATCGTTTTGCGAAATCCGTTGACGATTTTGGGTTTTACCGACGTTTCTTCCCACGTTTCTCGGATTGCGGTTTGCCTTTCGCTCTCGCCGCCCTCAACGTGACCTTTTGCAAATCCGTACACGCCATAGTCGGTTTGCGTAATCAAATATTTTATGCCGCCGTATGCCCTCGTAAACGTCACCGTTCCGCAAGATTTTTCTCTCATATTACCTCACAAAATAACGTGCAAATTGCGAATATCCGCATTTTTTATTCGTTTTTGGATTGCATACCCGAACGGTTCGAGATAGTTTCCTTCGATTTTCAACTCGAACTGCTCCTTCATCTCTTTTGCAAATGCGCCGCAAACGTCCTCGACAATCTCTCTTTTCACCCTCTTGCCGCTCTCGTCGTTGTCCGCCGTGAGCAGAAATTCGAGAGTGTCGGCAAGCGAGCCGAATTTGACGAGCGAGCGCATTTGTCTTATCGCCCACTTGTAGTACGGCATATGCTCTTTTTCAAGCAAGAACGCAAGTTCGCAAGCGGACTTGACAAACTCGCCGAGCGCGAGCATAGCCGCCCCGTCCTCGCCGTGTTTTATGCACCGAGCGTAGTTATACTGCCCCGACTGCGCCGCCCTCAAAGCGCACGAACCGATTTTCTTGATTCGCACGTCTTCGGGCATACCGTGCAAAATCTCGTTGCGGATTTTGGTAAACTCGCCCAAGTCGTCGCGGAACACTTCACCGTTGGTTGCTTCGGCAAAAAAGAACGAGTCGGTATACAACCACTCTTGCCAATCGATCGGCGCACCGTCCGAGCCGGTGTATCTTCTGTAGAAATCGTCTATCGTAAACACACCCTTGAAAGCCGAACTTTCAACGCTTGAGCGAGCGTTGTCAACGCCGTTTTTCAGCGCATATTCCTCTTTAAGTTTATCATATGCACGCATTAGATAAAACCCGATTTTTTCCTCGTCATCTTTGGTAAGCCAAAGGCAGAATCCCGTTTCAAAATCGTGGTCGCGCGAGGTTTGGTCGTCGAATCCGAAACATTCCGAGCCGTGTCCGACAAGCCCGACCGCAATGCGATTTTCAAAGTCGCCAAAATTGCGGCTTATCATTTCCGCACCCGCTTCTTCATAAAACTTTCTTGCTTCTTCAAGTCCTTTCATATTCAAAATCGACGTTTTATCTATCGATATACACTTGATAAAACTTATTTTCTGTTATTTTCGTAGATTTGTTTCGCTCTGTTCTCGAGTTCCGCTTTTTGAATGAAATATCCGAAAAACTCAAAAGACGGCGCGCACTTCGAGCATACGAACGCATAGTTTCCGTCACGAACAAGCGACTTGTCGTCAAGGCACTCGTATGCAAGGTTCAAAAGGTTTTCCACTTCCTCGTCGCAGGTTCCGCCCTTGCTTTGCGCCTCGCTAAACGCAAGGTGCGCAAGATTGACATAGGACACCGCAAGTTCGCAAAAACCGCCTTTGTTTTTGAGCAAGTCTATTGCCTTTCGATAGTACGCCCTGCCCTCTGAAAATCTTTGCAAATCGCAAAGCGCGGTGGCGTAATTGTTGTACAGTCCCGCAAGGCGATAGTCGTCTTTTTCAAGCGATTTTTCGTACCGCTCTTTTGCAATCTCGTAGTACTTTATCGCTTCTTTCGCCTTTCCGAACGCTTTCATAGTCGTGGCGCAATTAAGATAAATCGTCGCGTCGCCAACGCTCGAACAAGTGCCGCTACACGCCAAAATCGCAAGTGCTTCGTCCACGGCGGCGAGTCCTTTTTCTTTGTCGCCGAGTTTGCGGTAAAGCCCGATTTGCTCGCTTAGCACTTCCAAAAGTCCTTTGGTATCGTTCAAGGCTTTTGCTTCTTTTTCCCAGTATTCGAGAACGCGCTTTGCGCCTTGCAAATCGTCTTTTTCAAACATTTCGTCGATTTTGTCAATCACTCGCACGATAGGAATCGTGCCGATAGGTTCTTTTGAACAACTGCATTTTTCCTGCATATTCTGCCTCACTCGTTTTGGTAAAAATATCATATCACAAAATCGCATTTAAGCAAAGAGGGAAACGAAAATACTTTGCTGATTATGCACGCCGTTATTTTCTTTGCCGCATTGCGTTTTACCGAATTTTCGTTTCGAGTTTTTTGCAATTTGCCGTATACGGTTTATATATTTTCCACCGCGCGCTTTTCTTTTTCCGCCGCATACGGTTTCAACGACTGCCACCGCTCGTTTTTCTTAACTGCGCTATGCGCTTTTCTTTGTTGCCGTCGTTGGTTTTTAATGGAATTTTAATAATACAAAATCCGCATATTGTCGATTTTCGCGTCGGCTTTTGTCGAAAACGCATATTGAAATGAATTAATTATGTATTGTATAATAAATTTATCTTATTCGAGGGGGAAGTTTATGGGAAAACTTCAAAAACTTATCGACAACAAGGCGCAAAGCGCGAAGTTTATGTGCGACGAAATCGCGCATATTTGCAACGATATGCCAAAGCGCGATCCCGGCAGCGAGGGCGAAAAAATGGCGTGCGAATATATGGCGGACTACCTCAAACACGACTGCGGTTGCGAAAGGTCCGACGTCGAATCTTTCACCGAACACCCCAACGCGTTTTTCGGCTGGATTTACTTCACGATAACCTTCGTGCTTGCGGGTATGGTGCTGTTCTTCTTCCTTCCCGTTCTCGGAGCAGTGCTTACAGGCTTGGGATTTGCGATTTTGTTCATCCAATTCGGTCTTTACAAAAAACTCGTTGACAAGTGCTTCCCAAAAAAGACGGGACACAGCGTTACCGCCATCAAGAAATGCACGGGCGAAGTGAAAGGCAGAGTGTTTTTCAACGGACACCCCGACGCGGTTTGGAACTGGCCCGTCAACAACAAATTCGGCGGTACGGCACACGTTGCGCACCTCGTGACGAGCGTTGTGAGCGGACTCGTAGTGCTCGGATTGAACATCGCGGCGGCAGTCGCAACCAAATGCCAACCCGTAATCGACTACACCGTCGCAGGTTACGTCGCGCTTTACGGTCCGGTGCTTTTCTGGATGGGCATTGCGATTTTGATTATGGTTCCCTGCCTCGTCGGTATGTACTTTATGTGGGATGAAAACACCATCACGGACGGCGCAAACGACAACCTCACCGGTTGCTATATGGGCATTGCGATTCTCAAAGCAATGAAAGATCAAGGCATCGAGCTCGAACACACGGAAGTCGGAGTAATTATTTCGGGAAGCGAGGAAGCGGGACTTCGCGGCGCAATGGCTTGGTGTCAAGCGCACAAAGGCGAATTTGACGACGTTCCCACTTGGATTTATTCCTACGACACCATACACGAAAGCCGTTTTCTCGGCGTAAACTATCGCGACCTCAACGGCACGGTGAAATCGGACAAGGAAGTGAGCGATTCATTCATAACCGCCGCAAACGAACTCGGCATCAAATGCAGCAAGACGTGGGTCCCACCGTTCGGCGGCGCAACGGACAACGCGGCGTTCAACAAAGCGGGATTCCGCTCGACGGGTATCACCGCTCTCGACCACAATCTTCAAGACTACTATCACACGATGCGCGACACGGCGGACAATCTCAACCCCGAATGTCTTGCCGACTGCTATGCGATTTCCGTCAAATGCCTTGAAAACTTTGACCGCGACATCGCAAAATAACGTCGGAATATCAAAAAAAACGCTGTAAAAAAGCACTAAAAAACAGCGAAAAATAATCAAAAAATCAACGAAAAGTAAGCGAAAAACCAACTTATTCATTCAAAAAATCCTTCCGCATTTTCGGAAGGATTTTTTTATCGCGGTTTTCTTTTCAGCTATTTTTACGCAACGTTATTGTTTGTGCCGCTTCGTTTAATTATGTCGGATTCGCTTTGCCTCGTTTCGTCCGATTCTTGTTGCGTTACGTCGGATTCGCTTTCGGTCACGCTCGATTCGCTTTCAGTCACGCTCGATTCGCTTTCAGTCACGCTCGATTTGTTTTCGGCTCTTTCGTATTCTTCTTCAAACACGACTTCCCTCTTGTATTCGTCCTCGTCCTCTTTTGCGATTTGCGAATCGACGTTGCCGCTCGGCTCGGTTTCGCCTGCGGATAAGAGTTTCGGCTTCTCACGCTTGTAGACTATCGCCATAATCACGCCGTCAACGATGATGTTCAGCACCCAACTTATAGGCCAACTCAAATATAGCATTTCGGGCGTATTGACCACTTTGCACGCGGTGTAAATCCACACGATACGGAACACGCATATACAGAAGAAGTTGGCAACCATCGGCGTGAACGAGTAGCCCATACCGCGCATACAACCGACAAGCACCTCGACGATACCGCAAACGAAGTATATGGGCAAAATGATTTTCATTCTCGCGCAAGCGTAGCCGATAACTTCGGGATCGGACGTGTAAAGCCTTGCGATATACTGCCCTGCCGTGAGCAGAACGAGCGTCCAAAAAAGGCTTATCACGAGAATCATTATCGACGCTTCAATCACGGATTTTTTGATACGTTTGGGCTTTTTCGCGCCGTAGTTTTGTCCCACGAACGTAACGGTTGCGTTGGACACGGCGTTCATAGACGTGTACACGAAGCCTTCGAGGTTGCTTCCCGTCGAACTGCCTGCGACAAGCGAATAGCCGAAAGTGTTGAGATTCGTTTGAATCAGCACATTTGCGACAGAGAAAAACGAATTGAGTATGCCGCTGGGCAAACCGACTTTGAGTATCTGCAACAACTCGTCCTTGTGAAAGCGCAGTTTTTTAAGCACGAGTTTGCAATATCCGTCCTCTTTCAAGAGGGTTATAACGAGCATAATGCAGGACAAATACTGGCTTACGATAGTCGCAATGGCAACGCCCTCGACGTCGAGTTTTGCCACGATAACGAATATGAGGTTGAGCGCAACATTGACGATACCCGCAACCGTGAGGTATATAAGCGGACGTTTCGTATCGCCTTTTGCACGAAGAATGGACGCGCCGAAATTGTACAGCACGTTTGCGGGCGTGCCGATAAAATAAATAAACAAATAGTCCGTGGCCTTGTCCAAAATCGCGGGGTCGGTTTTCATCCAAACGAGGAAATATCTTGCGCAAAAAACGCCGATAAGCCCAACGACCGTACCGCTTATGAGAGACAAAAGCACCGACGTATGCACGGTGTTCTGCGCGCGCTTTTCGTCACGAGAGCCTATAGCCTGACTCATAACCACATTCGTGCCGATAGACAAACCTATGACGACGTTGATTATGAGATTTATAAGCGCGACGTTTGACGAAACCGCCGCCAGCGATTGCGTGCTCGTTTCGGAAAACTGACCGATAACTATCAAATCCGCCGCATTGAACAGCAGTTGCAAAATACCCGAAAACGCAAGCGGAAGGGATACCGCAATGAGCTTTTTGAGCAGCGGCCCGCTTGTCATATCCATATCTTTGGCGACGGCTTGATGGTGAAAATGAAGTGGTTTCATATTTTATCCGTTGTGATAAAGCGTGTATTTCTCAACAAATTCCCTCTTGTTTGAGAGATTATTTTATCACTTCCGCCGCCAAAGTCAACCGAAACCGCCCCATATCCGTTATTAAAATAATGGAAATATCGTTTTCATATCAACGCGATTTTCAAAACGCACTAATGTTACTATGAAAATTGAGTATACTTCGTTGAATATTGATTTCTTTACTTAATTTATGATATACTAGATATATCATAAAATTCGATTTGCGTTACTAACGCTTCTCCGCCGAAAATCCGCATCAAAAAACACCGCAAAAACGACAAGTCCCGACTTCGATTTGAAGTCGGGACTTTATCTTTGAGTTAAATTGCATTATTTTGCGGCTTTTTGTGCTGTAAAACGGTCAAGTTTGTTTTTTTCCAGTTTCAAATACACCCATTTTATCGGCGGGCAGATTGCAAACAGGAATTGCGCGAACGTGAAGAGTTTGGACGGATTGACAAATTTGCGTTTATGCTCCAAACCTCTCACCATACATTTGGCAACGTGTTGAGGTTTTTGCACGGGGAACGGCCGCTCGCGAATGACTTTGCCATCCTGCCCTTCGACCGCTTTTTTGAAGAAACCCGTGTCGGTGGCTATCGGATAAAGGCAAGTGAGGGCAACGTTTTTGGGAAGTTCGTAGCGAAGACCTTGTTGGAAGCCTTGCATTGCAAACTTGCTTGCGCTGTACAGCGTGTAGCCGGGCATTGCGAGTTTGCCGATTGCCGAAACGGTGATTGCCATTTGACCTTGCTTGCCGCCGAGATATTCGACGTATTTTTGGTATGTATAGATGGGCGAATACACATTGACCTTGAAGATGTCTTCGATGCGTTCCCAGTTGACGTAGTTCATCGTTTCGTAGTACGGGAAGCCGGCGTTTGCAAAGAAGATGTCGATCGAGCCGAGTTTTTCGGTTGCGGTCGCAAAGATGGAATCGACGTTTTCTTTGGTGGACACGTCGCACACCATCGGGAACACGTTTTTGAGGTTAAGAGCCTCGATTCTGTCGGTGCGCAAGTCAACCGCCAAAATTTTATTGCTGCCGTTTGCGAGCAATTTGAGCGTTTCAAGACCTATACCGCTGTTCGAACCGGTGATGACGATGGTTTTGCCGTTTAACATAATTTTCTCCTTTCAATCTCGCAAATTTATGCGGATTTTGATCAATTTATTTACTTATAGTATATTATCACGAAAAATCGTGATTTAACGATTTATTATGAGTTGTGGTTGTTATATTTGGATAAAACTTGATTAAAAGTTTCGTTTGCGCGGGCTTGCAGAGCGGAAAGAGAGCGGGAATTGTCAATAACAATCGTGGCTTTTGCCCTCAACACGGCGGACGGAACTTGCGAACGTATGCGCGAAACCGCTTGCTTTACGCTCATTCCTCTGCCCTTTTTCAAGCGTGAAATACGTTTGAAAAGAGGCGCTCTGATGTATACGATTTCGTCAAACGCCTCGTCGCCGCCCTCTATGAAAAGCGGAAGTTCGACGACAAGCGGACTTTCTTTACATTCCGATATAACCCGCATAATTTCGGGGTGTGCGAGTGCGTTGAGTTTTTTGCGCTCACCACGGTCGGAAAACACGATTTTTGCGAGTGCGCCTTTATCGACTGCGCCGTTTGAAACGACGCTTGGAAACAATGTCGCGATTTTTTGGATATACGACGGCGTTTTGAGCAATTCGGCATTGATTTCGTCTGCGCTGAGGCAGAAAAATCCCCTTTCCTTTGCGATTTTCATAACCTCGCTTTTGCCCGAGCCTATTCCGCCGATAACCGCGATTCTCATTTGAGTTCACCCCAGTTCGTCGCGCTCGTGGCTTCGGCAACGAGTGGCACGGAAAGCCTTATTGCGTGTCCCATTTCGTACGACAGAATCTTTTTTACTTCTTCTTCCTCATCCTTTGCCGCGTCGATAATCAACTCGTCGTGGATTTGAAGAATCATTTTGGATTTCATATTTTCAAGACGTTTTTCAACGTTTATCATAGCGATTTTGATGATGTCGGCAGCCGAGCCTTGAAGCGGCGTATTCATCGCCATACGCTCTGCTGCGGAACGCACCATATAGTTTGACGCTTTGAGGTCGGGAAGATTGCGGCGTCTGCCGAGCATAGTGAGCGAATAACCCCTTTCGCGTGCGTCCTCGACGTTCTTGTCCATAAAGGCGCGAACCTTCGGGTGCATCGTGAAATAGTTGGCTATAAACTCTTTTGCCATATATTGCGGAATTGACAAGTTTTCCGCAAGACCGAAACCGCTTATGCCGTAAATTATGCCGAAATTGACCGCCTTTGCGTCACGTCTTTGCGCCGGTGTAACTTTGCTGACCGGTATGCCGAGAATTTGCGAAGCGGTGATTGCGTGTATATCTTCGTCCTTGTTGAATGCCTCGATAAGTTGCTCGTCGCCGCTCATATGCGCAAGAAGTCTAAGTTCGATTTGCGAATAGTCCGCACTCACGAGCACGCAGTTTTCGCTCGGCACGAACGCGCTCTTGATGTCCTTTGCCTCGTCGCTTCTCGCAGGTATGTTCTGAAGATTCGGATTGGTCGAGGACAGTCTGCCCGTCTGGGTTATGCACTGATTGAACTCGGTGTGAATCTTGCCTCTGTTGATAAGCGGTTGAAGTCCGACAACGTACGTCGATTGAAGTTTTGCGTAGTGGCGGTATTCGAGCACTGCGTTGACTATGGGATGTTTGCTTGCAAGGTTTGAAAGCACGTCCTCGCTTACGGAATAACCCGTCTTCGTTTTTTTGCCGTGCGGCAAGCCGAGTTTGTCGAAAAGTATATCGCCCAGTTGCTTTGGCGAGGCGATGTTGAAAGTTTCGCCGGCAAGCGCGTAAATCTCTTTGGTCAAACTCTCGATGAGTTGTCCGTATTTGCTTTCAAGCGTTTTCAAAACGTCTGCCGAAACGCAAACGCCTCTTTCTTCCATATTGCGCAAAACTACGCAAAGGGGCTGTTCAACGTCGAAAAACAGACTATTAAGTCCTTGTTGCGTCAACTGCTCGCGTAAATTCTCGCTTTCCGCAAACAGTTCCGCCGCACCGGTTTCGTAGCCGTCCGCGCCCAAAACCTGCTCTATATTTTTTATCGGCGCACTGCCTCTTGCAAGGTGTGCGGCAATCATAACGTCAAAGAATTTGTCTTGTTCGAAGCCGTACGTCTTGCTCATAGATTTATAGTCGTAGCATACGAGTTCCTTGCCTGCCGCCGCCTTTTTAAGTGCGGCAAGCGCGTCGTCGAATCCTATGCCTTCGCTGAACAAATCTTCAACGCAACTTATCGTATACTCGGTTTTGTCGTCAACGGCAAACGATATGTCTTTGCCTATAAGTATTGCGATTGTGTCGCCCTTGGCGGCGTTTTCTATCTCCCTCTCGGTTTTGAGAACGACGGTGGTTTTTTCGATATTTTTCTTTGCGGGCGTTGTCTGTTCCGCACCGTCGAAAACCATACGGTTTGCAAGCGACGAGATTTCGAGTTCGGCAAGTTTTTGCTTGACTTCCCCCGAATAAACGGGCGTGAACGCAATTTCGTCGAGCGTACACTCGACAGGCACGTGACAGTTTATGGTTACGAGTTCTTTGCTGAGCAAAGCGAGGTCCTTGTTGTTTGCGACGTTTTGTCCGAGTTTGCCGGGGATTTGCTCGGCGTTTGCCAAAATGTTTTCGAGCGAGCCGTATTTGTCGAGCAGTTGTTTTGCCGTCTTTTCGCCCACGCTCGGAATACCGGGGACGTTGTCCGACGCATCGCCGCGAAGTGCCTTGTAGTCTATGAATTGTTCTACCGTGAATCCGTCTTCGAGCAGTCTTTCGACGTCGTACACTTCGATGTCGCTTACGCCCTTCTTCGTCCAAAAAATCTTCGTCGTAGGACTTACGAGTTGAAAACTGTCGCGGTCGCCCGTGACGATTATGCACTCGTCGTCAAAACGCTTGGACAGCGTGCCGAGAATGTCGTCGCCCTCATAGCCTTGTTTGCTCACGATTTTGATACCCATTGCGGTTATGAGATCTTTTAGCGGTTCGACTTGTTGGCGCAGTTCCTCGTCCATAGGCTTTCTGGTCGCCTTGTATTCCTTGTACATTTCGTGGCGGAACGTCGGACCGTGCAGGTCGAAAGCCGCCGCTATATGCGTGGGTTTTTGCTCTTTGATTATCTTCAAAAGTATGCTCAAAAAGCCGTATATCGCGCCCGTGTACAAACCCTTCGAGGATTTGAGGTTGGGAAGCGCGTGATATGCGCGGTGCATTAGAGAGTTCGAATCCAAAAGCAATATCTTGTTTTGCGACATATTTCACCTATATTTTATCTTTGCCAAATCCTTTTAGATTAAGTCGATTTCAGCCAAGCAAAAACTCGGAAAGACCGTTTTGCATCAGTTCTTTCGTATCGTCGTAGCCCATCTGCATATATGCGCGGATACGAGTTTTCGAAAACGCCATCGCAGGTCCGAGATCTTCTTTGGGAATGATGTAAAAGAGTTTCGGATTGCCCTCGACTTTGCGCTTTGGTTGCTTGCTTTCGACGTTCGTGCGAATCACGAGTATTTTGTCGTAGCCGTGCCTCGTGAGCAGATTTACTGGCATATTGTCGTAAACGCCGCCGTCTATGTATTTTTTCTCGTCTATTACTTTGGGCGGAAAAATCGGGAACGTTGCGGAAGCAATGATATAGTCCACAAGTTTTCCCTCGTCTATTTCGCTCATCATCTTTTCAAACGGTTGCATATCGCTGATGTTGAAAGCGACGAGTCCAAAGTCTTTGCCCGATGCGCGAATATCGTCTTCGTTCACTATCGTTTCAAAAAACTTTTGCGATTTTTGATAGGAAGATTCGAGCATTTTGAAAGTATTGAGTTTTTTTTCCGCCAGTATTCTCAAAATTGCGGGGCGCAAATCCAAGCCGTTCAATTCGGCGAGTTCCTCGTCGCTCAAATCGAATACGGTGTTGGTTCTAATTTCGTTCCACACGTCGAACAGTTTGGAATAGCCGCCTTCGAGATATATCGCTCCGTTTATCGCACCTATGGACGTACCCGCAACGCCGTCGAAGTCAACCATAAGTTCTCTAATCGCCATAAGCGCGCCGATTTGATATGCGCCTTTTACACCGCCGCCTTCGAGAACCAAACCTAACTTTTGCCTTTCTTTGCTCATTTGTGACCCTAAAATAAGTATTATTTTAGATAATTGTATCATTGAAAGGGCTATTTGTAAAGAACGAAGAACGGCAAAGAAAAAATATAACTTGCCCTTCATTACAAGAGTTGTTCTCCCTCTACAAGAGTTTGACGGCGCGTACTTTAATTAAAACTTCCCCCTTCCTCACGTGTTTGGACTTCGGCGTTTGCGAGGCAATCCGCCTCGTTCGCTTTGGCTACAACACATTCACAGGATGTGTTGTTTAACGCGTCGCGCCCATACCGCCTCAAATTTTTCCGTTTGCGCACAAAGTGCGCTTCACCAAGCAGATAATTTTGCGAAACTGTGGCTTGAATTTTTATCCGTGTCTAAACTGATAGCACAAATTTTCTGCGCGGTTAGTGATTGCGAGAACAAGTGCGGCTTTTGGCAATCGCCCCAAAAGTGTTCATTTCTATTTAGGGGATTCCCACGCTACGCTCTGAATGACGATGTGGGCGATTGACTTCGCCGCAACGCCGTTTGAGCAATGGCTCGCCGCCTTGCGGCTCGTGTTCCGTCTGCGAATAAGCACATTCCGTTTATAAGTACGCCTTGAATAAGTGTTTGTAAATTCCGCAATAAATAACGGCGACCGTTTAGTCGCCGTTATTTATTGCGGAATAATTTATTAAATATCATTTTCTATGTCTTGCGAGTTGTCGGAAGCGACGGCAAGATTTTCGTCTACGGCTCGTTCTTCTTGCGTTTCTATATCGCCGTTTTTAAGTTCGCTTTCGACCCCTGCGATTTCCTCTTGCGCTTCTTCCGCTTCGATTGCTTCTTCTTCGGCTTTGCGCGCTTGAATTACGGTTGCCATTTCCGTCATTTTCGCCTCGTTCAATTTGAACTTCTTTTTGTAGATAATAAGCGTTGCTGCCATAAACACTATAGGAATCAGACACATACAAGCCAGCAGAATCTTTATGCTGTCCTGTCCGTTTGCTTGAACGTCGGCAATGACGTGTTCATAGGTTTCCGAACTCAGTTTTCTGTCTATATCGGTGATACGATTGGTGTATGTCAGAACGCCTGCAACAATGTAGACAAGCGATACTATACCCTGATTTAGTGCGGACGAAAGTTTTGCCGTGAACGGACGAAGCGCAAAAATCAAGCCCTCGTCGCGTCTGCCCGTCTTGTACTCGTTGTACTCGACCGTATTTGCGATGTTGATGACCATAATCATATAGAAGCCGCCGCTCCAACCCGCAATCGTGTTTGCGATAATCACCATAACGAAGCGCAAATTGAAGTCCATTCCCAAAACGCTGAACAGATGAATTTTGGGAATCGTCAATCCGAAAATCATCATCAAAACATAGCCTATTATAAGTGAAATTCCGCCCGAATATATGAGTTTGTCACGACCGAATTTCTTTGAAATTGCAGGATAAAACACGGTGAAAACAGCCGATATTGCGGCAAATCCGATCCCGAACAGCATCCAAAGCGTGCCGTTGTACGCGTTGTCGAAATAGACGTACATCATTCCGAGTCCGCCGTTCACGACGCCCGTACCCGTCGAATACAGCAGCAATATGAGCGTGCTCCACAAAAGTTGGTCGTTCTTCGTGAGCACCTTGAACATATCTTTGAGTTTCATCGGCGGTGTTTTCATCAAACGAGCGGGCAACGGCTTTTCTTTTACGCCGAATATCGTGAACATCTGGAACGCAACCATAAGCACGCCCGCAGAAATACCCATAATCGCAAATGCGTTCGTAGCGCTTCCGCCGATGGGATGCTCGCCCATTGCGAATGTTGGAACGACAAGTCCGCAAAGACCGCCCGCAAGTCCTATGACGATCTGAGTGAATGTCATAAGTTTGTCGCGATCGTGCGGATCGCTTGTGAGCGAAGGCATCATCCCCCAATAAGAAATGTCGTTCATTGTATATGTGATGCTGAAAAGGAAATACATCGCCGCAAGCAACCCGATAAACGCCCACCCTTGCGCAGGCACGCAAAACAGCGTGATAATCACACCCGCCGTCGTCACACATCCTATGAGTTGCCACGGCTTATACTTGCCCCATTTCGTGCGAGTGTTTTCCACAATACCGCCCATAATCGGGTCGTTGAACGCGTCGAATATTCTCGCCGCGACAATGATGAACGTAATTGCGGTAAATTGAGCCGTATTCAGTGTTTTTGTGAATACGCAAAACGACAAAAGATAACCGTTGAATAAGTTGTACAGAAAATCCCGTCCGAATGTACCGAGAGCGTACATAAACAGATTGCGATTGGACAGTTTTTCGCTCGGTTGCGAAAAATTCGTCCCTTCGGCACTCGAAACTGCCGATACGTTTGTTTCTTCCTGCATAGTTGTCCCCTTTATGCTTAATATAATTATTGTATCAAAACGCACCCCCTCATTTCAATAGCAAACGAAAAATAATCGCTATCTTTTCAAAAAAATTTTTGCAAACGACAGCAGTACGAACGCTTGCCGCGAAAGCGTCGAAAAAACGTATAAAAACCGCAAAAAAACGGCAAAAAACACCCATAATTTTTCAATCGATATTTACATTTTTACGACGATGTGTTAATATACTTAACGTAGGATAATTCCTAAAAAATAACTATGTGAGGATTTATTATGGCAAAACGTAAAGGCGATTATTTCGGACTCGGTCGTATCGTAAGTCTTATTCTTGCAATCATTCCCGTCACTGCGTGGATTCTCGGCGCAGTCACAAGATTTTCGGAAGGCAAAATAGTTGCAGGACTTCTTCGTTTGATATTCGGCTTCAATATCGTATGGATCGTTGACCTCATTATGATGATTGTCAAGAAGTCGATTTGGCGTCTTCTCAACTGCTGATATGACGATAGAATTTGAAAACAAAACATACGACGACAAGAAGCAGGCTCTATGCGAGTTTGCTTTTTGTCACTTCCCCGTCACTGTGAAAATCGACGGCGAGGAACTTCGTTTCGATTGGTTCAGCGATTTGGAAAAATATATTCTAACTCACTGAAACGACAGTTTAATTATTGAAAAAGTATAAATAAAAGGCGCATTGCGTCTTTTATTTTTTATTTTTGGATTTTTTAGATTAAATTGTTATAGATAATGAATATGGTTTTTGGAATGTGTGAATTGTTATATGCTGTACTAAAATTGCGTGATTGAGATGAATAACAAGGAAACGCCCTTTTGCAAACCCGCCTAACGTACTAATCGTACGTGACGGGTGCGCAAAAGGGCGTTGACACAGTTAGTCGCTCAATCACACAATTTTAGTTGGGGAAACGAGTGCGAGCAGCATACGACGTATGCAACAACTCGTGCGCCAAATGGCTGTTCGGTTCGCCCAAGAACTCGTCGTAAAGTTTCTTGATTTGTTCGTTGCGGTGAGATACGCGGATTTGTTTGCTCTCGTCCTCTTGATAGAGTGCGGAAGCACGTTTATCGCGGAATGTGTCGAGAATGTCATCGTCCTCATTGGGAAGGAAGCAAGGTTTGACGAACGGTTGTCCGCCACCTGCAACGCAACCGCCGGGGCAGCCCATAATCTCGATGAAGTGATAGGGACTCTTGCCTTCTCTGATTTGGTCGAGCAAGACTTTTGCGTTCTTCATACCCGAAGCAACCGCAACTTTGACGTCCATACCGCCGAGATGGTAGGTTGCTTCCTTGATACCCTGCATACCGCGCACGTCTTGAAGTTCGACGTGCTCGAGTTCTTTGCCGTCAAGCACGAATGCGGCAGTGCGCAAAGCCGCTTCCATAACGCCGCCCGTTGCGCCGAAAATGACGCCTGCGCCCGTGTATTCGCCGACAATGTCGTTGTCGAATTGCTCGTCGGGAAGTTTGGTAAAACGGATACCCGCGCGCTTGATGAGTTTTGCAAGTTCTCTCGTGGTGAGAACGGCGTCAACGTCTTTGAGTCCGTTGACCATAAGTTGCTTTCTTTCCTTTTCAAACTTCTTTGCGGTGCAAGGCATAACGGACACTACGAACATATCTTCGGGTTTGATTCCGTTTTGTTCCGCATAATAGGTTTTGAGGATTGCGCCGAACATTTCGTGAGGCGATTTGCAAGAGGACAGATGTCCGAGCAAATCTCCGTAATAATACTCCGCATAGTTGATCCAACCGGGTGAGCAAGACGTGATCATCGGGAGCGTACCGCCCTCTTTCACGCGAGTGAGAAGTTCGGTTGCTTCTTCCATAATGGTGAGGTCCGCGCCGAAGTTGGTGTCGAACACCTTTTTGAATCCGAGTCTGCGCAAAGCCGCGACCATTTTGCCCGTGACGAGAGTGCCGATGGGCATATCGAATTCTTCGCCGAGAGCGGCGCGAACTGCGGGCGCGGTTTGAACGACGACGTATTTGCCTTGTTTGAACGCCTCGTCAACCTTGTCTATTTCGCTCACTTCCATAAGTGCGCCGGTGGGGCAAACGCTTACGCATTGACCGCAAAGGATACACGGCGAGTCGGCAAAACTTCTGTTTTGAGCGGGCGCGACGATGGTTTTGAAACCTCTCTTTTCAAATCCGAGAACGGAAAGTCCGTGTGCGTTCTTGCATCTTTCGATACATCTGCCGCAAAGCACGCACTTCGATGTGTCTCTCTTGATTGACGGCGTAACGGCGTCCACGGTTACGGGCGTTTTTTCGCCCTCGTAAAGACCTTCTCTTGCGCCGGTGAGGATTGCGACGTGCAAAAGTTCGCACTTACCGTTTTTGTCGCACTCTTGGCAGTTTCTGTTGTGGTTTGAAAGCAAGAGTTCGACGGACGATCTTCTTGCCTGCACCGCTTTGGGGGAAGAAATTGTGATTTCCATACCCTCTGCGACGGGATAAACGCAGGACGCAACGAGGCCTCTCGCGCCGGTTGCTTCGACAAGACATACGCGGCAAGAGCCTTGCGAACATTCGCCGTGATTATATGCGCAAAGAGACGGAATTTCGTATCCGCAAGCCTTTGCGGCTTCGAGTATAGTCATACCTTGTTCGACTTGATAAGGTACGCCTTCTATTTTTATATTGATTTTCGCCATAATCCTCTCTCCTTATTTCTTCTCGATTGCTTTGAGTCTACAAGCGGCCATACACATACCGCACTTGATGCACTTCTCTTTGTCGATTTCTCTCGACGGAAGTTTGTGTCCGGGGGCGATATAGTTGGTGGTGTGGATTGCAGCCACGGGGCAGTTTCTCTCGCAGAGTCCGCATCCTACGCACTTGTCGGCGATAACCTCGTAGTTCATAAGGCTCTTGCAAACGTGTGCGGGGCATTTTTTGTCCACGATATGCGCGATATATTCGTCTTTGAAGTGCGCGAGCGTGGAAAGAATGGGATTCGGCGCGGTTTGACCGAGCGCGCAGAGAGAGTCGTTTTTGATGTTGGAAGCAAGGTCCATAAGTTTGTCGAGGTCTTCCATAGTCGCCTTGCCCTTGGTGATTTTGGTGAGCAATTCGAGCATACGCTTCGTGCCGATACGGCAGGGCGAGCATTTTCCGCAAGACTCGTCGCAAATAAATTCCATATAGAACTTCGCAACGTCGACCATACAGTTGTCTTCGTCCATAACGATTGCGCCGCCGCTGCCCATCATAGAGCCTTTTGCGACGAGGTTGTCGAAGTCGATGAGAGCGTCGAGGTCGTCTGCGGTGAGACAGCCGCCCGACGGACCGCCCGTTTGAATGGCTTTGAATTTTTTGCCGTTCGGAATACCGCCGCCGATATCGTAAATGAGTTCGCGCAAGGTCGTACCCATAGGCACTTCGACAAGACCGACGTTGTTCACCTTTCCGCCGAGAGCGAAAACTTTGGTGCCTTTGGATTTTTCGGTGCCGAAGCAAGTGAACTTCTCATAGCCTTCTCTCATTATGTAAGGAACGCACGCAAGGGTTTCAACGTTGTTGACGATTGTCGGGGATTCCCAAAGACCTTTGACCGCAGGGAACGGCGGACGAGGACGCGGCATACCTCTCTTGCCCTCTATCGAGTTGAGAAGCGCGGTTTCTTCACCGCATACGAACGCGCCTGCGCCGAGACGGATATGCACTCTGAACGAGAAGTTCGTGCCAAGAATGTTGTCGCCCAAAAGTCCGAGTTCTTCCGCTTGCTTGATTGCGATACGAAGTCTGTTGACCGCGATGGGGTATTCTGCGCGGACATAGAAATAACCGTTTTGCGCGCCGATTGCATAACCTGCAATCATCATACCTTCGATGACGGCAAGGGGGTTTCCTTCGAGAATGGAACGGTCCATAAACGCGCCCGGGTCGCCTTCGTCGCCGTTGCAAACGACATACTTTGCGCCTTCGGGTTGAGCGTATGCGAATTGCCACTTTCTGCCCGTGGGGAATCCGCCGCCGCCGCGTCCGCGAAGACCGGAAGCCAAAATCTCGTTGATGACTTCTTGTCTGTCCATTTGAAGCGCTCTTTCAAGTCCTTTGAACGCGCCCGCGCCGAGTGCTTCCTCGATTTTTTCGGGGTTTATGCTTCCGCAGCCGTGCAACGCGATACGAACTTGCTTTTTGTAGAACGTGATGTCGTCTTGCTTGGAGATTTTCTCTTTGGTGACCGGGTCGACGTAAAGAAGTCTGTCAACGACTTCACCGTTTTCGAGGTCTTTTTCGACGATTTCTTTCACGTCGTCGATTTTGACCATTCTGTAAAGAGTATCTTCGGGATAAATTTTAACGAAAGGTCCTTGCGAGCAGAAACCGAAGCAACCCACTTGGTTGACGGTCACTTTGTCGTGCAAGCCTTTTTCATTGATAAGTTTTACGAATTCTTCTCTGATTTCGTCGGAATGAGAGGACAAACAGCCCGTACCGCCGCATAAAACGACGTGACGTCTGCCGTCGCTGCCCGTAAACTTCGCGTCGAGGCAAGAAGAACAATCTTGACAAGTTCTGTCCAAATCGGCAAAATTTCTAATCATAACTCAGTCCTCCTTCGCTCTGTATTCTTCGATGATTGCGGGAACGGCGTTCACGGAAACTTTGGGATACACCTGACCGTTGATGGAAACAGCAGGGGCGATTCCGCACGCGCCGATGCAGCGCAAAGCGTCGATGGTGAACAAACCGTCTTTGGTGGTTTCACCCGGTTTGATGCCGAGAATTTCGCTGAATTTGTCGATAACTTGTTGCGCACCCTTAACATAGCAAGCCGTGCCTAAACAGCAACCGATAACGTATTTTCCCTTCGGTGTCAAAGAGAAGAAAGAATAGAACGTCACCACGCCGTAGATTTCGGCAACGGAAATGCCCGTCCTCTCCGAAACGATTTCTTGCACTTCGAGAGGAATATAGCCGTATTCCTTTTGAATGTCGCTCAAAATCATCATAAGAGGCGTGTTTTCGCCGACGTATCTGTCGCAAATCACATTGATTTGCTTAACCGCCGCTTCGCTTAAATGAGCCATTGTAAGCCCTCCTTTGTAGTTGAATAATGATAACCTTAGAAAGTTTAGCATAAAACAAAAACAATCGCAATAGATAATTTGATATTTATAATAAAATATCGAAATATAGTACATACTCTATCTATTTATTATTTTCAAAAGAGTGCAAAAAAATGAAGCTTCCCCCTTCCTCACGTGTTTGGACTTCGGCGTTTGCGAGGCAATCCGCCTCGTTCGCTTTGGCTACAACACATTCACAGGATGTGTTGTTTAACGCGTCGCGCCCGACCGCCGTTCAAATTTTTCCGCTTGTGCACGAAGTGCGCTGCACCAAGCAGATAATCTTGCGAAATTGCGGCGTGAGTTTTTGTCCGTCTTATTTTGATAGCGAAGATTCTCTGCGCGGTTAGTGATTGCGAGAACAAGTGCGGCTTTTGGCAATCGCCCCAAAGATTTACATTTCTATTTAGGGGATTCCCACGCTACGCTCTGAATGACGATGTGGGCGATTGATTTTGCCGCAACGCCGTTTGAGCAATGGGTCGCCGCCTTGCGGCTCGTGTTCCGTCTGCAAATAAGCAAATATTTTGAATAAGCCGTCAAATCGATGTATAACGAGAAAGAGACACCCGAACCGGCAACCCTAATTATTAGATAAATGCGGCAAATAAGTTTGTCGTAATCGCAAATACCCCGATAAGTCGCCAAATCGATGTATAACGAGAAAGAGACACCCGAACCGGCAACCCTAATTTACTAATCGTAAATGAGTTGTCGGGCGGGTGTCTCTGCCAAAGTTAGACGCGATTTGGCGGCTTATTCAGGGTATTTGATGGGCATACGGGTCTTGTGCAAAGACCGAGCACGCGCCCTCTCAATCTTGACTTTCACATCTTCGGGAATCGGCTCTCCGCGCAGATATTTATCGACATCGGCGTACTTGATGCCGAGTTCGGATTCGTCGGTTTGACCTTGATAAAGTCCGGCGGACGGCGCTTTTTCAATGATGGTCGATGGTGCGTTCAAGGCTCTGAGATGTTCGTATATCTCGCCGACGGTCAAATCCGCGATAGGATTGAAGTCGTGTGCGCCGTCACCCCACTTGGTGAAGTATCCGAGAGTCGCTTCGTCAAGGTTGCCCGTGCCTGCGACGAGATAGCCGCGCGCTTGTCCCAAAGCGTAAAGCGTGGTCATACGAAGACGAGGATTGATGTTGACGTTTGCCATTTTCAAGTTCGCTTCGCCCGCATTGTCGCGAGCGAGTTCGTCACCCAAAGCCGCAACGAGTGCTTCTTTTGTCTTTGTGAGGTCGATTTCGATTTGCTGTATGCCGAAATGCTTGCCCGCTCTCAAAGCATCGTCGCGGTCACTGCCGTAGTTTTGCGAAGATTGACACGGCATAATGACGCCGAGTACGTTGTCGGTTGCGAGTTTGCAAAGCGCGCCGACGAGGGTGCAGTCTTTGCCGCCGCTGTTGCCGTAAATGATGCCTTTTGCGCCCGATTCGGAAAGGATTTTTCTTATCCATTCCACACGTTTTTGAATTGAAGATTGAACGTCCATACGACCTCCTTGTTTTATGCTTGAGTAAAGTTGATTTTTATGTGGATTGTTCGCGTAGTTTTCCGCAAATTATTCGCCGTGCGTTTTACGGTTCTTTATGCAAATTTTCCGTAGCGTTTATTGCTTTGTATCCCGCAAAAATCTTGCCGTGTTTTTGCGGTTTTTTTTGCGGTTTTTATTGTTTTTCATTATAAGCGCATTTTCAAATTATTCAACTTTTTTTTAAAAAAACATTAAAATTTTATGAAATTTCCGCTTGTCGAGCTTCAAAATCAACGTTTTTTTGAAAAATTTTGCAAAAATTTCCATATTTTAGCATTTTGGGTATTGAATTATTCATTTGTTCGATATATAATGTTTTTACATTAAAAAATAACCTTATAAAAAGGAGATTGTTATGAGAAAAGCATTTATTTGTCCCACAAAGTACGTTCAAGGCGAAAACGAATTGTTGAACCTTGGTTATTTTGTAAAAACCTTCGGTAAGAAAGCACTTCTTATCGCTGACCCGTTTGCTCTCAACCTCGTCAAAGAAAAACTCGAAGCGACCCAAAAGAAATACGGCGTCGAATTCGTTTCCTGCGACCTCTTTAAGGGCGAATGTTCACGCACGGTCGTGAAAGCGTTGCAAGATTTTGCAAAAGCAAACAAGTGCAACTGCACCATCGGTCTTGGCGGCGGCAAAGCAATCGACACTTCAAAGTGCGTTGCGGCAGGCAATCCTCTCATCATCTGCCCCACCATCGCGGCAACGGACGCTCCGACTTCCCACTCTGCGGTTCTTTACACCGACAATCACGAATTTGACGATTACGCATACTTCCGTCAAAGCCCGTCCGTCGTTCTTATCGACCTCAACGTCATCGCAAACGCACCGACTCGCTTCCTCGTAAGCGGTATGGGCGACGCTCTTTCCACCTACTTCGAGGCAAGAGCAAACGTCAACAGCGTATCCAACGTCAACGCGGGTCTTCCCTGCGGCGCAGACAGAAAGAAAGGCACGCTTCTCGGCTACGGCACTTACACGGCAGCGGCACTTGCCGAACTTTGCTATCGCAACCTCATCAGCGACGGCGCAAAGGCAAAAGCTGCTTGCGACTGCAACGTCGTAACCCCCGCTTTTGAAAAAATCGTCGAAACCAACATTCTTCTTTCCGGTCTCGGATTCGAATCTGGCGGTCTTGCCGCAGCACACGCAATCCACGACGGTTTGACTGCCGTTCACGACATTCACTCCTGCTGCATGCACGGCGAAGTCGTCGCATTCGGCACAATCTGCCAACTCGTGCTTGAAAACAGCCCCGAAGAAGAACTCTACGAAGTTCTCAACTTCTGCGACGAAGTAGGTCTTCCCGTCTGCTTGCACGACCTTATGACGAATCCGCGCACGGGTGAAGTCATCAGAGAAGAACTCACCGAAGAAGAATACAAGATCGTTGCTGCAAAGACTTGCATCCCCGACGAATCTATCCACAATATGCCCTTCCCCGTAACGGAAGATATGGTTATCGCGGCAATCAAAGCGGCAGACAAAATCGGTCACGATTTCAGATACGGCTGCGACTGCGAATGCTGCCACTAATTGAAAAGCGCACACCCTTGCAAACGCAAGGGTGTGTCTTATAAAAAACCGTGCTTAAAGCGCAGAATATACGGATAGAATATCGATATTTTCACATAATGCGTAATACGCCTGCGTGAATATCGTTGTTATTTATTGTATAACGCAAAACAATATATCCTTTTGAGTATTCTCCCCTATCGGCGCGGCAAATAAGGAGACTGTTATGAAGAAAATTATGAATACGGCTCAAAGTTTCGTGTACGATATGTGTCACGGACTTGCCGCAGCACATCCCGAACTCGAATTTGTCGAAAAATATAAAGTCGTCAAAAAGAAAGACATCAACGACGCAAAAGTCAGCCTCATTTCGGGCGGCGGCAGCGGTCACGAACCCGCTCACGCAGGTTTCGTAGGCAAAGGCATGCTCGACGCGGCGGTTTGCGGCGACGTCTTTGCTTCCCCCTCGCAAGTTCAGGTTTACAACGCAATCAAACAATGCGCGACGGATAAAGGCGTGCTTCTCATCGTCAAAAACTATTCGGGCGATTGTATGAACTTCAACAACGCCATGAGCGACGCTCAAGACGACGGAATCAAAGTGGACGCAGTGTACGTCAACGACGACATCGCAGTCAAAGACTCTCTCTACACCGTCGGTCGCAGAGGCGTTGCAGGCACGGTTTTGGTGCATAAATGCGCGGGCGCGGCGGCAGAACAAGGCAAGAGCCTCGAAGAAGTCAAAGCGGTTGCAAACAAAGTTATCGACAACGTTCGTTCTTTCGGCTTCGCATTCACCAGTTGCACCGTTCCGGCGGCAGGTCACCCAACGTTTGAAATCGGCGACGACGAAATGGAATTCGGCGTAGGCATTCACGGCGAACCCGGTCGTTTCCGCGAGAAAATCGACTACTCGACGGGCACGTTCTGCGACGATTTGTCAAGACGTATCCTCACCGACCTCGAAGAAGACCTCAAACTTCAAAAGGGCGAAGAAATCGTGCTTCTCATCAACGGTTTCGGCGGCACACCGCTTCAAGAACTCTATATCCTTAACAATTCCGTAACGAAAGCGTTGAACGCGGACGGAATCAAGATTCACCGCACTATCGTCGGCAACTTTATGACGTCCATCGATATGGCAGGCGCGTCTATTTCCGTGTTGAGAGTGGACAGCGAACTCAAAGCACTCGTAGACTACCCCGTTTGCACGCCCGCACTCACTTGGGGCGCGGCAATGAGCGAACAAGCGGAAGCGGCTCTCGAAGCAGTGCAAGCAATCGGCAGAGCACTCGGTTACGTTCCGCAAGAACACGTCGAAGCAAAAGCGACCAAGAAAGCCGCAAAAGCGGAAGTCGAAGAAGTTGCGGTTTACGAAGTCGAAGGCAAACCCGTCGTCGGTGAAACAATCAATACGGCGGCATTCGTTCAAATCGTAGACAAGATGGCAGATATCGTCATCGAAAACGAAGTTCCCTTCTGCGAAGCGGACAAAATGGGCGACGGCGACTTCGGTATGTCAATCGCAAAAGGTTTCAGACAACTCAAAGCGGACTGGGCAACCAGAAAGAAAGGCGACATCGGTCAGTTCCTCGTAAGCTGCAGTGAAATCATCAAAGAATACTGCGGCGGCGCGTCCGGTCCTATCTGGGGTTCTGCATTCAAATACGCAGGCAAAGCAATGCTCGGCAAGAAAGAAGTCAACCTCACAGATATTGCGCTTCTCTTCACCGAAGCAAATCGCGGCGTGTACGAAACGGGCAAAAAGTCCTTCGGCAAGGGCGCGGAAATCGGCGACAAGACGCTCGTTGACGCTCTCAAACCTTGCGCAATGGCTCTCACCAAAGCGGCAGAAGAAGGCAAGAAATTGCAAGAAGGTCTCAACCTCGGCGCAAAGGCGGCACACGACGGCGCAGAAGCAACCAAGACTCACGTTGCGACTCTCGGCAGAGCGGGCACGGTGGGCGAGCGTTCAATCGGTTATCCCGACGCAGGCGCACACGGTCTTGACGTAATCTTCAACGAACTTGCGGCATACATCGCAAAAATGTAAAATCTAAACGCATAAACGCAAAAATAAAAGCACTCGCCGAGTGCTTTTATTTTTGCTTTAATTATATCGTTTTTCGATGAATTTCGCTACGCCGGATTCCCACGGTCACTTCGCTTCCTCGCAATAACATACCGACGTATCGAGAACTTAAGCTTCACGGTGAAATTGCTTGTTCGTCTTTCTTATTCTCTCGATAAGTTCGGGGCTGTCGTAGTTCTTCGGGGCGCGCCACACCCAGTTGCCTTGCGCAACGGACGGCGTGTTCATTCTTCCCTTTTCGTTGGGAAGCAACAGCCAGTCCTGCAACGGAACGATTGCGAGATTTGCGATTGAACCGAACGCAAGATTTATCATTGCGTACGTTCTGTTCGCGCCGCCGCAAAGACGCAGACATTCCTTTTTGAATCGTGCAAGTTGGTCGCCTTTGAGATTTTTGCACCACGAATAAGTGCAATCGGCGTCGTGCGAGCCCGTGTACACCACGCAGTTGCCGTCCTTGTACGTTCTCGGCAAATACTCGTTGTCGTCGTTAGAGAACGCAAACTGCAAAACTTTCATACCGGGATAACCGCAGTACGCAAGCAATTCGCGCACGTCGTCGGTGATGTGTCCCAAGTCTTCCGCAATGATTTTCGCCCCCGGCATACGACGATTCACTTCGTCGAACAGTTTTTCGCGAGGACCGACTTTCCACTTGCCGTCTTTTGCGGTTTTTTCGCCGTTTTTGATGACGAAATAGCCTGCAAAACCTCTGAAATGGTCGATTCGCAAGATGTCGTACATCTTGAAACTCTGCTTTATGCGCTCAATCCACCACTCGTAGCCGTCCTCTTGCATTTTGTCGTAGTCGTAGATAGGATTGCCCCAAAGTTGACCGTCCTCGGCGTATGCGTCGGGCGGACAGCCTGCAACGACGGTGGGATTCAAATCCTCGTCCAAAAGGAACATCGACGGATTGCACCATACGTCCGCCGAATCGTACGCAACGTAAATGGGCATATCCCCCACGATCGTTATATCTTTTGAATGGGCGTATTCGCGAACGGCGTTCCATTCCGTGAAAAACTCGAACTGCACGAACTTCCAAAAATCGATATTTTGTGCAAATTCGCTCTTGTGCTTTTGCGCGTTGTCGTAAATGCGGAACTCGTCGTCCCATTCGTTCCACGCCTTGTAGCCGAACGCTTCTTTGAGCGACATAAAATAGGCGTAATCGTCAAGCCACGCCGCGTTTTCTTCGCAAAACCGCTCGAAAACGGGGGTATGCTCGAAACGAGCGTACGCCTTTTTGAGAAGTGCCGTTTTGTTTTCAAAAAGCCAGCCGTAATCGGTTTTTTCGCAGATGTGGCGAGCAGATTTCAATTCGCTCTCGTCAAGCAAACCTTTTTCAAACAGCGTTTGAGGGTTTATATAGTAATGATTGCCCGCAAACGAGGCAGGCGATTGATAGGGACTATCGCCGTATGCGGTAGGATTGAGCGGCAGAATCTGCCAACACTTTGTTTTCGTCGCGCTCAAAAAGTCGACAAAACGCTTGCAAGGCACGCCGAAAGTGCCTATGCCCCACTCGCTCGGAAGCGAACTCACCGCCATAAGCATTCCGCTTTTACGTTTGAAACCGAAACTGTCAGTCATTGTGCAAAACGTTGCGCTCGCAGTGTATTTTTTCGTGTCGCGCGCGCAAAAACAATATAATTAATATACCACACTCGACGTTTCGATTCAATAGCAAGAGCCCTCAAATCAAATAATTTTTCATAAGGCAGGACAAAATTTGCAAAAACTGCAATACGTTTGCAATCTCTGCGCGCGATTTTCCCCTGCAAATCGAATCCGCAAGTGCGCTCGCAAGCACGTTTTGCGACAAAGGGTCGCTCGGAATACAAGAAAACGTCGCTGCAACCCCGTCCGATTGAATATTGCCGCCACTCACGCTCTCGCTCATAATGACAATATATGAGTTTGAAAAAAATGTTGTCTTTTAGCAAAATTTAGGCGTAAAACTCCTTGACAACGCCCGACTTTTAATCATATAATAGGCAATGTTAAGCGGTCATGGCGGAATAGGCAGACGCGTACGTTTGAGGGGCGTATGGTTACACCGTCCGAGTTCAAGTCTCGGTGACCGCACCAAACAAGAATAAAACGAACCTTGATGAAAATTCAAAGTTCGTTTTATTTTTCACAAGAGATTATTTCGGACTAAAAATCAAGCGATAAATACATTACAACTTTTATGGTGTATTCGCTTCTTTGCATTCTTTCTTGTTTGGCTTGAAAATGTCATATCCGTAAAAATTTGCTATTCTTTCCCTCTTTTCTTTCCTATCGATTACAAGAATTTCTTGTATGCTCACATTGTAATATAGTATTTTCTTGTTGTCAAGGGAAAATATAAGATTTTCTTGTTTTTTTCTGAAAAAAAATATTGCAGAGAATATAAGACTACCTTATAATCAATATGAGAATAACTTATGTGGCGGAGCAAAAATCTATGACCCGAATAAAAGATTTGCGAAAAATTAATGGATATACACAGTCCAAACTTGCGAAAATACTGAATACCACACAAGCAAATTTGTCCGGATGGGAAAACGGTAAATGGGAGCCTGACAGCAAAGCCCTCGCAAAAATGGCAGATCTATTTAACGTAAGTGTTGACTATCTTCTTGGACGTGATACGCCCACGCCCACATTAGATAACGCGTACACGCCCGACGCTATCGTTCCATTCCCCGTCATCGGCACTATCAAAGCGGGTTATGACGGAACGGTTGAAGAATTAAGCACAGGCGACCTTATTTCGATACCTATTGGAATGCTTTGTGGTCGTCCTGCAAGCGATTATTTTGTGTTGCAAGTGCGGGGCAACTCAATGTATCCCAAAATACTTGACGGTGACCGCGTGCTTGTTCTACGCACCGACAGCGTAGACAGCGGCGCAACGGCGATTGTTCTGTACAACGGCGACGAAGCAACGATAAAAAAGGTTGTGTATTCCGTCGGCGAAAACTGGGTTGACCTTGTTCCAAACAACCCCGAATATGACACGAAGCGAATCTTTGCCAACGAATTTGGCCAGTTCCGCATACTCGGCAAGGCAGTAAAACTGATACGAGATATTTGATTCTCAACCCGAATATGGGCTATGTGAGGTACTAAAAAATAAAAAAGGGGGGAAAGCTGGCATAATTTCTTGAATTTTATTCATCTAATGGAATAAATTTGTGTTGACAAGCATAAAATAATTTTGTATCATACAGTTGATGGTCGGTATATCCACTCCATCACTTCGTGGTATGTACTGTGCGCTATATGTAGCACAGCCAACAAATGTGAAAAGAGTCAGCACAATGTGTTGGCTCTTTTTGCTTATGACAAAACCATTCAAAACTTACGACGAACAAATTGAAATTCTAAAATCACGCAATCTCATAATAGAAGACGAATTGAGCGCAAAGCGTTTTTTAGAAAAAGAAAACTACTATAACGTAATCAACGGTTATAAAGACGCATTCTTAATCGATGGAAGTGATAATTTTGTTGAGAATACCAAATTTGAGTATTTATCTACCCTATACCTCTTTGACAAAGAATTGCGCCACAATACACTTGCTTTGCTTTTAGACGTTGAAAACACTCTAAAATCTATAATTGCTTATGAATTTTCGCAAAACTATAATGGTTATGCCTATTTAGATATTAATTCTTACAATAGATATAATCAAAAATCAGAAAATTCAGCAAATACTCTTATTCAAAGGCTAAAAGACCAAATCAAAAATTGCTACGATAACCCTGATAAATCAAATGAAAATGTACGTCATTATATGGACGTTTATGGCGAAATACCAATTTGGGTTTTTGTATCGCATATGACACTGACCGATTTGAAAAACTTTTTCTTCTGTCTAAAAATGCCATTAAAGAACAAAATTTGCACACACATAACATCTATTTACGGAAAACCCATAACCGCCGATGAACTTTGCAACTTTTTGTGTATAATGTCGAACATAAGAAACTTGTGCGCTCACAATTTAAGGTTGTATAATTTCAAAACGAAATACGCTATCAGTTCTACAAATCCGTTTGTTTCGTTTTTGAAACAAAACTACGGAAAGTCGTTAAGATATAACAACATAATATCAATCGCAATCATATTCTATCATTTGACAACAAAAGAACGATTTGATTTCTTTATAAGTAGTTTCTATGAGGAATTAAAACAGTTGTTAGCCATACCTGCTGAATTTGCGGTTGTCTTATATAAACAGCAAAATTACAGCCTATTTGATTTTATATCAATACTAATAAAGGTGTCCGAAAAAATCTAACCCCCCCCCATGTTGACTACAAACCGCTCACGGACAGCGCAAGCATTCGACAACAGTAGAGGCTTATATCTGCATTATATCATAACATATCAACTATGCCAAACTCATTCAAGTACAACATTCAAGAACGCGAAACCAAGAAGAACGGAACGCTCTACGACCTCTATTTTTATATACAAACTCCCGACGGTCGCAAACAAAAACTTCTGCGCGGTTTCAAGACAAAAAAACTCGCCAAACAGGCTTATGAGTACATACGCACATCACACAGAGGAAGATAAGACAAAAATCATCTCTCTTTTATGATTTTTTGATAATATTTGTGATAATAAAACAAGCGAAATCCTGCGCAATTCCACGCAATTCAACGCATAAAAAGACTGCCTAAAAAACGAAAAACCCCACTGTTTAGTAGGGTTTTTACATTTTTGGTGGAGATAAGCGGGATCGAACCGCTGACCTCTTGAATGCCATTCAAGCGCTCTCCCAGCTGAGCTATACCCCCATAGGTCTAATTTTGTTTGCCAACATATATTACATCATTTTTGCAATATAGACAAGCGTTTTTGTCTTTTTTTATAGGGTTTATTTTCTGTCGCGGGGAAAGCGGTTGTCTAATATTTTATAAATATGCTTTGATTATATCTTTCGATATGGTTTTCTAATTTCCGTCTTCTTCGTTGCTTCCGCCCAAAAAAACGATTTTCCGCACAGGTAAAATTTGCGCTCAAATATTGTATGAAAACGCTGGACTTTAAGCAAGCGACGTGCTAAACTTTGTACATCATCTCGATAGAGGTGCGGATTTTATGACAAGCCGACGGCGCAGACTTCGCCTCGGTGGGAAAGGAAAATCCGCCGAAAGAACGGTTCGTTCGGTCTGGAACGGTCGCTCTTGGGACAACGCAGAATATGCGTTGCACTGTCACCGCAAGGTGGAGCGCTATCAACGTTGAGCGATATTTCGTATCCGCAATGTTGTTGGCATTGCGGATTTTTTTATCCCCGATGCGATTGCCCGTCGATTTGTAAAATACTTTTCGCAGGAGAAACAACTATGAAAAAAACTTTCAAAATCGTCGTTTTGGTGCTGATTTTGGCTGTTTTGGCAGGCTCGGCGATTATGCTGAGCGCGTGCAACAAACAAGACGAGAACAAAGAAAAACTCGTCGTCGGGCTTGAATGCGGATATATTCCCTTCAATTTCACCCAACAAACCGACGCAAACGGCGGCATAAAGATAAGCAATGCGGACGGCTATGCAAACGGCTACGACGTGATTATCGCAAAGCGAATCGCAGACGCTCTTGGCAAAGAACTCGTCATAGTCAAAACCGAGTGGGACTCGCTTGTCCCCGGCGTTTCGGCAGGTACGCTCGATTTGGTTATCGCAGGTATGAGTCCGACCGCCCAAAGGCGCGAATCCATTGACTTTTCAAACGCATACTACGAAAGCAACCTCGTCATTGTAGTAAGAAAGGACGGCGCATATACGCAAGCGAGCAATCTCGACGATTTTTCGGGTGCGAAAATAGTTGCACAGCAAGGCACTTTCCACGAAAAAGCGTTGCAAGAGCAAGGCAAGCAACACGGCATAACCGTCGGAACCGCCGTAGAGAATTTCCCATTAATGACAGCGAAGCTTAACGGTGGACAAATTGACGGATATGTTGCCGAAGAACCGGGCGCGATTGCGGACTGCGCGGCAAACGAGGCTTTGACGTTCGTTCACCTCACCAACAACGACACGGGATTCACCGCAAGTGCGGAAGATACCCAAATCGCAATCGGTATGAGATACGGGTTCGAGCATAAAGACGCCGTAAACAACATTCTTGCAGGCATATCGCAAGAGGAACGCCTTGCAATTATGCAAGACGCCGTCACCTACTCGACCGACAACACGACCGTTAAATCCACTTTCTTTTCGAGAATCGGAAATATTATCAAAACCTACTATCTATCCATATTAAAAGGCGTGGGCTACACCATTTTGGTTGCTATCGTCGGCACGGTCGCAGGCTTGTTTATAGGTCTTTTGATTGGTATGTATCGCACTCTCGACGCGCCTAAAAACAAAGTGCTTGCCGTGCTCAAAAAAATCGGCGACGTGATTTTGTCGGCGTACATCGAAGTGTTCCGCGGCACGCCAATGATGGTGCAGGCAATGGTTATTTTCTGGGGCTCTGCGCTCATCAACGACGGCAACACTATGAACGTCACCGTCGCGGGTCTTATCATCGTTTCAATAAACACGGGCGCGTATATGGCGGAAATCGTCAGAGGCGGCATTATATCAATCGATAAAGGACAATTCGAGGGCGCACAGGCAATCGGTATGACGCACTCGCAAACGATGTGGAACGTCGTTTTGCCGCAAGTGCTTCGCAACATTATGCCGAGCGTTGCAAACGAATTTGTCATCAACATCAAGGACACGTCCGTTTTGAACGTCATAGGCTTCACCGAACTGTTCTTCTACGGCAAATCCATTGCGCTTAACACCTACGCGATATTTGAAACCTATCTCGTAGTTGCGGTGATATACTTCATACTCACCTTCACCATAACCAGAATTTTGCGCCTCGTCGAAAAGAAAATGGACGGCAAAAAGGATTATCAGATTATGGGTTCGCAAAATATGGATGCAGAATCTATGTTGCGCGAGAAAAAAGCATTAGGGGGCAACGAACAATGAGCGAAAATACAAACGATACACGATTTGAAACGAATACCGAGCAAAACGACGTCGGTGTGAACGATATGGGAAACACCACGTTAGATGTCGAAAATCTCGACTATAATGCAAGCAACGATACGACCGAAAGCGCAACCGAGATTGCAAGCGAAAGCACCGCCGCACCCGTCATCGAAGTGCGACATCTCGGCAAGACGTTCGGCACGCACGAAGTGCTGAAAGACATCGACTTCGACGTGGACAAAGGCGACGTTACTTGCATAATCGGCTCGTCGGGAAGCGGAAAATCCACCCTGCTGCGTTGCATAAACCTCTTTGAAACGCCGACTGCGGGTGAAATATATTTTCACGGCGAGGACGTGACAAAAACCAAAAGCGCGCCCAAATACCGCGAAAAAGTGACGATGGTGTTTCAATCATTCAATCTTTTCAACAATATGAGCGTGCTTGCAAACTGCACGATAGGTCCGCGCAAAGTGTTGAAAATGAAAAAAGTCGAAGCAAACGACGTCGCAATGAAATATCTCGAACTTGTCGGAATGAGTGCGTACGTCAACGCAAAGCCTCGCCAACTGTCGGGCGGACAAAAACAACGCGTGGCAATCGCTCGCGCGCTTGCTATGTCGCCCGAAGTCGTACTATTTGACGAGCCGACTTCCGCCCTCGACCCCGAAATGGTGGGCGAAGTGCTGGAAGTTATGAAAGAACTTGCAAAAACGGGACTTACGATGATTGTGGTCACGCACGAAATGGCGTTTGCGCGCGACGTCGCAAATAAGGTCGTGTTTATGGACGGCGGCGTTATCGTGGAAGAAGGCGCACCCGAACAAATCTTCACCGCACCGAAAGAAGAACGCACGAGAGCCTTCCTCTCTCGTATGCTTGCCGAAAAGCAAAACGGTTGAGTCGACGGCATAATCGCAAGGAAATCGATTCGACACGAAACGACAAATCGATGAATCAATAAGTCGAAAGACAAAACGACTTAATCAAGATCACAATAGCAAAACCGTCGAAAACCGAATATCTAAACGCATAAAAGGAATGTTGCAACATTCCTTTTCGTTTGTTCTAAAACCGTTTTTCAACCGAAAAAATGTGCGTTTTCGTACGAATATAAAAATATAAAATCAATTAACGAATATTTTAATAATAGCAATAAAAAACAAAAACTTGCAGACTCGGACAATGTGTGCTACATTTTTGTTGAAGCGAATCGCTGTGATGAAATATGAACAAAAAAGCATTTTTGAAAATCATTATCCTTATTTTGACGTTATGCGTGGCGTGCTGCGCGCTTTTTGCGTGCAACGAAAAACCCGACGATACGCCCGAGCCTACTCCGGAACCTACCCCTACGCCCGAACCGCCGAAGTTTTACGAAGCAAAAAACGGCTACGAATACGGCAAGGACATCGAAATAGCTTATCGCTCGCAAGTGACGAACGACTTAAAACACGCCTACGTCACCCTGCCCGCAAACTACGACGAAAGCAAAAAATATCCCGTGCTGTACCTTTTGCACGGTATGGCTTGCACCCACAAGAGTTGGCTTGAAATGTGCAACGCAAAATACGTCGTGCAGAATCTCACAATCGAAAAAAACGTAAAAGAGATGATAATCGTGTCCGTCAACAGCATAGTGACGGAAGGCGAAATCCCGCCGTCCACTTTCAGCGAGGACTACTGCACCGCATTCGACAAGACGGGCGAGGACATCATTACGTCGCTTATGCCCTACGTCAACGAGCATTATTCCACCCTCACGGACAGAAACAGTACCGCCATTGCGGGCTTTTCTATGGGCGGTCGCGAAACATTGCTCACCGCTTTTGCGTATCAGGATTATTTCAACTACGTCGGCGCGTTCTCGCCGTCGGGATTCGGCAAAAAAGCCGTATCCTTCGACACCACCGTACCCGATTTCAAATACGAGGACGGCAAGAGTTTCGACATCGTTATGCTTGCGATAGGCAACGTCGATACGATGACGAGTTTGTTCTACCCCGCAATAGACCAAAAACTCACGCAAAACGGAATAGAACATTTAAGCAAAAAATATCAAGGCGGACACGACCAAAGCGTATGGCGCGCTGCGCTTTTCGACTTTGTGCAACTCGTTTTTACGGAAAACTAACAAAAATCGGTTATCTAATCGACCGAAAACGGATTTCCGTCATAATGACAGCAAAAAAGCAATTCTTTACGGATTGCTCTTTTTTATTAATTATCGGTCATTTCGTATTCTATTTGACTTTGCGCAAATTTTTCTATAATATAGAGGCATAAAAAATAAAAAGAGGGATAATATGAACAAAAAAATAGTTTTTGCAGTGCTGCTTGTGCTTGTGCTTACGCTTTCTTGCTCGTTCTTCGTCGCTTGCAATGACAAGCCACCCGAAAACTTGCGCGACGTTGACAAAGACAGCACCGAATATCGAGTATTTTTCGACGATTTCAACGGCGAACTCGACACGACTTATTGGAACGTACATCACGAATTGCGCAGAGGCGGCTACTGGGATAAAGACCAAGCCTTCACAAAAGACGGCAATCTCGTGCTTCGCACCGTACAAAAAGAGGACGGCAAGTTCTATATGGGCGCAATCGACACGATGAACAAGTACGAAACGCATTTCGGATATTTCGAAGCAAAAGTGCTTCTTCCCAAAGCGAGCGGAATCTGGGCGGCGTTCTGGCTTATGCCGCAAGGTATGATGAACGGCAATCCCACGAGCGACGTCAGCATTACAGGTGCCGAAATCGACATTATGGAATCGCCTTACTATAACCCCGTCGGACTGAAAGGAGTTATGCCCACCGACAAAGACACCTATCAATGTGCGGTGCACGTGGGCGACTACGGCGACAACTATCTCAAAAAAGAAACCTTCATCAATTCCGACAAGGTGAGCGGTGTTGACGTCAATATTTACGACGGTTGGCACACTTTCGGCGTTGACTGGACAAGCGAATACTATCGCTTCTATTACGACAGACAACTCGTGTTCGAAATCACCGACAAGAGATACATTTCGACCGTGCAAGACGATTATCTGTTCTTCTCAATCGAAATCGGCGGCAAAAACGGCGAAGCGGCAAAACCCGACTTCGTGTTTGCAAACAGCGTATTCGAGAACCCCGAAGGAACCTTCCCCATCGACTTCCTCGTCGATTACGTCGCAGTCTATTCGAAATGTCCATTCTGACAATCGGATTGCAACCGCTAATAAAGAAAATGAATATCGCATAAAAAACGAATCTCACAGTTTTGCGAGATTCGTTTTTTGCTTTTTATGCTTAATGCTTTTGTAAAACTTGTTTGTTATTTGTTATGGGCAACTTTTTTGCGCTTACATCGGTTGTTCGTTGCTTTTACGAATGGATTTTTTCAATCAAGGCGTTGTTGACTTGATACGACGGCGAAAGCGGATTGATGTCCGACTTGTTGTCATATCCGTACGTTTTGACGGATATGCCTTTCAACATATCTTGCAAGCCGCTCGGCATATTCGCCTTTGAAAAGTCGGCGTCGCTTATGTCAACGCCGTTGATACGCTTTTCTTCCATCGAAAGTTCAAGATAAGTCGGCGCGTCGAGAATACCCTTTGCAAAGTCTATACCCGTGACGATAAACGCCAAATGCAAATACTCTTTGCCGCTATTTTGATCGACATAGCGATAGTCGTCGAAAACCGCGCTGTTCTGCACGATAGGCTTGAAATACACCGAAAGAATACTGTTTATCATTTCGTTGCTCGTCTGAATGAGTTTTGCATTTTCGAGGTTTTGCCAGTTGTACGCCCAAAGGAAACCCGTTTGATTTATCTTCGTATTTATACCCTTATCGTAGAAATTCTCGATAAAATACTTTTCGTTTGCTTGCGCAAGAGAGCCGTCGGCGTCGTTCTTTTTGTTTCCGACTACAAAGCGATATGTCGTGCCCGACTTCATCGTGTAGTGTTCGTACGCAACGGAAACGAGCGAGCCGAGCGTATTCGAGCAAATAACGTTGTTGAAAGTTAAGTGCGAATAGCAAGGAATGACGAGTTTTTTGCCCGATTTTTCGTCCGTTTCGCCGTCGTTTTGGCTCATTCTCGTGGGAACGTACATAGCGGCTTTGGTGATGTTGCGGATTATGCAACCGTCAACCGTCAAATCCGTGCTGAATACGTTGATTCCCTTGCTGCCATTTTCGATTATGCTGTACTCGATTCTGATGTTTTCAAAATGTTTCCACTCGTCGCCTACGCGCAGAATATTGCCTTCGAAAGCACTCGTATCTTCGGCGTCGGTGATTTCGTATTCGTCGTCGATATCGTTGCCTCTGATGATGAGGTTGCTGAGGGTCACGTCGGGTCTGTCGATTTGAATGATATAACTGTCCTTATCGAGTTGCTCGGTTTTTGCGGAAATACGTTTGTTGTTGCCGTACACGTCGCCCGTAAATCTCAAGCAGTTTTTCCAATCCACAATCACGTTTTGACCGTTCTCGTCAATGCCGAGATTGTACTTGCAGTTGTCGAAAAGGCATATCGCATACTTGTCGTTTGACAAACCGATTTTATTTACGACGTACGCTTCGTTTTCGGTTTCGTTTCTGAATATTTCGACGTCGTCCTGAACGTTGCCGTCCGCAAGCGCATATTCGCCTTGATCGAGCGTGGCTTGTTTCAGTTCGTCGAAGTTGTAAACCGCAACGCCGTAAACGACGTTCAAAGTGACGGTTTCGGTGGTGAATCTCGTCATTCCCTCGTACTTGGGGTATCTTGCGCTGACCTTGACGACCACTTTTTGCTTGCCCTTGCCTTCAAGCGAGTCGTTAAACACGACTTTGTTGGCAACGAGCGTATCCATAGAGGCGTACTCGCCACCCTCTACGATTTCAAATACGTATGCGGAATAGAAGTCCGCAAGTTGCGCTGCGGTTGCGTTTTCGGGTTCGCCCTGCACGATAACGTGCGTATAGTTTGCCGTCTTTGCATTGCTCGCTTTCACGTCGATATATCTTTCGCTTGCAAACACGGTTTCGCGCGCAATGCCTATGGCAAGCGACGCGTCCGACGTGCGAAGTTGAATTTGCGAAAGTTTGCGCTGTACGTTTATCGTTATGCTCGTGGATTTTTGTCCGACGGTTGCCGTGATTGTCACGATGCCGCTCGAAACGCCCTTGACTTCGCCCAGATCGTTGACCGTGGCAACGCTTTCGTTCGAGGACGACCAAACGGCATTTTCGATTTGGTCGGTTTTTAACATGTCTTTCCACACCAAATCGAGGTCGAGCAGGTTTTCGCCGACTGCAAGGACGTAGCCGCTTCCGTTTTCGTAAAAACGTCTGTTGTTGACGGTGACGTCATCGTCAACACAACTCGCGATAGTGAGTTGTGCGCCGCTCTTTACGGTTATCACGACGATATTTTCGGTGATTTTCAATCTTCCCGATTCGTCCACCATCGCGTCCACCGGCGCTCCGTTAACGCTCGTTATATCCTCTTTCACGACGCCGATTTCTTCGAAAGTCAAAGATTTTCTGCTCGTCACGATGTTTTCGCCGAAGCGAGAACTTGCGCCCTTCTGCTCGACAGAAATATCGATTTTGCCTTCAACATATTCGATTGTATTGCCGTTTTCGGTGGAATACACGCTTGCGCGCAAAATTACCGTCGTTTGTCCCTCTTTGAGAGCGGTGATAACGCCGTTTGAATCGATGACGGCAACGCTTTCGTCCTCGACTTGCCAAATCGTGTGATTGACGATACTGTCGATAGGCGTGTAGGAAGCGAGAATACGCATAGATTCGCCGACGCTCAACGTTGTCGTTTCGTCCTCGCCCACAGAGAGTTCCACTCTTTCGACGTCGTAGCCGACGACGGACACGGTGAGAGTTTTGGACACGGTTTCCGCTTGAGCGCGCACGGTGAATTTGCAATAAGAACTGACAATCAATTTGCCCGTCGTGTTCGACTCGACTTCATTGCCGTTTTCATCGACGAAAGCCGCCGCCGGATACACCTTTTCAAGCAAAATATCCGCCATTTCGGCAATTATGAGGGACGAATTCTTGTAATACTTGCCGCGCGCGATATCGTAAGCGTTTCGTCTTTCAGCCGTAGAGAAAGAGCCTTGCGCGAGTTCGTTTTCCAGTTCCGCCGTAAGTGCGGAGCGTTTTGCGAGGTATTCGTTTCTCAATGCCTCGTATTGCACGTCCGTATACGCAACATCTCCCACGATTTGCCACTCGACCGTCTTGTCGGTGGCTTTTTCGGGGTATATTTTTGCGTCGAGATAGTTGTAGATGTTGATGTTAGAAACTTCGTCGAAAGGTATTTGAAGGTCGTATATCTGCTTGCCGTTTTTGTCGAGCAACTGTAAATCCTCAACAGCGATATGAGCGTTCACCGATACGATGACGGACACAAGCGCAACGACAATCAAAACGATTATCGGTATGAGGATTAAGATTCCTATCATTACTTTCTTCATAGTTTATCCTTTACAATTCGACAATATCACTTATGCAACCTCTCGATGAGGGCGTCGTTGACCTGATACGTCGTGGTGGGTTGGATGTTTTGCTTGTTGTCGTATCCCCAGATACCCGCCGACACTTTTTTGAGCACCTGCTCGCCGAGTTTGTACACGGGGTTGGTGCTTTCCACTTGCATATCCGACGTATTGATGTAGGAAAGACGCTTGTCTTGCGTTGTGATTTGGCTGTATACCTTTTCGACGCTGAGGTTGTTCGTAACGCCGACCGAAATGAAAGCGATATGAATCCAGCACGCGTCGTTTGAATCGATGATTCTGCGAGGTTCGAAGAACGAGTTGGTCCTCATAACCGCGTCGCTTGCTTGTGAAACCAACTCGGTATAATCGCCTGCGTCGATAATCGCCGCGCTCGAAACGGGTTGCCAGTTGTATGCGTCGATAAATCCCGTCTGATTGAGAACGAAGTTTATGCCGTTTGCATAGAAGTTGTCCATAAACCACTTGTCGTTTGCCTCTGCGGTGGCGGCAAAGCGGTAATCCGTGGAACGTTTTGTTGTAGTAAAGTTTTCGTAGTTGACGACCGCAACCGAACCCAGCGTGTTGGAAAACACGATGTTGTTGAGGTTGATATGCGAATAGTACGGATAGAACACTTCGCCTTCACTATTAATACGACAATGGGTGTTGAGCCCTATAAAGTTGAGGTTTCTGATTATGCAACCGTCAAACGTTGCGTCGGAATTGTTGACGTCAATCGCTTGTTTTGCGTTTTCAAAAATACAATACTCCAATCTGACGTTTTCAAGACGATAGGTGTTCCAGTTTACGTGACTGCCGACTATACCCAAAATACCCGTGAAATCTTTGGTGTCTTCTGCTTTTTCAAGCGCGCCTTGCGCACTTTCGAGATTGCTTTCCGTATCGTCTTTTTTGAAATTGTTGGCACGCAAAATGAGGTTGTGCATCGTGACGTTCGACCACGATATACGCATAATTTTGGTGTTTTCGTCGAGTTGGTTGGTTTCGGTGGACAGCATAAAGTTGTTGCCGTACACGTCGCCGTAGAAATTGAGTCGGTCGTCGGGACCTACAAGATGTTCGCCCTGCTCTGCAATCGTATACGCGACGTTGCCCTCGAAGCAAATCGCATACGTCGATTTTGACGACGGATTCGTACGCACGCGGTAGACGCTTCCGTCATAATCGTTTTTGAATTCATACCGCTGTTGGCTTTCGATATAGTTTCCGTCCGACTCGGCGTATGCACGCTGATTCTTTGACGCAACTTCGATTTCGGCAACGGAAGATACCGCAACGCCGAATATTGCGTTGATTGTGACTTCTTGGGTTGTGAATTTGCTCATACCCTCGTACTTGGGATATTTTGCGCTCACTCTGACTTTTATGCTTTGTTTACCCTTGCCTTCAAGAGCCTTGCCGTCGTCGCTGAAAACGAGTTTGTTGCGCACGGTTTCGTCGAAATGCGCATATTCGCCGCCCTCGACCACTTCGAAGTTGAAGGCGGAATAGAACAAATCGAGTTCTTCGTAGGTTGCGTTTTCAGGCTCGCCCTGAACGACGATGTGCGTGCTGTTTGCAATCTTCGTATCGTCGCTTCTTACGCTCGTGGGATTGAGGAATCTTTGGCTTGCGAACACCGTTTCTCTTGCAAGACCGACCGCAAGCGAGGCTTGCGAGGTGCGAAGTTGCACGGAAGCGAGTTTGTTTTGGACGTTTATCGTCACGCTCACGCTCTTTCCGTTTGCGGTTGCCGTTATGGTTGCAAGACCGCTCGAAACGCCTTTGACTTCGCCTTTTTCATTGACGGTCGCAACGCTTTCGTTGTTGGACTTCCACGAAACGTTTGTCAAAACTGTTTCGTTGGTCATATCCGCCCAAATCGCCGACAGTTTGAGCGTATGCTCTCCCACTGCCAGAACATAGCCGTCGTCGCTGTATTCGTAAAATTCTTTGTTGTTTATGGCAATTTCGTCCGGACCGCACTTCTCTATTTCAAAGTTCTTGCCGTTCACGCTCAAAACCGCCTTGTTTGCGGTTATTGTAACTTCGCCGTTTTTAATCTCGCAACCGCTGACTGCTACTGCCTCGCCGCTTATTCCGAGTTCGGAAAGCGTAAGAATAGATTTGCTCGTAACGACTCTGCTGCCGTAGCGCACGCTTGCGCCGTTTGCGCTGACTTCGACTTCGCAAGTGCCGTAGACCTTTGCGCCTGTCGAGAACACGCTTGCGCCGTGAGATATGACCGCTTTGCCCTCGCCTACGCCCGTTACGACGCCGTTTTGGTCGACGATTGCCACTTGTGAATCCGAACTCGTCCACTCGCTGTCGTTGACGATACTGTCAATCGGCGTGTAAGAAGGGACAAAGCGCACCGATTCGCCTATCGAGAGTTTGCCTTCGCCGCTCTGCGCGCGCACTTCCACGCGGTTTACGTCGTAGCCGACCACTTTTACGCTGAGAGTTTTGCCGACGTTTTCGGCAACCACCTGCACCGTAAACGTGCAGTACGATGCGATGACCATTTTGCCGGACGTGTTGGATGCCGTTTCGTTTCCGTTTTCGTCGACAAAGGTTGCCGCGGGCCACACTTTCGCGCTCGACGACGGATCGTTTTTGTACTGATTGTATTTGTTCTCATACTCGCCGTCGGTGTAGGTTATATCACCCGAAATCTTCCACTCTATGGTGTAGTTGTTCGCCTTTTGAGGGGAAACGACGACGTTGAGATAATCTTTGAGATTTATCACTTTGTCCGCTACGTTTTCGAGATTTAGCGGAAGTTCATATATGGTATTGTCCGAATCCTTATACTTTAATTCTATATTTTCAACCGCAATATGCGCTTGCGCCGAAACGATCGAGGAAACCATCGCGACGACGAGAAGAATAATAATCGGTATAAGAATGAGTATACCTATCATCACTTTTTTCATAATGCGAATTTCCTTTCCTTACGGAATTATTTTTTGATAACGCTTGTTGAGGTTGACGAAAAGTCCTGCAAGCGAGCCTGCGAGCAACATAAGCGTTAAGATGGTCAAACAGAGGTATATTGCGCTCATATTCCCGCCGATTTGCACACCGCCTATCGAGAACGGGAAGAAACTGAACAACATAGTGAAAAGACCGTATGCGATTGCCGCCACGATGCCGACGATGAGTGCGAGAGCGACGTTTTTGTTTGCCGCCACGAGTTCGCCGTCGCCCGAAACGTTGAACGTCGGGGACTTGATGTCCGCAATCATACTGAGGCAAGTGAGGGTCAGAACAAACATTTCCGCAATGCCGAAAATCGCGCCCACGTCAAGCGGCGTAAGCAGATGCCCGCCCGCCTCGCTTGTGTAATATCCGCCCGAAACCGCACAAGAAAGCGCAACCGAAAGCGAACCCGTCATTGTGTACAGCAAGAACTTGACAAGAATCTGATTGGTGTAACTTACGGGTATTATCTTCGTGTGGTAGAAGCAGTTGCCTTCCCTCGATATGCAGGTCGAGGCAAACGACACGATAATCGTAACGAATATGACGATAACCATAAGCGTAAGACCTGGCATAATGCTCGCGCCCACGCTTTCCGTACCCATAGTGGCGGCGAGTCTGTTGCAGAAAAACACCATTACGGGAGCGGCGCACGCCATTGCGAAGTACTGGAAGGAATAGTTGAAACTTCTCAAAATGAGATAGAACTCACGTCTGAAAAGCGCATACCACACGGGACGACGCACGTCTTTGATTTTCTTTTTGAAGGAAGCCTTTTGAGTTTCGATTCCGTAAAGAATGGTTTTGTAGTACTCTCTCGTAGTCACGAAGTACGCCCCCACGCCGAACGCTACGTTGACGAGGAACATATAAAGGAATCTCAATGCGTATTGACCGTTTGAAAGTCCCGCGTATTTTCTTCCGTTTACGATTTCCGCATACCAGTTGAACGGATATGCGTTTTGCGCAAAGTGCTTGTATCTTGCAATCATATCCGCAGAAAAAATCGTTTGATTTGAATCTTTGAGATATTTCAAAATATTGCTGAGGGACACAAGGTAAAGCACGAACACCGCGCAAATCACGATAATCGTGAAAATCAGCACCAAAAGAAACTGATCCTTGACAAGGTTGAGCACCTTCATAACGGGCACGGCGATTATGTTTGCGATAAAAAACGGCAAAAGCGTGCTCAAAAGCACAATTCCTATATACGCAAAGTAGTCGCCGACGCTTGCGTGCGTCACGATTCCGAACGAGATGTAGAACGGAAGCATAGTGAGCAAGCAAGTGACGAGATTGTGCAAATAGCAATAAATGGATTTTGCAACAAGAATCTCTTTGCCGCTGACGGGAAAGCGCAACAGCATTTCGTTGTCGCCGTTCTGATATAGGTTTTTAATGACCGTACTCGTCGAAATTATGGTTGCGAGCGCAATCGTAAACGTCGCGATGATGACCAAAAATTCGATACGCAAACCCGAACGGGTCACGAACACGTTGCTCAAATAATATATGCCCGTCACGAGCACGGCGTAAACGAGGATAAAGAACAGCGAATTGCCCGCTTGCGCGAGTTTTTTCAACAGTCCGGTACTCTGCGATATGCCGTATCTCGATTTGAGGTCGAGTCTGAAAAGCGTTTTCACGCTTTGCATAGAAAATGCGGTTTTTTCCATCACTTTTCCTCCTCGACGACGATTTCGTCATCGTTTTGAGGCGGCATAGGCGGGCGCATATCCGCGCTCTCTTGCGCGATATAGTCCTCAAAAAGTCTTTCCTCATACGTTCCCGTTACGCGGAAGAACGTTTCTTCGAGGTTCGCCTTGTTCGCGTCGTTGCCCGCAAGGTCGATTATGTCGATGAGATGTCCGTCGTTGACGATTGCGGCTCTGTGGCAGAGTTTCTTCACGAGGTCGAGGTTGTGACTTGAGAAGAAAACCGTGTTGCCCTTTGCGCAATGTTCTCTCATATACGAGATGATTTCCGCAGTCGATTGCGGGTCGAGACCCATCATAGGTTCGTCGAGCACCCAAAGTTTCGGGTCGTGAATAAGCGCGGCGATGATACAAATCTTTTGTTTCATACCGTGCGAATAAGACTTGATTTGTCTGTCTATCGCGTTTTCGAGTTTGAAAAGTTTGGAAAAGCGGTCGATACGCTCGGTGCGCACGAGTGCCGGAACTTTGTAAAGGTCGGCAACATAGTTGACGTATTCCCTGCCCGTAAGGCGTTCGTAAACGGAATGGTTGTCGGGAACGTAACCCATTTCCATCTTGGCTTTTATCGGCTCTTTCACGATGTCGTGACCGCAGATGGTTATCGTGCCGCTGTCAAAAGGCAGTATGCCCGTGAGGCACTTTATCGTCGTGGATTTGCCGGCGCCGTTCTGTCCGAGAAAGCCGAAGATTTCGCCCGGGCGCAATTCAAAAGATATATCGTCAACCGCGACTCTGTCGCTCTTTGGGTAAGTTTTTTTCAAGTGTTCTACTTTAAGCATAAAAATATTCTCCTTTGAGTTTTTGGGGCATACACCCCTTTTATGCGCGTACGCATACGCGCGCAAAAGCGCAAGCGAGAATACGCTTGCCGCCAAAAGTTCTTAAATGTCATTGCATACAAATGGGCGAAATGCTCAAAAAGGCGTTCGAGGCGCAAATGTCGTCGTTCCTCAATGCAAAGCCTTTGACTATGCGCGAGTCGCACTTGATGTCACGGCGTACGTTTTGGAACGAGCGTATCGCGTTTCCTCGCGCAATGTAGGTTGCAATGTAAACGAAAAACAAAAACGTCAAAAACGTCAGGCACGCAATCGTCGTGTTGACGAAAACGGCCCTGAGTGTGAAAAACGAGAATTGATGGAAAGAGTCCCAAAGCAATGCAACCGCAATCACCGTCGTGGCGCACGCCGAAAAATACCTGCTAATACGATTCGGCAAACACTTTGCCACCATAAACAGGGTAAGCGCGGCAAACAGCCCTGCAAACGTCTTTGCAAAGCCTACAAGATAATCCGCTGCGTGTGTCAGAAACGACAAAAAGTCCATTCTTTCCTCTTGTCTTGCGTTTTTAGAGTGCATACATCCACGCGTATATACGCCGTATGCGCGTACGCAATACTCTTTTGTATTGTATCAATATATACCCTTATTGTCAAATTAAAAACCATATTTTGCGGTCGAGCGCGGTTTTTACCACAATTTTTAAGGTTGTTTTAATTTTTCTCAATTCGCTTGACTATATTTCAAACAAAGCGTATAACATTGATTTGGCGAACGAAACTCACACGCTACGACAAGTTTCCGCGCCCGACAACCACGTTGCGCCGAACAAACACTCGATTCGACACAAGGAGGCGACTATGTTCACTCAAACGTTATCCGCAATCGCATATTTCGAAATTCTGCTTCCGCTTGCGCTCATACTTCTCTGCACCAAACTTTTCTCGCTTTTGGGCAAGAAAATCGGGCTTCCGCAAGTGGTGGGTATGCTGATTGCAGGCATACTGCTCGGTTTTATCAAGTATATTCCCAACCAAAACGTATTCACCGATTACACCCTCGAGGGTCTGTCCTTCCTCGCAAAAATCGGCGTTATCCTTATTATGTTTTCGGCAGGACTCGAAACCGACCTCAAACAGTTCAAAACGAGCGGGCTTCCGTCGGTATTAATTACGATTTTGGGCGTTTTGTTTCCTCTCGGCTTGGGATTTTTGGTTGCGAGCGCATTTAACGGCGGATTCAAGGATATGGCTCAACACCAAGTCATAACCAATCTCTTTTACGGCGCGATTTTGGCGGCAACAAGCGTCAGCATAACCGTCGCAGCCCTCAAAGAACTCGGCAAACTCAACACGAAAGTCGGCACTTCAATAGTTGCCGCCGCAATCCTCGACGATATTATCGGAGTCATTCTTCTTTCCCTTTTCATATCTCTCGACAAAGGCAACGGACTCGACGGAATCGGTATCGCAATCGGGAAAATGATAGGCTTCTTCGCCGCCGCAATCGGCGTGGGTATCGTCGCGCACTTGTTGCTCAAACACTACCTCAAACGCCACCCCGAACACCATAGACGTATCCCCATCATAGGCTTTGCGATGTGCTTCTTCTTTGCGTACGCCGCGGAAGAATGGTTCGGCGTTGCGGACATCACGGGCGCGTACGTTGCGGGCATTATGCTTTCCACCCTCTCGGAATCCGGCTATATCGACAGAAAAGTCGAGGTCAGCAACTATATGATCTTCGCCCCCGTTTTCTTTGCAAGCATAGGCATAAACGCGGATTTCGGCGCAATCTCGCCAACAATCGTAGGATTCGGCTTTGCGTTTATCGCCGTCGGGCTGTTGGGCAAAGTGCTCGGTTGCGGACTCGGCTCACTCATTTGCAGATACTCGTTTATGGACAGTCTGCGCGTGGGTATCGGTATGATGGCAAGAGCGGAAGTCGTGCTCGTCTGCACGCAAAAGGGCGTTGACAGCGGACTCGTAGACGCGTCGATTATGCCGTTTGTGCTGATATTGATTATCGTGTCTTCCCTTCTCACGCCGTTGCTACTAAAACTTACCTACAAGCACGACAAATCAAACGATACGCCGAGCGACACGCCTATCAACCCGCCCCTTATTCCCGACGAACCGACGAGCGAGCAAGACGCTGCCGCACCTGAAGGAATTAATAATTAATAATGAATAATGAATAATGAATAATTGAGGAAGGCGAAGCCTTAACTCAAAACTTGTTCGAAGACTACTCGTATACGGAATTTGATATTACGAAGACGAGATAAGAAACCGCCGTCCGCGATTATATCGCGGACTTTTTTAATGGCAACTCGTTCGAAGCGCACTTATAAACGGTATGTGTCAATTCGCAGACGGAACACGAGCCGCAAGGCGGCGAGAAAAGCGAGCGTCGAAGCTCGACGTTTTGTACCGTCCGACTGTGCCGTTTGGGTGCGTAGCTGGCACACAAAGGACGGTGGCATAATGAGTGAAATGTCCCTATCTATGCGAGCACCGAGTGTTGTCCCCCGCTACGCGGTCGCCGTGGGTTCCCTCAAAGTATGCAGAGGGGGAACGGCGATAGGGAAAACACCTGAGGAAAGGGGAATTTTTAATTAAAGTACACGCACTACACTTTTGTATAGTAAGCAATACAAAAACTCTATAAGCGGCTCGTGTTCCGTCTGCGAAATAACTGTTAGTGTTCATTATAAAAATAATCGTGCTAATTTCAATCATCAAATAAGACCGTCCAAACAGATGAAGAACAAGAAAGAGCCACTCTCGCAAGCAAGAGCGTACTTGTCGTACGTGACGGATGAGCAAAAGGGCTCTGCCGCAGTTATTCGCTGTTTGGCGCGATATAAGACCTCGATAAATCGATGAATAATGCGAAAGGCACGGCTTGAATCAAAACCCAGTGTACATAGGCGTACACGATTTTGAGGCAAGCCGTGCCTGACAAAATTAGTCGCGATTTAGCGAGGTCTTATTTGATAATTGAAGGGTTCCAGTGGGGATCCGCCTCCAACCCCATAATCTTCACTGCCGTTGCCGCTACGTCGGAAAGTCCGAACGAACCGTCTGCGATTTCGCAATCGTAGTTGTAGACGATGAACGGAACGGGATTGAGCGAGTGCGCGGTACGCACGGAAATGACGCCTTTCTTGTTCTTTTCGAGCATCTCGTCGGCGTTACCGTGATCGGCGGTGACGATGAGCGCGTAGTCGTGCTTTTTGACTATCGGAAGAAGTCTTGCAAGAGCGAGATCAACCGCTTCAACGCCGATTCTGGTTGCGTCGAGATTGCCGGTGTGTCCGACCATATCGCCGTTGGGATAGTTGCAGCGGATAAAGCCGTATTGCTCGGATTCTATCGCTTCGATAACCTTGTCGGTGACTTCTGCGGATTTCATCCACGGACGTTGGTCGAAAGACACCTTGTCGGAAGGCACTTCTTCCCAAACTTCGAGTTCGTCGCTGAACTTTTCAGAGCGGTTTCCGTTCCAGAAATACGTGACGTGACCGTACTTTTGCGTTTCGGACACGGCATAGGATTTCACGCCGTGATTGACGAGAAATTCGCTGAGCGTGTATTTGATTTGCGGCGGTTCGACGAGGAATCTCGTCGGCAAATGCAAGTCGCCGTCGTATTGAAGCATACCTGCATAAAGCACTTTGGGCATATTGCCTCTGTCGAAGCCGTTGAAGTCCGCATTGTCGAACGCCATAGAGATTTCGATGGCTCTGTCTCCGCGGAAGTTGAACAAAATCACGCTGTCGCCGTCGTGCATTGCGCCGACGGGTTGACCGTCTTTTTTGATGACGAAAGCGGGCAAATCTTGGTCGATAACGCCGGGATTTTCATTGCGGTAAGTTTCGATGGCTTCGGTTGCGCTCGCAAATCCTCTGCCCTCCCCGTAAACGTGGGTGTAGAATCCCGCTTTAACCATATCCCAGTTTGCGAAATATCTGTCCATCGTTATGACCATACGACCGCCGCCGCTTGCTATGCAGGAGTGGAAATTATCGTCGTTCAATTCCGCCATAGCGTTTTCGAGCATATCGACGTAAGTGAGCGCGCTCGTTGCAGGAACGTCTCTGCCGTCAAGCAAAATATGAACGTACACTTTCTTTACGCCGTCGCGTTTTGCGCCCTTAATCAAAGCGATTAGATGTCCGATATTGCTGTGTACGTTGCCGTCCGAGAGCAAGCCGATGAAGTGCATTGCGCTTGCGTTTGCAACGCAGTTGTTTTTAAGTTCTTGCCACGCGGCGGAATTGAAAATATCGCCGCTTTCGATGGCTTCCTCAACGAGTTTTGCGCCTTGCGAATAAACTTGACCGCAACCGAGTGCGTTGTGCCCGACTTCGCTGTTGCCCATATCGTCGTCACTGGGAAGACCTACCGCCGTGCCGTGCGCCTTGATATAGGTGTTCGGGCACTCTTTCAAGAGCATATCTAAAGTCGGCGTATTTGCAAGCGTAACAGCGTCACCGAGTCCCGTTTTCGACTTTCCGACGCCGTCCATAACAACCAAAACGAGTTTTTTCATAGTTATATCCTTTTGTTGTAAGTTGAATTTTTATACGGTTAGATTGCCGATTTTGCGGCACATTATGCCACGCAAAACTCGGCAATCTTTTTTTTGAACGCTAAATTCAGTTAGTCGTTAAAAACTTAGTAGTTGACGACTTGCGAGAAATCGACCGCCTTCAAAGACGCGCCGCCGATAAGTCCGCCGTCGATTTCGGGCATAGACATAAGTTCTTTGACGTTCTTGGGGTTCATACTTCCGCCGTATTGAATACGAACGCGATTTTCCGCGCACTTGGGGCAATAAAGTTCCGCCATAGTTCTGCGAATGATTGCGATTGTTTCGTTTGCGACTTCAGCCGTTGCGGTTTTGCCCGTACCGATTGCCCAAACGGGTTCGTATGCGATGACGATATTGTCGAGTTCGTCTTTGTCGATACCGTCGAATGCGCCCTTCGTTTGACGAACGAGCACTTCTTCGACCTTTCCGTTTTCTCTTTCTTCGAGAGTTTCGCCTACGCAAATGATAGGTTTAAGACCTGCCGCAAGAGCCGCTTTTGCACGAGCGTTTACGGTTTGGTCGGTTTCACCGAAGTATTGACGGCGTTCGGAGTGACCGATGATGACGTATTCAACGCCAAGTTCGACGAGCATTTTTGCGGAAATTTCGCCGGTAAATGCGCCTTTTTCAGCCCAGTGCACGTTCTCTGCGCCGACTTTGATGTTGGTACCTTTGGTCATTTCGACAGCGGTTGCAAGGTCGGTGTACGGCGTGCAGATGACGACGTCGCATTGCGCGTCCTTAACGAGCGGCGCAAGGTCGGTGATAAGCGCCTTTGTATCGGCGATAGTGTTGTTCATTTTCCAGTTTCCTGCGATAATGGGTTTTCTCATAATATACCTCGAAAATTATTTTTGTATTAGTTGTGTGTTTGCACGCCTTAATTATTTAATCAAAACGTCCCCCTTCCTCATGTGTTTGTACTTCGGCGTTTGCAAAGCAATCCGCCTCGTTCGCTTTGGCTACAACACATTCACTGGATGTGTTGTTTAACGCGTCGCGCCCATACCGTCGTTCCCCCTCTGCATTCTTTGAGGGAACCCACGACGTCCGCTTCGCGTGGGGCAACACTGACGCGATTGACTTCGTAACAATCGCTAGTTCGTTGCGAGCAACGAACAGCAGACAGGCTTATAGCAATACAAATCGGCTGAAAGCCGTGCCACTCGTTCACGGGCGAAAAAATCCACACTCGCCCGTTCACTTGTACAATCCGTCAAGTTCGGCGTTCGCTTCCTCGCCGCCTTGCGGCTCGCGTTCCGTCCTCGAAAAACTGATGTGGCTAAATCAGACTGATTTTGACACAGTTATTCGTCAATTTGCACGGTCGTTGAGGCAGGCGATGCCGGGAAGAACCTTCCCTTCAAGGAATTCAAGCGATGCGCCGCCGCCCGTCGAGATGTGGGTCATCTTGTCGGCATAGCCGAGTTGTGCGACTGCCGCTGCGGAATCGCCTCCGCCGATGATGGTGGTTGCGTCGGTTTCTGCCATTGCTTTTGCGACTGCGTTCGTGCCTGCAGCGAGTTGCGGATTTTCAAAAACGCCCATAGGTCCGTTCCATACGACGGTTTTTGCGCTCTTGACGGCAGACGCAAAGAGTTCTTGCGTTTTCGGACCGATGTCAAGTCCTTCTCTGTCGGAGGGAATGTTGAAACTGTCGCAATATTCGATGTCGACGTGCGCGTCGATGGGGTCGGGGAATCCTGCGCAAGTTGCGGTATCAACGGGAAGATATATGGTCTTGCCGAGAGATTTTGCCTTTTCGAGCATCTTGTTGCAGTATTCGATCTTTTCGTCGTCAACGAGGGAAAGACCTACGCTGCCGCCTTGTGCCTTGATGAAGGTGTACGCCATACCGCCGCCGATGATGAGCGTATCGCATTTGTTGAGAAGATTGTCGATGACGTTGAGTTTGTCGGCAACTTTTGCGCCGCCGAGAATCGCAACGAAGGGACGAACGGGGTTTTCAACCGCGTTGCCGAGGAATTTGAGTTCCTTTTCGATGAGGAAACCGCTCACTGCGACGGGTGCGAATCCGTATTGAACGATACCTGCGGTGGTTGCGTGTGCGCGGTGTGCCGTGCCGAACGCGTCGTTTACATAAACATCACAGAAGTCAGCAAGTTTTCTGCAAAGTTCTTCGCTGTTCTTTTCCTCGCCTGCGTCGAAACGAGTGTTTTCCAAAAGCACGATTTCGCCGTCTTTGAGAGCCGCGACTTTATTGTGTGCGTCTTCGCCAACGAGGTCGGTTGCAAATGTGACTTTGCCGGGGAAATGCTCTGCGAGTTTTTCCGCAACGGGCTTCAAAGTGAACTTCTTGGGGTCGTTTTTGAGAGCCTTTGCGATATATTCGGCTTTTGCCGCCGCTTGTTCGTTTTCCGGAAGTGCTTCGACGGCTTTTTTCTCTTTTTTGTTGAGACCGAAGCCCTCGGTGAAGATGTTGTGGGGCTTGCCCATATGCGAGCAAAGGATAACTTTTGCGCCGTTATCGACGAGATACTTGATTGTGGGAAGTGCGCCGTTGATACGGTTCTCGTCGGTGATTACGCCGTCAACCATAGGAACGTTGAAGTCGCAACGAACCAAACATTTTTTGCCTTTGACGTCTACGTCGCGGATTGTCATTTTTGCCATAGATATTCTCCTTTTAGAAAATTGATTTTTCGAGATTTTGGCTTAAAACCTATCGAAACGTGCTTGCGCATACGCCGCATACGCTTGCGCCTTATGCACGTATCAATATATTTTTAGCGATAATCAGTATATCACACGCGCGCAAATATTTCAAGAAAAATATAAAACATTACGGTTTGAAATCCTTGATTGCGTTTTGTTGCTTTATCAGAAAACGTCCGGCGCAAAAAAAACGAGCGGTTTGCGGCACGCTATATAACCGCATTATAATCGCATTTTGTAAACACTTTTCGTGTTTTGTACCGCACGCTATATTTTTATAATATATACGTATCGTGTTTTTCAAACCGCTTTTACAATATAAAAACGGCGATTTTACGCCGTTTTTCGCATTTTTATTAAATTGTGTAACACGTATGGTGTTTTATGTCGTTTTGCCGAAATCCGACAAAATCCGATTTTTTTCAAAATTTCGTGAGGTGTCCTTCGCAAAGCAGATTGTCGAATCCGAGATGTCGCATACCTTCGTACACCACGATTGCAACCGAGTTGGACAAATTGAGCGAGCGCGCCTCTTTGACCATAGGAATACGCATGCACATATCGTAGTTGTCGTGCAAGAGTTCTTCGGGAAGTCCTTTCGACTCTCTGCCGAAAAACAAGAAATCGTTTTGCGAGTAATTCGCCTCGTCGTAGCGCAACTTTGCTTTCGTCGAGCAAAAATAGAAGTGCGGCGCTTTTCCGTCTATTGAGTTGTCGTCGATATGCCAACTTCCGTCAGCCTCCTTGCAGACTCTGCCCTCTGCGTTTTTATCGAAAAATTCTTCGAGGTTTTCGTAAACGATAAAATCGGTCAGATGCCAGTAATCGAGCCCCGCTCTTTTCAACGCCTTATCGCTTATATCGAAACCTATGGGTTTTATCAAATGCACTTTGCAACCCGTTGCCGCCGCCGTACGCACGATGTTGCCCGTGTTTTGCGGTATTTCGGGTTCTACCAAAACAATGTTGAACGCCATATTGCACTTCCTTTTTTTATGCGACAATGATAGCACTTTTCTCGTCCGATTTCAAGCGCGTACGCACATAAACAAACTTATCGAACGGCACACAAAAAAACAACCGCGTTTGCGGTTGCCTTTTGTTTTCGCCTTTCGTTTCAATTACGCATAAAGATAAAGCGGAACGAACAATATAGTTGCCAAGATGACAAGCACGGTCAGGATGTATGCGACCTTTCCGCCTACACCCGGAAGTTTTGCATTGTTCCAGCCATACCACGCGCCTGCAAGAGCAAGCACGAGCGTGGTTGCGAGTCCGCACCAAATGCCTTCCCATTTATACGTGCCTTCCGCAATTAGAATTATCGTTACGATACCGAGCAACGCAGCCAAAATGAGTGCATAGCATATGATTTGATTGGCAACGCTCTTTGACGATTTCTTTGCCATATAGTTACCTCCATCGGATAATTTTTGATTGATGTTATTATATCATTCAATGTTTTTTCGTCAAGACGTCGGCAAAAAAATTTATGCAATTTTTAGATTGAAAACGCGGCGCCGGTTTTTCCATACAAAGTGCAATTTATCACGTGCTTTACGCAAGATTCGAGGTTTGCTTTTTATAGACTCTTTCCAAACGATTTGCAGGCAATCTTTCGCATACTTCTTGACGAGATATTGCGTTTGCAATACAATAAACTTATGAAAAACGAAAAAAGCAAACTTCAAAAGAATCTGACCAAACAACTCGTATTGTCCATCGCGCTCACCGTTATGTTTCCTTTGGGAATCGCAATGACCGTCGTCGGCGCAACTCGCAAGGAAGAAGGCGGCGCGATTTTCACGGCGATTATGGCAATCGGCATCGTGTTTGTCGTGCTGGGATTTTACGGCTCGCCTATTGCGTGGGTGCGCTATGCGCCGCAAAAGAAATACGCGCGCATAATCGACGCAATCAAGCGCGAAGGGTTCAGAGATACGACCGAAATCGCAAATCACCTTTCGATGCAACCAAACGAGGTTATCGACGCGGTGCGCGTGTGCATAGACAAGCAATATCTTTGCGACTACACAATCGAGGACACCAAAATTTTGCCACTCAACAATCGTCCCGACGATATCGGAACGTACACCGTGCAATGTCCGTACTGCGGCGGCATAACCCAAACGAGCAACAATTTGCAAGTCAAATGTGACTACTGCGGACGTATGATTGACGTTAAAAAGAAATAACAAAAGCACTATAATCAAACAAAATATAAAAATATAATAAATCAAAAGCACTCGCAAGAGTGTTTTTATTTTTTAATCGTTAAATTTTGTTTTTTTGCACAAAATACCATATAAAATGCAAACAGCATCTATTTTAGCGTTTTGCATACCGTTTTGACACATATTTTTCCACCTTTGCGTATTATGCCACACATATGGTATAAAGTGTTGTTGACTGCAAATTTGAGGCATATATAATATGTGTAGAAAACAAACCGAAAGAGGTAAAAAATATGAAAAAATCAACAACTATTCTATGGTTTTTGGCAAGTATACTGATGATTGCGGCAGGCGTGGTTTGCTTCTGTCTGCCCGTTGACACGACAATGTCCGTGCTTGCGTACATCGTCGGCGCAATCGTGCTTGTGATAGGCATCGTGGAAATTGCGGGATTCTTCACCACGGCGAGATTCGTCGGCGGTGGCGCATTCCTCGCAGACGGCGTAATCACAACCATTCTCGGCATCATATTGCTCGCAAACGAGGGCGTTGTGGCAGGATTTTTGCCTTTCATCTTTGCAATGTGGTTTATCGTGGAAGGCATTTCGGAATTGTCCCTTGCAATCTCGGCAGGAAGATGCCACGTTCCGTACTGGTGGTCGCTTTTGATTCTCTCGATACTGGAAATTATCTTCGGCTTCCTCACTTTCTTTGACCCCATCGGCGGCGCAATCTCGCTCACGGTTATGGTCGGCACGTTCCTCATCGTACACGGCATATCTATGCTCGGCGACTGGATTGTTGCACTGCGCGTCAAAAAGTTTTTCAAAGGCTTCTTCGGACGTCCTGCGGTGTACAACGAGGGTGAAATGGACGAATCTTGTTGCGACGACCAACGCTAAACAAAAAAACACATCATTAATTGATTGTTCCTAATAATTTTCCCCTAACGGAAAAAGCACTCGACGAGTGCTTTTTTCATTATCTAACCAAGCGAAATATATATGAATATAAAAGCAAACAACGATAAAACAATGATAACGCAAAAAAACGAAAACCGCAGTAAATCTGCGGTTTCCGATATTGTATAGTTTTAAATATTCGATTATTTTGATATGCGATTATTCTGCAAGATAGTCGCGGCAAGCGTCTTCGAGCGCACGGCAAATCGCAAATGCGTCTTCGAGATCTTTGCCTCTGACCATAACGCCGTGATGTCCCATAAAGCAAGCGGGTGCGTCGCCGATTGCCGCGGCAACGTTTTTCACGAGTCCGTTCGTACCGGGAAGTGCCGCTTTTGCGCACGGAATCTCTTTGCCCAGAACGTCCTGATATTTTTCGGGAACGGGCATAGCCTTGCACATTGCGGCGAGGATACAGCCGTAGAACGGGTGCGTATGAATGGTTGCGGTAATATTCTTGTCGCCTTTGAGCAAAATTGCATGGATACCTTTTTCGCTGGTGGCTTTGTTCGTGCCCGTCCATTCGAGAGTTTCCATATTGACTTTTGCCATTTGTTCGGGTTTGAGCATAACGTAATCGATTCCCGACGGCGTTGCGAGCATATATTGGTCGTCGAGTTTGACGGCGATGTTGCCCCAAGTGCCTTGAACGAGGTTTTCGTCAAGAAGTCTTACGCCTGCGTCTTTGATGGCTTGTGCGACTTTCTTTTCCTCGTCGGTGACGACTGCGGTCGGTTTTTCTTCTTTTTGTTCCTTTTCACCGCTCTCGGCAGCCTTTTGTTGCTTTTGGTTGGTTTTGGAATATTTGAGTTTGAATACGACGTGTTCCAAAAATGCGGCGACTACGCCCATATGTTGCGTTCCGCCCTTCTTTTCCGCAAGGATTTCGGCGTTGCAAGCCTTGTCCAAAACGAGCGTTGCGGTGAAAACTTCGTCGAGAGTACGTCCCGTCACGACCGCGCCCGCTTCGGGAAGCAAGCAGCAGTTGCGTTGACCCGAAAGAGCCGCAACCACGTCGGAAGCGACGTTCTTTTGCGCGCATTTGATTGAAACGCCGCAAACTTGCGCCATATCGTCGAGGATAGGCATAAGAGTTTTTCTCTTTTTGGAAAATTCGACGGTGCTGTCGCTGTCGACGATTGCCGCCGCATTAGCCTCTTTGTCCTGACGGATTGCGCAGAACAAGATAACCGCCGCCGCGCGGAAGTTGCCTTCGAGCGTTTCGATATTCTTGTCGTTGACGAAAGTCAAATCTTCTTCCTTTACGTCGGAATAATTTATTCTCGGACGAGTGATGACGATGCCGTCTTCTTCTCTGACCGCGATGTAACCGCTTTGCAAATATTTCTTTTCCGCGAGCATATTCGCGTATTTTTTGACGTTTGCAACAATCAATTCGTTCATACTGTTCTCCTAACTCTGTCGCGTATGCGCACGACAGTTATTATTGCTATATCGATATTATATCAAACGCGGACGAAAAATCAAGTTTTTATTTTTGCGGCGAAGCGCATTAAAAATGCGATTTCTCGACGTTTAACCACTCGTATCGCAAGGCAAACGAGTTGCCTTAAAAAACGTCGGCGCACAAAGACATGCGCCGACGATGTTTTCGCTTAGTGAGGTTTCTTTTCAAATCTCGAATTGTCTTCGCACTTTACGACTGTCTTAAAGACGTTCTCGAAGCGGCGGAGTGCCTCGTCGATGATTTCGTCAGTGTCTGCCATAGAGGTATAAAGACGGCTGCCTGCCAAAGTGACGATTCCGTTTGCCATATACGCCGCGCCCATTTGTTCCATAGCAACTTTTCTTCTGAGCATTTCAGGTTTCTTTTTGAGCATCGGAATGACAGAGCCGAGCAAGCACATATTCGAGAAGTCGTAACTCATTGCGCCCGTGCATTCGAGGTGGACGATGCTGCCTTGATTGTAGACGACGTAAGGAAGATTGTATTTCTTCACGAGAGCTTTAAGACCGGCTGCAAGACGGTCGCCCGCTTTGCCTGCAACTTCGCAAGCGTTGTTCTTTTCGATTTCGCAGATTGCGAGGTATCCGGCATAGGAACTGAGCGGGTTTGCGGCGAGAGTGCCGCCGACGTACGCTTTCTTGCCCATGCCTGCAAGACCTGCCGCCATAAGGGAAACGTATTCTTTCTTGCCGCCTACGCCGCCTGCGGAAGGATAGCCGCCCGCAACGATTTTGCCGAATACCGTGAGGTCGGGATACATATCTCTGCCCGTGCCTTGACGTTTGAATTTGACGACTTTGCCGCCTTCGAGTTTCTTGTCGTCGATAATCCAAGGCTTGCCGTTGATGGTGACGGGGGTGTCGTCCACTTTGTAGCCGTATTGTTCGTCGAAGAAGTAACCTGCCGCGCCGTGAATGCCGACTCTGAAACCGGTGACGACTTCGTCGAAGATAAAGAGCGCGCCGTATTTTTTTGCAAGAAGTCTTGCTTTGAGGTTGTAATCGATGTCGATGGGACGAGTGCCCGATTCGGGACCGACGGGCTCTACGATGACTGCTGCCGTACCGCCGCGCATAACGTTCTTTTTGAGCATTGCTTCAAGCATTGCAAGGTCGTTGGGACGCACTTCGTCGGTTGTACCATAGCAGTTGGGGATACCGTGAGATTCGAGGAATTGACGGCTTCCGGGGATCTTCAAGCCGTAAACCATTTGATCGGACCAGCCGTGATATGCGCCGCCGCATTTGATGACGCGTTTATGCTTCGTTGCGCAACGTGCTACGCGTATTGCCGCCATAACGGATTCGGTGCCAGAACCGAGCATACGGAACATTTCGCAAGCAGGCATCAATTCGCTGATTTTCTTTGCCAAAAGAAGTTCTCCTTCGTGGAAAAGACCGGTTACGGGGCCGCAGTTGTTGAGAAGCTCGAAAACTTTTTCTCTGACCGCGGGGAAATTGCTTCCCAAAATGGTTGGACCGCCCGCTTGAAGGAAATCGATGTATTGATTGCCGTCACGGTCGTAAAGGTATGCGCCTTCCGCTTTTTCCATACACATAGGGAACGGGAAGTTGAACGCGAGGTTGTGTTGAACACCGCCCGGAATGTACTTCTTTGCTTCAGTAGTGATTTCTTTGGACTTTGCGCATTTTGTATCGAAATGATTGAGAATGTCTTTGAGAGCGTCTTCCGATACGCAATAGATCGGTTGATCGGTCAAGTTCTTCAATTCTTGATTGATTTGCTTTGCATCTTGCCATTTGGAAATGCCGTAGCCGTTTGCCATAATTCGCCTCCGAGATTTTTAAGTTTGATATAATTATACCAAAGGCAAAACCGAATGTAAATACGCAAAACGGGCAAATAAACAATACAAAACCGCGTTTATGTCAAATACGAAACAAAAAATCGCAAATGATTCAAACTATAAGTTTGAGAGTCAAAAGCGCAAGGTATAAAACCGCTCTTTGCGTGCAAATATTAAAAAAAGTATTGCAAAGGGGCTTTTTTTCGTCTATAATGTGAGTACAATCCCCAAGGAGGAAACAAAATGAATAAAGCAGAATTTATCAAAGCAGTGGCGGCAAAAGCCGACCTTTCCATCAAAGACGCAACCGCAGCGGTAGACGCATATGCGGCAGTCGTGGCAGAAGCACTCAAAGCAGGCGACAAAGTGGCAATCGCAAACTTTGCATCCTACGAACTTAAAGAAAAAGCCGAAAGACAAGGCTTCAATCCTCTCACAAAGCAACCGATCACGATTGCGGCAAGCAAAGCACCTGTCGTCAAATTCGGCAAAGCGTTCAAGGATTTGTTCAACTAATTGCTTTGATTTGAAATTAGCATAAAAAAGCACCGTCGGCGACGGTGCTTTTTGTATGGATTTTTTAATTAAAATTTGGATTGGAATTTGATTTTCATTTCGCCATTGCAAAAGTTTAGCGTCGTGTACTCTTAAATCACACATCACCCCTTCCCTTCGGGCTTTCCCCTATTGCTCAAACGAACGTCATTTCTCTGCAAGATTACACATCGTTCGCAAGAGGGGAAGTCGGCACTCACATAGAAAAGTATCGTCCTCTCATTATGCCACTGCGCTTTGTGCGCCAGGCAGTGGCCAACGGACGGCGCAGTCGCTTGTACTGTTCGTCAAGTTCGGCGCTCATAGGCTCGCCGCCTTGCGGCTCGTGTTCCGTCTGCGAATAAACACATACGCTTGCGTGCGCAGCACGCTCAAACTATTTTCTGCTGATTATTGCACCGCTCGTCGGGTCAATCAACATCGCCCAATAATCCACCCCGTCACCGATGAATGATACGTAATAATAGTAACTTTCGCGGTCGGCGGTGATGAGTTTGACGTAAATTTCGCGTTCGGCTTTGCCTTCGGCGTACTCTTGGTCGATTTTGTCTTTGAGAGACTCTTTGGCTATGTTGATGACGTCGCTTGCCGACAGTTTGCCGTCAAGCACGGAATTGAGTTCGATGTCTGACGACGCTTCGCCTGCCGTGACCGTTATGGTCTTGGGGACGAAATCGAGCGCGATAGATGTCACAAATTCGCCGCTCGACGAACATTTTATCTCACCCGAAACCGTTTTGTCGTCGGCGGAAATAACGTAGGAAACAGCCGTGTAATCGTTGGTTTTGAGAGGAACGATTATGAGTTCGGTAAATTCGCAAACGTCCTTTGCCGCGCCGTCGGCAATGAAGTTCTTTTCGCGTCTGCCCTTTTCGATACTGACGGCAAAAAGGTCGCTCTCGCCCGCATAGTACTGCTCGGTGAGTCGGGATATATTGTCTTTTTGCTCGTCGTTCGTTTTTTTGTTGCACGCGCAAAGCACGACGAACGAAAGCGACAAGCACAAAATTGCAACCAAAATCAAGCAAATTTTTCTTTTCATACGCAAAATATATTGCCTTGAATCTGAAAATATGCAAAAAAATCGTACATTTTGCCTTTCATCGACGCTTTTTTTCTTGAATAATGAACATTTTATGTTATAATCGATTATATATAGCGAGAAAGGCGCGCGTGCGCACAAGGGGAACTATGTCGGAAAAGCCCGAAAACAACGTCTATATGCCGTCCGAAATTATTGAAAACGAGCAAGGTGAACAAGCCTTAGAGGAAAAGTTTGTCACCGACCCTCAAAAAGGACTCGGACAAAAAGACGTGGAAAATCGAATCGCCGAAGGGAAAGTGAACGGCGACACAAATATTAAGACGAAAAGCGTCGCGCAGATTTTGCGTGAAAACATCGTCACGTTTTTCAATTTCGTATTTATCGCACTCGCGTTGCTTATTTTCTTTTTTGTGGACTCAGGCGAAAGTTTGGTTTCGATTTTCGGCAACTTCGGCTTTATGTTGCTCATCATTTTCAATGCGCTCGTAGGCATATTCCAAGAGATGAGAGCAAAGCGAACGATTGACAAATTGTCGCTCATATCCGCCCCCAAAGCAATCGTGATTCGCGACGGCGAGGAACAAGAGATTGCCGTCAAAGACATCGTACTCGACGATTTGACGGTTTTGTCGACGGGAAGTCAGATTTGCGCGGACGCCGTAGTCGTGGAAGGTGCCATCGAAGTCAACGAAAGTTTGATTACGGGCGAACCCGACGCAATCCTCAAAAACCCCGGAGACGAGATTATGTCGGGCAGTTTCGTCGTATCCGGCTCTGCAAAAGCGCAGGTCGAACATGTCGGACTCGACAATTTCGCAACCAAAATCAGTTCGGGCGCAAAGTATTTCAAGAAACCCAACAGCGAGATATGGCGTTCGCTTATGCTCATAGTCAAGGTTATGGCGAGCATAATCGTGCCGCTCGGCATAATGCTGTTCTGCGTTAAATATTTCGTGCAAAAAAATCCCGACGACGCCGAAAAGATTATAACCACCCTGCTCGGCTACAAGATAAGTTCGCACCTTTCATCGACGGTTCTGGGCACGATAGCAACGGTCATAGGTATGATTCCGTCGGGACTCGTCGCGCTTTCATCGACGGTATTTTGCGTGAGCGTTATGAGGCTTTCTCGGCACAAAACCCTTGCGCAAGACCTCTATTGCGTCGAAACGCTCGCAAGAGTCGACGTGCTTTGCCTCGACAAGACGGGGACTATCACCGAAGGCACGATGGAAGTCAACGAGTTGCAACCTGCAAAAGGCAAAGACGCAAACGGCATAAAACAAATCATAAAGAACGTCACGAGCGCGCTCGACGACGACAACGCGACGATAAACGCGCTTCGCTCCTACGTCGAGGACTTGAATAGCGTGGGCGAAGTGGAACAGACCGTGCCGTTTTCCTCTCAACGCAAGTGGAGCGGCGCAAGAATAGACGGCGTTTCCTATGTCATAGGCGCACCCGAATTCGTGTTCAAAAAGCGCACCAAAGCAATGGGAAACACTATGTCGGAAATGGCACAAAAGGGATTTAGAGTTATGGTTATCGCGTCCTCGAAAAACAAATTCGGCGACGGCACTCTGCCAAAAACTCTCGCTTTTGAAAGTTTCGTGTTCATAACCGACAAAATAAGAAAAGAAGCACCCGACACGTTGCGTTTCTTCAAGCAGGAAGGCGTAACCGTAAAGATAATTTCGGGCGACAATCCGCAGACCGTAAGAGCGGTCGCTATGCGCGCGGGATTGGAAGATTGCGACAACATCGTGGATATGTCCACGTTGAGCACCGAGCAGGAAGTGTACGAAGCTGCAACCAAATACACTATATTCGGGCGCGTTCTTCCCGACCAAAAACTTATGCTCGTCAAGGCACTCAAAAAGGCAGGTCACACCGTCGCGATGACGGGCGACGGCGTAAACGACGTGCTTGCGCTCAAAGAAGCGGACTGCTCGGTGGCAATGGCTTCGGGTTCGGACGCGGCAAAAAACGTAAGTTCGCTTGTGCTTTTGGACAGCAATTTCTCGTCTATGCCGAGAGTGGTTGCCGAAGGCAGACGCTCGATAAACAACCTCGAACGTTCCGCCGCCCTCTACATTATGAAAACCATATACAACACGTTGCTCGCGCTGTTGTTTATGCTCGTCGTCGACCCCCTTCCCTTCACGCCGCAGAACCTCACCATTATGGGCGCGGTTACGATAGGTATACCGTCGGTGGTGCTTGCGCTCGAACCGAATACGGACAGAGTGACGGGCAGGTTCTTGCCCAAAGTGCTTTCAAACGCCGTCCCGGGCGGAATCACCGTTCTGCTCGGCGCGATAGCAGTCATAATCTGCAACAGATTCTTCCTCACCGACATCACGGCGGAACAGTCGCAAACGGTGTTTATATGGATTATCACTTTCGTGGGATTCCTTCTTTTGTTCAAGGTGTCCTTGCCCACCAAACTTTCGAGTTGGTCGGCGTTTTTCGGAATCAGCGAATTTATGAAGGAGTTGGAAGCGGAAAAGGCCCGTGCGGAAAAAGCGGAAGCGGCTCGCGTATACGACGATTTCGACGAGAACGAAAAACGCGATTCTTTGAGAAACGGCGTGGTTATGAAAGTTCTCGAATCGGACAACGAAAAGGACGGCAAACAACGCAACAAACCGAAAAAAGAGCGCAAAAAACACAAGTTCGACAAGTCGAAATGGCTCATTTTGCTCAACTTGTTCACCTACGTTCTTATGGTGTTCATATTCGTGGGAATCTACTTCTTCTCTATCGATATCGAGATAAACGGCAAGACTATCGACATCGTTGCGCTGCTTCGCGACTTCTTCCGTCTTGACAATCACGTCAACTGGGAAATGGGCAAAGCAATGCTTGCAATCGGTGCCATTGTAACCGTCGCATACGTCGGATTCGTTGCGATGATGAACCAAATCAAACTCGAACACGGCGAGGCAATCGAAAAGAAATTCGAGCGAATCGACGCAAAGGCGAGAGCAAAGGATTCCAAACTTCAAAAAGACAAGGTTAAAAAACCGAAAATCGCAAAAGCGAAAAACATATCCGAGAAACGAAAAGAAGTCAAATAAACTCTGACGCTTTACAAGGAGAATTATGAAACGCAACAATATGTGCCCGTTTTGCTACATCAAAAGCCTTTTTCAAAAGAAAAAGCCTACGAGCGTAAATCCCGAACTTGACGACTACGACAACGGCGTCGCTCTTACTCCCCCTATGGGTTGGTCGAGTTGGAATACGTTCAGAAACCGCATTAACGAAAAACTCATTCTCGACACCGCAAAAGCGATGAAAGACAACGGTCTTATCGAGGCGGGATACAAGTATATCAATCTCGACGACTGCTGGCAATCCTCGTTGCGCGACGAAAACGGCGAACTCGTCGGAGATTACGAAACTTTCCCGAGCGGTATTGCAAATCTTACAAAACAAGTCAACGCAATGGGCTTGAAACTGGGTGCGTACACCTCGAACGGCACTCTCACCTGCGAGGATTTGCCGGCGAGCCTCGGCAGAGAGCAATACGACGCCTACACCCTCGCAAAATGGGGCGTCGAGTACTTCAAGTATGACTATTGCCACCATATTCCCATCTCTCGCTACGCGCCGCTCGTCTATTCTATCAGCGTTTCGCAATTCGACTCGCACCCTATGGAATATTCCGTACACAACGCCGTTCTTTCGGGGCTTGCGAGATTTATGACGGACACCAAACTTCCGAGCGGCAGTTACGTTTCGGGTCTCGACGCAAATCAAGGCAGAATCACCTACAACAACGTCGAGGTTGACGAAGACGGCAAATACGTCCTCACGATAAACATCAAAAAGAAAGGCTCGTACGAAAAGTATCTTATCGCCAAAATCAACGACGGCGAGGAATACGAGATTCTTTTCCCGCCGCAAAAGCACTTCAACCTCACCGCAAGATTCCAAGTCATCGTAAACCTCAAAGCGGGCAAAAACAAAATCGAACTGTTCAACCCCGTAACGAGCAACGCCGACAGCGAAATGTATCAATATCGCCGTATGGGCAAGGCACTCAAAGACGCTACGGCAAGGGTTGCGAAAGAGCGCAAACAAGCGGAAAAACCCATCGTATTTTCAATTTGCGAATGGGGTTGGGGCAAGCCGTACAACTGGGGCGCGAAAGCGGGCAACCTCTGGCGCACTACCCCAGATATTCGCCCGTGGTGGATTTGGATTAAAATCATCTACGAACACACTGTCAAACTCTATAAGTACGCAAGCAAGGGTCACTACAACGACCCCGATATGCTCGAAGTGGGCAACGGCAAACTCACCTACAATCAGAACGTATCGCACTTCTCTCTTTGGTGTATGATGAACGCGCCGCTCATTCTCGGCAACGACTTGCGCAATATGAGCGAGCAGGTCAAGAGCATCGTCACCAACAGAAATATGATTGCAATCAACCAAGACCCCCTCGCAAAGCAAGCCAAACGCGTCAAAAAAGGCGTCGTGGACGTGCTTGCAAAGCCCCTTGCGGACGGCTCGGTTGCGGTGTGCTTCTTCAATAAGTCATCTCACGGCGCAAAAGCGAAATTCGACCTCAATACGCTTGCCGACGACAAGTACGTCGCATTGCAAAAACAGACCGAATATACCGCAAAAGAGCAATGGAGCGGCGAAAAACTCACCACGAGCGGCACGATTTCCGTATCTCTCGAAAAGTGCCAAAGCAAAGTTTATATCGTCAAATAACGCTTTTGAAAACGGCATTGCGGCAACGAAACGCAATATAGACTTACAATAATGTCAACGCATTTTCAAAAATGGCGTTAAGCAAGTCGTATCGCAATGAATGCGACATAAAACATCGTAACGAACAGCAAAGCCCCCGTTTTTTTCGGGGGCTTTGATTTAAGAAAGTTCAAATCGTTTGAAGTTGAATTCTATGTAAAATATCACGCAATCGATTTCGATTATTCTTCCTTATCCGTCGTCGAATCGTCGGTTTCGACTTCGTTTAATTCTTCTTCATAATGCTCGGCGAGTGCTTCTTCAAACGGCTTTTCCGTTTCTTCTTGCGCGTCTTCTACTCTCGAATCGCATTCTTTGTCGCATTCGGCGCAGTTTTCTGTGCATTCCTCGTCCTCGACGATTTGCGCCGCTTCGTTTTCCGCTCTGCGGATTGCCAGTTCTTCGCGCATTTGTTTCTTCGTCTTTTCGTCAATCTTGTAGAAGAACATCAACAGCGAACTTGCAAGCATACAAAGTCCGGGAAGCAAGAAATAGACAATCCACGCTTTGTTTTGCATACCGTCGGTGACGTAACCTGCGATTGCTTGCAGATTTTCCGCGCTACCCTGCACGCCGAACTTCGCAACGTCGGCATATTTTGACGCAGAATAGCCGATTGCGCCGATAAACAATATACCCAGCGACACCGATAGCGCGTTGGAAAGTTTGTTGGACATCGAAAGGATTGCAAACTGCGTGCCTTCGGTGCGCTTGCCTGTCTTCCACTCTTGATAGTCCACGATGTCGGCGGTCATAACCATCGGCAAATAGCCGTTCGGACCGTATGCGAAGCCGAGGAAGAATTGATAAATCCAGATTGCCCAAATGCTTCTTCCGAAGCCGCCGCTCGGACTGAGCGTGTAAATGAGCGTTGAAATAAGCGTAACCGCAAAGCCGTAGAAACCCGCGACCATAAAGTACTTCTTTTCTCCGAGTTTTTTGTTTATAACGGGGTTAAATACGATTGTAACCATTGAGGAAATCGCGCTCGTAATGCCGATTGCCCAACTGCACGCGTCGCCGTAAAGCGTGCCCATACCGATAAAGGAAAGGTCGATGCCGTCGCGAATGAGTATGCAAGTTGCCTGCACCGCAATGCCGAGTCCGATGTTTCTGCCGAAGCCGAGAATGTACGTTCCGAAAACTATGAGCAACATCTTGTTGTTTTTGAGTTCTCTGAACATCTCTTTGAAACTCATCCCCGCCGAAGTGTCGGACTTGACGACCTCTTTGCACTTGAAGTACATAAGAAGTTGGAATATGAGTCCGAGCCCTGCCATTATGCCTGCGGTGATGAGATATTCGGTTTTGCCGACCGCGCCGTCCGAACCCGTGAGTATGCACACAAAACTGACGAACACGCCCGGGGCGGCAAGCGCGATTGATTTGAGCGTATTGCCCAGACCTGCCGCGTTGTTGACTTCTTCGCTGCTCTTTGAAATGAGTGAAAGCATACCTTGCGAAGGGATGTCCGCCATAGTCATAGAGATGTTCCAAAGCACCACGACGAAGATTATGTAAATATATCTGCCTGCAATGGACGAAAACGGAATGTATACGAACGAAATCATCGTCAGAATCGCAAGCGGAAACGCCGAAAACAGAATCCACGGGCGCATTTTGCCTGCCTTGAAATTCGCTCTGTCGATGAGGTTTCCGATGACGAAGTCCGCAACTATGCTTATAAACTTCGCCGCCAGAATAATGCCTGCAACAGCCATCAAATCCGCTTGAAGAATTTTGTTGAAAAATTCCGCCTGATAACTGTTGATAAGGCCGATGCCGAGATTTATGCCCATAAGTCCGAGAGCGTAAATCCACATATTTGCGGTCAAAGCACCTGCCTTTTTCTCTTTTTTGTTCATCAAATCTGCCATAATTTTCCCTTTGCGCAAACGCGCGAATATTGATGTATATTAATTATATATTAAAATAGTATTAATATCAATACCGAATCTTGCATTTGTACGATATTTTCAACGTCTGAAAAAAACAAAAAAGTCATTTGATAATGACTTTCCACGCCTTGATAAGTCTTTCGAGAGAAAACTGCGCGTTCGCAGGACTTGTTGACGGCAAAAGCGTCGTTATGCTTTCGTACTGTGGATAAGCGGACAAAAGATAATATAAGGACGCTTTTCCGTTGCAATAGATGTGCGAAATCTCGCTTTTTGCAACCAGCGACGGTATGTCGGCGGGCACGACGTTTGAAATTGCGCTGTCCTTGCTCGCCTCGATGTCGCATTCTTCCACGCTGTCGTAAAGTGCGATTTTGTTTTCAAGCAAAAACGAGATACGCTCGTCAACGGTCGCCGAGTACAAATCGACGCCGAATATCGCCGAAAGCACCTTCCAAAAACGGTTTTTGGGGTGCATATAATAAAAATTGTTTTCCACCGATTTGATTGACGGAACGCTGCCGAGAATAAGAATCCTCGACTTCAAGTCAACAACGGCGGGAAACGGGTGTTTTATATGGCGCATATTCATTGCTTATTTTATACTTCGATGCTTCAAAGTCAATTATATTATCGCAAAACAATTATCTTGTCGTTTTGACGACGATTTGTTCCTTGAAAGCCGCTATATAAGTTTCAAATCCGATACTTTTCAAAGGCGCAAATCGTTGCCTTGCATTTGGATTATCATCGAGTATTGCTTGTGGCTCAATCTCGAATAAATGCGCTCGCCGTAACGATTCAATATGTTTTCGCCGCTCAAATTCGTTGTGATTACGGTGGCAAGTCCTTTGGATTGTCTTTCTTCCAAAGTCAGAAGCAGATATTCGACGGTTACGTTTTTGAGCATAGGCTCTGTGCCGAGGTCGTCGATGACGAGCAAATCGCAAGAGAGTGCGTCGCTTAAAAGCGCGTTGCGCTCGGATATGGGCGAAGTGTGGACTTTGAGCATAAGCGAGCAAAATTCGTACGCGCTCAAAAACTGTACGGAATAACCCTTTTCGACGATTGCGCGCGCCATTGCGCTTGCAAGGCAGGTTTTGCCCGTGCCTACGCCGCCCGAAAACACCAGAGTTTTACATTTTGCCGTCGGGAATTTGGCAACGTACTTTTTCATCGAATCGTAAAGCGCGCTCGTGGCTTTTCTTTGCGCCTCGTCGCGTATCTTTTTGAGGTCGCAATCCTCGAACGAGAACTTTGCTCTTTCGTCGATTTGACACTCTTTTTTGAGGTTTTCGACGTACAAATCCCATACGCACGAGCAGACTTTGCCGTTTGCGTAGCCCGTGTCGTCGCAAAGCGGACAAGAGGGTTTGCTCTCGAAATCCTTTTCGGAAAAACCGTATTTTTCGAGAGTTTTTCTATACTTTTCGTGCGCTTTTTCCGCCGTTTTCGCCTTGTCGTCGCCGCTTGCCATAGCGGCAAATTCGGCGTCGATGTACGCTTTGTTTGCCTTCGCTATTTCATCGATAGCAAACGCCTTTTGCGCAAGCGCACGCGAGGCGGCTCGTTGCGCCTCTATCTGTTTTTGACGCTCCGAGAGCGTTTTTTGCATAACTCTTTGTTTCATATCACCACTCGATGTCCTTCAAACTGTCTATACTCGTTATCACGCTTTTTAGTTCTTCTTGCGAATATGCGCGCTCGTCGAACGTCTTTTCTCTCGCCTTTTGGCCGCTTTGCAACGGCGCGAATTTCTTTGCCTGCTCAACCGTCGTTATGCCGTTTGCCTTGTATGTCGAGAGCAACTGATTGACAAACGGGGTCGGATAAGTTTTGCCTTCCGCCTGCTTTGCCGCGTACATAATGACGTCGTCCGAGAATCCCCATGTAACGTTCCAAGTGCGGTAGTATTCTCTATCTTGCGTCGTAACCGCGCGAGTTCTGCCGCTCGCCTCGATGATTTGCTTGATTTTGCCGTCGAGTTCGATTTGCGAAAGCATATATTCGTCGATACTCTTTGCGGTGAGAAGTCCTTGCTTGTAGAATTTTTCGACGATGTTGTTCATACCGTCGAGGGTGCGCACGCTGGATATAAAGCAATGGTGCGCGATTTTGGTGAGTGCTTCGAGGTCGAATCCCTTTGCCGTCCACACCGCAATGTACACCTCGATTTCGTGCTCGAACGACTCGTAATAAATGCCGAGATTCTTGTTGACGGCAACGGCGATGTCTTTGAGATACTCGCGGTGCGCCTGATAGTCGTTCATTTCCTCTGCAGTGAATATGGACATACGATAAAATTCGTCGAGTTTTGCGTCGAGTTTTTTGAAGTTCTTTGCGCCTTTGAGCGTCTTTGCCGCCGCAAGCACTGCGTCGAGTTCGTATCCCCAACTGCGAGTCCATTTGAGAAGCATTTGCTTTTCTTCGAGTTCCGCCCCGCCCTTTCTGCCGAGCGCGACGAGCACTTTTTGCATCTGCTCGGATTGTTGGTCGTATTCGGAAAGTTTGTTTTCAACGTCCTGCGCCGTGCGAACGCCGTCCGCCGCCCAGTTGCGCGCAACCGTGAGTATGTAGGGATACCTCACGCTCATACCCTTCAAATTGATGCAGTACTGCACAATCATAAGCATTGCGTCTTGCTCGATTTTGCTCTCGTCAAGGAACATATAGTACTCGTTATACTCGTTGGGCGTGAGCATACGTTCGGGGAAAAGTTGTTGAAGGTGCACGTTAAAATCGTTCCACTTTTCGCTCTTGTATTTCTTGGGCGTTTGCATAGAGTGTTTGAGGCTCAGATACTGCACTTCGAGCGGTTGCTTACTCACGATTTGCACAAGTCCCATATCCTCAAAATACGAATACGCAGACACGATTTCCGCTTCCGTCATATCCAAACGCGCGCAAAGTTCCTGCACGCTGTTTTCCTTTTGCGGCGTCATACAAAGATACAAACCGTAAAGATAAACCTTGATTTGCTTTTCGTCGCAATAGGGCAAATGCTCGTTGATAAACAGATTATCCACGAGCGTAAACGTTTCCATCAAAAAGTCGCTTTGAAATTTTGCAAAACCCACGATTCTAACTCCTTCTATACAGCGTATAATGATAGCACAAAAAAAACCTACCGCCAACGCAAAATTTCAAATGATTTTCAAAAGACAATATGTTGTGCTCAAATGAAAATTCGGTGACAAATTCGGTGACAAATAAGGTTTTGTTATTAATTAATAATTAATAATGAATAATTAATAATTTTGGAAGGCGAAGCCTTAATCCGAAACTAATTCGAAGGGTACTTATAAACGGGATGTGCGATTTCGAAGACGAGGTAAAAACCGCCGTCCGCGAAGCATTGCTCAAACGGCGTTGCGGTGAAAGCAACAAACAAAGTTTATTGCTTAACACTGCACTTGTTCTCGCAATCACTAACCGCGCAAGCCCTCTTTACTCTCAAAATAAGACGGGCAAGAACTTAAATCGCAATTCCGTGCGAGTGCTTGCTTGGTGAGGGCGTGCATTGTACGCAAGCGGACAAACGTTCACTTATTCAAGGCGTTCTTATATGACTACTTTGCCCTTTCGAAGACGGAACACGAGCCGCAACGGCGGCGAGAAAAGCGAGCGCCGAACTTTCGTCACGCACAAGCCCATTTGCTTCAACCGCAACAAGTTGCAGTTGTTCGCCTTTGTGCTTTGCGTTCCTCGTCCCACACGCCAA